>ERZ1673730.394-NODE-394-length-57481-cov-13.884164_pt1 | contig 57481 bp, 56 predicted proteins | sample MGYA00580200_ERZ1673730 | MGnify/ENA primary metagenome ERZ1673730 (study PRJEB41218, sample SAMN15661761) | gut metagenome | host: Homo sapiens | place: Canada: London | collected 2015-08-20/2019-03-30 | study: EMG produced TPA metagenomics assembly of...
ATACACACTTTCCAGGCGTGCTCCTTCAGCCACTCGGACACCTCACCATATTGTTGTTCCTGTGCTACCGGAACGGGCGCTAATTTAGGGAAATACCGCTCCGGCGTCAATCAACTTTTTGAAAAAAACGTGCATTTACACAAATTTCAATCAATATGCAGCTTAAATAAGCGGGAATTGTTTTTTTTGCCAGCACCCTAAAATTTGCTACTCTGATGTTCCCTCGAAAAATGATGATTATAAGTGCGAGTACGTTCCGCATAACAATGTTCAGGAGACGTTATGGATATAATTTTCTATCACCCAACATTCGATACAACCTGGTGGCTTAATGCGCTGACAAAGGCCATACCTGGCGCGCGGGTCCGTGAGTGGAAGGCAGGTGATAATGCGCATGCTGACTACGCGCTGGTCTGGCATCCTCCGGTTGAAATGCTCGCCGGACGAAAATTAAAAGCCGTATTTGCGCTGGGTGCGGGCGTCGATTCTATTCTCAGTAAACTAAACGCTCATCCGGAAATGTTGGATGCGTCGATCCCGCTTTTCCGTCTGGAAGATACGGGGATGGGCCTGCAAATGCAGGAATATGCGGTTAGTCAGGTATTGCACTGGTTCCGTCGCTTTGATGACTACCAGGCATTAAAAAACCAGGCGAAATGGCAACCGTTGCCAGAATATACCCGCGATGAGTTTAGCGTCGGGATCATGGGCGCTGGTGTTTTAGGCGCAAAAGTTGCAGAAAGTCTGCAAGCATGGGGGTTCCCGCTACGCTGCTGGAGTCGTACGCGTAAATCCTGGTCTGGTGTGGAAAGCTTCGCCGGTACCGAGGAACTGAGCGCGTTTTTGAGTCAAACTCGCGTGCTGATCAACCTCCTGCCTAATACGGCAGAAACCGTAGGCATTATTAACGCTGATTTACTCAGCCAATTGCAGGATGGCGCTTACGTGCTCAACCTGGCGCGCGGCGTTCATCTCAATGAAGACGATCTTCTGGCATCGCTGGACAGCGGCAAAGTGAAAGGTGCCATGCTGGATGTCTATAGCCGTGAACCGCTGCCGGAAACCAGCCCGCTATGGAAACATCCGCGTGTGGCAATGACGCCGCATATCGCCGCGGTAACACGCCCGGCAGAGGCGGTGGACTACATCTCCCTTACGATTTTGGGCCTGGAAAGTGGGAAATCCGTAACGGGTCAGGTTGATCGCATTCGGGGATATTGATGGTAACCCGGCAAGTGCCGGGTTTCAGCTAATAAATGGCGACGATACCTGCTATCCTTGACGGAAAATGACTACAGGAGAGAGTTATGTATCCCGTTGACCTGCATATGCATACCGTCGCCAGTACCCACGCCTACAGCACCTTAAGTGATTACATCGCTGAAGCCCATCGCAAAGGCATCAAGCTGTTTGCCATAACCGATCATGGACCGGACATGGCGGATGCGCCTCATCACTGGCACTTTATTAATATGCGCATTTGGCCTCGTATCGTCGATGGCGTAGGGATCCTGCGCGGTATCGAGGCGAATATTAAGAATATTGAAGGCGAAATCGACTGTTCAGGTCCGATGTTTACTTCTCTGGATCTCATCATTGCGGGCTTCCATGAGCCGGTTTTTGCACCTCATGATAAAGACACCAATACCCAGGCAATGATAGCCACGATGGCCAGCGGTCACGTGCACATCATCAGCCATCCGGGGAATCCCAAATATCCCGTGGATATCACAGCGATTGCGCAGGCGGCAGCAAAATACCAGGTCGCGCTGGAAATCAATAACTCCTCGTTTTTGCATTCGCGTAAGGGGAGTGAGGACAATTGTCGCGCGGTCGCTGCGGCGGTGCGTGATGCCGGAGGCTGGGTGGCGTTAGGGTCGGATTCACATACCGCTTTCACACTGGGTGAATTTGGTGAATGCCGTAAAATTCTGGATGATGTAAATTTCCCGGAAGACAGAATTTTAAACGTCACCCCTAAACGCCTGCTGGCGTTTCTGGAATCGCGAGGCATGGAGCCGATCGCGGAATTTGCTGAACTGTAATTGTTACTAACTGGAATATATCAATGAACGAGTTTTCTATCCTGTGTCGTGTACTGGGCTCGCTGTTTTACCGCCAACCGCAGGACCCTTTACTGGTTCCTCTGTTTACCCTGATTAGTGAAGGTAAACTGTCCGCCAACTGGCCGCTGGAACAGGACGAACTGCTCACTCGTCTGCAGAAAAGCTGCGATATGCCTCAGTTGGCTGCGGATTACAACGCGCTGTTTGTCGGCGACGAGTGTGCGGTGCCGCCTTATCGTAGCGCCTGGGTAGAAGGGGCGAAAGAATCCGATGTTCGTGCTTTTCTTTCTGCCCGCGGAATGCCGCTGGCAGGTACACCTGCAGATCATATTGGCACGCTGTTGCTGGCGGCTTCATGGCTTGAAGATCAGTCTGCGGAAGATGAAAGTGAAGCACTCGAAACCTTGTTTGTGGAATACCTGTTGCCCTGGTGTGGCACGTTCCTTGGCAAAGTTGAAGCGCACGCAAACACACAGTTCTGGCGTACCATGGCACCGTTAACGCGTGATGCCATTGGCGCGATGTGGGACGAATTGCAGGAAGATACTGAAGAATAAATGTGATTTAGATCTCATTAAACTGCAACTCAAATTACATCATTGCATGAATTGTGTGCACGATCTCATTCCCATGCCGTTTTTCTGCTAAGATACGCGGCATGAACATACTTCTCTCAATTGCAATCACAACGGGCATTCTCTCTGGGATTTGGGGATGGGTGGCCGTATCTCTTGGTTTACTCAGTTGGGCGGGCTTTCTGGGCTGCACGGCCTATTTTGCCTGTCCGCAGGGTGGGCTGAAAGGGTTGTGGATCTCGGCGTGTACGCTGCTAAGCGGTGTGGTGTGGGCGTTGGTGATTATTAACGGTAGCGCGCTTGCCCCGCATATGGACATTATTGGTTATGTCATGACGGGAATTGTCGCGTTTCTCATGTGTATTCAGGCAAAGCAATGGTTGCTTTCATTTGTGCCGGGTACCTTTATTGGCGCATGCGCAACGTTTGCAGGGCAGGGTGACTGGCAGTTGGTCGTGCCTTCTCTGGCGCTGGGGCTGGTATTCGGCTATGCGATGAAAAACAGCGGATTGTGGCTGGCATCTCGTCGTGAGAATCGGCTATCGTCGACGCTGACCAGTAAATAAAAAAAGCGTGAGGGTTTTCCTCACGCTTTTTATGCTGTATCGACCACTCAGGATTCCGGAGGTACCGACAAATGGCGGTATTTAACCAGGATGTCATTATCAACTTGTTTCTTATCCTGCAAATCCCACAATCCGCGATCAATCCCGTCATTAATCAGGAAGATAACGCCGGTTTCAATTGCTGACATCAGACAAAGCATAACCGGTTCGTTAGAGGTGTAGCCAATTTCACCTTCCAACAGTCGCTGGTAGTCAATGAAGCGGAATACCCCAGCCTGCACTTCATAAGACAAGATAGTTTTGCTGGTATTCACCGATGAGAGGATTTCACCGGTACTAACGTTAACCACACGTAGGTTGACCGCTATCTGGTCGAGCTGGTACTGCGTATCGGCGCCAATACCGAAATAGCGCGCACCAACGCCACCCGATTTAACGTTGCTTTCATAACCAATAATTGACCCTTCTACCATGATGTTTGCCGCGGTCAGAGACTGCAGAGGGATCCGGTTATTAATGGCAACTGTGCCGTTTTCCTGAGCCGCACGAATGATTTTTCGTTCGTTAAGCAAGTTCTGCAATCCCTGACGTTCCAGCGGAACGAACCAACGAGAATCCTTCAATGCGGTGACAAGCATCGCCGTGGCGCTTTGCGGGACGGCGGTTGAGAAGTTACTTGCCGGATAAGGTTTAAACTGGCCAGTCTCATCCTGAATATTGTATACCGAGACAAAAATCTTACCTGTAGGCATGGGCAGGTGCGTCAAGTCTTTATAGCTTTGGGCTCGGGGCATTAATGTCGGCTTAGCGGCTTCTTGCGGCGGGGCTGTTAAACATCCGCTGAGTAAAATTACTGCCACCATGATAAGTAAGCGCTGCATGATTTTTTCCTTTCGTGGCTATAATTTAGAAATCGGTCGACTGATTTTGTAAACCCGACACTTCAATAGTCGACGTTCTCCCCGTTTTCCTGTCCGTGACATTCAGTTGCAGTTGTCCATCCCGGTTGGCGATATCAACGATAAAATCGCTGGTTACCATCCTTCCCGGCTTACCGGTATTGATATTGGTAAGTAAGCCACCGAGTATTTGTGACTGGATCGCCTGGGTAAAGTTATCCAGCGCTGTTGGGGTTTCAATCCCGTAGTCGCCGGCACTCGGATCTTTATACGAGTTTTGCGCCTGGGCGCTGTTCAGTAAAAAAGAGCCGTTATTTGGGTTACCACCAAAGTTAGGGTTGCGGAACTGGAACGTCATATTTCCGGCCCAACTTAATGGTGAAATCAGCATGAGCAAAACCACTGCATGTTTGACACGCATGAAAGCCTCCGGACAAAATCATGTTTTAGAATTCATCGCGCGCTAAATCGCTCGTGCTTAATAGTGTTTGATCTATTTGCCGACGATTTAATGCTTCCTCAGTTTCTGCCAATGCAAAGACCACAATTTTGTCGAAGTCTCTTTTCGTCGGGAATAAAAAAGTCTGGAAGATAACGTCCTGATTGACCGTTATGGTGATCCAACTTCCCCAACGTGCACTGGGTCTTTCATTAATGGTTAAGTTTCCTGTGTACTTACTTTCCCACTTGTCACTAAAGGCCCGGTAAAAATCATGGCCAATGGAAGAGACAGTGTGGTCAGTTAACAGTCCGGGAACCTCCACCTCTACAGCCGCGTGTAGATTCCCGGCAGCAAGGAACAAATTTGCTGCCACAATCCAGGTCAAATAGCGTTTCATGGCTTTATCGCCTGAGGTTATCATTGGCCCACGAGACCGCCTGCGTACGATTTTTGACAGCTATCTTTTTGAAAAGATTATAAAGATGTGTTTTCACCGTATTTTCACTAATAAATAGTGAACGCGCGATTTCAATATTTGAGGCGCCGATACGCAGTTTATTAAGGATCTCTTTTTCACGGTGCGTAAGTAATGCCGACTCCGTGCTGTTATAGCGGTAGTTCCCGGAATGCGTGATCAGGTAGCTGGCAAGCTTTTGCGAAAAGTAGCATTCGCCCCGCAACACACCCTGCAAACCGCTGACTACACGCTGCTCATCTTCAGTTGCGTAAAATACGCCATTGATATGCGGCCAGTTTTCAATATCCCGGTAAGGATAATCATCTGGAGTATTCAACAATAAAGTTTTTATATTGTTGTTTTTTCTGCTCAAATTATCTTGCCAGTAATGGATCAGTTTTTTATCTGCCTCCATCATATCCAGTAAAACAATGCAGCTGGAGGATATATCATCCAGAGAACGTTGAATATTATGTAGTTTTCCGGTTAACGCCAGCGATTGCTTTAAATGCTGTAATAACGCAGTTGCCTGCAGGGATGGTTTAGTGATCAACAATAATGTATGACCATGAATACTATGGACTTCATTAAACATGATGAAACTCCACTTTTTAGTCGCACACCTGACAGTTGCCTCTACTAAAATAGAGGCACCAGAAGTACTGACAGATGTTGCACTGCTGTGTAGAAATAAAACTTCGACCCAACGGGGTGAAAATATTAAAACAAATGGACTTCAACTGATTTCAATCTAGCTATTACAAATCTTAAAGCAAGTGTTAAACATGTTACATAATGTAAATTTATATATTAAGATGTGATTTTTGCGTTTTTGTGGAGTTTAGATTTGATAGTAAAGTTGTACATTTTAGCGTTATTGCATAGATTTAAAAAATCATACAAATTATAATATCTTATTGAATTTTAAGAAATAAAATTATAATTAGATGGTTTTAGATTTCTAATGAATTTTGATTTTTTTGTCTCACTTTAAGTTGAACAATTTTAGATAGAAAAAAATGACACTTGTCACGACTTGTACCGAGGACAATCCCACTACCGTCTGCAAGGCCCAGAAAACGCGGGAAACGCGTTTTTTTGTTACTGCATAGAAATTCACTCATCGGGTTACAAAAGAAATAAAATCCAGAGCTATAACGGTGTTAATTGCTGTTAATTAGTACTTTGGGGTGAATCTGGATATAAAAATACAACTGGTGGGTGAGTTATTTAAAATGTTTCAACGGACATACTCTTCATCGTAACGTGGCGTTAACAAATGTAAGTCACGTTAACAATAATTTGAGTGGTAAATAATTTAACCTTATGTACGACCAGGTCCAGGGTGACAACATGAAAAACAAGTTGTTATTTATGATGTTTACAATGCTGGGTGTGCCTGGGATTGCATCCGCTACAAGTTATGATTTAGCTAACTCAGAATATAACTTTGCGGTAAATGAATTAAGTAAGTCTTCATTTAATCAGGCAGCCATTATTGGTCAGGTTGGCACTGCGAACAGTGCAAATACTCGACAGGGGGGCTCGAAGTTATTGTCGGTTATTTCGCAAGAAGGTTCTGGTAACCGAGCGAAAACAGACCAGACGGGGTCATATAACTTTGCATATATTGATCAAACGGGTAGTTCCAATGACGCGAGTATTAAACAAGGTTCATACGGTAATACGGCGGTAATTATCCAGAAAGGTTCTGGTAATAAAGCCAATATTACTCAGTACGGTACACAAAAAACAGCAGTTGTGGTGCAGAGACAGTCGCAAATGGCAATTCGCGTTACTCAACGCTAATCCATTAACGACGATTAAATCAATCCGATGGGGGTTTACCATGAAACTTTTAAAAGTGGCAGCATTCGCAGCAATCGTAGTTTCTGGCAGTGCTCTGGCTGGTGTTGTTCCGCAATGGGGCGGCAATCATCATGGTGGCGGTAGTAATTATGGCCCAGACTCTTCACTGAGTATCTACCAATATGGGTCAAACAACGCTGCGAATGCTCTGCAAAGTGATGCGCGTAAATCAGATGTCACTATCACACAACAGGGGCGCGGTAACGGGGCTGTAGTTGGTCAGGGCGCTGATGACAGTACCATTAGCCTGAAACAGACTGGTTTCCAGAACAATGCCACTATCGATCAGTGGAATGCTAAAAATGCTGATATTAGTGTAACCCAGTTCGGTGGCCGTAACGGTGCGTTGGTTAATCAGACCGCTTCTGACTCCAATGTGCTGATTCAGCAAGTTGGCTTTGGCAACAACGCTACAGCTAACCAACACTAATTCAGTTTTCTGACTGATAATAAACAGGGCGTGAGCCCTGTTTTTTTTTTCGGGAGAATATGATGCATACGCTATTACTCATTGCCGCGCTGGCAAATCAAATAACATTCAATACAACTCAGCAAGGTGATATGTACACCATTATTCCTCAGGTGACGTTAACCCAACCGTGCGTATGTGAGGTACAAGTCCTTGCCATACGTAAAGGGCAGGGGGGACAAAGCCAGTCGCAGCAGAAAATAAGCCTTTCGGTCCCTGCTAATCGACCGATTGAATTAACCAAACTGAGCTTTAATATTTCATCTGAGGACTCGGTCAAAATTATCGTTACCGTTTCAGATGGGCAGTCTCTGCATCTGTCGCAACAATGGCCTGACTCAAACAGTCACCCATAATTTTTTGCTGTATTTGCATTAAGGGTGTGGCTGGGAATGCGCTGCTGTTCTATGAATATAGAAGCGTGTGAGCGTTTGTATTTGATCGTTAATCGTAGCGGTGAAGGATCATTTCGATCCCTCAAAGATGGCTAATCATTGAGGAACCCTTATGTGTACATTATTAAAGCGTATTTTAAGTACCAGTTTATGTGCTTTTTCTCTTTTAACCCTCCCTGCAATTGCGCAGCAAATCACAACCGGCGGGGTTATTCATTTTCGCGGAGCGATAGTTGAATCACCTTGCGACGTTAACAGACAGCAGCAGCAAATTGAATTGTCATGTATCCGCAACGGCACCAACCAGAATAGTCTTTACAACCCGCAGCAGCTCGCGACAGCCCCTCAGAATGTGCAGGAAATTGCCACAGTCAAAATGCACTACCTCAATGAACAGAAAAACATGGCGATTCTTAATATTGAATATAAATGACTCGCTGTGGCGTAGATATGCACACTTACGGTTAAAAAGAGAGATTTAAGGGAAAACCCTGCTGTACACTTAACGAATGGTGTTTTGTCAGGGGGAACTTATGCAATCACGTGTTCATGTGTTACATGGCGATATTACGACTGTCGCTGTTGATGTGATTGTCAATGCGGCGAATTCATCGCTACTGGGAGGCGGGGGCGTCGATGGCGCAATCCATCGCGCTGCCGGACCAGCATTGCTGGAGGCCTGCAAACAGGTTATCCAGCAACAAGGAGAATGCCCGACAGGGCATGCGGTGATCACTCTGGCGGGGGCGCTTGCGGCAAAAGCGGTCATTCATACCGTAGGACCCGTCTGGCAAGGGGGAGGTCATCATGAGGCCGAACGCCTCGAAGAAGCTTACTTAAACACCCTGCAACTGGCCCTGGCCAATGGTTATCACTCCATTGCTTTTCCGGCGATCAGTACCGGGGCTTATGGCTATCCGCGCGCCGCAGCGGCAGAAATAGCGGTGAAAACGGTGCTGAAATTTATTACCCGCCGCGCACTTCCTGATCAGATATACTTCGTGTGCTTTGATGACGAAAACGCTCAACTTTATAAGAGATTGCTAACACAACAAGGCGATGATCACACGGACTGATATGACGCGACTTGAGCGTGCCATCACGCCCCTTTGCGAAGACCACCCGGGAGAATGCGGCATTCTTGCGTTGGATGACAGCCTGGATGCGTTTGCTGCTCGCTATCGGTTAACGGAAATGGCGGAACGTACCCTGGATGTGCAGTATTACATCTGGGAAAACGACATGTCTGGGCTATTGCTATTTTCCGTACTGCTGGCTGCAGCGAAGCGAGGCGTACGGGTGCGTTTGCTGCTGGATGATAACAACACGCCGGGTCTGGACGACACGCTGCGTCTGCTGGATAAGCACCCCAATATAGAAGTTCGCCTCTTCAATCCGTTTTCCTTTCGCATCCTGCGCGCGCTGGGCTATTTAACCGATTTTGCCCGGCTTAATCGGCGCATGCACAATAAAAGTTATACCGCTGACGGCGTGGTGACCCTCGTTGGTGGGCGTAATATTGGCGATGCCTATTTTGGCGCGGGTGAGCAACCGCTGTTTTCCGACCTGGACGTCATGGCTATCGGGCCGGTTGTCAAAGATGTGGCAGATGATTTTGAGCGTTACTGGCACTGTCGCTCGGTTTCAACGTTACAAAATGTGCTTGAGATGTCTGAGCCAGATTCTGTGCAGCGTATTGAGCTACCCGAATCCTGGTATAACGATGATATTACCCGCCGCTATCTGCATAAACTGGAAACCAGCCAGTTTATGTCGAGTCTCGATCAAAGGTCGCTGCCGCTGATTTGGGCCAAAACGCGTTTGCTGAGCGATGATCCTGCAAAAGGGGAAGGGAAAGCGCCGCGCCACTCGCTATTACCGCAGCGTTTGTTTGATGTAATGGGCTCGCCGACCGAACGTATTGATATTATTTCTGCCTACTTTGTGCCGACGCGTGCCGGTGTGGCGCAGCTCCTGAGACTGGTAAGAAAAGGCGTCAAGATTGCCATTTTAACCAATTCACTGGCGGCGAATGATGTGGCGATCGTCCATGCGGGCTATGCGCGATGGCGAAAAAAACTACTGCGCTACGGTGTAGAATTATACGAACTTAAACCGACCCGCGATCGCGTCTCGGTCGTTCACGATCGTGGATTAACCGGGAATTCAGGGTCCAGCCTGCATGCGAAAACGTTCAGTATTGATGATCGCAAAGTGTTTATCGGCTCGCTTAATTTTGATCCTCGTTCGACGCTGCTCAATACAGAAATGGGATTTGTGATTGAGAGTGAAGTGCTGGCCGAATTGATTCATAAACGGTTTATGCAAAGCCAGCGTGATATGGCCTGGCAGCTACGCCTTGACCGTTGGGGGAGAATTAATTGGGTCGACCGACTTTCTGGCAGTGAACAGGTCCTGAAAAAAGAACCCGCCACAGGATTCTGGAAGCGGATTCTGGTAAAGCTGGCATCCGTGTTACCCATTGAATGGCTGCTTTGAACCACACAATGATTGAGGGAAAAACTAGCCGGCTACGGCCTTGTTTTTATCCTGCTTAACGGGCGGTTTACCCGAAAAGAGAAACTTCAGCACCGGTATGCGTAAATGGATTTCGTACAGTATTACCGCAATCCCAACCACAAACAGCAGACCGCAGAGAAAACCCAGCAGATTCGACGTGATATGCGGTGTGATGTAAGCGCCAAAAAACAGCGTTAACGGGTGGTGCACCAGATAGATAAACAGCGACGCGTTGACAAAATAGGTCACGCGGGCAGACTGGAAATTAAGCAAACGGTGACCCAACGAAAAGACGACGTTCACCATCCACAGTCCCATGACCATGGTAATGACATATTCGGTTTCATACATCCAGGCATCGCCGTTGCCATAACGCTGATTGAGCAGGTATGCCACAAATGCGAATGCAGCACCGAGCGTGCAACCGCGTGACGGTGTGGTAAACAGCGCTTTCAGATTCGGGTTGATAAACGCCAGTGCGCCGAGGATAAAGAACGGCGCATAGAACAGCGTTTGCATAACGATAAAATTGAACATGCCATCGCTGAGAATCGAAGGGTAGAGGATGAAAATTGTCCTTCTGACGGCAGCGTAACCGACACCTAACAAGATGAAGATCAGCGATAATTTAGTCATCGACACCGCCGGGGCGCTGGCGGCGTCACTACGCGTCAGTCTGTTTTTCATCTGGGTGAACACCCACATGCTCACGGTCGTTAATACGACCAGAACCAGTAAAAACCACAGATGGGAAATCAGCTCCCAGGCCAGCGCATTGTATTTATCGTAGCCGCTGAGAGTATGCCAACTGTCTGCTTTTCCCTTTACGTATTGCAGCATGATAAATTGCGGCAGCGTAAGTAATGGAATCGCGGTCAGCATCGGGATCCCCACGCGTTCTACACGCACCTTCCACCAGCGCTTTAGTGGATAGCGCAAAAATAGCATGTAGGAAAAATAACCCGAAATGACAAAGAAGACTTGCATGCGAAAAGCATGGATAAAGTCGTTAAACAGGGTCAACCACCACGACGGTTCAGCGCTGTTCACGTGCCAGGTGTGGGTCGAGTAAATCAATGAAATATGGAATGGGATCCCTAACAACATTAGCCAGGCACGGATGGAGTCAAGAAAATATTCGCGTGGTGGTGATACAGAGCTCATAGACAGTTATGTATTCTCAGACTTTTCGTCTTATCCCTAAGACGAATAATGGTTACATTCGAGGGCAACCCTACACGAAGTCCAACAACCTGTCTCCAGGATAAGCACGCAAAGTGAAAACAGGTAGTTGAACCTGATTAAACCATGAGCCAGCGCGCGAACAATACAGGGATTCAGTTGTCGGAATACCCGATTATCCATTAAAATGGATCGGATCAATATAAGCACACAAAGGGGGAAGTGCTTACTAATTATGAAACATAAACTACAAATGATGAAAATGCGTTGGTTGGGTGCAGCAGTTATGTTAACGCTGTACACATCATCGAGCTGGGCGTTCAGCATCGATGATGTTGCAAAACAAGCTCAATCCTTAGCCGGTAAAGGCTATGAGGCGCCAAAAAGTAACTTGCCCTCCGTTTTCCGCGACATGAAATATGCGGATTATCAGCAGATCCAGTTTAACCGCGATAAAGCCTACTGGAGCAATCTCAAGACCCCATTTAAGCTCGAGTTCTACCACCAGGGTATGTACTTCGACACGCCGGTCAAAATCAACGAAGTTACCGCTACAGCGGTGAAAAGAATCAAATACAGCCCGGATTATTTTAATTTTGGCGATGTTCAGCATGATAAAGACACGGTAAAAGATCTCGGTTTCGCCGGGTTCAAAGTGCTGTATCCGATCAACAGCAAAGATAAAAACGACGAAATCGTCAGCATGCTCGGTGCCAGCTATTTCCGTGTTCTGGGGGCAGGGCAGGTCTACGGTCTGTCTGCGCGCGGTCTCGCGATTGATACCGCTCTGCCTTCTGGCGAAGAATTTCCCCGCTTCCGTGAGTTTTGGATCGAGCGTCCGAAACCGACTGACAAACGTTTGACCATTTATGCCTTGCTGGATTCTCCGCGCGCAACCGGAGCGTATCGCTTTGTCATCATTCCGGGTCGTGACACGGTCGTCGATGTTCAGTCCAAAGTTTATCTGCGCGACAAAGTGGGCAAGCTGGGCGTGGCACCGTTAACCAGTATGTTCCTGTACGGACCAAACCAGCCTTCTCCGGCGACCAACTATCGTCCGGAACTGCATGACTCTAACGGTTTGTCGATCCACGCTGGCAACGGCGAGTGGATTTGGCGTCCGCTGAATAACCCGAAACATCTGGCGGTGAGCAGCTTTGCGATGGAAAATCCGCAAGGTTTCGGCCTGCTGCAGCGTGGCCGTCAGTTCTCGCGTTTTGAAGATATCGACGATCGTTACGATCTGCGCCCAAGCGCCTGGATCACGCCAAAAGGTGATTGGGGTAAAGGTAAGATTGAGTTAGTTGAAATCCCAACTAACGATGAAACGAACGATAACATCGTTGCGTACTGGACGCCGGATCAACTGCCTGAAGCCGGCAAAGAGATGAACTTCAAGTACACCCTGACGTTCACGCGTGACGAAGACAAGCTTCATGCCCCTGATAGCGCCTGGGTCCAGCAGACTCGTCGTTCTACCGGTGATGTAAAACAGTCTAACCTCATTCGTCAGCCTGATGGCACTATCGCGTTTGTGGTGGACTTTACCGGCACGGATATGAAAAAGCTGCCGCAGGATACCCCGGTTACCGCACAAACCAGTATTGGCGACAACGGCGAGATCGTTGAAAGTACTGTGCGCTACAACCCGGTAACTAAAGGTTGGCGTTTGGTATTGCGCGTGAAAGTGAAAGATGTGAAGAAAACCACTGAAATGCGTGCTGCCTTGGTCAATGCCGATCAGACGCTGAGTGAAACCTGGAGCTACCAGTTACCTGCCAATGAATAAGACAACTGAGTATATTGACGCAATGCCGCTTTCGGATATCGAAAAAGCGGCACTGCCGAAAACTGACATCCGCGCCGTTCATCAGGCGCTGGATGCCGAGCATCGTACGTACTCGCGCGAAGATGATTCACCGCAGGGTTCGGTGAAAGCTCGCCTGGAGCAGGCGTGGCCTGATTCTCTGGCCAAAGAGCAGTTGGTTAAGGACGATGAGGGGCGCGATCAGCTGCAGGCGATGCCAAAAGCAACGCGTACCTCTATGTTCCCCGATCCCTGGCGTACCAACCCGGTTGGCCGCTTTTGGGATCGCCTGCGCGGGCGCGATGTGACTCCGCGTTATCTTTCGCGTTTGACGAAAGAAGAACAGGAGAGCGAGCAAAAATGGCGTACGGTTGGCACCATCCGCCGCTATACGTTGTTGATCTTAACGCTGGCGCAAACGGTCGTCGCAACCTGGTATATGAAGACGATCCTTCCGTATCAGGGTTGGGCATTCATTAATCCTGTTGACATGATGGGGCAGGATTTATGGGTCTCCTTTATGCAACTGCTGCCCTACATGCTCCAGACCGGCATTCTCATTTTGTTTGCCGTGCTTTTCTGTTGGGTTTCAGCAGGATTCTGGACCGCGCTGATGGGCTTCCTGCAACTGTTGATTGGGCGAGATAAGTACAGTATCTCCGCCTCAACGGTTGGGGACGAGCCGTTAAATCCCGAACACCGGACCGCGTTGATTATGCCGATCTGTAACGAGGACGTTGACCGCGTATTCGCGGGACTTCGCGCCACGTGGGAGTCGGTCAAAGCGACGGGCAACGCCGAGCATTTTGATGTTTACATCCTGAGCGACAGCTACAACCCCGATATCTGCGTAGCAGAACAAAAAGCGTGGATGGAGCTGATTGCCGAAGTGCAAGGCGAAGGGCAGATTTTCTACCGTCGTCGTCGTCGTCGCGTGAAGCGTAAAAGCGGCAACATTGATGACTTCTGCCGTCGCTGGGGAAATCAGTACAGCTACATGGTGGTGCTGGACGCTGACTCCGTGATGAGCGGTGACTGTCTGAGCGGGCTGGTGCGCCTGATGGAAGCGAATCCAAATGCCGGGATTATCCAGTCTTCACCGAAGGCTTCCGGTATGGATACGCTGTATGCACGCTGTCAGCAGTTTGCGACCCGTGTTTATGGTCCGTTGTTTACCGCTGGACTTCACTTCTGGCAATTGGGGGAATCGCACTACTGGGGCCATAACGCGATTATTCGCGTGAAGCCGTTTATCGAACACTGTGCGCTTGCGCCGTTACCGGGCGAAGGCTCGTTTGCGGGTTCGATTCTCTCCCATGACTTCGTCGAAGCGGCGTTGATGCGTCGTGCCGGCTGGGGCGTGTGGATTGCTTACGATCTGCCGGGCTCTTATGAAGAGCTACCGCCGAACCTGCTGGATGAACTCAAGCGTGACCGTCGCTGGTGTCATGGCAACCTGATGAACTTCCGTCTGTTCCTGGTGAAGGGGATGCACCCGGTTCACCGTGCAGTGTTCCTGACCGGCGTTATGTCCTATCTTTCCGCGCCGCTGTGGTTTATGTTCCTCGCGTTATCGACCGCATTGCAGGTGGTGCATGCGCTGACGGAACCACAGTACTTCCTGCAACCGCGCCAGCTGTTCCCGGTATGGCCGCAGTGGCGTCCTGAACTGGCGATCGCGCTGTTTGCTTCTACGATGGTGCTGCTGTTCCTGCCGAAGCTGCTGAGTATTTTGCTCATCTGGTGTAAAGGGACGAAAGAGTACGGCGGGTTTATCCGCGTCACGCTGTCGCTGCTGCTGGAGGTTCTGTTCTCCGTGCTGCTGGCGCCGGTACGTATGCTGTTCCATACCGTCTTCGTCGTGAGCGCCTTCCTCGGTTGGGAAGTGGTGTGGAATTCACCGCAGCGTGATGACGATTCCACCCCGTGGGGTGAAGCATTTATGCGTCACGGTTCTCAGTTACTGCTGGGGCTGGTGTGGGCGGTAGGTATGGCCTGGCTGGATCTGCGTTTTCTGTTCTGGCTGGCGCCGATTGTCTTCTCGCTGATCCTGTCGCCGTTTGTTTCCGTGATTTCCAGCCGTTCCACGGTTGGGTTACGTACCAAGCGCTGGAAGCTGTTCCTGATCCCGGAAGAGTATTCTCCGCCGCAGGTGCTGGTGGATACGGATACCTATCTGGTGATGAACCGCAATCGTACGCTGGACGACGGCTTTATGCATGCGGTGTTTAACCCGTCATTTAACGCACTGGCAACGGCAATGGCGACTGCACGTCACCGCGCGAGTAACGTGCTTGAGATTGCTCGTGACCGCCATGTGGAGCAGGCGCTGAACGAAACACCGGAGAAACTAAACCGTGACCGCCGTCTGGTGCTGTTGAGCGATCCGGTGACGATGGCGCGTTTGCACTATCGCGTCTGGAATTCACCTGATAAGTATTCTTCGTGGGTGAATTACTACCAGGGACTGACCCTGAATCCGCTGGCGCTCAGGAAAAAATAAGCGTTAAGTAACGTGAAAATACCGGCCTGGTGCCGGTATTTTTTTATACTAAATAAAAGAGCCGTGAGGTATCAGGTGCGAATATTGGCAGTGGCAATCATGGTGTGCTTGCTGAGTGGATGCGGCAGTATTATTAGCCGAACTATCCCAGGGCAAGGGCACGGAAACCAATACTATCCTGGCGTGCAATGGGATGTCCGGGACTCCGCGTGGCGCTACGTCACCATCCTCGACCTGCCATTTTCGCTGGTGTTTGATACCTTGCTGCTCCCGCTCGACATTCACCACGGACCTTACGAGTAAGCTATCGCTCATCCCATTCATCGGCCGCGGTCTGACCCTCTTCAGTATCCAGGGGAGGTTCCAACTGGAATTCACCTTCATCCCATTCGTGAAGCGTGTTTTCTTCCTGCCACTCCTGACGGATTTCAATTTCATCATAGTCGCCATCAAAAACGCTTTGGGCCGCTTCACCACTCAGCATTGGCAGGCATTCACCCTCGCCCTCATCCTCATCAGCAAAGAATTCCGCCTGCCACATAATGTCACCATCCTGTAGCACGTATTTTTGTACGCTTAGCTGTTGAACGCTGGCTTCGTCGGGCTCAAGGTCAGGGTTATCAGCCAGAAATTCTTCACGAGCGGCATCAATGGCTTCTTCCAGCGTGGCATACATGGTCATCAGAGTCTCCCTTTGATTTAATGAAGTATTCAGGGAAATAATAGTTGATTCTCCGATATTGCAAGTATGAATGCACAAAAATCATCCCGTGGCCTCAGTGTTCCGGCGACGGCGCAGACTATTCCACGAGTAGAAAGCGTTAAACAGTACGACGCCCGCGGTCACACAGAAGACGGCGCGAAAACCGTAGTTGGCGGAAATTGCCGCCCCCATTAACGGCCCCGTTACGTTACCGATATCGCGAAATGACTGGTTATAACTGAAAATACGCCCGGCGATCTGATTGGTTGAGTTATAGACCAGCAGCGTTTGTACAGCCGGGAGCAGAGCCCCGTCAGCGGCCCCCAATAAAAAGCGCAGAACGGCAAGTTGCCAGGGTGATTGTACAAACGACATTGGAATAAGCAGCAGCACGGAGATGACCAGAGCAACAATCAGGATCTTCTCCGGGCCAATTCGATCACCTAATTTGCCAAGTCGCGGGGCGCTGATTAACGCAGCCACGCCCGGTACGGAAGCAATCATCCCGCTGATAAAGGCGATGTTACTGACGTTGCCAGCCAACTCTCGAACGTACAGCGTCAGAATTGGCGCGATGGACCCGGTTGCCACCTGGATTATCAGCGTTGTGACAAACAGGCTCAGCACCAGTTTGGGATTTTTTAACGAGGCCACGACTTCGCGAATGTGCAGCATCTCTTTCTTGCTCACCGGTTGGAAACGTTCGCGAATAAAAAATAGCGTCAGGATAAAACAGAGCAGCAGTACGCTGGCGGTGATGAAAAATACAGGGCGTAGTCCGTACTGATCCGCGAGCAGCCCGCCAGCCAACGGTCCGAGCAACGCGCCGCTGACGCCGCCGGTGGAAAGCGTTCCCAGCGCCCAGCCGCTTTTATTGCGCGGAACCTGGGTGGCGATCAGCGCATTGGCGTTGGGAATGAAACCACCGAGCAGACCCAACAGGGCACGCAGGACCAGGAACTGCCAGATATTTTGCGCCAGCCCCATCAGCAGCATCACAATCGCCATACCCAATGCGGAACGCAGCAGCATGATTTTTCGCCCTTTGCGATCGGCAAGGCCACCCCAGAAAGGAGAGGCGATGGCGGAAAAGAGAAAAGTGATGCTGAAGACCAGACCTGACCACATATTCAGGGCGCTATGACCCGTGACGCCGAGGCTCTCGACATAGAGGGGCAAAAAGGGCATAACCAGGCTAAATGCTGCACCGGTTAAAAAACAACCCAACCAGGCAACGGTGAGGTTGCGTTTCCAGTTTATGGGAGCATCTGAGGGTGACATAGCGTTCCGCAGTGTGGCGCGCTGTTTGCGCTATCGATTGAATATAAGCAAGCAGGCTAATTATGCGCCTGGTAGATAGTGGCTGCAATGCGGATAGCAGTTAAACCTAAAGCGGGCAGGGAAGGTGTTGCAGTCCGCAGGACTGCAACCGTGCTTTAGTACAGGGAAGGTGAACCTTCAGGACGCGTCTTGAAACGACGGTGTAGCCACATATACTGCTCTGGGGCCATCATGATGCATTGCTCAACAATCTTATTCATCCACGCTGCCGTAGTCTCCGCGTTGTCTAACGGCGGTGAACACTCCGGAGGCAGCATAATCAATTGATAACCTTTACCGTCAGGTTTGCGGCGGGGAACAAACGGTACCAGGCAGGCATTCGACATGCGTGAAAGCATCCAGGTCCCGGAGGTTGTTGCGGCCTGTTCAACAGCAAAAAGCGGGACAAATACGCTGGCGCGGGGACCGTAGTCATGATCCGGCGCATACCAGACCACTTCGCCTTTTTTCAACGCTTTAATCATTCCTTTCAGGTCTTTACGATCGAGCATGGATTTATTAGAGCGCATACGACCCCAGGTTTGTAGCCAGTCGAGCAGTGGGTTGTCGTTAGGGCGATATACGCCTATCCCCGGCTCCTGCAAACCAAACTGACGCGCACCCAGTTCAAGGGTCAGAAAGTGCAGACCCACTAACAAAATTCCCCGTTTTTGCGCCTGAACGTCGCGGATATGTTCCATCCCGATAACTTCCGTCCAGCGTGAAATGCGCTTGTCAGACCAAAACCAGGCCATTCCGGTTTCCATCACGCCCATGCCCACGGACTCGAAGTTCTTGACTACCATCTGCTGGCGTTCCTGCTCGCTCATTTGCGGGAAGCACAGTTCCAGATTACGGGAAACAATTTTTGCCCGACGTTTCATCAAACGTAATGCCAGACGACCTAATGCGCAGCCCAACTTGTAAAGAACCGGGTAGGGTAACTGCACGATTAACCAAAGGATGCCAATGCCCAGCCAGGTTAACCAATAACGTGGATGCAGTAACGCAGCCGAAAACTTGGGTAAATTCGTCATGTCTATCCTGTCTTCAAACGACCAATTGCCTGTATTGTCGCATTTTTTCGCGCATATCAAAAATTTGTGACGGGAGAACGGTGATTAAACCAGCAATTGTTGTTGCACTTTTATATTGGAGTAAGAAATGTAGCGTAAAATGTGTGGATGTAAATTGGCGGTGTTTGCTTTATTATGCCGCCGATTTTCATTTTCTCCCTATTTGCAGGATACGTACACCATGCCAGTGTTACACAACCGCATTTCGAACGATGCGCTCAAAGCCAAAATGTTGGCTGAGACCGAGCCGCGCACGACGATCTCATTCTATAAATATTTCACCATCGCCAATCCTCAGCACACGCGTGATGCGCTGTACCAGATGTTCACTGCATTGAACGTCTTCGGGCGCGTTTATCTTGCCCATGAAGGAATCAATGCGCAAATCAGCGTACCGCAAAGCAACGTCGAGGCATTCCGCCAGCAGCTTTATGCGTTTGATCCCGCATTCGCCGGGTTACGTCTGAATATCGCGCTGGATGATGATGGTAAATCGTTCTGGGTGCTGCGCATGAAAGTGCGTGAACGCATCGTGGCGGATGGCATTGATGATCCGCAATTTGACGCCAGCAACGTAGGTGATTACCTGAAGGCGGCGGAAGTAAACGCCATGCTGGACGATCCTGACGCGGTATTCATTGATATGCGCAACCACTATGAATATGAAGTGGGCCATTTCGAGAATGCGCTAGAAATCCCGGCAGACACGTTCCGCGACCAGTTACCGAAAGCCGTTGAAATGATGCAGGCGCATAAAGATAAAAAAATCGTTATGTATTGCACGGGCGGGATCCGTTGTGAGAAAGCCAGCGCCTGGATGAAACACAACGGATTTAGCAAAGTCTGGCACATTGAGGGCGGTATTATTGAATATGCCCGCAAGGCACGTGAACAGGGGCTTCCTGTACGTTTTGTCGGTAAAAACTTCGTTTTTGATGAGCGTATGGGCGAAAGGATTTCTGAAGATGTTATTGCGCATTGTCATCAGTGCGGAACGGCGTGCGACAGCCATACTAATTGCAAAAATGATGGCTGCCATCTGTTGTTTATCCAGTGTCCGGCCTGTGCGCAGAAGTATAACGGCTGCTGTAGCGAGTCGTGTAGCGAAGAGAGTAAGTTGCCGGAAGAAGAGCAACGTCGTCTTCGCGCCGGACGTGAAAACGGCAACAAAATATTTAATAAGTCACGCGGTCGCCTGAATACCAAACTGGGTATTCCGGACCCTGCGCAATAGTCATCATGCCGGATGGCGGCTTTAGCCCCATCCGGCAACTCATACGTTACTTCTGTTGGACGCCTTCCACTGAGATGATCAGATCGACTTCCTGAGACGCCGGGCCGAGATCGGTGGTGATGTTGAAGTCCTTCAGCTTAATTTTACCTTCTGCTTCAAAACCCGCACGCGTGCCACCCCACGGATCGCCGCCCTGACCGATCAGCTTCGCATCCAGCGTAACCGGTTTGGTGACGCCGTTCAGGGTGAGATTACCGGTGATATCCAGGTCGTTCCCCTCTTTCTTCACGCTGGTAGAGCTAAAGGTCGCCTGCGGGAATTTGGCCACGTTAAGGAAATCTGCGCTGCGCAGGTGCTTGTCGCGTTCGGCGTGATTGGTGTCAACGCTGTTGGTTTTGATGGTGACGTTAACCTTATCGGCTGCGGGATTTTTCTCATCAAAGGTAAAAGTCCCGTCGAAATCTTTAAATGTGCCGTACAGCCAGCTGTAACCCAGGTGCTGAATACGGAAATTAACAAAGGCATGCTGTCCTTCTTTGTCAATTTTGTAATCTGCCGCCACGGCTGACCCGGTGGTGAATAACAGAGAGGCGAGTGTAAGTCCCAGCAGGTTTTTTTTCATTTTAAGCTCCATAGTCAGATGACGATTTTCCCAACATGCGATTCAGGGTATCGTCGTTATCGATAAAGTGATGTTTCAGGGCCATCAGTCCGTGCAGAAGCGATAAAACCACCACGGTCCACGCAAGCCACAGGTGCAGACTACCGGCGAGGTCGGCCTGAGCGCCCGCATTGGCAAGGGTGGCAGGAATGTCGAACCAACCAAATACGCTTATCGCTTTGCCATCAGCGGTGGAAATCAAATACCCGCTGATGACAATTGAAAAGAGCAATGTGTATAGCGCGAGGTGACCCAGTGCCGCCGCGATGCGGGTTAAACGGGAATAACTTGCCAGCGCAGGAGGAGGTGGGGAGATCAACCGCCAGACGACGCGGATAACCAGCCCCATCATAAGCACAACGCCGATGCTTTTATGCAGTTCAGGGGCCTGGTGATACCAGCCGTCGTAATAGCTAAGCGTGACCATCCACAATCCCAGCGCAAACATGCCATATACAGCAATCGCAATCAGCCAGTGTAAAGCGGCAGACACCACGCCATAGCGTTGTGGAGTATTATTGAATTGCATAAGTGCACCGTTAGATATTTCAGAAGTGAATGAAAATGGCGCGTAAAAGACATTAATGCAACTAATAAATAACAATAATGGTGATATTTGTTTTTGATTCAATAAAATTGATTGAATTGTGAAGTAATCATCAAGGAATTAGTAGGGGGGGATGACATTAAGGCTTGGTTTCTGGGTGTTTAAGGTATTTTTCTTGTTCAGTTAATTGCAATGAAAATTAAGTTAATATCAGTTTATGTCAATTAGTGTCAGCGTTGCGGGTTCAGAAAAACATAATATATATCACATCCATAATTGCCAGCAGCGACCATAAAATAATGTAGAGCATAAGATGCTCGCGAATATTATTAACCAGATAGTGAAAGATGCGGCGCATCAACGTTATTCCTGTCATTAAAAATGGCCTCACCAACGAGGCCATTCATTTATTATCGCTTAAAACGATTTAGCCTGAAGGGCGTCAGGTCAAAGTCAGACGATTTGTCCTGGGCGAAGTCTGCCGCAATCTCTCCGAGGACGGAGGCAAACTTAAAGCCATGTCCGCTCAGCCCGGTGATGATCAGCGTGTTGTCATGCTCTGGCAGAGTATCAATAATAAAGTCTTCATCTGGTGAGTTATCATAGGTGCAGGACGCGCCGTGCAGACAGCAACCCACGCCTGGCAGTATTGTACGCAGGAATGGGAAGGCTTCAGAACCATCGCTGGCTACAGCGGCAAACGGCTTGCGCTCTTCTGCCGAATGAATTACCTGTCCGCCATTGTGCTTACCAATTTTTAGCTCGTCGTTTTCTGCCGGGAAACCGTAGAATTGATCGCCATTTGGTAGCTCTCCGGTGAAGGCAGGGAAGTTATTCTTAACGCTGTAACGCCCATCGGCTTGATACCAGGCGAACACTTTGCGTACCGGTTGTATCGGTAGTTCAGGGACTAATGCCTGTACCCAGGTTCCGGCGCTGATCACCGCTTTTTGTGCGTGATAGTCACCATCGGCGGTTTCTACCGTGACGCCATCATCACTATGACGAATTGCGCTGACCGGGCATTTAAATAGCTGCGCACAGCCTGCTTCTTTCGCCAGACGGATCCAGGTTTTAATCGCTAACTCACTACGTAAAAAACCAGACTCCGCTTCAAACAGACCGATATAGTTTTCAGGTACGCGAATCTCTGGCCAGCGCGCCATAATGGCTGCTGCATCCAGTTGTTCAACATTGAGTTGCCACTGTTTTGCGCTTTGCGCCGCGGTCGCTAAGAAGGTTGAATCTGCCGGACCAAGGTTGATGACACCAGAGCGCACAAAAATCGGCTCTTCATTTTGGGTGGATAATTCATCCCATAATGTTTGCGCACGCAGCACCAGCGGAACATATTTTTCACCTTCGCCATAGGCATGACGAATTAATCGAGTGTCGCCGTGGTGGCTGCCCTGCTGATGCGGTGGCATATGCGCATCGATCATCAGAACCTTCAGACCGGCGCGAGTGGCATAGTATCCGGCTGCGGCGCCCACGGAACCGCTGCCAATTATGATTAAGTCGTATTTCATCCGCTTCTCTCTGCAATCGCGATAGTAGCAGGGTAAATAAGTGACCCGGAATATTCAACCTGGAAATAAGAAAGGCACCGGAAAGGTGCCTTTTGATGGTTGGATGTATCAGATTTAATGTCGCTGATACTCATTTACCTGGTAATCGCCGGATTCAATTTTAGCGATTCCTGCTTCTAATATCGAAATAAATTGCCTGGCAACATCAGTGGTTAACCAGAGCGTTTGACCAACTTCAGTCCCATCCGGGTCTGGACGATTCGGGGTCTGGTAGTGCAAACGCAGCATCAGCGCATCGTAGCTATCAACAGTGCTGATGTCCCATCCTACTAACGGATGAGTCTGAATGACTTCATTATTCTTTTCCATCATGCCCCCTAATTCGTGTTACTAGACAACGGTTTTCGAGGTTCAATGCGTTTTTTCTGAAGCAACTTCAGTATATCAATAAATAAGGGTATTCATTGAAAATTTAAAGAGGTAAGCACATAAAATTTTCGTTTTCAGCGTTATCTGACTAACAAACCGACATGTTATTCATTTTTTTTAAGCATGTTGCACAATTATTTTGGTGTTGTGGTTAAAAGATAGCCAGGAATTTATTATTAAAATATCAGTTTGCCAGAAGGAATGAACTATTGATTAAAAGATGGTGTGTATAAAAAAGCCGGGGCGACCCGGCAAACAAACATCACTGCATATCATTATTTATTCATTGATGAACCAGTCATCCGCGCTTTCCCAGGTCTCCTGGAGGATCTCGCTGATGCGTTCTTTATCCTCTTTGGTGGCACCAATAACCGACAGATTGTTTGCGCCGGCATAACGGACGGTAACGTTACCTTCGTTATCCGGAAAATGGTGCTGAATACGGCGGGAGAGTTCACCTGCCAGCGCGTCAATTGCACCAGCAGGTAAAGGTGAAGTTTTGGCAATAGTGACTTCAATACGCATAGTAGCCCCCTGTGGAATATACTGTTTATTTATACAGTTATTCTCGCCAGTTGGCTACACTTTTTTTAGCTTTTCACGGACCAGTGTACCGTTTCGCCACCCAGGAAAGGCACCAGCGTATCATCTTGCAGCGCAATGCTCTCTGGGACCTGGTGCTGCACGCGTTCCAGCTCAATAAAGGTTTCATTCACCGGCAAACCGTAGAACTGTGGGCCATTGAGTGAGCAGAAGGCTTCAAAATGGTCCAGTGCATTCATCTCTTCAAACACGGTGGCATAACTGCCCAGTGCGGTCGGCGCATTAAAGCAGCCCGCACAGCCACAGCTTGACTCTTTACGATGACGCGCATGCGGCGCTGAGTCGGTACCGAGGAAGGCGCGGTTAAACCCGCTGGCGACCAGCTCACGCAGCGCCTGTTGATGGACGTTACGTTTGAGGATCGGCAGGCAGTACAGATGAGGGCGAATCCCGCCGACCAGCATGTGGTTGCGGTTAAACATCAGGTGCTGCGGCGTAATGGTCGCCGCCAGAAGGTCATTGCCGTCGCGCACGTATTCGGCAGCATCTTTAGTCGTGATATGTTCGAACACCACTTTCAGCGCAGTTAAACGCTGACGCAGTGGTTCCATTACCGTCTCAATAAAGCGCGCCTCGCGATCGAAAATATCGATATCCGCATGCGTCACTTCGCCGTGCACCAGCAGAGGCATACCCAATTTTTCCATCCGTTCCAGCACTGGCATGATGGCATCAATAGAGGTTACGCCATGCGTCGAGTTGGTGGTGGCATTGGCCGGATAGAGTTTTGCGGCGGTGAACACGCCTTCGTTGAATCCACGTTCCAGCTCATTGGGATCCAGCGTATCCGTTAAGTAGCAGGTCATTAATGGCGTGAAGTCGTGTCCGGCAGGTACCGCGTCAAGAATTCGCTGGCGGTAAGCGATAGCCGCGTCCACCGTGGTGACGGGCGGAGCCAGGTTCGGCATGACAATGGCGCGGCCATAAACTTCGCTGGTATAGGGCACGACAGTTTTTAACATGTCGCCATCGCGAAAGTGAAGATGCCAGTCGTCTGGGCGGCGGATCTTTAAAACCTGGGATGGTGCAGTCATCAATATGCTCCGGCTGAGGATAGTCTTTTTTGCCGGAAACAAAGGATAAGCGGAAACGTTTTCGTTTGCACGAAAAAAAAAGGGCGCATCGGCGCCCTCTGTCATATTAGTCGGTGAACGGGATAATGATTTCTCCCGGTTTCACCTCAATGCCTTTCGCCAGTTTTTTCGCCAGCGCTTCCCCCTGGCTGCTGTCATCCCGCAGAATGTACGCCGGCTGCTGGTTGAAATAGTTGCGCAGCGACTGATTTAAATAAGGCATCAGCGTTTGCAGTACCGACTGCATTTTTTCCGGCGTGACGGTAGCGTCCACGACTTCCATTTCTTGCAGATAAATCGCGCCTTTTTCTTTATTGAAAACCGGTAAGGCTTTTAGCTTCAGCTTCATGGTCGCTTTCTGACTGCCAAACAGGGAGTTCATGTCCAGGTTGGCGTCTCCGGTCAGCGTCACTTTATTGGGTTCTTCACGGCCTATCTGGCTGGCGAGGTTGTTCAGTACGATATGTGCTTCAGCGACGCCAGGCAAACCGATATCTTTAGAAAAGTTATTATTCTTCGCCAGGGCCTGATTAATCTCTTGCTCGCTAACCGTGTATTGCGTGAGTTGATTACAACCAACCAACAGGCCGCTGACAATTAGTGCAGCGGCAAAAAAAAACTTTTTCATGGGGTTCCTCAACATGATGCTTGTGGTGTAATCGTGACACAAAGCATCATCAAGCACCAGCGCTGCGGGGAACAGCAGAAAAAACTGAAAAATACGCGTACGCCAGATTGGCTATCAGGCGTCAGGCTCCAGCATACCACGCGTTGGGCGTTTGAGACTGAATTGCCAGCCCAGCGCCAGGAAAGTGATGAAGCCGATAATACCGAGCATCATCCAGGGCAGCTCCGGTTGTGCCAGGGTTTTACCCATGTCAAACAGCCAGCCGCCGCCGATATAACCAATGGCGCCGCCGATGGCGAGTCCCAGTCGACTGAAACCCATATAGCTTCCCCGGGCACGTGCATTCGCCAGCGAGGCGCTCAGGGTTTCACGCGCCGGTTCGGCGATGATTGAGCCAATATAGAACGTGCAAATCAGGGTGAACAGCTGCTGCAAATTCCCGACCAGGCCGATGGGCATCATGCTGAAAGACATCACCAGCAGACCGGCCATCAGGCGATGCTCAAGGCGAAAGCGTTTTTCACTCCAGCGGGCAATCGGGTAGAGCAACGTTAAAGAGAGGCACGCCTCGATGGCATACATCCATTTCACAGCGGCCGGTGAGCCAGCGATGTCGTTTACCATTATTGGCAGCATCAGCATCACTTGTACCGCCAGCATGTAATAGCCCGCCAGCGTCAGCACATAAGTGACAAAGCGCTTGTCATGCATCACGTGGCTCATTCCTTCGCGCACCGGAATTTTCACCGTCGACAGTTTCCATGCCGGAAGCAGCCAGGCGTTAAACGCCGCGCACAGAACGAACAAAATTGCGCCGGTGGCACACACCAGACGGAAATCGTATTGCAATAACCAACTGCCGAGCAACGCGCCAACCACGGCCCCGGCGCTATCCTGCATCATCAGAATAGAGAAAAAACGCCCGCGCTTTTCCGGACGGATCAGTTTGACCACCAGCGCCGAGCGGGGAGGGTCGAACAACGTGCCGCCCAGCCCGGAAAGAAAGCAGGAAAACCATAGCAGCCACGGTTCATGGGCAATGCCCATGGTGGCGAATCCGGCAGCGCGCATCAGCATGCCGGTGACGATCATCGGTTTTGCCCCGAAACGGTCAGCAATAGCACCGCCGAAGATACCTAAACCTTGCTGGATAAATTGACGTAATCCAAGCGCGATACCGACCATCACGGCGGCCCAGCCCATTTGGTCGACGAAACGAATTGAGATCAGCGGGAAAACGACGAAGAAACCCAGCACGACCAGCATGTTATCGATAAGAAGGAAGTATTTACCCAGGTTCCTTGCCTGCGAGACTTGCGACATTTCCCCTCCAGGGAAAAACTCGTCACTCTGGATAGAGTTTAAAAGATAAGCACCTCCTATTCTGCGGTGTCGTCATCGCTTTTCCCACCCTTCGCGGGACAATATTTTTTTATCAAAAGCCCGTCTTGATAGAGAGTTTTCATCAAAATGTGTGAATAATTCAAAAAATGGCATTTTGCTCTTTTCACAGGGCGTATTTGCGCAGGTATAGTAATGCGAATAGCGTATTGAAGACGTTACGGGAAGGAGTAGGTATAGAATGTTTGGCTATCGCAGTAACGTGCCAAAAGTGCGCTTAACCACGGACCGCCTGGTCGTGCGTTTAGTGCATGAGCGTGATGCCTGGCGTCTGGCAGATTATTACGCAGAAAATCGTCATTTCTTAAAACCCTGGGAGCCTATTCGCGATGAAAGCCACTGTTATCCGTCAGGCTGGCAGGCGCGTCTGAGCATGATCTCTGAGTTTCATAAACAGGGCACCGCTTATTACTTTGCGCTGCTCGATCCGGAAGAAAAAGAGATTATTGGCGTCGCGAACTTCTCGAACGTCGTGCGGGGATCTTTCCACGCCTGTTATCTCGGTTACTCCATTGCACAGAAGTGGCAGGGGCAGGGGCTGATGTATGAAGCCTTAACCTCGGCCATCCGCTATATGCAGCGCACGCAGCATATTCACCGCATTATGGCTAACTACATGCCACATAATAAACGCAGCGGTGACCTGCTGGCGCGACTGGGTTTTGAAAAAGAAGGGTATGCCAAAGACTACCTGCTGATTGACGGGCAGTGGCGCGATCACGTGCTGACGGCGTTGACCACATCAGAATGGACCCCCGGCCGCTAAGTTTCAGATGCAGCCATGATTAATGGAGAAGACGATGAAATACGAATTAACCGCCACTGAAGCACGGGTGATTGGCTGTTTATTAGAAAAACAAGTGACTACACCTGAACAGTATCCGCTCTCCGTTAACGGAGTCGTAACCGCCTGCAATCAAAAAACGAATCGTGAACCCGTGATGAACCTGTCGGAATCCGACGTGCAGGATCAGCTTGATAACCTGGTGAAACGGCATTTCCTGCGTACGGTGAGTGGCTTTGGTAATCGCGTCACGAAATATGAGCAGCGTTTCTGCAACTCTGAGTTTGGTAATCTTAAGCTCAGCGCGGGGGAAGTCGCGCTCATTACCACGCTGTTGCTGCGCGGCGCTCAAACACCAGGTGAGCTACGTAGCCGCGCTTCCCGGATGTACGAATTCAGCGACATGGCCGAAGTAGAGTCGACACTGGAGAAACTGGCAACCCGGGAAGATGGTCCTTATGTCGTTCGCCTGGCGCGTGAGCCGGGCAAACGTGAAAGCCGTTATATGCACCTGTTTTGCGGTGACGTTGATGAAGCGATGGCCACGGCAGATGAACTTCCGGCAGCTTCGGGCGATCTACAGGCGCGCGTTGAAGCGCTGGAAACAGACGTCGCGGAGCTTAAGCAGCGGCTTGATTCCTTGCTGGCGCACCTGGGAGACTAATGTGAATAAATTACGTATCGGCGTTGTCGGGCTCGGCGGGATTGCGCAAAAGGCCTGGCTGCCTGTGCTGGGCGCTAGTGCAGACTGGACGCTGGAAGGGGCATTTTCACCTTCGCGGGAAAAAGCGCAGCGTATCTGTGATACCTGGCGGATACCTTACGTTGATTCACTGGTTAATCTGGCGCAAACCTGCGATGCGGTTTTCGTCCATTCCAGTACCGCAACGCACTATGCGGTGGTCAGCGAACTGCTGAATGCCGGGGTTCACGTGTGCGTGGATAAACCGCTGGCGGAAAACCTGCGCGAGGCTGAACAATTGGTGGAGCTGGCCGAGCGGAAAAAGCTGACGCTGATGGTGGGGTTTAACCGTCGATTTGCGCCGCTGTATCAGGATCTCAAATCCCAGTTGGGCAATGCGGCGTCCGTACGCATGGATAAGCACCGGACGGACAGCGTCGGGCCGCACGATCTGCGCTTCACTCTACTGGACGACTATCTGCACGTTGTCGATACCGCATTGTGGCTGGCGGGAGAGAAAGCGCAGTTAAATAACGGTACGCTGTTAACCAATGAATCCGGCGCGATGCTCTATGCGGAGCACCATTTTTGTGCCGGGCAAATGCAGATAACGACCAGTATGCATCGCCGCGCCGGTAGCCAGCGCGAGAGCGTGCAGGCGGTGACGGATGGTGGCCTGATTGACGTTACGGATATGCGGGAATGGCGGGAAGAGCGCGGGCAAGGAGTGGTGCACAAGCCGGTAGCAGGCTGGCAAACTACCCTGGAACAGCGTGGTTTTGCCGGATGCGCACGTCATTTCATTGAGTGCGTGCAAAATCAGACGGTTCCCCAGACGGCAGGTGAGCAGGCGCTCCTGGCCCAGCGCGTTGTCGAAAAGCTGTGGCGGGAGGCGATGGCTGAATAACCCCCTGTAACATCTGGCGGTAGTAATTCATTGTAATCCAGGTACTATATGCCAACTCAAAAATAACACCTCTTTTCAACCATAGGCTGGTTTGTCGGCCTGATAAGACGCTACGGCGTCGCCATCAGGCACAGCAAAAGTGCCGGATGGCGGCGATCATGCCTTATCCGACCTACGGGCAGGTTTGTCGGGGTTTTGCCTCAGAGTCTGGAATACAACATAGATGAATTTATTAAAGTCGCTGGCAGCCGTCAGCTCGATGACGATGTTTTCACGTGTGCTGGGTTTTGCGCGTGATGCGATTGTCGCCAGAATCTTTGGCGCAGGGATGGCGACTGATGCCTTTTTTGTGGCATTCAAACTTCCTAACCTGCTGCGCCGAATCTTTGCTGAGGGCGCTTTTTCGCAGGCGTTTGTGCCTATTCTTGCCGAATATAAAAGTAAGCAGGGGGAGGATGCGACCCGCGTCTTTGTCTCTTACGTTTCCGGGCTGTTGACTCTGGCGCTGGCCGTGGTGACGGTCGCCGGGATGCTGGCTGCCCCGTGGGTGATTTTAGTCACCGCGCCTGGGTTTGCCGACACCGCGGACAAATTTGCGCTGACCACTCAACTGCTACGGATCACCTTTCCGTATATTCTGCTGATCTCGCTGGCTTCGCTGGTGGGTGCGATCCTGAATACCTGGAATCGCTTTTCCATTCCGGCGTTTGCGCCGACCTTTCTGAATATCAGCATGATCGGTTTCGCGCTGTTTGCTGCTCCTTATTTTCACCCTCCGGTGCTGGCGCTGGCGTGGGCCGTTACCGTTGGCGGCGTGCTACAGCTGATTTATCAGCTTCCGCACCTGAAGAAAATTGGTATGCTGGTGCTGCCGCGCGTGAACTTCCGTGATGCGGGGGCGATGCGCGTCGTCAAGCAAATGGGCCCGGCGATCCTTGGGGTATCTGTCAGCCAGATTTCACTGATCATCAATACGATTTTCGCTTCATTTCTGGCCTCTGGCTCAGTGTCATGGATGTATTATGCTGACCGTCTGATGGAGTTTCCGTCTGGCGTACTTGGCGTCGCGTTGGGGACTATCCTGCTGCCCTCGCTGTCCAAAAGTTTTTCCAGCGGTAATCATGATGAGTATTGCCGTCTGATGGACTGGGGCCTGCGTTTGTGTTTTCTGCTGGCATTACCGAGCGCCGTGGCGTTGGGGATTCTGGCCAAACCGCTGACGGTTTCTCTGTTCCAGTACGGTAAATTTACCGCCTTTGACGCCGCGATGACGCAGCGCGCGCTGGTGGCATACTCGGTAGGTTTGATTGGCTTGATCGTGGTGAAAGTGTTGGCCCCAGGTTTTTATTCGCGCCAGGATATTAAAACGCCAGTCAAGATTGCCATTGTCACGCTGATTATGACCCAGGTAATGAACCTGGCATTTATTGGGCCGCTGAAACATGCCGGGCTGTCGCTGTCGATTGGTCTGGCGGCGTGTCTGAACGCTTCACTGCTGTACTGGCAACTGCGTAAACAGAAAATTTTTACCCCACAACCGGGTTGGGCCTGGTTCCTGGCGCGACTGGTGATTTCTGTGCTGGTGATGTCGGCGGCGCTGGTTGGGATGCTATACATCATGCCGGACTGGTCGCAGGGAACGATGTTATGGCGTCTGCTGCGTCTGATGGCCGTTGTGGTGGCCGGTATTGCTGCTTACTTCGCTGCGCTCGCGGTACTGGGCTTTAAAGTGAAAGAGTTTGTGCGCCGGACGGCGTAACAGATTAATGCCGGATGGCGGCATGACGCCGTATCCGGCCTACAAAACGCGTAGGCCTGATAAGCAAAACGTTATCAGGCTAGCATCAGATAGAGAATTTTTTCCCGCCGCGGTGCGCAGCAGAGGTTTGACCGTTTGCGCCATACAGCGCCGGTTCTTGGTGCGGTTTCAGCACTTGAATCGCTTGTTGATTGCGCTCGATCTGCCCTTCCAGCAGCCAACCGTTGTGCTGGTTGAGTTCGCGTAGGTCCTGTGTTTTCCGGGTAATGGTCTGCCAACGCTCGGCAATTTCATCATTGGCGCTGCGCGTGGCGTCATGCTCCAGACGGCGCTGCTGCTCCAGGTAATCAAGGGTTGCCAGCAAAGAGCTTTTTTCTTCTGTAATACGCTGTAGCTGGCTGCCGTTAATATATCCTGCGGAAAGCTGCTGCTGTTCAGCATCCATTACCGTTTTCAGGTCATTGAGGACGGTCGTCATCTGGTCAAGTATTTCTGACAAACGAGTCATACTTTATTTACTCTGTAAGTAGCTCTGCGCCTCGCGGATCAGCGAGTCGGCAATTTTTCCGGTGTCCATTTTCAGCTCGCCATTACGGATCGCGGTTTTCAGTGCTTCCACGCGTTCCATATTGATGTCATTGGTGCCGGGCTGCATCAGTTTGGCCTGGGCGTCGCTCAGCATGACGCTGGTGCTGGTGGTGGCGGTGGTTTTTTCCTTCCGCGTTTTTTGTACCGGCGCATCGCTGGTTTCACGTGTCTGAACGGTACTTACTGGCTTCAATGGTGAGGTACGATCAATGCTCATTTTGTTTATCCTCATCGAGGGGTTACGCTATAGCGGCCCGCTGTAATCATTGGTTGTTTATCTATCGGCACACGCTAAAAAATCTTTAACCTATTATAGGTTAATAAGAATATTCCCATCAGAATCGACGACACCGCTCACCACCTGGCCTGAAATCATCCGTACTCGGGCATTCTGGGCGACGGCGGCATTGTTCAGCGCTTTACCTTCGGCATTCACCCGAAAGCCATCTCCGTTGGCGATAACCAGGACGCGCTGACCGGCCTTGATTCGCCATGCCTGGCGCAACATGGAAAGCTGTATCGGCTGACCTGGCACCAGATCGCGCAAGCTTACGGCATCCTGCACCTGATTCATATCCAGCACGGCGCGTGGAGGGAGTTGGTCCAGTCGACCTCGTTTCAGCGTTACGCTGGCCGAAGTCAGGGCGCTACCCCGAGCGACGGGCGCGGCGGCAACAACGTAGTTTCCCGTGGCCTGCACGTTCACCTGCAGATAACGTTTCTCGTTGGCGCAGCGCGCCAGCACGTTCACATTACCCCACAATTTTGCACTCCCGGACACGCTTAATGCTGGTTGTTCGCAGCTCGGCAATAAGTTTGGCGACGTTCGGATAGTAACGACGACCTCATCGCTAAATCCGACCAGTCGCTGGGAAAACCATGCCGTCAGCTGTGAATTCAGGTCTTGCGCCAGCGTCATAGGACTGAACAGCAGTGCTGCCACGACGACTCCACGTTTAAACGTTTGCATCAAAACCTCGCGCTTTTTCAGGTAGTGACAGGATTCTACCTGTGTGACGCAGTCATCAACGCAACAAATAGCGACGCATTTTGCGTTTATTCCGGCGATAACGCGCGCGTAATGGGATTTAAGCTGTCGGCTGAATTTTGTCATTTGCGGAGGAGATATGCTCGATAAGCTCGACGCCGCCTTACGTTTTCAACAGGAAGCGCTGAATTTGCGCGCCCAACGCCAGGAAGTATTGGCGGCCAACATAGCCAATGCCGACACGCCGGGGTATCAGGCGCGCGACCTGGATTTCGCCAGTGAATTAAAAAAAGTCATGGTGCGAGGACGGGAAGAAACCGGCGGTGTCTCGTTGACGCTGACCTCTGCACAACACATTCCGGCCCAGACCGTTTCCGCTCCTTCTACGGAACTGCTCTACCGCATTCCTGATCAGCCGTCTCTCGATGGCAACACGGTAGATATGGACCGGGAGCGTACGCAATTTGCAGACAACAGCCTCAAGTATCAAATGGGGCTGACCGCGTTGGGTGGACAAATCAAAGGCATGATGAACGTGCTGCAAGGAGGGAACTAATTCGTGGCGCTGTTAAATATTTTTGATATCGCAGGCTCTGCGCTGACGGCTCAGTCTAAGCGCCTGAACGTGGCGGCCAGCAACATGGCGAATGCGGATAGCGTCACCGGACCTGACGGTCAGCCCTATCGCGCGAAGCAGGTTGTGTTTCAGGTTGATGCCGCGCCAGGTGCGGCAACCGGTGGCGTAAAAGTCGCTGACGTCATTGAAAGCCAGGCACCGGATAAGCTGGTTTATGAACCCGGTAATCCACTGGCCGATGCGAACGGTTACGTAAAAATGCCGAATGTGGACGTCGTCGGCGAAATGGTCAACACCATGTCAGCCTCGCGTAGCTACCAGGCAAACGTCGAAGTGCTCAATACGGTGAAAAGCTTGATGCTCAAAACGCTGACGCTAGGCCAGTAAAAGGAGGCGCACATGTCTATTGCTGTAAAAATGAATGACCCGAGCACGACGGGTGTGAATGACGCAACGGGGAAGAGTTCGCTGACGGGCAGCAACGCCGCGGACCTGCAAAGCAGCTTCCTTACGCTGCTGGTGGCACAGCTGAAAAACCAGGATCCAACCAACCCGCTGCAAAACAACGAACTGACCACCCAGTTGGCGCAAATCAGTACCGTGAGCGGAATTGAGAAACTGAACACCACGCTGGGATCGATCTCCGGGCAGATCGACAACAGTCAGTCGCTGCAGGCCAGTACGCTGATTGGCCACGGTGTCATGATCCCAGGCACCACCATCCTGACCGGTAAAGGTACGGAAGAGGGCGCAAAAACCACCACCACGCCGTTTGGCGTTGAACTGCAGCAACCGGCAGATAAGGTTACCGCAACCATTACCGATAAAGACGGCAAGGTGGTACGCACCATTGATATTGGTGGGTTGAAAGCGGGCGTTCATACCTTTACCTGGGACGGCACCATGACCGATGGCACGGATGCGCCAAGCGGTTCTTACAACGTGTCAATTGCTGCCAGTAATGGCGGAACACAACTGGTGGCTCAGCCGCTTCAGTTTGCGCTGGTGCAGGGCGTTATTCGCAGTAACGGCGGTAATACGCTGGATCTGGGCACCTATGGAACCACCACCCTCGACGAAGTACGGCAGATCATTTAAGCCTTCACACTTATCAGGAGTAAGTCATGGCCTTTTCACAAGCGGTCAGCGGTCTGAACGCTGCAGCGACCAACCTCGATGTCATTGGTAACAACATCGCCAACTCCGCCACCTACGGTTTTAAATCCGGTACGGCCTCTTTTGCCGATATGTTCGCCGGTTCTAAAGTGGGTCTGGGCGTTAAAGTTGCGGGCATTACCCAGGACTTTACCGACGGTACCACGACCAACACCGGTCGCGGGCTGGATGTCGCTATCAGCCAGAACGGTTTTTTCCGCATGGTAGACAGCAACGGTTCCGTTTTCTACAGCCGTAACGGTCAGTTCAAGCTCGATGAAAACCGCAATATCGTCAACATGCAGGGGCTACAGCTGACGGGCTATCCGGCTACCGGTACACCGCCAACGATACAGCAAGGTGCTAACCCGGCGCCGATCACTATCCCGAATACGCTGATGGCGGCTAAAACCACCACGACTGCGTCAATGCAGATCAACCTGAACTCCACTGACAAGGTGCCAACGAAGACCCCGTTTAATCCAAGCGATGCGGATTCCTACAACAAAAAAGGCACCGTTACCGTTTTCGATAGCCAGGGTAACGCCCATGACATGAATATTTTTTATGTCAAAAATGCGCAGAGCAACACCTGGGAAGTTCACACACAGGATGCTTCAACCGGAGCCGCTGCAAAATCAGCAGGGTTTATGCGCTTTAATGAAAATGGTGTGTTCTTAGGGATTAGCGCCACAGCCGCCGAGGCGGTACCAACGCCTCCTACCGTCTGGCCAAAGGAAATCAACATCACAACCGGACAGATTAACGGTGCTGATGCGGCAAATTTCTCCCTGAGCTTCCTGAACTCCATGCAGCAGAACACTGGCGCCAACAACATCGTTGCCACGAATCAGAATGGCTATAAGCCGGGCGACCTGGTGAGCTACCAGATTAACAATGACGGTACTGTGGTCGGTAACTACTCCAACGAACAGCAACAGGTTCTGGGGCAGATCGTGCTGGCAAACTTTGCCAACAACGAAGGTCTGGCTTCTCAGGGTGACAACGTCTGGGCAGCCACGCAGTCTTCCGGCGTGGCGCTGCTGGGTACCGCAGGCGAGGGTAACTTCGGCAAGCTGACCAACGGCGCGCTGGAAGCATCAAACGTGGATTTGAGTAAAGAACTGGTGAATATGATCGTCGCCCAGCGTAACTATCAGTCGAACGCGCAGACCATCAAAACCCAGGACCAGATCCTCAACACGCTGGTCAACCTGCGCTAAGCGCCTGACGGGATGGCTTAATGGATCACGCAATTTATACCGCCATGGGCGCGGCCAGTCAGACGCTGAATCAACAAGCGGTGACGGCCAGCAACCTGGCTAACGCCTCAACGCCGGGTTTTCGTGCGCAACTCAATGCGCTGCGCGCGGTTCCCGTTGAAGGATTGTCTTTACCGACGCGTACGCTGGTGGTGGCCTCCACGCCGGGGGCCGATATGACGCCGGGTCAGATGGACTATACCTCACGTCCGCTGGACGTGGCGCTGCAACAGGATGGCTGGTTGGCTGTGCAGACCGCGGACGGTAGCGAAGGATATACCCGAAATGGCGCCATTCAGGTAAGCCCTACGGGGGAACTGACCATTCAGGGACACCCGGTGATTGGCGAAGCCGGACCAATAGCCGTACCGGAAGGTTCAGAAGTCACCATTGCGGCAGACGGCACGATCTCGGCGCTCAACCCTGGCGATCCGGCTAACACCGCTGCGCCAGTTGGGCGACTGAAACTGGTGAAGGCCACGGGGAGTGAAGTGCAACGTGGCGATGACGGTATGTTCCGTCTGACCCAGGCCGCGCAGGCTACCCGTGGCGCTACGTTACAGGCCGACCCCAGCATTCGCGTTATGTCGGGTGTGCTGGAAGGCAGTAACGTTAAGCCGGTAGCCGCGATGAGTGACATGATCGCCAACGCCCGTCGTTTCGAAATGCAAATGAAGATTATCAGTAGCGTGGATGATAACGCGGGTCGCGCCAACCAACTGCTGTCGATGAGTTAATACAGGACATTTTATGATCAGTTCATTATGGATCGCCAAAACCGGCCTGGATGCGCAGCAAACCAACATGGATGTGATTGCCAACAACCTGGCAAACGTCAGTACCAACGGATTTAAGCGTCAACGTGCCGTGTTTGAAGATCTGTTGTACCAGACGATTCGCCAGCCTGGCGCACAGTCTTCTGAACAAACCACACTGCCGTCTGGTTTGCAGATTGGTACCGGTGTGCGCCCGGTCGCGACCGAGCGTTTACACAGCCAGGGGAACCTGTCGCAGACCAACAACAGTAAAGATGTGGCGATTAAAGGGCAGGGCTTTTTCCAGGTCATGCTGCCTGATGGCACGTCCGCCTACACCCGTGACGGTTCTTTCCAGGTGGATCAGAACGGTCAACTGGTGACTGCGGGTGGTTTTCAGGTTCAGCCGGCTATCACCATCCCGGCTAACTCGCTCAGTATCACCATTGGACGCGACGGTATCGTCAGCGTAACCCAGCAGGGCCAGGCAGCACCGGTTCAGGTTGGGCAGCTTAACCTGACTACTTTTATGAACGATACCGGTCTGGAAAGCATTGGTGAGAATCTGTACACCGAAACGCAGTCATCCGGTGCGCCGAATGAGAGCACTCCGGGGCTGAACGGCGCGGGTCTGTTGTACCAGGGTTATGTTGAAACCTCTAACGTCAACGTGGCGGAAGAGCTGGTAAACATGATCCAGGTTCAGCGCGCTTACGAAATCAACAGTAAAGCGGTATCGACCACCGATCAGATGCTGCAAAAACTGACGCAACTCTAAAGTGTGGCCCGGTGGGGTGAAAGCCTCACCGGCACACTGATTTTGAAGATGACCGCAATGCGAAAATACGCGCTTCACCCATACCCAATTTTAGCCCTGTTGGTGGTTTCACTGACAGGATGCGCCTGGATCCCGGCCACGCCCCTCGTGCAGGGCGCAACGTCTGCCCAGCCTGTTCCTGGCCCGACGCCGGTGGCGAATGGATCAATCTTCCAGTCGGCCCAACCGATTAACTACGGTTATCAGCCGCTATTCGAAGACCGCCGCCCGCGCAATATTGGCGATACGTTGACCATCGTATTGCAGGAAAACGTCAGCGCGAGCAAAAGTTCTTCGGCTAATGCCAGCCGCGACGGCAAAACCAACTTTGGTTTTGATACCGTACCGCGTTATTTGCAAGGACTGTTTGGCAACGAGCGTGCTGACGTAGAAGCTTCAGGCGGTAACACCTTTAACGGTAAAGGTGGCGCGAACGCCAGCAATACCTTCAGCGGTACGCTGACCGTAACGGTCGACCAGGTACTGGTGAATGGCAACTTACATGTTGTGGGTGAAAAACAGATCGCCATTAATCAGGGCACTGAATTCATTCGCTTCTCCGGGGTCGTTAACCCGCGCACCATCAGTGGCAGCAACTCCGTACCGTCAACTCAGGTTGCGGACGCACGTATTGAGTATGTCGGCAACGGCTACATCAATGAAGCGCAGAATATGGGCTGGTTGCAGCGTTTCTTCCTTAACTTGTCGCCGATGTAAGCGAGGTAGCCAGTGTTTAAATCTTTAGTTGGAATGGTACTGGTGCTGATAACCACCTTTGCGCATGCCGACCGTATTCGCGACCTGACCAGCGTTCAGGGCGTGCGGGAAAACTCGTTGATCGGTTATGGGCTGGTGGTCGGTTTGGATGGCACGGGTGACCAGACCACCCAGACGCCGTTTACTACGCAAACGCTCAACAACATGCTTTCGCAGTTGGGAATTACCGTGCCAACCGGCACCAATATGCAACTGAAAAACGTGGCGGCGGTGATGGTGACCGCGCAATTCCCGGCCTTTGGTCGTCAGGGGCAAACCATTGACGTGGTGGTCTCTTCCATGGGGAACGCCAAAAGCCTGCGCGGCGGAACGTTGCTGATGACCCCGCTGAAAGGGGTCGATAGCCAGGTATATGCGCTGGCGCAGGGGAATATTCTGGTAGGCGGTGCAGGCGCGGCTGCGGGTGGCAGCAGCGTGCAGGTAAACCAGCTCAATGGCGGACGTATTACCAACGGCGCGACCATCGAACGTGAATTACCCAGCCAGTTCGGCAGCGGTAACACCATTAATCTGCAGCTCAATAATGAAGATTTCACTATGGCGCAGCAGATAACCGACACCATTAACCGTTCGCGCGGCTTTGGTAGCGCCACTGCGCTGGACGCCCGGACGATTCAGGTACGCGTGCCAAGCGGCAACAGCTCGCAGGTGCGTTTCCTTGCTGACATCCAGAATATGGAGGTGAATGTCACGCCGCAGGATGCGAAAGTGATTATCAACTCGCGCACCGGATCCGTCGTTATGAACCGTGAAGTCACGCTGGATAGCTGTGCCGTCGCGCAAGGCAACTTGTCGATTACGGTAAACCGCCAGGCGAACGTCAGCCAGCCGGATACACCGTTTGGCGGTGGACAGACCGTAGTGACACCTCAAACCCAGATCGATCTGCGCCAGAGCGGCGGTTCGCTGCAAAGCGTGCGTTCCAGCGCCAACCTGAACAATGTTGTGCGTGCGCTTAATGCGCTAGGGGCAACGCCGATGGATCTGATGTCCATTCTGCAATCGATGCAGAGCGCGGGGTGCTTACGCGCCAAACTGGAAATCATCTAATGATTGGTGACAGCAAACTGCTGACCAGTGCCGCCTGGGATGCGCAATCACTGAACGAACTGAAAGCGAAAGCGGGTCAGGACCCGGCGGCGAATATCCGCCCGGTTGCCCGTCAGGTTGAAGGGATGTTCGTACAAATGATGCTGAAAAGCATGCGTGAAGCGCTGCCGAAAGATGGTGTTTTTAGCAGTGATTCGACACGTTTGTATACCAGCATGTATGACCAACAAATTGCGCAGCAGATGACCGCAGGTAAAGGTCTGGGACTGGCTGAAATGATGGTTAAGCAGATGACCGAAGGCCAGGCGCAACCCGCAGACGATGCGCCGCAGGTGCCAATGAAGTTCTCTCTGGAAACGGTGACCAGCTATCAAAACCAGGCGCTGACGCAACTGGTCCGTAAAGCCATTCCCCGGGCGACGGAAAGCAATGATGAGCCGCTGTCAGGTGACAGCAAAGACTTCCTCGCCCAGCTATCGCTGCCAGCTAAGCTGGCAAGTCAGCAAAGCGGGGTTCCGCATCATCTGATTCTGGCGCAGGCGGCGCTGGAGTCCGGATGGGGCCAGCGACAAATCCGGCGTGAGAACGGTGAACCGAGCTTTAACATTTTTGGCGTGAAAGCTTCGGGAAGCTGGAAAGGCCCAACCACCGAAATCACCACCACCGAATATGAAAACGGCGAGGCGAAAAAGGTGAAAGCCCGATTCCGCGTCTATAGCTCTTACCTTGAGGCACTGTCGGATTATGTCGGTCTGATATCGCGTAACCCGCGCTATGCGGCGGTAACCGCCGCTGCTACCGCTGAGCAGGGGGCACAGGCTTTGCAGAATGCCGGTTACGCGACTGACCCTAACTATGCGCGTAAATTAACCAGCATGATCCAGCAGTTGAAATCGATGAGCGAAAAAGTGAGCAAAACCTACAGTACGAATATCGATAATCTCTTTTAAATAGCTCAAGTCTACCAACCTGCTGCCGATAATAACGAGTATTGAAGGATTACAAGGAACCTCCATGTCCAGCTTGATTAATAACGCGATGAGTGGACTCGCCGCAGCGCAGGCCGCGTTGAATTCTGCCAGTAATAACATCTCCAGCTATAACGTTGCCGGATACACCCGTCAAACGACAATTATGGCGCAAGCGAACAGCACGCTGGGTGCGGGGGGCTGGGTTGGCAATGGCGTCTATGTTTCTGGCGTACAGCGCGAGTATGACTCCTTTATCACGAATCAGTTACGTGCCGCGCAGAACCAAAGCAGCGGCCTGACAACGCGCTATGAACAAATGTCGAAAATCGACAATCTGCTCTCCAGCAAAACCAGTTCCATTTCGACCTCAATGCAGGACTTTTTTACCAGCCTGCAAACGCTTGTCAGTAACGCGGAAGACCCGGCGGCGCGCCAGGCGCTGATCGGTAAAGCTGATGGTTTAGTCAACCAGTTCAGAACAACTGACCAGTATCTGCGCGATCAAGACAAGCAGGTTAATACTGCGATCAAGGCCAGCGTTGACCAGATCAACAACTATTCAAAACAGATTGCCAGCCTCAACGATCAGATTTCCCGTCTGACCGGCGTCGGCGCGGGCGCATCGCCTAACGATTTACTCGACCAGCGCGACCAACTGGTCAGTGAACTGAACCAGATTGTCGGTGTTGAAGTCAGCGTTCAGGACGGCGGGACTTACAACATAACCATGGCGAACGGCTATTCACTGGTGCAGGGCAGCAATGCACGCCAGCTGGCGGCTGTGCCCTCCAGTGACGATCCCAATCGAACCACAGTGGCCTACGTCGACGGGGTTGCCGGCGAGGTTGAAATTCCCGAAAAACTGTTGAATACCGGTTCACTGGGCGGGCTGTTGACCTTCCGTTCTCAAGAGCTTGACCAGACGCGTAATACGCTGGGCCAACTGGCGTTGGCGTTTGCCGATGCGTTTAACACCCAGCATAAAGAGGGTTTTGACGCGAACGGCGATCAGGGTAAGGATTTCTTTGCTATCGGTAGCCCGGCAGTATTCAACAACGCTAAAAATACAGGAACAGGATCGTTAAGCGCGAAGATTACCGACAGCTCTGCTGTACAGGCGACCGATTATAAAATCGTTTATGACGGGACGGACTGGCAGGTAACTCGCCTGGCGGATAATACCAGCTTCAAAGCTACCGTTACCGGTGGGAAGATGTCCTTTGACGGGATGGAAATCACCGTAAATGCTGGCGCAAAAGCAAATGACAGCTTCACAGTGAAACCTGTCAGTAACGCCGTTGTTGATATGAAAGTCATGGTGACCGATGAGTCGAAAATCGCCATGGCCCAGGTCTCAAAAAATGATCCGGACCCGGATATTGATAAGGGAAAAAGCGATAACCGTAACGGTCAGAAACTGCTGGATCTGCAGACCAAAGCTACCGTGGGTAATAAGACCTTCAACGATGCTTATGCCACGCTGGTAAGCGATGTCGGGAACAAAACCGCGACGCTGAAAACCAGCGCCATTACCCAGAACAACGTGGTAACGCAGCTTTATAAGCAGCAGCAGTCTATTTCCGGCGTCAACCTCGACGAAGAATACGGTAACTTACAGCGCTATCAACAGTATTACCTGGCTAATGCGCAAGTGCTGCAAACCGCAAATGCGCTGTTTGATGCACTGATTAATATTCGCTAAGGGAGAGGGACACAATGCGTATCAGCACCCAGATGATGTACCAGCAGAATATGCGTGGCATCACTAACTCTCAGGCTGAATGGATGAAGTTCGGCGAGCAGATGTCAACGGGCAAACGTGTGATTAACCCATCTGACGATCCGATCGCCGCCTCGCAGGCCGTGGTGCTTTCTCAAGCACAGGCGCAGAACAGCCAATATACGCTGGCGCGTTCATTTGCGACGCAAAAAGTATCGCTGGAAGAGAACGTACTGAGTCAGGTAACGACGGCAATTCAGACCGCGCAGGAAAAAATTGTCTATGCTGCGAATGGCACGTTAAGCGATGACGACCGTGCATCGCTGGCCACCGACCTGCAGGGGATCCGCGATCAACTGATGAACCTGGCGAACAGCACCGACGGTAATGGACGCTATATTTTTGGCGGATATAAAACAGAATCTGCACCATTTGCTCAGGCAGATGGCGCTTACAGTGGCGGTACAACAAATGTGACCCAGCAGGTCGATGCCTCCCGTACCATGGTTATTGGTCATACTGGCGATAAAGTATTTGTTAATCTGACCAGTAATGCCGTACCGGAACCAGGCGGCGGTACTCAGGAAAAGAACCTGTTCAAAATGCTGGATACCGCTATTGATGCGCTCAAAACCCCTATTGAGGGCAATGACGCGGCAAAAGCTACCGCCGCTGCAGCCATTGATAAAACCAGTCGTGGCCTGAAAAATTCATTGAATAACGTGCTTTCTGTTCGTGCAGAATTAGGGACTCAGCTCAGCGAGTTAAGTTCACTGGATTCACTGGGCGCCGATCGCGCATTGGGCCAGACTCAGCAGATGAGCAATCTGGTGGATGTTGACTGGAACGCAGCGATTTCGTCCTACGTGATGCAGCAGGCCGCACTGCAGGCATCGTACAAAACGTTTACCGATATGCAGGGAATGTCGCTATTTCAACTGAACCGGTAACACCTTTTTGAACATATCATGAAACTGGATATGTTTGTCTGCCCGCTCCTTTAACACCCCGGAGCGGGCATTTTTTTAGGCCACTGTTATTTTCTCAGCGACAGATTCCCCGTTAATCTTATTTCCCACGCAATCGCACCGCTAAAGATTGCCAGCGTAACCACGCCTTCTCAGTTTGCCAGTGCGTAGAGCAGAGATAAAAAAAAGCCGACCCGAAGGTCGGCTTTGATGTTGATTATGACTTACTCAATGGGCTGCGGGCGCGTTGCTGGCGCAGTCGCCTGGTGCGTGGCGCTGTGTCCACCTGCGGCACCTTTACCTTCAAAGGCGAATTCCGGGCGTTGCCAGTCACTATGACGCGGCGCTTCAGGCACATACTCTGGTGCCGGAGCACGGGTCATCGGGGCGGCCGCGTGGCTGTGAAGATGTTCTGCGTCAATGCGGGTTGCGACAACTTCAGCCTTAGCGACTGTGTCTTCGACGACAGGTGCGGCAACAACCTCTTGCGGCGCGGCAACTTCTTCAGCCACTGGCGCTGTTTCCACAACCTCGGCAATCTCTTCAGCCACTTCAGGCTGAGAAATAACAACCTCCGCAGATTCTTCGACAACCGGCGCAGCCACAATTTCAGCGACAGGTTCGGCTTTCGCCGCGGTATCCTCAGCAACAGGCGCGTCAGATTCAGCGATAATTTGCGGTTGTTCCTCGACCGGAGTAGCGATGACTTCCGGATGCGTGGTTTCAACGACGGTAGCCTGAGGTTCAGCAATGACCACCTCTGGCTGTACGGTTTCAACCGACGCAGGGGCGTTCACAATATGCTCAACGGCAGCTGCAGCAACCTGAGGCTCTACGGCGACTGGCGTTTCCTGCTCGCGCTGCTCTGCAACCTGCTGATCCTGAGGACGAGCAACAGGGTAGCGGATCCAGACTTTACCGGACGCTAATTCTGGAGATGCGCAGGCAACCATTAACGGCATCGGCGACTGAACCGGGTAACGCTCGTCACGATAGCGACGACGGCGTTGTCCACTGACGCGCAGATGGCGAGGTGAGCGACGGGAACGACGCGGCATACCATTAGAGTCACGCGCTTCGCTGTTGTCTTCCTGCTCAGTCGCAACGACGGCAGGCAGATCAACTTTCGCCAGTTCTGTACGCTGTGCCGGTACGGACTGTTCAGTTGGTTGAGCGACAGCCGTTTCAGTGACCACCTCGGCAGTCGCGACTTCGGCTTCAACAGCCGGGCTGTCTGTGTAACGAACTTTCTGAGTCAGCTGACGCTGTTTACGGCGAGTCTGAGGCTGACGAACGCGCTCTTCCTGCTCGGTATCCTGCGCAGGTTGTTCTGCCAGGTTCAGCTCTTTAACTTCCTGCTGCGCCTGACGCTTATCATCGTTGCGACGGCGGTTGCGCTCGCGACGCGGAGCCTGCTGGTCATCACCGGATTTCGCTTTGTCGGCGACGTCAGTAGACTGCTGGCGGTTATCGCGTGCTTCCGCATTTTGCTGCTGCGACTGACGGCGGTTACGGCGGTTATCTTCACGGTTTTCACCGCTTTCTGAACGCTCGTTACGGTTATCACGCTCGCCACGGTTGTCGCGATTATCACGACGATCGTTACGGTCGCGACGATTGTTCTGACGCGGTTTACGACGATCCTGCTGGCGATCGGTTTTCTCTTCAGCTTTCGGCGCAGGTTGTTCAACCGGTTTCACTTCTTCGCTACCGCTGAAGATGGACTTCAGTGCGCCGAAGAAACGGCTAATCAAACCTGGCTGCGCGGCGACGGCCGCGGTCGCTGCTGCGGCTTTAGGCGCGGCGGCCTTCGCAGTAGGTTCCTGCAAAGCAGGGGCTGGCGGCACCTCTGGCATAGCAAAGGTGGCCAATGCCGGCTGCTCTGGCTGTTTACGCTCGACGAACTCTTCTTCCGTCGGCAATGCCATCGCTTCTTCATGCAGTTTCGGCAGCAGGTAGCTCAGGGTTGGTGTTTCTTCCCCTTTGCGTACGCGCAGCACGGAGTAATGCGGAGTTTCCATCTGATCGTTTGGCACAATCACACAGCGCACGCCATTCTGACGCGTCTCGATGGCATTTACCGCGGTACGTTTTTCGTTGAGCAGGTAGGATGCGATCGGCACAGGAACAATAGCGTGAACTTCCTGCGTATTTTCTTTCAGCGCTTCTTCTTCGATCAGACGCAGAATAGACAGCGACAGTGATTCGTTATCACGTACGGTACCCGTGCCGGAGCAGCGTGGGCATACGTGATGGCTGGATTCACCCAGCGACGGGCTCAGACGCTGGCGGGACATCTCCAGCAGGCCGAAGCGAGAAATATGGCTGATCTGAATACGCGCTCTGTCCTGACGCACGGCTTCACGCAGACGGTTTTCAACCGCACGCTGGTGACGAACCGGCGTCATATCAATGAAGTCGATTACGATCAGGCCGCCGAGGTCACGCAGACGCAACTGACGAGCAATTTCATCGGCTGCTTCAAGGTTGGTGTTGAACGCAGTTTCTTCGATGTCGCCGCCGCGGGTCGCGCGTGCGGAGTTGATATCGATGGCGGTCAGCGCTTCTGTGCTGTCGATAACGATTGAGCCGCCGGACGGCAGACGCACTTCGCGCTGGAACGCGGACTCAATTTGAGATTCGATTTGATAGTGGCTGAACAGCGGGATTTCACCGGTGTACAGTTTGATTTTGCTGCTGAAATCCGGACGACCCAGCGCGGCGATGTGCTGACGCGCCATCTCCATAACTTTCGGGTTGTCGATGAGGATTTCGCCGATGTCCTGACGTAAATAGTCACGGAATGCGCGAACGATAACGTTGCTTTCCTGATGGATCAGGAACGGAGCAGGGCGGCTGTCAGCGGCTTTTTGAATCGCTTCCCAGTGCTTCAGGCGGAAACTCAGGTCCCACTGCAGCGCTTCGGCAGATTTGCCGACACCTGCGGTACGCACGATAAGCCCCATGCCATCAGGCAGTTCCAGGCTTGCCAGCGCTTCTTTTAATTCGGTACGGTCGTCGCCTTCAATGCGACGGGAGATGCCGCCCGCGCGCGGGTTGTTCGGCATCAGAACCAGATAACTACCTGCCAGGCTGATAAAGGTGGTCAGCGCAGCGCCTTTATTGCCGCGTTCTTCTTTATCGATCTGAACAATGACTTCCTGACCTTCGCGCAACACGTCTTTAATGTTGGGACGACCATGGGAGTTGTAGCTAGCGGGGAAGTATTCGCGGGCAATTTCTTTTAACGGGAGGAAACCGTGACGTTCAGCGCCGTAATCAACAAAAGCAGCTTCCAGACTCGGTTCAATACGGGTAATTTTGCCTTTATAGATGTTGGCTTTTTTCTGTTCGTGTCCAGGACTTTCGATATCCAGATCGTACAGACGCTGCCCATCTACAAGGGCGACACGCAACTCTTCCTGCTGAGTCGCGTTAATTAACATTCTTTTCATCGTAACTTACTCATTATTCTTACATTGACGACTAAGCTGCGGGCAGAGTAATGCCTTTCCGGGTGTGAACCGATGGCCTCGTGTCTATTCGCGTCGCCAACCTCACGGTTATCGTCAGCTCAAAGAGGCGCAGAGTGTCGGTTGCCTGTATTTCATACGGAAACACAGCGCAATTATCAGGGGAACAGTCTGGGTGTTACTCTCCAGAGAAGCTTCCATCGTGCTTATCGTCTTTCACGCTGTGGGTGCGTTGGCTTCATCTTCTTACCCCAACCACTTACAGGAGTAAGCACCTGGGGTTCCCAGACTTGCCGCCTTCCTACAACGCGAAATCTATAGAGCACTTACCGGTAAGGACTGCAACCCGCAGCCCGCTAACTGCCTGAAAGATCAATACGTCTTACGCCATTGCTGCGTTGATGATCGGTCGGGCAAAATTGGGTCATTCCGGAAAAGGTCTTGTTTTAACAAGATTCAACACGGAAACAACCTCATTATTCCACTGCTAACCTTGTTATAGCAAGATGACTTTTGCCATTTATCACCCGGTTACTCACAGTTTTTTCACTTCCGCGTAGTGATTGCTTTAATAACCACCAAATCGGCTATGTCAAACTTAAGTAATAAGGTATAGCAGTTAATATAAGCATAGAAAAATGTGTGGCGCGAATCTTGATGGCTATTTAAAATCGGCCCCCATGAAAACAGAGACTCCAGCCGTAAAAACAGTTGCCATTACTGCCGACGAAGCAGGGCAACGCATCGACAACTTTTTGCGCACCCAGCTCAAGGGTGTGCCGAAAAGTATGATTTATCGCATTTTGCGTAAAGGCGAAGTGCGGGTGAACAAAAAACGCATTAAACCCGAGTACAAACTCGAAGACGGGGACATTGTGCGTATTCCACCTGTACGTGTCGCTGAACGTGAAGAAGAGGCCATTTCACCGAATTTGCAGAAGGTCGCGGCGCTGACCGATGTCATTTTATATGAAGATGACCACATTCTGGTGCTTAACAAGCCTTCAGGTACGGCCGTGCATGGTGGAAGCGGATTAAGCTTTGGCGTCATTGAAGGCTTACGTGCGCTGCGCCCGGAAGCGCGTTTCCTTGAGCTGGTGCATCGCCTCGACCGGGATACCTCCGGCGTGCTGCTGGTGGCCAAAAAACGATCTGCCTTGCGTTCGTTGCATGAACAACTGCGTGAAAAAGGCATGCAGAAAGACTACCTCGCGTTGGTACGCGGCCAGTGGCAGTCCCATGTCAAAACCGTGCAGGCCCCGCTGTTAAAGAACATTCTGCAAAGCGGCGAGCGTATCGTGCGGGTGAATCAGGAAGGCAAACCATCGGAAACACGCTTTAAAGTGGAAGAGCGTTACGCGTTCGCTACGCTTGTGCGCTGCAGTCCCGTGACTGGACGAACGCACCAGATTCGCGTGCATACGCAATATGCCGGACATCCGATTGCCTTTGACGACCGCTATGGCGATCGTGAGTTCGATAAGCAACTGGCGGATACCGGGCTGAGCAGGCTCTTTTTGCACGCCGCAGCGTTGAAATTTACTCATCCTGGGACGGGTGAAGTAATGCGTATTGAAGCACCAATGGATAAGCAGTTGAAGCGCTGCCTCGAGGTTCTGCGTTACACAAAATAAGACTTCCGGCGGATTGTCTATCCGCCGTCTTCGCGACTATTCTCCTCTCCATGCCTATTATCCACGACGTTTGGTGGGCGGCCTTCAACACGCTTAGGTGACCTCGCGCATAGTTTTCATCAAATAGGGAATATTCCCTATGAGAAATAGTAAGAACGCCTGCTGTCATCCATGATGTTGTTTTGTTATGGTTCTGAAATGTAAGGTTTTATTTGTTATTTTTGCGTATTGGCAATATGCCAAACGGCAACGACAGGTAGAGATCACAGAGGCTAAAGCAAGCAATATCAAGGGATAAACATTGCTCATAGAGCATTTTTTTTACCTGAACTGCTGAATCGTTTTGGCTGTGAGTGGATGAACAGAGAGTAGGTTATGAATAACTCACGGCGTTACGTTGTCATTCTTACAGGTCCAGCAATTTTTGCAGCCTCTGCGCTACAGTTTTCACAGACCCTGACTGCACCAGGAGCCCAGTCGATTGGCCTCCTGCTGTGGATGATTTTCTGGTGGGTGACCCGTCCGGTTCATGTCGCCGTGACCAGCCTGCTCCCGATTGTTATCAATGCGCTCTTTAATATTGTTCCGATGAATGGCATTACGATGCAGTACTTCTCGGATAGCATCATCCTTATTCTGGGGGCGGGGCTGTTGTGCTTACCTTGGGCAAGCGTGGGTCTTGACCGTCGGGTGGCTTTAAAGGTGCTTTCTTTGATTGGCCCCTCGATGCGCTCGCAGGTGACGGTCTGGTTTTTAGCCAGTGCCGCGACTTCGACCTTATTTCCTAACGTGATGGTTTGCGCGCTGTTTATCCCCATTGCCGTCTCAATGCTTGCCGCATCTGGCTATAAGGATATTCCCTCCTGTAAACCCGCCGTACCCATTCTACTTGCTATCGGCTGGGGCGTCGGAATTGGCGGCATCGGCAGCCCGCTTGGCGGCGCGATGAATCTGGCGGCGATCTCGATTCTGGAGAGCAAAATTGGTCATGAGTTTATGTATGTTGATTGGCTTATTCGTCTGACGCCCTTCTTTGTGCTTATCTCGCTGGTAAGCCTGGGCTGTATGCTGCTGATGCCGATGAAGGTGACAAGGCTCGATGGGACGCGCGAATGGTTTGAACAGCAGTACTACGAGCTTGGGATGATAACGCGGGATGAAAAAATCTGTGTCGTCCTGTTTCTTGTTGGTTTGATTGGCGCTTTTACGCGCCCGTTTTATGCGGCGATGTTCCCGGCACTCTCTCCGGCATATCTCTATTTGATCCTTGGAGTTGTCTGTTTTCTGCTCACCCGCGCCAATAATGTGCCGCTGCTGACGTGGGAGCGAGCGGAAAAAGAGACCATGTGGGGGATGCTGATTCTTTTTGGCGGAGGTCTGGCGTTAGGCAAAATAGTCAATGACTCCGGCGCAAGCGCGGGGATCGCCAGCCTGATTACCGGAATGTCACTGGACGGTGGTCTGCTGACCATCGTGGTATTCACCATTCTGGCCCGTCTACTTTCTGAAACCACGAACTCCACGGCCTCGGCGGCGGTGGTGCTACCTATCGTGCTGGGCTTCACCAGCAAACTTGGGCTTAACCCGATTCCGTACTGGCTTGTCACCGTGATGGCGTTCAACGCCGAGTTTATGTTGCCCATTAGCGTGCGGGCGATCCCGGTGGCCTACGGCCTTGACGCCAGGAAAATGCTCAAGAGTGGCCTGGTGATGGCGATTGTGCATATCGTAATGGTGGTCATTGTGGGCTATGCCTGTATGACCTGGTGGCCAGCGTTCAACTCTCTCACAGATTTTATGAGATGACATGTTTAATGATGACTTGAGGCAAGGAGATGTGATGGAAAACTTTAACTTTAAAATTCCACAAAATATTGAATTTGGCATCGGCAGTTTAAAAAAACTGCCGATGATTTTGGCAGAGAACAATTCTGATCACGTTTTTTTGATTTCTGACCGAGGGCTGGAAAGTCTGGGCGTGGTGAAAAAAATTGAAGATATTATTGCTCAGGCAGGAATCCGCTATACCTCATGGCTGGATGTGTTGCCTAACCCTACCGTTGAAATAGTCAATAGTGCGACTGCCGCATATAAGCAGTGCGGAGCCAGCAGTATCGTGGCGCTGGGCGGCGGTAGCTCAATGGATGTCGCCAAAGCCGTTGGGGTGCTGGCGAATTATGGCGGCAGTATTACCAATTATGAAGGCAGCAATAATGTCCCCGGCTCTATTGTGCCGATTATTGCGATCCCGACGACGGCGGGCACGGGTAGCGAAGTGACCGCCTCATCGGTGATTACCGATGAATCACGCAATTACAAACTGTCGGTGATTAGCTACGAGATCCTGCCGAAGTATGCCCTGCTGGATCCCGAATTAATTATGACAGCGCCGGCATCGATTGCTGCCGCTTGTGGTATTGATGCCTTAATTCATGCAATAGAAGCCTATCTTTCTACTAAGGCGTCGCCATTTACCGATGCGATGGCGGAGAAGGCAATGCAGCTTATCGGTGGCAGCCTTCGCCGGTTTATTGCTAATCGTCAAGATGAATCTGCGGCCTGCGATATGCTGCTGGGCAGCACATTCGCCGGGATTGCTTTCGCCTGGGCGCGTTTGGGCAATGTTCACGCCATGAGCCATCCGGTTAGCGCCTTTTTCCATGTTCCTCATGGGGTCGCGAACGCTATTTTACTGCCGACAGTGCTGGAGTATAACGCGTTGGCCGATCGGGGGCGTTATCAGACTATCTATAATTATATTTCTCAGAGTAATGAAAACGGCTCTGGATTCAAACCGCAGATGTTGGTTGCCGAAGTGCGTAAATTAAATAAAGAGTGTGGTATACCTGATTCATTATCTGCCGTCGGCGTAAAAGCGGAAAAGATTAATGAGATGGCAAAAGATGCGATGAAAAGTGGTAACGTACTTGTAAACCCAAGGCAGTCAACGTTAAATGATATTATTGAACTTTATCATAAGACGTTGTAATTACCCTTATTCATTTAACATCTCTTCTGTTTGATTTGAAAATATACACTACAAAAAGCTGATTCATTGTGACTCCGGCATAATTTTCAGCTTTTGTTTCAAAAAACGGTTGTACAGAAACTTTGCTTTTGATTAATCTGGAATGAACGCCATATATTTAATAAGGGAATGGTCATGGGTTATCAGAGTACAGATCAGATGACTTTTTTTTCTGAAATGTCAGAGCGGCAAATTTCTGCGCGGGAGTTTTTTAGTAGCGTATTGATTGATTCGATAGAGCGGAATTTCGGCTTTAAAAAAATACTTATCTCTTACTTTGATACGCATGGGAAATTTCTTTCATGGGTAAACTGGAATGGCATTATGCCAGACAGCGCTGAGCACCCATATCGCAAGTTCGTGGCTAATGATGTTATCCGCCATGTCATTCACCAGGAGGCGGTTGTTGATCATCTGACTTATTTTAACGTGACGCCTCGGCTGTATAAGTCTACCTCGGTGATCGGGACTATCGACTACGAACATTCGGGTTATTTACGTTTTCTGGAAGAAAACTTCCAGAGTCACTATAGCGTGACTATGGCATTTGGTATTAATGCCTACATTCAGGTTGCTTTTTTTAAAAGTCAGGCACAAGGGGATTTCACTGACGACGAGATTGCGACCCTGAATAAAATATATGTGTATGTTGCCAATTCGTATAAAAATTTTAAGAAGCACGAGCAGATTCGTATTATCTCTAACATCCAGAATGAAATCATTATGTCAGGAGAAAAGGCCTATCTGGTCACCGATGACTTTATGCATATTATGAGTTCTAATGAACTGGCTCAGGAATATCTGAAAGATATTCTTGGGGCATCGATTACCGAACAGATTAGCAGTAGTAAACCTTGTAACTGGTTGCCTTTTTTGTTGGGCAACGAAGGTGAACGTTCGACGACCAGTCGAGTACAGACGCGTGTCATTAAAAATTATATATTTAAAATATATACATACGACCAGATTTATTCTAATGGCATCATTGATATCTATCACTGGATCACCATTTCGCAAAAAGATGATGGTAAACCTGATAACAATGCTGCGGCTAAGCTGCCGTTGACTCATGCCGAGCAAAAGGTAGCCGCGCTGATGTACAACGGCCTCACCTATCAGGCGATCGCTGATGAGTTGGTGATCAGCTATCACACGGTCAAAAAACATATTCAGAATATATACATTAAGTGCGGTGTCAATAGTCGGTTCCAACTTTATAAATGGTTTGATGATAAATAGAGAAAAATAGGGAGTTCTCCCTATTAAAATAGTAAGAGTAGCCGCTTTTTAAAAGCGTTCATTTTGCGATACCCTATATTTATAGGGGTATTAAAATCAATCGTCACCGCATGTGAATTATAAATCACAGGCATGGCATTATTTATATGAACGTTTCGGGAAAACCGGTATGAATCCGTTGCCACTCCAGGGTGTTATTTTTAATATCCAGCGTTTTACTATCCATGATGGACCTGGGTTGCGTACTGAGTTATTTTTAAAAGGCTGCCCATTGCGCTGTGAATGGTGTAGTAATCCTGAAAGTTTGCAGCCTTACGTACAGTTAGGGGTATATAAAACGAAATGCATTTCTGCGAAGAAATGCGCTGCCTGTATTGAAGTCTGCCCAGAAAATAACGTATTAAACTTCACCCGAGGCAAACTCACATCTTTTAATCGCAGTCAGTGTAGTAACTGTCTGGCCTGCCAGGATGTCTGCCCTGCAGACGCGATAAAATTATGGGGCAGGCCCATGTCTGTCGATGAGTGTATGGTCGAAATCTGTAAAGATAAAGGCTATTATGAGCGCTCTGGCGGCGGAGTCACGGTATCTGGAGGCGAACCGCTATTGCAGTCGGAATTTGTCGCCGCACTCTTTAAAGCGTGTAAGCAGGAAGGCATCCAAACCTGCCTGGAGTCCTCTTTATTTGTCGACTGGAAAAAAGTCAGTCCTGTTTTACCCTATACCGATATTATTATTTCCGATATTAAACATATGGATCCCGTTATCCATAAAAAGTATACCCGTGCGTCGAACGATAAAATTCTGAAAAATCTGAAAAAACTCGCCGCGCAGCAACGTGAGATTATTTTACGCATCCCGGTGATTCCTAATGTGAATGACGATATGGCGAATGTAGAGGCCAGCGCGGACTTTATCCTCAATGAAATGAATGGACAAATTCGCACCTTACAGTTGCTCAGCTTTATGCGTCTTGGGGAAGAAAAATACCAATCATTAGGCCTGCCTTACAAGATGCACGACGTAAAGATAAAACGTCGCGCCTTCCAGAAACAGGTCCAGAACTTAGCCGAATATTTTAACCAGCGCGGCATCCATTGCGTGGTTGGGACAAAAGAAAAATAACCAGTATTTAATTTAAATCTTATATGGGACAAATTTAATGAAAGTACATCATACTACCGCAAACGGGACGCAAGATTTCGATAAAACTTACAGCCTGGGTTATCAGGTGAATCACGAAGATTGGTCGCCGTTTCCGCGTGTCAACCGTCTACGCCAGACCTTTCTGGACCGGCCTTATGATATTGACGTTGAACGCCTGCGACTAGTTACCGAAGCGTATAAAAAGCATGAGAATGCACCGCGCAAGTTAAAATGCGCTTATGCTTTTGAAAATATTTTGCTCAATACCACGTTGTATATTTACGATGAAGACCTGATCCTCGGCGAAATTGCCGCACCGGCAAAAGCATCGCCTATCTATCCTGAGTTTTCAGTGAGCTGGATCATTGACGAAATTCTGCATTCACCGTTTGAAGAACGAGCGAACGACCAGTTCTATATTCGTAATGAAGAAGAACGGCAGGAAATCGTTGAGCTTTGCCGTTACTGGGAAGGTAAAACCGTCGATGATCTTATTAACAGTCGCCTCGAAAAGGATCAAACCAAAGGATCGGAAGTCGGGGAGAAAATCTTCCAGACCAACCTTTACCACTATGCTGGTGCCGGGCATCTGGCGATTGATTACGCCTGCCTGATGAAGCTGGGCTATAACGGCCTGATTGCCAACGCCCAGGCAGGGCTTAAGAAATTAAGCCTGCGTGATACAGAATATGGCGATAAGCGTGATTTCTATCAAGCAATGATTATTGAGCTGGAAGCCGCCAAAAAGTATATCTTGCGCTACGCCCATCTGGCGCATGAGTATGCGGAAAAAGAGTGCAATCCACAGCGCAAACAAGAACTGGAAACCATGGCGCTCAACTGTCAGCAAATTGCCGGCGGTGCGCCGCAGACTTTCTGGCAGGCACTACAGCTTTTTAACTTCGCAACCAGCATGATTCAAATTGAGAGCAACGGCCACTCTATCTCTTATGGCCGCATGGACCAATGGCTGTACCCTTGGTTCGATGCCGATATGAAAAACAACACCATTAGCAAAGAGTTTGCGCTTGAGCTGATTGAAGTTCAGTACGTCAAAATGAATAACCCGACCAAACTGAAAGATAAAGGCACCGTCGCGGTGCGTAATGGCCGTGGTTTTGGCGGGGAAAGTTTAACCCTGGGCGGCGTCGATCGTAATGGTAATGATGCGACCAACGATCTGACCATGCTGATGCTGGAAGGGTCAGCGCATACGCGCATGATGAACCCGTGGGTTTGCGTGCGTATGCATGAAAATACGCCTTATGAGTTAAAAATTAAGACCGTAGAGTGTATTCGTGCGGGGTACGGGCATCCGAAGATTTTCAACGATGCACCGTCGATCAAAGGCATGATGCGTAAAGGCATGACGCTGGAAGAGGCGCGTGATTACTGCGTTGTTGGCTGCGTGGAACTTGATCTGGCTGGTAAAGAGTATGGCTGGCATGACGCCGCGTATGTCAATACACCGAAAATGATGGAGATGGTGCTCAACGGCGGACGTAGCCTGAGCACCGGAGAGCAACTGGGGCCGGATACCGGTAGCCTCGACACCTATCAGTGTTTTGAGGAAGTGCTGGCAAGCGTTGATAAGCAGTTTGAATACTGGACAGATCAGATGTGCAGTAGCCTGAATATCATCGATAACGCCCATCGTGCGTTGAAGCCCGTGCCTTATGTTTCTGCGTTTTATGAAGATTGTATGGCCTCGGGCAAAGATCTCACCGAAGGTGGAGCGAAGTATAACGGTATTGCCCCGCAGGCAGCGGGGATGGCGACCTGTGCCGATAGCCTTGCCACCATTAAACAACTGGTGTTTGATGAGCAACGCTATAGCGGCGCGCAGTTGTTGCAGGCGGTAAAAGATAACTGGGTCGGCCATGAAAAGCTGTACGCACTGGTCAACAGTTCGAAAGTGCATCATTACGGCAATGACATCGACTACGCCGACGATCTGTTCAAATTCATGTTCGAATGCTATTGCCGACACATCAGCGGCAGAAAAACGCCACGCGGCGGTGAGTTTAGCCCTGGCGTGTATTCGGTTAACGCCAATGTCGGCATGGGGCTAAACACCAATGCCTCCGTTGATGGCCGCAAAAAATTCGAACCTATCTCCGACAATATGGGGCCGGTACACACCGACGGCGGCTCTCACGATATCTGCGGGCCGACGGCGCTGGTTAACTCGGTGACCAAAGTTGACCATAGCCTGGCGACCAACGGCACGCTGATGAACCTGCGCTTTCCACAGGAGGCTGTTGCTGGGGTTGAGGGGCGAGACAACCTGGTCAGCTTTATTGACGAGTACATCGCGAAACAGGCCATGCACGTCCAGTTCAATATCATGAGTTCGGCGACGATGCGCGCGGCGCAGAAAAAGCCGGAAGACTACAAGGACATGCTGGTGCGCGTGGCAGGGTACAGCGCCTATTTCGTTGAACTGGGCAAGCCGCTGCAAAAAGATTTGATTCAGCGTACCGAACTTCACTTTTAAGAACCCTTTTTGCTCACAAAGCGGGCGCGTTGCGTTCGCTTTCGTATGCCTGGGCTTGCGCCCGGGCTATGGCAACCAGGTTCATCCTAAATAGATATCCAGGGCGGATATAATGAATTTTAATCTTGATTTTGTTCTTGTCGGCTTGATGCAAATCGTCGGCTTTTTTGTGCAGGGATGTACGGGATTTGGCTGTACGGTGATTGCGGCATCGGTTACTAACGGTTTGCTGGGAACGTCGGTCGGAGTTCCATACGGCACAGTGATTACGCTGCCGTTTCTCTACTTCCTGGCGCTAAAAACCTGGCGTGATATCTCCTGGCGTGACCTGGGGAAAATCGTGGCGCTTTGCGTACCGGGGATCTTAGTCGGCAACTATTTGTTTTATACCATCAGCCCTAACGTGGCGAAAATCTGCATTGGCGCAATGGTGACAATTATTGCTGTCATGAATATTTACAAGCATATCGTCAACCCGCTGATTTTTAAAAAGGTGGAAGTAGCTAATGCACCGGACACGCTGGCGCGGAAAAGTTTCCGCTATGGCTGCCTGATTTTAGGCGGGATCGTTCATGGCGCATTCACCATCGGCGGGCCCCTGATTACAGTCTATACCATTGAGGCGGTGAAGGAAAAAGAGAAGTTCCGCAACACCATGAATATGGTCTGGGTCGTCTTTAACACCTGGAACGCGTTCAATCAGTATCGTAACGGTGCGTTTACCGCCCACTTGGGCAGCGCGTTAACCATCGGCTTCCCGATGGCGGCAATTGGCTTTTTTCTCGGCATGGCCTTCTTACAGCGCATCAAGAGAGAGACATTCCTGCGGCTGGTCTACCTGGTACTGCTGTTCGTCGGCGGTAATATGTTGATCACCAGTCTGATGGCGATAGCATGAGTTTATCCCCTCAGGCCTAATGGGCTGAGGGGGAAAGCCTAGTTTAACAGCGGGTTGACGTTCTCGCGTCGCAGCATTTGACACAGTGCGATTAGCGGCAAACCGATTAAGGTATTTGGGTCACGACCTTCCAGGCGCTCAAAAAGTGCAATGCCCAATCCTTCGCTTTTAAAACTACCGGCACAATGCAGCGGGCGCTCTTTGCGCACGTAATCTTCAATTTCCGTTTCGCTTAAATGACGAAAATGCACGTCGAACGGTTCAACTTCAGTTTGTAAATGTCCGGTCGCAGAATTATACAGCGCCAGTCCGGTATAAAACGTCACAATATTGCCACGGGCTTTGAGTAACTGCTGGCGTGCATTTTCTTCTGTTAACGGTTTGCCGGTTATTTCACCATCGAGAACACAAATTTGATCGGAACCAATAATAAGGTGCGATGGATATCGGTGGGCGAGAGATTGCGCTTTTTTCTGCGCCAGTCGCAAGACTAAGTGCCGGGGGGCTTCGCCCGGTAACGGCGTTTCATCAACCTCTGGTGCTGCGCATTCGAACGGGATTGCCAGTTTTTCTAGTAAAGCGCGACGCCAGGGAGAGGTAGAAGCAAGAATAAGTTGAGGCATATTTTTTCCCTCGCATATAGCGTATTGATGAGAGCCATTTTAAACTATGGACTTCGTCCTACAAGCTGGCTGTAATGGCTTGTGTTGAGCGATTTTAAGTCGATGACCCGCAATGTGTGCGAATTATTGGCAAAAGGCAACCACAGGCTGCCTTTTTCTTTGACTATATGACGTTACAAAGTTAATATGCGCGCCCTATGCAAAAGGTAAAATTACCCCTGACTCTTG
>ERZ1673730.399-NODE-399-length-57102-cov-25.550073_pt1 | contig 57102 bp, 52 predicted proteins | sample MGYA00580200_ERZ1673730 | MGnify/ENA primary metagenome ERZ1673730 (study PRJEB41218, sample SAMN15661761) | gut metagenome | host: Homo sapiens | place: Canada: London | collected 2015-08-20/2019-03-30 | study: EMG produced TPA metagenomics assembly of...
TGCAGGCAGCGAAGCGTCCCTGCCAGTAACTTTGCGCGTCCGCAGACGCGCCCCCAAGCTGCTCTTCCCCCAAGATTCCGTGAAGAACCAAAAAAGAAGGAGCCGGTCATGAAAACCGACGCCTTCTTTTCAAGATGGGGAATTATGAAAGATTCGCGAAACCGGGAAAACGCAGCTTAATTCTGCCGCGCGAGCAGCCCGCCGACATCAAAGTGCCGCTTGTCGCCCTCGAAGCCGCAGTAGGAGAAATCGTCGCCCAGCCGGCGCAGCTCCGTCCGAATCTGCTGCATCGGCATCACTTCCGCGTCGAAATTGACCGCGAAGTGCTTCAGGTACGCGCCGCGCATGGTGTCAATCCCCAGCGCGTCGCAGCACCAGTCCAGATAGCGCGTGTTGTTGACGTGGCCGTTGAAATCCAAATCGGTGTAGCGCGGCTGGCGCATTTCGGTTTGCAGCGTGCCGGACACCTCGGTCACGGCGGCAGGCAGACCCAGCGGCGCAAGCAGGTCGGAGTTGTCGGGCATCAGCGCCTTCACCACGTCGAGCTTCGTCATGCTGCGTGTGCCGAGGTCAAGCAGCACCCACAGCGTCGCGGCGCGTCCGATTTCGATGCCATTGCTGTCGCGGAAAATAAAGTAACGCGGGAAGAAGCAGCGGCGCACGGGCATCGGGAACGTCTCGACGGAGAACGTCTCCTCGAACGCCGGATAGCGATCCATATCGACCTCCACGCGCGTGAGCACCCACGCGGTGTTCTTTGCCAGCAGGGCACTGCGTCCCAGACCAAGGCGCTCGGAGTGCTGTCCGGCGGCTTCCTGCATCACTTCCAGAATCGCGCTGGGCTTCATGCGGGCGTTCAAATCGGTCTGGTAGGAGCGAACAGTGAAATCCTCCTTGTAGATTTTGAGCATAATGGGTATCCTTCCTTTGGTCATTTTGTTGATAAAAGCAACCAATATAGAAAAGGCTGCAAGAATATTATACGCCATCAGCAGGAAAATGGCAAGTGCTTTTCGCATGAGCGGAGAAAAATCCGCATAGAAAAAACGGGCTGCACCACTCAGTGCAGTCCGCTGGTGGATGGGCACGTTGCCACGCTTCCGCCCATCCTGCTTCTGCTGATTAGTCCTGCGCGTTCCGCAGTTCTGCCAGGCAGCTCTTGCAGACGAGCTTGCCCTTGTAGGGAACGACGTCACGGGCATCAGAGCAGAAGATGCAGCTCGGATGATACTTTTTGAGGATGATTTCGTCACCTTCGACGAAAATTTCCAGCATGTCCTTCACGCCAATGTCCATCGTGCGACGAAGCTCGATGGGCAGGACGATCCGACCAAGGGTATCCAACTGACGCACAACACCGGTAGACTTCATAGTAATTTCTCCCTTCCGTTCGATAGCGGTAATGTTGCCATGAGGGATTGTCCGGCACTCCTGCACAGCGCAGGACGATTCCACATATTGCATTGTCATTCTACATTTTTTTCTAACGTTTGTCAAGGGGTTTTCATTAATTATAAGATTTTTCTTGCTATTTTCAAGAAAAAAATTTCGAGATACGCTTGAAAAGTTCCGTAGTTTGGCGCGCAAACAATATACAGATATGCACAAAATGAGTATAACATCCGTGCTAAATTGCTTCTGAAAGGAGAAGTATTTATGGGTAGGGTATTTTTCATCCTGACAACGCTATCGCTGATACTGGCACTGCTCACAAACCGTGCGCCTTCAGCGGCGTCGGCACTGCTGAACTCGGCGGAAAGCGGCGTTTCGCTGATGTTGACGCTGCTGGGAACGATGACGCTCTGGAGTGGCTTGATGGAAGTGCTTCTGCGCACGGGCGACGTGGCGAAACTTGGGCTGCTTATCCGAAAATTATTCGGAAGACACAGTCGCGCGCTTCCGGACGCTGATTGCTGGGAGGCAGTCGGCATGAATCTGGCGGCGAACGTCCTCGGCCTGGGGAATGCCGCCACGCCGCCGGGTGTGTCCGCAGCGAAGCAATTGGCGGCGCACGGCGAGCCGGGACTGCGCGTGCTGGCGCTGCTGCTGGTGCTCAACAATTCCGGCCTGCAGGTGCTGCCGACGACGGTGCTGACGCTTCGTCAGGCGGCAGGCGCACAGCATCCGGCGGACATTTGGGGCGCTATGCTGATTTCGTCCGCCGCCGCGACGGCAGCCGGGGTCATTCTGCTGGGCGTGTATGACAAAATCCGCCAAAAAGGAGCGAATCCGCATGGAGAAAGCCGCCGCCGTCATCCTCATCCTGACCGTTCTGCTGATTCTTCTGCGCGGCAAATGCGCGGGCGTTGAGGTCTACGGCGCGTTCCTTTCCGGCGCGAAGAAGGGCATGGAAGCCGCATGGCAGCTTCTGCCCGCGCTGACGGGGATGCTGCTCATGCTTTCCTTGATGAACGCCTCCGGGCTGACGGCGCTTCTTGTACGCCTGCTATCGCCCCTGACGGCAATATTGAACCTGCCGCAGGAGGTCGCGCCGATGCTTATCCTCCGCCCGATGACCGGGTCGGGCAGTTTAGCGGCGCTGCAGGAGATTTTCGCGCAGTACGGCGCGGACAGCCGCGTTGGGCGAATCGCGTCGGTGCTGATGGGGTCAAGCGAGACGATTTTCTACACGATGAGCGTCTATCTCGGCGCGGCGGGCGTGAAAAAGCTGCCAGGCGCGCTGGGCGTGTCGCTGCTGTCCTACCTGACGTGCGCGTGGGTTTGCGGGCTAATCTGCTGAAAAATCAGGAAAATCGCTTGCAGGAAAGGGGAAAATCATGTATAATAAACAGGTATGCCGGATGAAAGGGGCGAAGGAAATGCTGGAAATCATCGGGGACAGCCGCGCGGTGGCTCGTGCGGCGATTCAGCTGGCGATGACGGCGACACGCGAGGAAGAAACCGAGCTGAAGGCGTCGCTGACCGAAAAGGATATTGTCGGCGCGGCATCGGACTTCGGCGGCACATTCGTGGATTCGATGATGAAGATGATTGAGCGCGCCGTGGTCGCCGCCAAGCGCGAGGGCGTCATCAGTGATACGCACCGAGAGGAAGGCGCAGTTGCTGGGGCAGCACACGACGCGGTGTGCCAAGTCAGCGAGAAAGCGATGGGCTTTTCCGTCGGCGGCAAAATTGGCGTCGCCCGCTCCGGCGAGCATGTGGCGGTGGCGGTGTTCTTTACCGTGGGCTTAGTGCACCTCAACGAGGTCGTCGTCGGCATGGGACACCGGGCGATTTGACCGAATGGGTTTAAGGGAGCGACCGCAAAGTTCCCTTGCGCTCCCGCAGGAGCGAAATCCCCTGCAAGCAGCAGATTCACATAAAAAGTATCATATAGAAAGCAAACAAAAGGAGACATTCCTCATGGTGCTGAATATTGCCATGGACGGCCCTGTCGGCGCAGGAAAATCAAGCATTGCGGACGCCGTCGCCAAGCGGCTGGGCATCCTCCACCTCGACACCGGCGCGATGTACCGCGCCATCGGTCTGACCGCGCTGGAGAAGGGCGTTCCCGTGCAGGACGAACAGGCGGTCACGGCGCTATGCCAGGCCCTGTCAATGACGGTCGGTCACGCGGCGGATGGTCAGCATACCCTTGTGGATGGCCGCGACGTGACGGGCTTCATCCGCACGCCGGAGGTCAGCATGGCGGCGTCCACCGTCGCTAAGTACGCGGGCGTGCGCGCGGCAATGGTCGCGCTCCAGCGCCGCCTTGCGCAGGAAACGCCCATGCTGGTGGATGGCCGCGATATTGGCACGCGTGTGCTGATGAACGCGCCCGTCAAAATCTTCCTGACGGCCAGCGCCGAGGAACGCGCCCGCCGCCGCTATCAGGAGATGCGCAATAAGGGCATGGAAGCGAATTTCGACGATGTGCTGCGCGATCTGCGCGCCCGCGACGAGCAGGACACGCACCGCGCTGTTGACCCGCTCCGCGCGGCAGAGGACGCCGTGACGGTCGATTCGACGCACCTGACGTTTGACGAGGTGGTCGAGGCGATTCTGCGCATCGTCGCGGACAAGACGGAGGGCGCATGGGCATGAGCGAGCAGAATCAGCCGGAAAAGAAGAATTTCCAGCACCGAATGGCTGTTCCGGGCAAAAAGGGCATCATCTATACGATTGCGCGCGGGATTTTTTGGATTTACTTCCATCTGTTCTGTTTTATGCACTGCACGGGCAGGGAGAAGCTGAATCTCGACGCGCCATACATCGTCATCGCGAATCACACGTCCTTCGCAGACCCGATTATTGCCGCGATGCTGATTCGCCGCTACGAAGTGAACTTCCTGGGGAAAATCGAGCTGGCGAAAGCGCCCGTGGTCGGAAAACTGCTGATGCACCTGCACATGATTCCCGTTGACCGCCATCACAGCGACATGGAGGCGATGCGCGCCTGCCTGCGGGTGACGAAGGCGGGCGGTGTGCTGGGCATTTTCCCCGAAGGCACGCGCCACAAAGAGGGGATTATGGAGCACGTTGAGTCCGGCGTGGCGCTGATTGCCCTGCGCAGCGGCGTGCCGATGATTCCCCTGTACATCGGCGGCAAACCGCGCCTGTTCTGCCGTCTGGACGTGCGCGTCGGCGACCCGATTGCGATGGACGACCTGCGTGAGCGCGGCGTGAACCGCGACACCTGCGAGGAACTGCTCGCCCGCATCACCGAAACCTACCGCACGCTGACGGCACACCCGGAGGCGTGAACACCAAAATCTGCGTGAAATCCTGTTTTTTCGCGCTTTTTTCGCGAACAAAAAATTTTTTCAAAAAAATTGCGAAGGAAGCAGGAAAATCAGAAGATATGTAGAATCAATATAGAGGTCAGAAAATGGTCTGACCATGCTGGAAAGGATGCAAACGGGAAATGCCGATTGAAATCGCGGCTCATGCGGGGTTCTGCATGGGCGTCCGCCGCGCGGTCGAAAGCGCCGTGCAGGTGGCGGACAGCGGCGTGCCCTCTTGTACGCTGGGGGAACTGATCCACAACCCGACGGTCGTGGACATGCTTCGTCAGCGCGGGATTCCGCCGGTCGCTTCCGCCGAGGAAGCAGCGGGTCGGCAGGTGCTCATCCGCAGTCACGGCGTTGCGCCGGAGGTCATCAAGCAGCTGGAAAATGCCGGCTGCAAGGTGGTTGACCTGACCTGCCCCTTCGTCAACAAGCTCCACCGCGTCGTCGCGGAGGATACGGGCGAGGATTGCCCGCTGATTATGGTGGGCGAGCGGGAACACCCGGAGGTCAAGGGAACATGCGGCTGGGCGCGCGGCAAGGTCTACGTCGTGGCGACGGCGGAGGAAGCGGCGCAGCTGCCCGAAATGGATCAGGCGGCAGCCGCCGTGCAGACGACCTTCCCCCCGGAGCGCTGGGAGGCGATTGTCGCCGTACTGCGCGGGCGTGTCCAGCATTTGAAGGAGCATAACACCATCTGCAACGCCACCGCGGTGCGCCAGCGGGAAGCCAAGAAGCTTGCCGCGGCATCCGACGCTATGATCGTCGTCGGCGGCCGCACCAGTGCGAACACGCACAAGCTCTTTGAGGCGTGCAAGGCGCTTTGCCCCCGAACAATTTTGGTAGAGTGCGCGGCGGAAATTCCGCCTGCCTTTGCAAATATTCATTCCGATAAAATTGGAATAACCGCCGGTGCTTCCACACCGGATGGCTCATTAGAGGAGGTTGCAACCCATATGACCGACAACGAAAACATGGCTCAGTCCTCTGACTTCACCATGGACGCCATCGTGGCCACGATGACGCGCATCAAGGCTGGACAGACGGTGACCGGCAAAGTTGTGCAGGTGACCCCGGACGAAGTGTATGTGAACATTGGCTACAAGGCCGATGGCATCATCAAGCGCTCCGACCTGACCCAGCAGGACGTCAAAGAAGGTGACGAACTGGAAGCTGAGATCGTCAAAGTGAACGACGGCGAAGGCAATGTCGTTCTGTCCCAGCGCAACATCGTCAACCGCAAGGCGTGGGAAGCGCTCGTCGCCAAGTACGACGCGGGCGAGTATGTCAAGGGCGTTGGCAAGGAAGCCGTCAAGGGCGGCCTGATTGCTGATGTTGAGGGCGTGCGTGCTTTCGTGCCCGCCTCCCAGCTCGCGCAGCACTATGTTGACAAGATCGAAGAGTTCGTTGGCAAGGAAATGGAACTCAAGATCATCGAAGTGGACAAGCAGAAGAAGCGCATCGTGGCTTCCCGCAAGGCTGTCATTGCTGAGCAGACCGCTGCCCGCAAGAAGGCTGCTTGGGAGAACCTTGAAGAGGGCGCTATCATCCACGGCGTCGTTCGCCGCCTGACCCAGTTCGGCGCGTTCGTTGATGTCGGCGGTGTGGACGGCCTGATTCACATCACGGATCTGTCCTGGGGCCGCATCAACCATCCGTCCGAGGTCGTCAAGCCCGGTCAGGAAGTTGACGTGAAGATTCTGTCCCTCGACCGCGAACGTGAACGCATCCAGCTTGGCTACAAGCAGCTCCAGCCCCGTCCGTGGGATAACGCCGCCGAGCGCTATCCGGAAGGCTGCATCGTCGAAGGCAAGGTTGTCCGTATTGCGGACTTCGGCGCGTTCGTTGAACTCCAGCCCGGTCTGGATGGTCTGGTGCACATTTCCCAGTGCGCGCAGAACCGCGTCGCGAAGGTCACTGACGCCGTGCAGGAAGGTCAGATTGTCCGCGTGAAGGTGCTGAGCGTTGACACCGAGAAGAAGCGCATCTCCCTGTCCATCCGTCAGGCCGCCGAAGACGAATTCTCCTTCGACGACGAGGCGATGGGCGAGGAAGCTCCCGCGGACGCGGAAGAAGCGCCCGTGCAGGAGTAATTGCGGAATTTCTGATTTCGCCCCGCAGCAGGAGGCAAGTGGGATACTGCTTGTCTCCTGCTTTCTTATTATATTGAGGGGGATTTTTGGCTTCTCGAAGCGACGAGGGGCAATGAAAATCATCATCAAAGCGAGGAGAACTGCTATGCCGCGCTGCATCATCCTGACGCCGCTGTATGCGGGCGAAGAGCTGCCGTGGATTGCGCCGCAGCCGGGGGATTTCCTGATTTGCGCGGATGGCGGCTGGGCGCGCGCGCGCCAGTTCGGGCTGACGCCGCAGCTGGTTGTCGGGGATTTTGACTCCATGCCGCCTGCAATGCGCCCGGATGTGCCCACACTGACCTTGCCGACGGAAAAAGATGATACGGATTTGGTCGTCTGCCTGCATGAAGGGCGCAAACGCGGGTACACTGAGTTTATCCTCGCGGGGGCGATTGGCGGGCGCTTCGACCACACGCTATCTTGCCTGCAATGCGCGGCGGACTGCGCCCTGCGCGGCGAACGCGCGTGGCTGGTGGATGGGCAGAATCGCGCGACGATTCTTGCGCCGGGCACGCATCATCTGCCGAAAATGCCGGGGCGAAAGCTGTCGCTGCTGGCGTATTCACCGGAGGTACGGGATGTGACGCTGACGGGCGCAAAGTGGACGCTCACCCGCGCGACGCTGACGTACCGCTATCCGCTGGGGTGCAGCAACGAGTTCACGGCGGACATGGCGGAGGTCACCTTCCGCGAAGGGCTGCTGATGGTGTGTTTCAGTGCGGATAAAAATCCTTGACTTTCGTGAAAAACCGACAAACTTTTGCAAGCTGCGGAAATTCCCTTGTCCTGCGGGGCGAAAAATGGTACAATAAACCCTACCCGCAGAGGAATCTGTACGCAATGAAAGGGGCGCTGGCGCGATGGAACTGGGCAAGCTGCTGACGGAAGGAAAAGGCAAACGCGTTTACGCAACCGACGATCCGGATCAGGCAATCGTGTACTTCAAGGATGAGGCAATGGCGTTTCATGGGCTGAAGCGCGGGCGGATTCTGGGCAAGGGCGAAGTCAACAACGCAATCAGCGAACAGTTCTTCAAAATGCTGGAAGAAAACGGCATCCCGACGCACTACCTGCGACGGCTGGACGCGCGGCAGAGCCTTGTCAAGCAATGTCAGATTTTGCCGGTATCCGTGAAGGTGCGCAACCGCGTGGCGGGGTCGCTGGCGAAGCGCATCGGTCTGCCGACTGGCACGAAGCTGGACACGACCGTCATCGAGCTGGAGCTGAAGGGCAGCGAGATGGACTACCCGCTCATCAACATCACGCATGTTGAGGCGCTGCATCTTGCGACGCGCGAGGAAATGAACTACGTCATCGAGACGGCACGGAAAATCAATCAAATTTTGTCGGATTTCACGTCGGAAATCGGCGTAGAGCTGGTGGATTTTAAGCTGGAGTTCGGGCGCTACCACGGTCAACTGCTCGTTGCGGATGAAATCAGCCCTGATTCCGCGCGCTTCTGGGATGCCCGGACGCATGAGCCGATGGACCTCGACCGCTTCCGCCGTGATTTGGGCGGCGTTGAACAGGCGTATCAGGATTTGCTGCACAGGATGATGGGCGAATAAAAACTGTATTTCTGCCCGTCTGCCGCGATAAAAAAATCGTTTGCAAGGCTTGATTTCTGCGGAAATCGGGTCTTTTTTTGTTGACAAAGGCGACAATTATCGTTATAATAATAGATATGTTGCTTGTTTTTGTGGGGGGGGGCAAAATATGGAAAACATAGGCGAAAAAATCATGCGGGCACGCAAGACAAAGGGCATGACGCAGGACACACTGGCGCAGCTGGTCAACGTGTCGCGGCAGACGGTGTCGCACTGGGAGAACGGGCGCGCCATGCCGGACGTGGCGACGGCGGCGCAGCTGTCGAAGGTGCTGGATGTGAACTTTCTGGCGGACGAAGCGGCGGAAGACGCGGCAGTCCAGCCGCCTGAAGCCGTACCGACGGTGCAGGAGCCGGTACGGGAAACGCAGGAACAAACCGACGGTCGGTTTGTTAATCCGCCGGAGCAGCCGAAGCAGCCCAGTCAGCGCAAGCGAATCGCGGTCATCTGCGCGGCGGTCGTCATCATCGTGGCGGCGGTTGTCGGCATTGTGCTGCCGATGATGCCCAAGGCGCAGGCGCAAATCGAGCTGTCCTATCCGCCGGAAAATGCGTACATGATGAAAGAAGACGGCGGGTTTGTCGGCTGGCAGATTCACTTTTACAGCACGAACGTCAGCGACGTGCCGTTCACGCCGACCTATGCGCAGGCAAAATGGTATGTGGGTGACAAACTAAGCGGTTCGTCGCCTGCTGCTGATTACAATTACATGCGCAACTGGATGGAGAGCGACGCGCTCGTCAAGGGCGAAACGCCGCTGGATTTGTACTGCGGAACAGACAGACTGAATGTCGATCGCGGCGTGTTTACCATCTCCGGCACGGATGCGAACGGTCACGAGCTGAAATTTTCTATCAGCATTGACCTGATTCACGAGTTTCCGCCAGAATCAGAAAACTGAACATTTGTTCGCCAAAATCGTCCCTTCGGGGGCGATTTTTTTGCGTTTTGGCGGAAAAAAGCGCGATAAAAGGCAAATGTACACGTTTTGAGCGCGATATCGGGCGAATGTAAACATCGTGAGCGTGACATTTGGGGGGTGCGGCGCTACAATGCAGACAGAACCAAGCGACAAAGAAGGGAGGAACATGACGTACTGGGGATGGTTGCTGGTGGGCATCGCGCTGCTGCTGACCGCGCTGAGCGGAACGCAGACAAGCCTCTGCCAGCGAATGAGAAGCGTACCTGTTTACCGCGGCCTGACGTACTGGGAGGTTCAACAGATTGCGAAGGCCGCACCGACGAACTTCACCCCGTGCGGGGAGGACACCATCCGCCGCTGGGTGAGCGGACGTTACCAAATCGCCCTGCGCTTCAACAGATACGACGTCTGTCTGGGCGTGGAGGAAGAAATCGACGGATAAGGAAAGGGGAAAACAATTATGATGAAGAAGTTGACGGCGCTGCTGCTGTGCGTCGCAATGCTGATGGTCGGCGTGGTAGCACAGGCGGAGAGCGGGTATGAAATCCTGAAATCGTTTTTGAGCGACAGCGAGCGACTGGGCACAGGGTACTCGAAGGAATTTGATGACACGAACACGTCAAAAGAGCTTACGCTTCTGTTTGACATGACAGACAATACCATCTGTTTGCTGGGGGACAATCAAAGCGGGCGGTATGAAGGGACGCTTTGGCATGTTGAGATAACAGACATTTGGCTGTATCTGTCTGTCCTTTGCAACCGCGAGGTTTGGACGGCAACCGATAATTCTCTTGATGCCGGATATTCTTATCAGATTCTGATTACTACTGATGAAGGTGCAGAACCTATCCTCATTGATACGGTTACGAAAGCAGGACAGGTGGCTGATTTGATAGATGACATGGTAAATGAAGCACTGGAAAACTAAAAAAGTGAGGGAATGACATATGAAAAAGTTTGTTGCAATGCTGCTGTGCGTCGCGATGCTGATGGTTGGCGTGGTGGCACAGGCGGAAAACGGATATGTGACTATGAAAGCGTTCTTTGGTGACAAGGATCAGCTTGGAACAGGCACCTCAAGAACAGTTGACTCGCTGTCTGATAAAAAACTTGTGATTATTTTCGATTTTAGAAGCGAACAGGTTGGTCTGATTGGCTACAATGCCAGAGGGAAAGGCGAAGGAACGGCATGGAATACGGACGACTTTTCTGAATTCGTGGCATACCTAATGACAGTATGCGAAGAATGGGAAACCATCGAAGAGGGTTTGGACAAGGGATATTCTCTTTGGGTTGTCGTTTTTATGGACGATGACAACAAGGCACTCATTGACTCCAAAGAAGATGCCGACAAAATCCTTGAAGCACTTCAAAATTAAGCAGATGCAAGGAGGCTTTCACCATGCCCACCATCGTATCCTTCTACCAGCGCTTCCCGAACGAAGCGCCGCCGCTGAACTTGTCCGCTTTCGACCGCGCGGGCTACACCTATGCCGAAAACTTCCGCCGCAATGAGCGCTACTATGAAGCGGAACAGTGCGAGGTGACGAGCGACGACGGCAGCGTGGTGCTGTCGCTGGACGTGCGCATTCGCCCGCGCGGCGGCGAAATCGAGGCGCTTCCGCGGGTGATGCTGTCCGTGTACAGCGAGGGAGTGCTGTTTCAGGTGCGCCGGATGGAGCTGCGCACGGGGGATACGACGTACGCGATTCTGCCCGACAACGTGCAGCAGTACACCAAGCGCGGCGACACGGACGGCGGCTTTCTGGAAACGATGGCGATTCCACTGGGGAAAGTCGGCATGAAGATGCTGCTGGAGGCGTCGGATGCGGCGGAGGCACGGTGGGTGATTCAAGGCGCGCGGACAGCTCAGACGCTGCCTATCACGGCGGCGCAGAAGAAGGCGATTCGCCGCTTCTGCATGGACTGCGAGGAATCCGCCCTCACCTACCAGCCCGCGTTCCTGTGGTACAAGGATTACTGTACAAAAGCCTGATACACAACTTACTCTCCCTTCACGGCGTCCGCAGCCTGCAACCTGCGGACGCTTTTTTGTGCTTTGTGCTTGACAAAAAACAGACAGATGCATATACTAAAATTGCGACGAAAGGGCGCGAAAAAGGAGGCTTTTTTCATGTTCAATAACATCGGTCACAAGATTCAGGTGCTGGCGAAGGTGCTCTGCTGGATTGGCATCATCTGCTGGGTCATCACGGGGCTTGCCCTCATGGCTGGCGGCTCATCCGTGACGTATCGGCTGAACGGCGAGTTTGTGCGGGCTAATAGCGGCGCAGGCGTTGTCGCGGGCATCCTGACCATCATCGTCGGTGTGCTGGTCTCGTGGATTGGCTCGTTCCTGCTCTACGGCTTTGGTCAGCTGGTGGAGGACACCCACGCAATTCGCGCAAACACGGAAAGCAAGAAAGACGCATAAAAAAGGGAACCCGAATCCTCGCTTTTCAGCAGGGGAAACGGGTTCCTTTTCTTTGCGCTTATTTCTGCAAGTCCGTGCGGATAATCAGCAGCATGTCATGCGCCATGCCGTCCGCCACGAGGTCGAAACTCGGCACATTCGCCATCTGGCTTTCGAGGTTGTCGAAGAGGTCAAGCGCCTTCTGCACGTCGCCGCTCAGCAGGTCAAGCCCTTCTTCGGTCAGCTTCGCCTTGAGTTCCGCCAAGCCGTCGGAAAGCTCCGTCATGCCGCCCGACAGCGTGTTTGCGCCGTCATAGAGCTGGGACGCGCCGTTGCCCGCCTGCGCCACGCCGTCGGTGTACGCCTTCAGGCCGTTCACGAACGTCTCCACGGATGCCAGCTGCTCCTTCAGGCGCTTGAGCGAATCCACCGCCGCGGCAATGGTCGCCTTCTTTTCGCGGACGGTGTTCTGCACGTCCTCGCTGGCGTAGTTCTCTTCCACCAGCTTGTCAATCTGCTCGGTCACAGCGGCTTCCAGCTTCGCCTGCACATCGGCGGATGCGAAATTCTCTTCCACCAGCTTGTCTTCCTGTTCGGTGACGGCGGATTCAATCTTCGCCTTGATGTCGCCTGATGCCATGTTCTGGGCAATCAGCTGATTTTCTTGCTCAGCGACGGCGGATTCAATCTTCGCCTTGATGTCGTCGGACGCCATGTTCTGCGCGACCAGCTGATTTTCCTGCTCGGTCACAGCCGCTTCGATTTTCGCCTTGATGTCATCGGACGCCATCATCTGGTCAACCGCCGCGCTGATCTGCTTCTGCTGCGCGTCCGGCACCTGACCCGCCGCAACCGCGTCCTGATACTGCTGCGCCGTCATATTGAGACCCGCCTGCGCCAGCACGCCCTCCAGCACTTGCGCTTGAACCGCCTGCGTCACGCCGGCGCGGATGGTATCCTCCTGCGCTTGAACCGCGTCCTGCACCTGCGCCTGAACCGCCTGCGTCACTGCCGCGCGAATGGTGTCTTCCTGTGCCGCAACTGCCTGACGCACCTGTTCCTTCACCGCGTCGGTCACAGCGGCGCGGATGGTTTCTTCCTGCGCGGCAACCGCGTCCCGCACCTGACCGCGCACCACTTCGGTCACGGCCTCGCGAACCTTGTCCTCCTGCGCCATGACTGCCTCGCGAACCTGTGCCTTCGCCAAAGCCTCGATGGTCTTGTCAATGACAGCGGGGTCAAGCTGGGTAATCAGGTCGTCCAGCACGGCTGCGTAGTTGCTGGCGGTCAGCGTCGGCACTTCGATGCTCAGCGCATCCAGCCCCGCGGCGGCCAGCTGCGTGTTCGCGGTATCCAGCACAGCGGCAAACAGCTGCGCCGCGCCGTCGTTGAGAGCGCTGCTGTTGCTGCTTAGCGTATCCAAGCCGTCTTTGAGCGTCTTCACGCCGTCCAGCAGGGTGATGGAGCCGTCTTTGAGCTGCGCCGCGCCGTCAAAGAGCGTGTTCAGTGCGGTCAGCAGTTCGTGAATGTCTTCGTTGCTTTCGGGAATGTCCGAGCCGTCCGCCAGCGCGTTCAGCCCCGCCGTCAGGTCGCTGACGAGGGTGTGCGCGTCCGCCGCGTGGTCGGAGAGCACGTCGGTCAGCACCTTCACGGGCTGCGCTGTCGCAATCGTCATCATCCAGTTCAGGTCGGCATGATCCACATGCGCCGTCATGGTGAAGGAAGAGGGCAGTTCCAAATCCGCATCCGCGCCGGGGATGCCGAAGCCCATCAGGAAGCTGTGCGCGCCGTCGGTCAGCACCGCGCCGTTGTCCACGGTCACGTTGGTCACGTCGTCAGATAGCGGCATCACCGTCACGGCGAGGAAGGGGGATTCGGCGCGGTAGGAGACGGTCATCGCCAGTTCGCCGGATGCGTTCTTCACGTCCGCGGCGGTGACTTCCTTGCCGTCCAGCGTCATGTGGACGACGGGGGTCACGTTCAGCGCCTTGTCCGACGTGCCCTGATAGATAATGCTGTTTCCGTCGGCCTTCCACGTCACGGTTTCGCCGCTCTGGGTGAATTTTTCCGTGCCGCCGACGTTTTCCAGCGCGGTCAGCAGCGTCCGGTCGTCGATTTCCGTCAAAGCGTCGCCATTTTCAAGGCGAACGTTGTCAATGACGGTCAGCGCGTCGCCGGCGGCATTCGTCACGGCATAAACACGCTCGTGTTTCACGGTTTCCGCGCTGGCAAAGCAGGTCAGCGTCATGCAAAGCGCAGTGATAAGAGCAAAAGCACGCTTTTTCATCGGATTTTTCCATCCTTTCTACCAACAAAGTCAGTTCTTCACGTTCATTTTCAGCGTCGTGTGGATAATCACCTTGTCCAGCACCAGCAGCACCGCCGGCAGCAGGAACAGCACAACCACCACCGAGCACAGCGCGCCGCGCGCCATCAGGGAGCACATGGAGGAAATAATATCGACATTGGAGTACAGCCCCACGCCGAACGTCGCGGCGAAGAAGCCGATGCCGCTGACGAGAATCGACTGCGCGGAGGACGCGACCGCCTTGCTGACGGCCTCGCGCTTGTCAGCCCCCGCACGGCGGTTCTGCAAGTAGCGCGTCGTCATCAGGATGGCGTAGTCCACCGTCGAACCGAGCTGAATGGTCGAAATCAGAATCGGCGCGACGAACGGCAGCGTCACGTTCGTGTAGTAGGGGATGCACAGGTTTGCGGCAATCGCGGTTTCAATGACGGCAACCAGAATCACCGGCAGGGAAATCGAGCGCAGCACCAGCGCGATAATCAGGAAAATGGCGATAATGGAAATCAGGCTGACGACCTCGAAGTCGTGGTCGGTGCAGGAAATGAGGTCTTTCGTGCAGGGCGCTTCGCCGATGAGCATCCCGCCCTCGTCGTACTTTTTGAGGATTTCGTTCAGCTCATCAATCTGCCGATTCACCGCGTCGGAGGAAATAATGTATTCCGAGGAAATCAGCATCAGCTGGTATTCGTCGCTCTTGAGTTCGCTGAGGATTTCGTCCGGCACGATGCTTTCGGGGATACCCGCGCCCAGCAGCGAGTCAATCGACAGCACCTGCTTCACGCCATCGACTTCCGCCATTTCGTCCGTCATGGCGACGACGTCCTTCTGCGGCACGTCCGCATCGACCAGCACAAGGTGATTCGTGGACACGTCAAAGGTTTCGGACAGTTTCGTGTTCGCCTTCACGCTTTCCAGCTCCTGCGGCAGGCAGGCGGACATGTCGTAATACTTGCCGACGTTATTGTAGCCGTAGAATGCCGGGATGCACAGCACAATCAGGAGGACGAACAGCACCTTGTAGTGTTTCGTGACGAACTTGCTGATGCCGGCAACGCTGGGCAGCAGCGGCTTGTGCGAGGTCTTTTCCAGCGCGCGGTCAAGGAGGCGGATGACGCAGGGCAGCAGGATGACCGTGCCCAGCACGCCGAGGATAACGCCCTTGCTCATCACGATGCCGAGGTCACGGCCGAGCGTGAAGCTCATGAAGCAGATGGCGACGAAGCCCGCGACCGTCGTCAGGCTGCTGCCGACGATGGAGGAAATGGTCTTGCAGATAGCGCTTGCCATCGCTTCGTCCTTGTCCGAACAGGTCTGCTGCTCTTCCTTGTAGCTGTGCCACAGAAAGATGGAATAGTCCAGCGTCACGCCCAATTGCAGCACGGCGGCGACTGCTTTGGTGATGTAGGAAATCTCACCGAGGAAGTAGTTCGTGCCCATGTTCCACAGGATGCTCACGCCGATGCACAGCAGGAAGATAAACGGCAGGAGGATGGAGTCCATTGTCAGCATCAGCACGACGCAGCACAGCGCAACGGCAATGGCGACGTAGATGGCTTCCTGATCCTCCACCAGCTGCTTGGTATCGGTCACAACCGCCGACAGACCGGACACGAAGCACTGCTGCCCCGCAATTTTGCGGATCTGCGCAATGGCTTCCATCGTCCCTTCCGCCGACGACGTGTCATCGAAGAACACCGCCATCAGCCGCGCGTCGCCTTTCTCGAAGATGTTCCGGTATTCGTCCGGCAGAATCTCGGAAGGAATCGTGCCCTTGGTGATGGACGCATAGCCGATGACCGTATCCACATGCGGCACGTCGCGGATGGCGTCCTCCAGCGCCTGCTGGTCGGTTTCGCTCATCCCTTCCGTGATGCACAGGGAGAACGCGCCCTTGCCGAACTCTTCCATCAGGATGTTCTGCCCCTTGACCGTGTCAAGGTCTTCCGGCAGATAATACAGCAGGTCATACTTGACCTTTGTGGCGTTCATGCCCAGCACCGACGGAATCAGCATCAGCAGACAGATGATGACGACGGCGACACGGTGCTTGACAATCCACCTTGCGAATCGGTTCACAACAGTTCCTCCTTTTCTGAAATCAATAACTTTTAGTGAACAATGTGTTGACTTTCTCAACGAGGAATAGTATAATAGCATGTGTACCGAAAATCAATCATCAGATTCGGTTTCGGACGCTGATAAAGCGACAAAATGAACGACGATTGCGGAAACAATCAACAAAATTGGCAAAAGAGTTGAAAAACAAGGGGGTCGCCATGATGACAGAAAAGGATACGATGCAGGTTAAGCCGGAGAAGAAGGAAGACCGCCGGGTGCGCCGGACGAAGAAGCTGCTTACCCACGGGCTGATTCAGCTGATGAAGGAAAAGCAGGTGCAGGACATTACCGTGCGCGAGCTGGCGGATTTGGTGGACGTCAACCGCGGCACGTTCTACCTGTACTACCGCGATATATTCGACATGCTGGACAGCATCGAGCAGGAGCTGTTCAATCAGGTGAACCAGCTGATTGCCGCGCATAAGGGCGAAACCGTGCTTACGCATACACTGCCCGTGCTGAAGGAGTTGTTCCGTTTGGTGGAGGAGAACAAGGAACTGTGCCAAGTGCTGCTGGGGCAGAACGGCGATATGAAGTTCCTGAAAAAGCTGTCCGACGTGGTTCAAGATGCCTTCCGCCGCGAGTGGCTGATGATGAAGAAGGACGAAGTGACGTTCGATTACAGCTATGCGTTCGGCGCGCTGGGCTTTGTGGGTCTGCTGCGGACGTGGCTGGAGCGCGACTGCGTGGAGAAAGCCGACGACATGGCAGTCCTCAGCGACCGCATGATTCGCTTGGGGCTGACCAGCAGCCTGCAAACGCCATAATAGTAGTAGAAACGCCGCAAAAAGCCCCTCAGCCGCTTGCATTTGCCGCGCAAGTGTCCTATAATGAAGAGGACGCGCGAAACACGTCTATTTTCGCCGCGTTCGGGAAAAAGGCAAAGGAGCTGCTTCCGCTTTGAAGAAAAAATCCGTTTTCGCCAATCAGACCATGCGCATTGGGCTGCTCATGCTCCTGGACGCGCTGTTGATTTCGGCTTCGCTGCTGATGGGCTTGCAGGTGTATTATGACATGCACGCCCCGGCAGCGCATATCCTCCACGTCTGGCGCAGTCTGCCGCTGCTGATTGTCTCCACCGTCGCGCTTTTGCATATGATGGGCTTCTACCGCGGCATCCTCAAATACGCGGGCGTGGATCTGCTGCTGCAAATCGCCTGCGGTACGCTCGGCGGCACGGGGATAACGTATCTCGTGTCGTTCCTGTGCTATTCGATTCGGCGCGAACCGAACATCTTCCTCATGCCGCGCCCGGTCTACCTTGTGCAGTGGCTGCTGCTGATGGTGATGCTTGCGGCAAGCCGGTTCGTCATCAAGGTCGCGCAGGGCGGCGGATGGACGCACTTCTTCACCGGCGGCAGCGCCAAGGCACGGCGCGTGATGGTTGTCGGCGGCGGCTGGGGCGGCGCGCAGGTCATCCGCGATATGCAGGCAGGACGCTATGGCGACTGCGTGCCGGTGATTGTGGTGGATGACGACGAGAGCCGGCGCAACACCCGCATCGGGCGTGTCCGCGTGGTGATGGATACGGGGAAAATTGCTGAGTACGTCAAGCAGTACGCGATTGACGACATCATCATCGCCATTGCCACGCCGAAATCCGACCTGACGGAGCTGATGCACACCTGTGTGGATACGGGCTGCCACGTCCGCCGCTATACCGTGATGCAGGAGATGAACGGCGGGCAGGGGCAGATGCGCGACATCAACATCGCGGACTTGCTGGGGCGCGACGAGAAGCACCTCGATATGTCCGAAGTGGAGCAGGTGATTGCCGGGCGGCGCGTGCTGGTCACGGGCGGCGGCGGGTCAATCGGGTCGGAAATGTGCCGGCAGATGATGGCGTTCATCCCCGAAAAGCTGGTGCTGTACGACATCAGCGAAAACTACATGTATGACCTGTTCGCCGAGCTGAAAAACAAGTACGGAGAGATTGTCAAGAACACGGTCGTCCTGCGCGTCGGCTCAATTCGCGATGAAGCGACGCTGAATCAGGTGTTCGATGAGTTTAAGCCGGAAATCGTCATCCACGCGGCGGCGCATAAGCACGTCCCGCTGATGGAGGATAGCCCCGAACAGGCGGTGCGCAACAACGTTTTCGGCACATATAACGTCGCCAAGTGCGCCAAGGAACACGGCGCGAAGCGGTTCGTGATGATCTCCACCGACAAGGCGGTCAATCCCACCAACGTCATGGGCGCCTCGAAGCGCATGGCGGAAATCATCATCGAAGCCATGCAGAAGCAGAGCAGCACGACGCAGTTCACCGCTGTCCGCTTCGGCAATGTGCTGGGGTCGAACGGCAGCGTCGTCCCGCTGTTCGAGCGGCAGATTCGCGCGGGCGGCCCGGTTACGCTGACGCACCCGGACATCATCCGCTACTTCATGACCATCCCGGAGGCGGCGAGCCTTGTGCTGCAAGCCGCGTCGATTGCCCGCGGCGGCGAGCTGTTCGTGCTGGACATGGGCAAGCCCGTCAAAATCCGCGAACTGGCGGAGCGGATGATTCAGCTGTATTCCGACCCCTTGAAGCCCCCAGTGGAAATCGTCTACACCGGTTTGCGTTCGGGCGAAAAGCTCTATGAGGAGCTTCTGCGTGACGAGGAAACCGACACCGCGACGAGCAAGGAAAAGATTTTCATCGCCAAGCCGGAACAGGTGGCGTGGGCGGACGTGGAAAACATGCTGCGCACGCTGCACGAATGCCTCGACAATCACGGTGATATCAAGGCGTGTATGCACAAGCTGCTGCCGTCCTTCAAAACGCCGGAAGAGGTCAACGGGCGGGTGTAAGGCGTGCAGAACGCAAATTTTCCCCGAAAAATGCCGGAGAAAATGCAAAAACCCTCTTGCCAAATGCCTATGCAGTGTGGTATAATAATCGGCGTGACATACGGGCGGTCCTCTTTCCGGAAAACTCTGACCTCATGCGGAGCCGGATACGAACGTCTATGAAGGAAGGAGGAACCAACATGAGCGAAATTATCCGTTCTATCGAAGCGAAGCAGCTGCGTACCGACATCCCCGCGATTGCCATTGGCGATACCGTCAAGGTGATGGTGAAGGTTGTGGAAGGCAAGACGGAGCGTCTTCAGGCTTTTGAGGGCGTTGTGATTGCGAAGCGCAATGGCGGCATTCGTGAAACCTTCACGGTGCGCCGCGTGTCCTACGGCATCGGTGTGGAGCGCACGTTCCCCGTGCATTCTCCCCGTCTGGGCAGCATCACCATCATCCGTCACGGCAAGGTGCGTCGCGCCAAGCTGTACTACCTGCGTTCTCTGCAGGGTCGTGCTGCGAAGATCAAGGAAGTCAAGCGCGTCTGAGTACGGTACGGGGATGCGGGACGTCACAACCCACAGCCCTGAACTCGGAAACAGAACACAGAAGGGAAAGCGGAGCAATCTGCTTTCCCTTTTTGCGTGCGTGCGGATTTTGCATTTTCCCACGCTGGCAAGTCTAAACTTCGCCCCTCCCTCATATGGTGGAGCAAGCGAAGCAGAGGAGGGACAGAAATGGAAAGCGCGACGTTTGATTTGTATCGCGATATTGCCGAGCGCACCGACGGCGACGTGTATCTGGGCGTTGTAGGGCCGGTGCGGACGGGCAAAAGCACCTTTATCACCCGCCTGATGGAATTGCTGGTGATGCCCAAAATCCCCGAAGGCGCGCGCAAAGAGCGCATTGCGGATGAGCTGCCGCAGAGCGGGTCGGGCAGAACCATCATGACGACGCAGCCGCAGTTTGTGCCCAGCGAGGCGGTCACGGTCAGCCTGAGCGACAACGCACCTGTGCGCGTCCGACTGGTGGATAGCGTGGGCTACATGGTGCGCGGCGCACTCGGTTCGGTGGACAAAACCGGCAGCCGCATGGTGCATACGCCGTGGTATGACCATGATATTCCCTTTGAACAGGCGGCGGAAGTCGGCACGCGCAAGGTAATGACTGACCACGCGACCATCGGCGTCGTCGTGACGACGGACGGCACAATCGCCGAGCTGCCGCGCAGCGCCTATATCGAGGCGGAGAACCGCGTCGTCAGCGAGCTGAAAGCACTGGGCAAGCCGTTCGTCATCATCCTCAATTCCGCCGCGCCGAACAGCCCCGATGCGCAGACGCTGCGTACTGATTTGCAGGAGGCGTATGGCGTGCCGGTCATGCTGATGAGCGTGAAGGACATGCAGAGCGCGGACGTGCAGAAGGTGCTGGAATCCGTGCTGCTGGAATTCCCCGTGCGGCAGGTGCGCTTGAGCGTCCCGAAGTGGCTGGAAGCGCTCGACGAAGGGCATTATCTCGTGCAGGAGGTGCTGACGGGGCTGAAGAAGGCGGGGCAGGAGACGCACCGGATGCGCGAGACGAACCTGCTGACGCCTGTGTTCGCGTCGTGCAGCGAGTTGGATGGCGTGCAGCTGGAACAGCTTCGACCCGGCGAGGGGCGAATCGACCTGTCGCTGACGATGAAGGATGGAATGTTCAACCGCATTCTGGGCGAGGAATGCGGCACAGAAATCCACGGCGATAAGCACCTGCTGCGCCTGATGAAGGAGCTGGTCGCGGCGAAAACGGAGTACGACCAGATCGCCGGGGCGCTGAAATCCGTGCGCGAGACGGGCTACGGGCTGGTATCGCCGACGATGGCGGAAATGACGATGGAAGCGCCGGAAATCGTGCGGCAGGGCGGGCAGTTCGGCATCCGCCTGAAAGCGCACGCCCCGTCGCTGCATCTGATTCGCGTGGATATCGAGACGGAAGTCACCCCGACTGTCGGCACGGAGGAGCAGTCCGAGGAGTTGGCGCGGCAGATGAGCAGCGAGCTGGAGAGCGACCCGCAGAAGATGTGGGCGATGTCCTTCTTCGGCAAGCCGCTGAGCGACATGGTGCGCGAGGGGCTGAACGGCAAGCTGATGCGGATGCCTGCCGACGCGCAGGAGAAGGTACAGGAGACGCTGACACGCATCATCAACGATGGCGACGGCGGCATGATCTGCATCCTGCTCTGATCAATCCGTACAAACGCGCCAGTTTGTCCAAAAATGTTGGGAAATCAATTGACAGAAGCGGAATTTCGCGGTACAATAGATTGTAAAAAGCGCACGAGAATGCGCCGCTACAATTTGGAAATAACGAAGGGGATACGGAATTATGTTGACGCATGAAATGACCATCGCGGGGCTGAAGCGCGCGCTGCCGATTTGCCGCGTGAACGACAACCTGTATATTGGCGCGTTTGTCATCTTCGGCGACTGTGAGCTGACGATGGCGTGCGCGACGGAGCTGCTCAAGAAAGCGCCGGAATATGACTACCTTATCACGGCGGAGTCGAAGGGCATTCCGCTGGCATATGAAATGGCTCGTCAGCATGGCGACAAGAAGTGGCTGCTGGCGCGCAAGGGCGCGAAGCTGTACATGCAGAATGTCGTCGGCGTGGAAGTGAAGTCCATTACGACCGCGGCGGTGCAGAAGCTCTACCTCGACGGCGCGGATGCGGCGTTGATGAAGGGCAAGCGTGTGCTGATTGTGGACGACGTGATTTCCACGGGCGAATCCCTCCACGCGCTGGAAGCGCTGGTCAATCAGGCAGGCGGCGAAATCGTGGGTCGCATGGCGATTCTGGCGGAGGGCGAAGCGCAGGCGCGCACAGACCTCATCTACCTCGAAAAGCTGCCGGTGTTCAACGCGAAGGGCGAAATCATCGGGTAAATCGCATCTGTCAAGCAGTGGTTTCAGAAGAGAATTGTTCCTTGTTCGGCGGCGTTCGTGATGCAGCGGGCGCCGCTTTTTTGGTTCTTCACGGAAAGTTGGGGAAACAAACAAGGGCTTAGGCAAAGCCCCCCAAATGCCGCACGCGGAAGGAGCATGAAAGTGCGACCAACCCAATCGCGAAAAGGGGTCAAGGGGGGGACTTCGTCCCTTTTCGTCTGCCCCTTGCAGGGTCAAGGGACAGCGTCCCTTGTGGGGTTTGGGGCAACGCCCCAACTGTTTCGCGGGCGCTCAATTCAAAGGGAACAGTCAACAAAGGCGCAGGCAGCGAAGCGTCCCTGCCAGTAACTTTGCGCGTCCGCAGACGCGCCCTCAAGCCGCGCTTCCCCCAAGATTCTGTGAAGAACCGCTTTTTTCTCGTGTATACAAAATGAAAATCCGGCGCATCCTTCCTCAAAAAGGAGGAATGCGTATGGATTACAGAACAGACTTGGCGATGGAGCGCACTGTCCGCCCCGGCGGCATGGGCGAGGGCGTTTCGGTGCACACGCAGCAGCAGGCGGGCGCGGAGGTGACGTGGGTGCGCGTGTCGTCGGAGAAGGCGGCGGAGCGGCTCGGCAAGGCGCAGGGGCTGTACTGGACGCTGACACACCCGAAATTGCCGCACATGCTGCCGGAAGAGCGGATGGACATCGCCCGCGAGGTGGCGCAGATGCTGCGGATGATGCTGCCGCCGCAGGGTGACGTGCTGGTGCTGGGGCTGGGCAATCGGCGGATGACGGCGGATGCGCTGGGCGACCGGGTGGTCAGCGGCATCCTCGTCACGCGGCACATGCAGGGGGAACGCCTGCGGAGCGTGTGCGCCGTTGCGCCGGGGGTGCTGGGCATCACAGGCGTGGAGACGGCGGAGCTGGCGCTGGGGCTTGCGGAGCGCGTGAAGCCATCCGCCGTGATTGTGGTGGATGCGCTCGCAGCGATGGAAACGGCGCACATCGGCACGACGATTCAGCTGACCGACACTGGCATCCGCCCCGGCAGCGGCGTGGGCAACCACCGCAAGGGCATCACCGCCGAGACGATGCACGTTCCGGTGATTGCGGTGGGTATCCCGCTCGTCGTGTACGCTTCGACCATCGTCCGCGACGCGCTGGCGGATATGATGCAGTGCGAATCAGGCGACGCACAGGCACTTGCGGAGCAGCTAACCAGCGGCTATCCGCGCGACTTCGTGGTTACGCCGCGCAACATCGACGAGCTGGTGGCGGGGCTGGCGGACTTGCTCGCGCTGGCAATCAACAGCGCGCTGCAAACGAATCTGGAGATGGAAGAACTGTCGCACTGCCTGCACTGACGGGCATAATTGGCATTTGTGCCGCATACAATCCACCGATGGATGAAAGGCGGTGGAGGACATGAAGGCGCTTCGGCGGATGATGGCGGGACTTGTGTGCGCGGCGCTGCTGTTCGGGCGTGCCGCGGGCGAAGCGTCGTTTGACTTTACCGACGGGATGCCGGATGTCCCCGAAACCGCCGCGCCTACGGAAAATCCCGCGCCGACTGCCACACTGTCGCCCGCTTTCGAGATGACGGTCATCCGCCCGGCAGCGCAGCAGCACCACGGCGCGATTCTCATCTACCACACGCACACTTGGGAGGCGTACCGGCAGACCGACGAACGCTACCAGGAGACGGAAAAGTGGCGCACGAAGGACGAACGCTACAACGTCGTTGCGGTGGGCGAGGCGCTGACCCGTGCGCTGACGGCGCTGGGCTATACGGTCGTGCATGACACGACGGCGTTTGAGCCGCCTAAATTGGCGGATGCTTACGCGCGTTCCCTGACAATGCTGGAGCAGCGAACGGCATCTGGCGAAACCTATGACCTCTATATCGACCTGCACCGCGACGCGATTTCGTCCACCTCCACCATCCGCCGCACCGTCAACATCGGCGGCGAGGACGCGGCACGCTTCATGGTGCTTGTTGGCAAGGGGACGACCGGCGGCTATCATGAAATGCCGGATTTTGCCGCAAACCTGCACATTGCGGAGCTGCTGACGGACAAGCTCGAAGCTCAATGCGAGGGCCTTTCGCGCGACGTGAAGGTGCGCACGGGACGCTTCAACCAGCATATCGCGCCGCGCTGCGTCCTGATTGAGTGCGGCACGAACGAGAACACGCTGGAGGAAGTCCTCTGCGGCATCCCGTACCTTGCGCAGGCGATTGCGGAGACGCTTGATGCGCTGGAAGCAGAGACAGCAATTAACAATGAGGAATGAGCAATTCGGAATGCGGAATCAAGCGCGGCGGGCGCGAATCGTCCTTCACAAAAGATTTTTCAGGGGAGAACGCCAAACACGATTTGCTATAGAAAATTGTTACGGTCGTTCATTCTATGGATTATCCCCAAAAGCTGCGGCACCGAAGGGGTGGAGGGGGCGAGCGGAAAGCCCCCTCCTCGCCTCCGCAGAGGCGAAATCTCTGCATGACAGCGCAACGCTATGAAGAAACAGCATCGGAAATAAAGCAATCAAAAAACGCAGCCTGACACGTCTCGTCAGACTGCGTTTTGCATTTATTTTACAGCTTCGCCTGCGACAGCGGATATTCATCCAGCAGCGCCTTGAAATCCGCAAAATTCCGGCTCGTGCGGTCGACCATCGGCACAACCCACAACAGAATCGCGAAGTCCAGCGCGACGGGCAGCCCGCCCTCCATCAGGGCGGCGGCAACACGGATGAAGCGGTACATTTCCGCCCGCGCAGCGCCCGAAAGCGGCGATACCATCGCGAAAATCGGGGAGAGCACGGCGGTGATTTCCTCGTCCGACGTCTTGGCGACACTCGTGGCGTCCAGCAGGGCGGTCAGTGAGGCTTGGCTGATCGGCGCGGCGTCATCCGCCGGCAGTTCCGGGATGAACGGCAGCGCGGGGAGCGGCAGAATCGGCCACTGCCCGGCGTCGTAGGCGGCGTTGCGGGTCAAACCGATGCTGCTGCGCGACAAAAGCAGCTTGTGCATTCCGGAAATCGGCGCATAGTTCGGCAAGCTCGTCAAAAGCAGCACGGGCGTTGCGTCCACGGGGCGCAGGGCAACCATCGGGCGCTGTTCAGCGGAAATCTGGTGCGCAAAGCTGCGTTCCCAGCCCATTGCGGCGGCGATGTTGCGGATCAGCGTCGCGGCGGGCGCGGGGGTGGACGACACAATACCGATGCGGTCGCTCATCGCCAGCAGGAGCAGCAGCGCAATCCCCTGATTCTTTGTCAGCGTCAACCCGCACTTGCCGCACACAGCCGTCAGGCGTGCCAGCAGGTCGTCCAGCGTCGCCTGCTGCCCGCTCACAGGGCTCATGCGCAGCGGCTGACCCGTCAGCGGGATGTTCAGCTGCAAGTCGCCCAGCAGCTTCGAGATGGTCGCGGGGAGCGCATCGTTCTGCAGTGTGTCAATGTGCTTGAGCAGGGAATCGCGCTGCACGGTCAGGCTGTTCAGTTCGGTCTTGAGCGACGCCACCTGCGCCTCGCACGCGTCGCGGTCGCTCTCCAGCTTGCCCGTTTCCTTCTGCAGGCGGTTCGACATGCCGGCAATAATTTCCTGCTTGAAGCCGTCCATGTCGCGGCGCGCCTTGTCCAACTGGCACAGGGCAGTCAGGCGTTCCGCCTCCAAATCCTGCAGGCGGTCGCGCAGCACGCGCTGGAGCGCGGTGATGTTGCGGTCTTTGCAAATGCGGGGCTCCAGCTTGGAGCGCAGCCCGTCCAGCGAGAGCATGAAGTCCATCAGCTGCTCGCGCGCTTCGGGCATCCGCCACGCGGCGCGGAAGGCGTTCACCGCGTCCGCCACGGGGTTGTCAATGGGGCGCATGGATGTGCCGTTGGGCAGGTTTTGCGCCGGCGGCTCGTATTTGCCAACGTACCACTGGCTGCTCACCGTCTCCTGCACGCGGTTTTTGCTCGGCTGGGGGGAGGTGCGCAGCGGTGTGCGGACGAGCGGCGTGCCGGTCAGCGGGCCGGTTTTCATCATGCTCGGCGGCATTTTCACCGGGCGCGTCTGCTGCTGATGCAGAAGGTTCGCACTGTCGGATACGCCGGTATTCAGGCTTTGCAGCGTCTCTTCAAAATCCTTCGTTTCGTCCAGAATGTTCAGCGTTTCGCCGATGGGCAGGGATTCATCCGCCGCGTCCGCCTTTTCCGCGGGCTTCTCCGCCGCGGGGGCTTCGGGGGCGACTGGGTCTGCCGAGGCGACCGGGTCTGCCGGGACGACAGGAGCTGTCGGGTCAGCCGGGGCAGCCGCGGCACTCGGTGCAGCCGCCGGAACGGCTGCCGCATCCAACGGACGGTCAAAACGGACGGGCTTGGGGCGCATCTGCCGCTGAATAGGCGCGGGACGCACCGCTGTGGGCGCATCCTTCAGGCAGAGAATCGTGCGCTCCACGCCATCCGGGCAGGGCAGCGTGAACAGCATTCCCGCCATCCCGCTGCTCTTTTGCGGCTTTTCCGGGTCATTTTTGCACACAGGCCCGTACAGCACGTTGTCCGCGCGCAGATAGAACAGGGGCGTAATCGCCGTTTCCGCCACCACCGCGGCATCATCCGCCGGGGCGGAAATCACCTCATAAAAGCTGTGCGCGGGCAATTCATGCACGGTGTCGGAATAGAGGATAAACTGGTTCGGTTCCCCCTTGTCAGGGCGGAAATTCTTGTTTGTGCGGATTTTTGTAGCTTCGGCGGGCAGGTTCGCCAAATCAACCAGACAATAATGCCCAAGGTCGCGCATCCGGCTCTTGAAGGTGTGCTGTTCGTTGCGGTCAGGGACGATGCGCAGGCAGCCTTCCACCGGAAACTGGTTCATCGCCTCTTGACGGATGTCAGCGTCCGGGGTCAGCAGCGGGCGGACGCGAAAATACGCCTGCTGGATATTGTCCTCCTCCAGATAACAGAAGAGAAGCTGATTGTCGATGCTCATAATTGCCTCCATAAATAATAGGTAATAAAATAAAAGAACACTCCCTATGAAAATTTTATCAAATAAAGTGCGAATCGTCAAGGGTTTCGACAGGGTTTTTCCGCAAAAAGACGCTATCTTTTTCCGCCGCGCATGAAACCGCCTCCAGCGCGCATACTGAACCCGAAAAGGGAGGCGAAAAACATGACGGTGGGGATGCTGCTGGCAACCATTCTGCTTGTGCTCACGTTCTCCGGCGTGCTTTCCGGCGCGTGGGAGCGGCTGGGGATTCGCCAGCGGACGGCGGGCGCGTGGCTGCTGGCAATGCTCGCGGCGCTGCTGATGCCGGATGTCCGGCTTGGCGCGGCGCGGGTGAATCCGGCGGGGCTGGCGGTGACGGCGGCGGCTTCCGTGCGCCTGATGATGACCATCCGCCCGCGCCGGGAGCTGGTGCGTGTGCTGCTGGGCAGCGTAATTGCCGGGGCAATGGGGCTGCTTGTGCTGATTTTGTCGGACGGGCAGGCGGATGCGCTCTGGGCGTGCGCGATACTCATTGGGGCGGCGGCGTGCTTTCTGGGGGTCAGCCGGCGCGGGATGCTCCTGTGCAGCTTGATGGGGCTGCTCGTCGCGCAGGGCGCAGCGGGCGTGTCGGGGGTTCTCCGCGCGGACGTGCAGCCGTGGACGGACGCGGCGCTGCTGTGCGCAAGCGTATCCACCGCGCTGGCGGAAATTGTGCGCCGAACCGCCATTTTCCTGCTGACCCCGCCGGGCGTGAAAGGGGGACACCGCGGATGAGAAAGCTCCTGACGCTGCTTTTGCTGCTGATGCTGCTGCTCACCAGTTCCGCCATGGCGGCGGAGAAATCGGCGTATCGCTTGGCGGATGAGCAGGGGACGCTGCTGGCGTGGCTGGATGTTCCCCCTGCCGTCGGGGATGTGCTGCTGACGGCGGATGGCACGCGCCACCGGGTGATTGCGGTAGAGGGGCAGCAGGCGGTCTTGCGCGAGGATGGCACGGAGACGCTGCCCGATGTGCCGTGGTCTGCCCGCGAGACGGCGCAGCCCGTGACCAGTGCCGTGCGCACCATCGGGCTGATGGGCGACGCGGCGCTCGTGCGGGATTTGCGGGAAGGGCTTGCGAATCAGGGCGCGGCGCTCGTGTCCGTGAATCCTGAACAGGCGGATTTTCCGCTGACCGTCACGCAGGACGAAATCAGCAATTCCGCGGAATATGATACGCTCTTAAGCGGCGAGAAAGCGGCGAAAATCCGCCTGATTGTCCGCCGCGGCGGCGATAATGAAGCGCTGATGAAGAATTTCGCGCTCTCCGTCAAGGCGGGGCTTGACCACACCGCCCCGACGCTCATTCGGGACGTGTACTTTGCCGCGAACGCGCAAGAGCCGCTCCGGATGCTCTGGGGCGCGCGGGAGACCGAGCCAATCCGCCTGCAAAACACGATTTTGCCGCTGGCGCAGGTGATTTCAAACGCGCTGGAGCCCCGCGATACGGCTGGCGGCATTTCCGGCAGCGAGGACGTGCCGGAGCACAGCGCCGTGACAGGCTTGATTTTCGCCGGCGGTCTGCTGCTGGCGGGCGTGGTCGGCTACGGGCTGCTGCTGACCGGGGGACGCAGGCACGGGAAGAAAACATAACCCAAAAGGCGATTCAGCCGATGAAGCTGAACCGCCTTTTTCAGAGTGCGTATGGTGATAAGGCCCGCCGTGGCTCAATAATAGGTGATGGACACCACGTTCTCCGGCAGCCATACGCGGCGAATCTGGTACGAGCCAGACGGCTGGAACTCCAGGCACACATAGCCGTTCTCCCACGCCATGACCGCGCCGGTCGTGCCGGAGGAAATCTTCTGCTGATGCTGCTTGTAGTTCGTGCCCGGCCCGTAGTACGCCGTTGTGGTGGAGGTTGCGCGCCCCGAACCAATCGCGCCGCCTTCAATCGGCACGCGGCTGACGTCAATGTCGATGCGCTGCTCGCCCGTGTAAACGCGCACAGTCTTGCCGCCGTACTCAAACTCGACCTGTAGCCACCAGATATCGTTGCCGGACGCGCGGGACAGCACCGTCACCGTGTGGCCGCCATCGTTCCAGTATGTGCCAAGCTCATCGTACTTCGTCGACGGGCCGGAGCGCGTCGAAATCGGGCGGTTGGACATGGCAAGCAGTCCGCTGCTGCTGTCGGAGGAAGAAGGCGTCCAGCGGCCAAGCGCCACGTCAAACGAGACGCAGATGGCGGGGCGGACGGCGTTGTCAAACTCCGTCACCTTGTTGCCGTGGTCGTAGAAGCTGCCGTGCGCGCCGACGAACACGCCGAAGGTCGACGTGCTGTCCACGCGCGCCCAGTAGGAGGAGGTGCCTGTGTCGCTGGTGGTGTACGCGCCGCACTGCCGGGCGTATTCCGTGGCGTAGAGCAGTTCCGTGTCCAGATACTGCTGGATTTCCCACTGGCTGAGGATGTACACATAGTCCGACGAATTGCTGACGTACACGCTGTTCAGCTGCCCCTGTTCCGCCGACGTGAACGCGGAGGACAGGAACGTGCTGTTCAGCCACGAGCGGATGGTGCTGTTGTGCCACGAGGTGGTGCTGGTCGAGCGGTTGTAGACCATCGAATCCAGCCCGTACTCGCTCACCGCGCGCACTGTCCGGCTGCCGTAATCAACGCTGTACACGCGCCAGAGAATCGGCTCGTCGCCGTTGCGCAGGTTGCCATCCTGCTCATAGCTGCCGAAGTAGAACGTCTGCCCGACGTACACGTCACTTGCCGCCGAAGCAGCGGGCAGCAGCGTCAGCAGAGAAACGAGTGCCACCAAAAACGACAGAATCCGTTTGTTGCGCATGGAAAACGACCTCCTGTGCAGATTTTGTAAAACCATTATATGCCATGTGCTACGCCTTGTCAAGTCCAAAAAACGGCTGTTTTTTGCCAAAAATCAGGCGGCGGCAAAATTTTCATCCGACAAACAGTTGACCTTGACCGCGAAAAATGATACATTATAATGAGCGCGAATTCTGCGCTGTACGGTTAAGGAGGTACTTCCACTTTGCAACCCGAAATCAACCAAGAAGCCATCGCCCGGATGCTCGATCAGGTGCAGAAGCCGACGCGCTATACCGGCGGGGAAATGAATACGCAGCTCAAGCCGTGGGACAGCGCGAAGCTGCATTTTGCGTTCTGCTTTCCGGATACCTACGAGGTCGGCATGTCCCATCTGGGCATGAAGATTCTCTATGCCGCGATGAATCAGCAGCCTGATATGCTCTGCGAACGCGCGTTTATGCCGTGGGTGGACATGATGGACCTGATGAAGCAGGAAAATGTTCCGCTGTTCACGCTCGAAAGCCGCAGCCCGCTCAGCGCCTTTGACGTCGTGGGCTTTACGCTGCAATATGAAATGAGCTACTCCAACATTCTGGCGATGCTGGAGCTTGGCGGCATTCCGCTTTTGCGGGAAAATCGCCGGGAGGAAGACCCGATTGTGGTTGCGGGCGGGCCGTGCGCGTTCAATCCCGAACCGCTGGCGGATTTTATTGACGCCTTCATGGTCGGCGACGGCGAAGAGCAGATCCTCGACCTCAACCGCGTCATCATGCAGGGGCGCGAAGAGGGCGCGAGCCGCATGACAATCCTCAAGCGCCTGTGCGCCATCCGCGGCGTGTACGTCCCGGCGCTCTATGACGTCCAGTATAACGCGGACGGCACGATTGCGTCCATGAAGCCGAACTGCCCCGAAGCGCCCGAAAAGGTCTTGAAAGCGATTATCCCCGATTTGGACAAGGCGTTCTATCCCACGGAAATCCCCGTGCCGTACATGGAGATTATCCACGACCGCATCATGCTGGAAATCATGCGCGGCTGCACGCGCGGCTGCCGCTTCTGTCAGGCGGGCATCCTGTATCGTCCGGTGCGCGAGCGGAGTCTGGAGCATCTGGTGGAGCTGGCGCAGCAGCTGGAAAACACGACCGGGTATGAGGAAATCAGCCTGTCCAGCCTCTCTTCCGGCGACTATACCTGTCTGGCGGAATTGATTCGCGAGCTGATTCGCCGTCTGGACGAGAAGCATGTGTCGATTTCGCTGCCGTCGCTGCGCCTGGACAGCGTGCTGAAGGATTCGCTGGAGGCGACGCAGAAGGAGAAAAAAACGAGCCTGACGTTCGCGCCCGAAGCCGGAACGCAGCGCCTGCGCGACGTCATCAACAAGGGCGTGACGGAAGAAGACCTGATGAGCAAAGTCTCCGACGCCTTCCACGGCGGATGGAGCAGCGTCAAGCTGTACTTCATGATGGGTCTGCCGACGGAGACGACCGAGGATTTGGACGGCATTGCGGATTTGGCGAAAAAGGTCGTCGATGCGTACTTTGCCGTGCCAAGGGGCGAGCGCGCGAAGGGACTGCGCGTTGTGTGCAGCGCGTCCGTGTTTGTGCCCAAGCCCTTCACGCCCTTCCAGTGGGAGCCGCAGGACACGCAGGAGATGGTGCGCGAGAAGCAGAGCCACCTGCGCGAGAAGCTGCATATCAAGGGCGTGACGTTCAATTATCATGAGTCGGATTTGAGCTATCTGGAAGCCTGCTTTGCCCGCGGCGACCGCCGAATGGGGCAGGTGCTTCTCCGTGCGTATCAGAAGGGCTGTATGCTCGACGGCTGGACGGAGCTGTTCAAGTACGACATGTGGCGCGAGGCGTTTTCCGAACTGGGCATCGACCCGGCGTTCTATGCCTACCGCCGCCGCGAGAAGGACGAAATCATGCCGTGGGATGTGATTGACTGCGGCGTGACAAAGGAATTCCTGTGGCGAGAGAAGGAAAAGGCGGAAAAGGCGCAGACGACCAAAGACTGCCGCAAGGGCTGCAACGGCTGCGGCCTGCAGCGCTTCAAAGGGGTGTGCAAATATTGCGGATAATGGCTGTGTTTGAAAAGGGCATCCGCCTGCGCCACATCGGGCATCTGGACATTCAGCGGGCGATGATGCGGGCGCTGCGCCGTTCGGGGCTGCCCGTGGCGTATTCCAATGGGTATAATCCGCATATTCTGCTGACGTTCGCGTCGGCGCTGTCCACCGGGGCGGCGGGCAGAAAGGAAATTCTGGATGTGACGATGGCGCGCGAGGTGTCGCCGGATGATTTCCTCCAGCAGATGAACCGCGCCCTGCCGCCGGATTTGCAGCTTTCTTTCGCCCGTGCGCTGGATGACAAGCATCCGGCGATGATGGCGCTCGTGCAGGCGGCGGATTACACGCTGCAAATCGAGGATGCGAACGCGGCGGAAAAGATGATTGCGGCGATTCCAGCGTTCCTTGAACAGACGAGCATTCTCGCCATGCGCCGCACGAAATCCGGCATGAAGGAGACGGACATCCGCCCGCTGCTGGTGTCGCTCTCCGGCGATGGCACGGCGATTCATGCCGTCATGGTGCTGACGGAGACGCTGGCGTGCAAGCCGGATATGCTGTTAAGTGCGCTTAGCACCTTCTGTGGGCTGGAAAGCGCCCCGGATGCGCTGATTATCCGCAACGGCTTGCTGGGTCGGGATGAAAACGGCGAACTGACGCCCTTGGAGAACCTATGAGAACATTGCTTGTGCATCAGGGCGAAAAGCCGCTGATTGGCATATTGGAAGACGGGCAATTGGCGGAAGTCTTTTTCCCGCAGGAGGGCGACACGGCGGAAGCGGTGCTGCTGGGGCGCGTGGAGCGCATTGTGCCGGGGATGAAGGCGGCGTTCGTCAATATTGGGCAGGAGAAAAACGGCTTCCTGCCGCTGGAAGAGAAGAACACGGGGCTGTCCTACCCGAAAACGGGCGACGCGGTCATTGTGCAGATTCGCAAGGAAGCACAGGGCATCAAGGGGGCGTTCCTCACGCGCGACATCAGCCTGTGCGGGGAGACGATGCTGCTCACGCCCATGAGCCGCATGATTGGCGTGTCGTCCAAAATCACGGAGGATGGCAAGCGGAAGGCGCTGAAGGAGACGGGCAGGGCGATTGCGCAGGAGCGCTTCGGCTTGGTGATGCGCACGGCGGCGGAGAATGCGCCGGAGGAAGAACTCACGGCGGAAGCGGAGCGCCTGTTCCAGCAGTGGGAGCAGATTCGCCGCGCCGCGCCGACCGCGCATGTGCCGTCCGTCTTGATGCAGCCGCGAAGCACGCTCGAAGCCGTGCTGGATGACTATCGCCCGCGCGGGATTGACCAAATTGTGACGGACGACCCGGCGGTGGCGGAAAAAGCCGCGGGCATTGCGCCGGTTCAGGTGATTCCTGACAATCTGCTGACCATTTATAAAATTGAGTCGCAGCTAAAAAAAGCGCAGGAGCGCCGCGTGTGGCTCAGCAGCGGCGGTACGCTGGTCATCGACCCGTGCGAGGCGATGACGGTGATTGACGTCAACACCGCCAAATTCACCGGCAAGCGCGAGTTAGAGGACACCGTGCTGCGGCTGAATCTGGAAGCGTGCGGCGAGATTGCACGGCAGGTTCGCCTGCGGAATTTGAGCGGCATCATCATCATTGATATGATTGACATGAAGACCCCGGAACACCGGCAGATGGTGCTGGACGCGCTGGAAGAAGCGTTCGCGTCCGACCGCGTAAAGACGGTGATTCACGGCTTGACATCCCTCGGTTTGGTGGAAATGACGCGCAAACGGTCACGTCCGCCGCTGCGGGAAATGCTTGCAAAACAGGAGGAAGCCCATGAGTGACAGAAAGCCTGTCATCATTTCAGAAGAACAGCTGGAAGAGCAGCGGCAGTATATTCAGCAGATTCGCCTGATGCCGGATGCCCCGAAGAGCTACCACGTTGTGACCTATGGCTGCCAGATGAACGCGCACGACAGCGAAATCCTCGCCGGAATGCTGCGCGACATGGGCATGGAGGAAGCCGCCGACCGCGAATCGGCGGATTTTGTGCTGTTTAACACCTGCTGCGTGCGCGACAACGCCGAGCGCCGCGCCTTGGGCAACGTGACGTGGCTCAAGGAAGTGCGCAAGAAGAATCCGCGGCTGATGATTGGCGTGTGTGGCTGCATGATTCAGCAGCCGGGCATGGCGGAGAAAATTTTGAAGCAGTATCGCTTTGTGGATTTGGCGTTTGGCACGGCGAACCTGTACCGCCTGCCGGAACTGATGCTCAAAGCGCTGGAAAGCGACCACGCGGTGGTGGAGGTGGAGGAGCAGAACACGATTGCCGAGGGTCTGCCCGTGCAGCGCCTGCGCCATGACGCGGCGTATATCACGATTATGTACGGCTGCGACAACTACTGCACCTACTGCATCGTGCCGTATGTGCGCGGGCGGGAGCGTTCGCGCGAAATGAGCGCGATTGTGGCGGAAGCGGAAGCGCTGCGTGACAGCGGCGTGAAGGAAATCATGCTGCTGGGGCAGAATGTGAACAGCTACGGCAAGGGGCTCCAAACGCCCGTCACGTTCGCCCAGCTGCTCAAAGCGCTGGATGATGTGGGCATCCCGCGCATCCGCTTCATGACCAGCCATCCCAAGGACTTGTCCGACGAGCTGATTGATGTGATGGCGCATTCCAAGCACATCCTGCCGCAGTTCCACCTGCCGGTGCAGCACGGCAACGATGAAATCCTCCGCCGGATGAACCGCCACTACAACCGCGCGCAGTACCTTGACCGCGTGAATAAGCTGCGCGAGGCAATTCCGGCTATCGGCCTGACGACGGATATTATCGTCGGCTTCCCCGGCGAGACGGAGGAGCAGTTTCAGGACACACTGTCCCTTGTGCGCGAGGTCGGCTATGACAGCGCGTTCACCTTCATCTATTCGCCCCGGACGGGTACGGGCGCGGCGAAAATGCCGAACCAAGTGCCGGAAGACGTGTCCTCCCGCCGCATTCAGGAGCTGCTGAAGGTGCAGGAGGAATGCCAGAAGAAGGCGCTGGCGCGGTTCATCGGCACAGAAGAAGAGGTGCTGGTGGAGGGACTCAGCCGCCGCAGCGACACGGATGTGTCCGGCCACGGGCTGCACGGGCTGTCCGTCACATTCCCCGGCACGGAAAGCGACGTGGGCGAAATCGTCCGCGTGAAGATTGTGGGCGCGAAGAACAACACGCTCACGGGCGAAAGAATCTAAGGCACCACCGCACAATTCGGCGGCACGTCTGGCGATGTCTTTTCCGCCATCTGCGGCATGCAAATTCCTCGATTTACTTCCAGTAAACCTTCGAAATTTGCATTTGCATCTGACGAAAAATCCATTCGCCAGTCGACCACCTCATTTGTGCGGTGTTACCCTAACCCGGCAGCAAATCAGAAAGGACAATCAATATGAAAGAAGTTATGATGTGCGCGCAGAAATTGGCGGAAGCCATTCTGAACAGCGACGTATACCAGCACATGCACACGCTGGAAGAGCAGGTGACGCAGGACGAAGACGCGACGAAGGCGATTGCCGCCTACATGGAAAAGCGCACGGCGGTCGAGCAGGCGATGCGCAAGCCAGACATTGACCCGACGCAGCTTGCCGAAGCCGCGCAGGAACTGGAAGACGTGCAGCAGGCGATGAACGACTGCCCCATCATCCGCGACATGCGGGACGCGCAGAAGAAGTATCAGGACATGATGGACAACGTGAACCGCATCCTGCGCCTTGTTGTCACCGGCGAAACGGAAGACGACAAAGGCGGTCAGCCCACCTCCGGCTGCACCGGCAACTGCGCCTCTTGCGGCGGCTGCCACTAATTCGGAATAAACAGGAAGATTATCTCTGGAAACATGCCTATATGGGTTGGAAATCAAGCAAGCCAGCCGAAAAGCACCTCCCGCCCGCAAGAAACTTTGACGGCGGGGGGAGTCCAGAGGGGGCTGAAGTCCAGACTTGCACCCTCTTCAGCCCCCTCTGGGCGCTCTTTGGTTACTTTCTGGCGCGCCAGAAAGTAACAACTTCGCGTCCGCAGACGCGACGGGAGCAGCGAAAGAAACCAGTAAGGCATATTCCATAAAAACAGCAAGTTAAATTGCAACAAGAACGAAAGCGGGGAGCAGACATGGCGAGCGTCACACCGATGATGCAGCAGTACCTTGATACCAAGGCGGAATATAAGGACTGCATTCTTTTCTTCCGCCTCGGTGACTTTTATGAGATGTTCTTCGATGACGCGAGGACTGCTTCGCGCGAGCTGGAACTGACGCTGACGGGCAAGGACTGCGGACTCAGTGAACGCGCCCCGATGTGCGGCGTGCCGTACCACGCGGTGGATACCTATGTTGAGAAGCTCATCGAGCGCGGCTATAAGGTCGCTATCTGCGAGCAGATGGAAGACCCCGCGCTGGCGAAGGGGCTGGTCAAGCGCGCTGTCACGCGCATCATCACTCCCGGCACGGTCATTGAACCGGCGATGCTGGACGAGAAGGCGAATAACTTTCTGTTAAGCATCTGCTTTGTCGCCGACCGCGCGGGGCTGGCGTTCGCCGACGTCTCTACGGGCGAGTTTTATGTGCATGAAATCACCCAGCCGGAAACAACGCTCTCGGACGAGGTGGCACGCATTTCCCCGATGGAAATCATCTGCAATGACCAAGTGAAGCTGCGCGCGTGTCTGCAGCGGGAGATGCAGAATGCTTCGGAGCAGCCGAGCGCGTGGTTTCAGCTGGCGAACGCGACGGAAGCGCTCTGCCGCCATTTCGCGCTCAATGACCTGTCTCCGCTGGGACTCAGCGACGAGTACAAGGCGGGCGCGAGTGCCGCGGGCGCGCTGATGCGGTATCTGTCCGAGACGCAGAAGAACGCGCTGGAGCACATGACCAGCCTGCGCATTTATCAGGGCAGCGAAACGATGCTGCTTGACCGCAACACGCGGCGAAATCTCGAACTGACGGAATCCATCCGCGGGAGAAGCCGCAAGGGGAGCCTGCTTTGGCTGCTGGACAAAACCAGCACGGCGATGGGCGGCCGCCTGCTGCGCTCGTGGATTGAGCAGCCGCTGGTGGACGAAGCGAAAATCAACCGCCGTTTGGACGCGGTGGGCGAGTTTGCGCAGGAGCATGTGCTGACGATGACGCTCGCGGAGGAATTGCAGGGCGTGTACGACATTGAGCGCCTGCTGTCGAAGGTCGCCTATAAGTCGATGAACGCGCGGGATTGCCTGTCACTGTGCGCGTCGCTGCAAAAAGTGCCGAAAATCCGTGAGCTGCTGCGCGAGGCGAAAAGTCAGGCGGTGGAGGAAATCCGCGATTCGCTGGACACCCTGCCGGAACTGACCGACCTGCTGACCCGCGCAATTCACCCCGACGCGCCGATTCTTATCACCGAGGGCGGCATCATCCGCGATGGCTATTCCCAGATGCTGGATGAGTACCGCGCCGCGTCCACGAGCGGCAAGCAGTGGATTCTGGAGCTGGAGCAGAAGGAACGCGAGGAGACGGGCATCCGCAACCTGCGCATCCAGTACAACCGCGTGTTCGGCTACTACATCGAGGTCAGCAAGTCGTATTACGAAATGGTGCCGGCGCGTTACATCCGCAAGCAGACATTGGCGAACTGCGAGCGCTACATGACGCCGGAGCTGAAGGAAATCGAGCAGAAAATCGTCGGCGCGCAGGAGCAGTCCACGCGCTTGGAATTGCAGCTGTTCACCGAGGTGCGCGAGAAAATCGCGGAGCAGATTGCGCGCATCCAGAAAACGGCGATGGCGCTCAAATCGCTGGACGCGCTGCTGTCGCTGGCGAAATCCGCGATAGAGTACCACTACGTCCGCCCGGAAATGACGCAGGACGGCACGCTGGATATTGTCGAGGGGCGCCATCCGGTCGTCGAGCAAACGATGAGCGAGGGCGGATTTGTGCCCAACGACACGCACATGAATGCTGACGACTGCCGCATGTGCATCATCACCGGGCCGAACATGGCGGGCAAAAGCACCTACATGCGGCAGGTGGCGCTGATTGCGCTGATGGCGCACATCGGGTCGTTCGTCCCGGCGAAGGAAGCGAAAATCCCCGTCACCGACCGCATTTTCACCCGCGTCGGCGCGTCGGATGACCTCGCCAGCGGGCAGTCCACATTCATGGTGGAGATGAGCGAAACGGCGTACATCCTGCGCAACGCGACCGCGAAATCCCTCGTCATTCTGGACGAAATCGGGCGCGGCACCAGCACGTTTGACGGCTTGGCGATTGCGTGGGCGGTGGTGGAGTACCTGTGCGACAAGCAAAAATCCGGCGCAAAGACGCTTTTCGCGACGCACTACCACGAGCTGTCCGAGCTGGAAGGGCATATCGACGGCGTGCAGAACTACTGCATTTCCGTCAAGGAACACGGCGAGGACGTCATTTTCCTGCGCAAAATCATTCGCGGCGGGGCGGACAAGTCCTTCGGCATCCACGTTGCGCGGCTGGCAGGCGTGCCGCACCCGGTTTTGGTGCGCGCGCACGAAATTCAGGCACGTTTGGAAGTCAGCGACATCAACCAGCACGGCATTGGACAGAACATTCTGGGCGATGCTGAGAAGCGCAAGGACGAACAGGTCAACCTGTTCGACTACCGAAAGACGGAGATTATCAACGAACTGCAAACGCTGGATGTGATGGCGCTGACGCCGATGGATGCGATTAACAAGCTGTTCCTGCTGCGCGAGAAGGCAAGAAAACTGTAATACTATTTCCAAATTCGCCTGCACCAGCTGCTCGTGCCTTTTCCCTTCTGGCGTCCGGTCGTTCCACTTAGCGTAGCGCTGCTACGCTGCGTTTCACTCCCGTTAGCCAGAATGAAAAATTCACTTCGCATCTTGGCGCATTCTCATTTGGAAATAGTATAAAAACAGACCGAGAGTCGGCAAAAACCGACCAACATCTCATAAAAACCGACCCGAAGTCGGGAAAACAGACAGAAAGGGAAGCAAATGGCAGGAAAGATTCAGCTCCTGTCCGATGAGGTCATTGGCAAAATCGCGGCAGGCGAAGTGGTGGAGCGTCCTGCCGCCGCCATCAAGGAATTGGTGGAAAACTCGCTGGACGCGGGCGCCAGCGCGGTTACGGTGGAAATCCGCGACGGCGGCATCAGCTATTTCCGCGTGACGGACAACGGCAGCGGCATCCGCGGCGAGGACATCCGCATGGCGTTTGAGCGCCACGCGACGAGCAAAATCCGCCGCACGGATGATTTGTTCAGTATCCAGACGCTGGGTTTCCGCGGCGAAGCGCTGGCGTCCATCGCGGCGGTGGCGCATGTCACCTGCACAACACGCACGAAGGCAGATCCAAGCGGCATCAAGGTGCAGAACAACGGCGGAACGATTGAGTCCATCGAAGAAGCCGCCTGCCCCGAAGGCACGACGTTTGTCGTCCGCGACCTCTTTTTTAACACCCCAGTGCGCCTGAAATTCCTCAAAAAGCCGGTCACGGAGGCAGGCTATGTGTCCGACCTGATGATGCGGCTGATTTTGTCCCGCCCGGACGTGTCCTTCCGCTACGTCAGTCAGGGCAAAACGCTCTACCACTCCGCGGGCGACGGCAAACTGTCCTCCGCCGTGTTCAGCATCTACGGGCGCGAAATGCTCCGCTCCATGCACGAGGTGAACGGGCATCAGGCAGGGCTGATATTGAAGGGCTTCGTCGGCGTGGGCGAAAGCGGGCGCGGCAGCCGAAATCACCAGTCCTTCTTCATTAACGGGCGATATATGAAGTCGTCGATTTTGTCCGCGGCGGTGGAAGCAGCGTGCCGGGAGCGCGTATTGTCCGGCAAATACCCGACGTGCGTGCTGCACCTGACCATGCCGTATGACACGGTGGATGTCAACGTGCATCCGAACAAGCTCGAAGTCCGCTTCCAGAACGAAGCGGCGGTCGCGGAGGCGGTCGAGGCGATTGTGGCGGATGCGCTGGCGGACAAAGCGCCCGTCGAGCAGCCAGATGTGCTGCGCCTGACGCCTGAACCGCCGCCGACGGTGCCCGTGACGGTCGTTCGGCAGCCCGTGACGGCGAGTGAGACTGCGCAGCCGGAAGCTGCTGTTCGCTCGGCTGTTCCGCCGAAGGTAGAGAAAAAACCGACCGTCGGTATGGAAATTCCGCAAAAGGCGGCAATTTCTGCGAAAAACCCGCCGATTCCGACACCAAGCGCCCCGCCGGACAAGCCGTCCGAGCCGCCGAACGATGCCATTCCCGCGTGGAAGCAGCCGCTGGTGATGCGCAGCCCGTCGGCATTGGCGCAGCATTACAACGCCGAACCCGCCGCGCCGCCTGCGAATCCGCTGAAACCGACCGCAAGTCTGGTTTCGCCGATACCGGTGCAGCAGACGATTCTGCCGAATGAACAGACGAACATGCGCATTATCGGCACGCTGTTTGACAGCTACATTCTGGTGGAATATGCGGACAATTTGATGCTGATTGACCAGCAGGCGGTGCATGAACGCGTGATGTTTGACCGCATGATGAAGGCGCTCGACCAGCACCACTGCGGGCAGGAAATGCTCGTGCCGATGATTGTCAGCCTGACGCGCCGGGAGCAGCAGCTGCTCGACGAGCACGCGCGGGAATTGGCGGACATCGGGCTGGTGGTCGAGCCGTTCGGGGAGAATGAGGTGTCGATTCGCTCAATTCCGATGATCCTCGGTCAGCCGCAGGCAGCGGGGCTACTGCGCGACATCATCGACCAGCTGGAAAATGAGCGCGGCGTGGTGTCGCTGGAAAAGCGACGCGCGGCGATTTTGGCGCTGGCGTGCAAGCGCAGCGTCCGCTCCGGCGAACGTTTGAACGACGCCGACATCCGCGAACTGGTCAGCCGCGTGGCGGATAAGCGCGTCATCCCGGCAAGCCCGCGCGGTACGCCGCTGGTCGTTGCGCTGAACAAAACGGACATCGACCGGCGATTCCGGCGGATGCAGTGAGGTGACAATATCATGAAGGAAACGTGCTGGGTGCTGACAGGCCCGACCGCGAGCGGCAAAACCGCGCTGTCGCTCCGTCTGGCGCGGACGCACGACTGCGAGATTGTCTGCATGGATTCGATGCAGATTTATCGCGGCATGGACATCGGCACGGCGAAACCGACGGCGGATGAGTGCGCGCAGGCGGTGCATCACATGGTAGACGTCGCCGACCCGACGGAGGATTTTTCCGTCGCACGCTATCAGGAGATGGCGGAAAGCTGCATCGCGGACATTCAAGCGCGCGGGCACCGGGCGCTGCTCGTCGGCGGCACGGGGCTGTATCTCCGGGCGCTCCGGCAGCCGATGGCGATGGGCGAAGCGGCGGCGGATGAAAGCATCCGGCAGGAATTGCGGCAGATCGCGGACGCGCCCGGCGGCAAAGAGCAGCTTCATCAGCAATTGGCGGCGGTTGACCCGGACACGGCGCAGCGCCTGCACTTGAACGACGTCCGCCGCGTGATTCGCGCCTTGGAGGTCTACCGCCTGACAGGCCGTCCGTTCTCGCAGCAGCCGCAAATAAAAACCGACAGTCGGTTTTCTTACCGCGTTGCATCGCTGACGATGCCGCGCGACATCCTCTATGCGCGGATTGAGCAGCGAATCGACCAGATGCTGGCGGACGGGCTGGCGGAGGAAGTCAGCCGACTGCTGAAAAGCGGCGTTCCGCGCGACGCGAAGGCGATGAAAGCCATCGGCTACAAGGAAATGATACCGTATGCTTTGGGCGAAACGACGCTGGATGAGGCGGTTTACGCGCTGAAGCTCAACACGCGGCACTACGCCAAGCGCCAGCTGACGTGGATGCGCCGGGAGGAGGACGTCCTGTGGGTGGACGCGCTCGAACCGGATGCGTATGACAAATTGGAAGCGTATTATACGCAAGGAGAAGCAAAATGACCATTGAAGAATTGATTGCACAGGCGGAAAGCGGCTTGACGGCGCAGTTCGCCCGCATTGACCGCATGGAGGAAATTGGGACGCGCCGCGTGCTGGACGCCTTCCGGGAGCATCAGGTGGCGTACCGGCATTTCGCGCCGACGACGGGCTACGGCTATGACGACGTGGGGCGTGATACGCTCGAAAAGATTTTTGCAGAGCTGTTCGGCACGCAGGCGGCGATTGTCCGCCCGCAGATTGCCAGCGGCACGCACGCCATCAGCCTGTGTCTGTTCGGTCTGGTGCTGCCGGGGGACGACATCGTGTCTGCGACGGGGATGCCCTACGATACCTTGCAGGACATCATCGGCTGGGGCGAGGGCGATGCGCCGGTCGGCTCACTGCGGGAAATGGGTGTGAGCTTCCATCCTGTGGCGCTGCGTGACGGCAAAATCGACCTTGACGCGGTGGAAAACGCCATCACCCCGAAGACGAAGCTCGTCATCGCCCAGCGCAGCCGCGGTTATGACTGGCGGCCGTCGCTGATGCCGGAGGAGTTCGCGCCCTTGGCGAAGATGCTGCACGAGAAGCACCCCGGTGTTCGCCTGATGGTGGACAACTGCTACGGCGAGTTTGTGTGCGAGAAGGAGCCGAGTCACTACGGCGCGGACGTGTGCGTTGGCAGCCTCATCAAGAATCCGGGCGGCGGACTTGCCCCTACGGGCGGCTACATCGTCGGCACGCAGGATGCCATTGAGCGCATCGCCTACCGCCTGACCGCGCCGGGCATCGGGCTGGAAGTTGGGTCATATGCCGCAAGCTACCAGCCATTCTATCAGGGCTTGTTCATGGCGCCGCACACCGTTGCGCAGGCCATTAAGACAGCGTGTTTGGCAGCACGCGTGTTTGAAATCCTTGGCATGACGACGACGCCCGCGGCGGATGAGCCCCGCGCCGACATCATTCAGGCGATTCAAATGCGCACGCCGGAGCGCCTCGTCGCGTTCTGCCAGGGGATTCAGATGGCTTCCCCGATTGACTCGATGGCGCTGCCCGAACCGTGGGACATGCCCGGCTACAATGACCAAGTCGTCATGGCGGCGGGCACGTTTGTCGCGGGCGCGTCGATTGAGCTGTCGGCGGATGCCCCCATGCGCGAGCCGTACACCGCCTACATGCAGGGCGGGCTGACCTACACGCACGGGCGAATCGCGCTGCAAATGGCGCTGAACCGCATGGTGGAACAGGGCGCGCTGACGCTGAAATAATTATGAATTTAGCACGATAGATTTAGATCATACCCCTGCTTTTCCCGGCATACGATGTGCTGGAAAGGCAGGGCTTTTTGCTATGAACGAAACGAAACAGACGGAACTCCGCGTGCGCCCAAGGCGTACAGAACTCGCAGCCAGCAAGCCGGACATCGAGTGGGTGAAAACACCGAAAAAGCATTGGCAGGAGCGGCTGCTGCCCAATCTCGCCATTGCGTCGGCGCTGATGCTCTGCGCGGTTGCGCTGAAAACCGGGGCGATTCCGCCACTGACGGATGCTGTGCAGTCAGTCATGAGCGCCGCGACGGATGATTCGCTCTTGAACGGCGATTTGGGCAAGCTGTCCTTTGTCAGCAGCATTTTCCCGGAAGCATCGCTCGTTTTCGGTGAATCGGGCGGCAAGCTGACCATGCCGGTGGAAGCGGCAAGTGTCGTGCACGCGTGGTCGCAGAGTGAGCCGTTCATTTCATGGGATGCGCAGACGAAAATTGTCACGTCCGCAATGTCAGGCGAGGTCATCGGCGTGTACCACGGCAATGAGGACGAACGGCTGGTGCAGGTGTTAGGCGCGGACGGGCTGAGCTGCTTGTACGGGAATCTGGCGAGTGTGACGGTCAGCACGGGCGACATGGTGCAGACAGGCGATCCGCTGGGGACGCTTATGGCCGGTCAGCCGTGCGTGATGGAGGTACGGCAGGACGGCTTGAGCGTTGACCCGGCGGTGATGATGCGGCAATGAAGCGAAAAATCGCGACGCTGGGAGAAACGGACATCACGGTGCATCCGGCGGCGGGTATTCTCCTGCTCCTTGGACTCCTGACGCGCTGGCGGGCGCTGCTGATTTGCACTTACGCGAGCATCCTCCTGCACGAAACGGCGCACGCGGCGGTCAGCGCGCTGTGGCATCATCCGCCGCAGGAGGTAGAAATTACGCCGCTGGGCGCAATGATGCGCTTGGAGGACGAGGAACGTCTGCCGCTGACGGCGCGAATCAGCGTGATACTCGCCGGGCCGCTAATGACGCTGATTTTGTGCGCCTTGTCGCTGTGGCTGACGCAAAACGGCGTGATTCCGCGGGAAGCGGGGCGGCTGATCTTCCTCAGCAACGCGGGGATTTTGCTGGTGAACCTGCTGCCCGCGCTGCCGCTGGACGGCGGACGGCTGCTGTCAGCGGTCTTGTTGCGCCTCCTGCGGCGGGAAACGTGCTGGCGGGTGATGCGCATCATCGGCACGGCGGCGGGGGCGCTGCTTGTCGTCGGCGGCGTGGTCGGCGCGGTGCGCAGGTGGCAGGGCAGCTGGTCGCTGGCGGCAGCGGGTTGCTTCCTACTATATAGCGCGGTCAGCGCGACGACGAGCACAGCGCTGATGGAGCTTCGCGCGCTGATGGACCGAAAAATCCGCATGGAAACGCGCGGAAAACTGCCGATTCAGCCTATGGCGATGCTCTCCACGCGGACGCTGCACCACGCCGTGCGTGCCCTGCACCCAACGCGCATGACGCAATTGTACATCATCGAGCCGGGGACAATGCGGCTTCTTGGCATACTGACGGAGCAGCAGCTGATTGCCGCCTACCTGAGCGCGCCGCAGCGGACATTGGCGGAGGAGGTGGACGCATGACGATTGCGGAACTTGCGCCGGGGCAGTCGGGTGTGATTGCGGCGTATCGCGGGGCGGACGCGGAAGAGCGGCATCTGCTGGACATGGGGCTGACGCCGGGCGTGCGGGTGCGGCTGATTGGCACGGCGCTCCTTGGCGACCCGCTGATTCTGCTCGTGCGCGGCAGCCGCGTGTCCATCCGCCGGCGTCTGGCGCGGCAAATCATCCTGTCAGGTGGTGAGGCGGAATGAAAACGATTGCGCTGGTGGGCAGCCCGAACTGCGGCAAAACGACGCTGTTCAACGCCGTCACGGGGCTGCATCAGCATGTGGGCAACTGGGCGGGCGTGACGGTGGAGCGCAAAGAGGGGACGCAAAATGGCCTCAAGTGGGTGGACTTACCCGGCGTGTACGCGCTCAGCCCGTATTCGGCGGAGGAAAAAGTGACCATCGACTACTTATCCGGCGGTGATTATGATGAAATTCTGCAAATTGTGGATGCTACTGCCCTCGCGCGCGGCCTGTACCTGACACATCAGCTGACGCAGCTGTCGCGCCCGATGACGATTGCGCTGAACATGATGGACGAGTGTCGGAAGCGCGGCATCACCATCGACACGGAGGAATTGTCGGCGCGGCTGGGCATTCGCGTGCTGCCGATGAGCGCGCGGGATGGCACGGGCGTCCCGGAACTTCTGCGCGCGCTGAAAGACGGGGCGAAAACGCCGAAAAGTCCGCCGAGCGCGCCGTACACCGCCATTATCCAGCGGATGAAAAGCGCCCTGCCGGAGGGGAATCTCCCGTCGGAGTTCCGTGCGTGGAAAGCGCTGGAAGGCGATGAGATGGGCGCGGCGGAGGCGGCACGGGCGGGGCAGGCGCAATTGCGGGCGCAGTTCGGCATGTCGGCGGCGGCAGCGCTTTCGGCGCTTCGTTATGCGTGGGCGGATGATCTATGCGCGGCGGTGCGGCGGGGAAATCCCGACAATCCGACGCGGACGGACGCTATCGATGCGCTTGTGCTGCACCCTGTGCTGGCGCTGCCGATTTTGGCGGGACTGCTGGCGCTCATGCTGTCGCTGGCGTTCGGACGGTTCGGCAGCGGGCTGTCCGACATGCTGACGAATATCATCCTGATGATACAATCGGCGCTGGACGGCGTGCTTCGGCACTGGCAGGTCGCGGAAGCACTGCGGCGCTTGATTGTCGAGGGTCTGATGACGGGCGTAGGGAGCGTCGTCAGCTTCCTGCCGATGCTGCTGATACTGTTTGCGTGCCTGTCAATGCTGGAGGACAGCGGCTACATGGCGCGGGCAGCGTTCCTGATGGATCGGCCGATGCGGGCGCTGGGCTTGAGCGGGCGGTCGTTCATCCCGCTGCTGCTGGGGTTCGGGTGCTCCGTCCCGGCGGCGCTGTCGGCGCGGTCGATGCGGGGCGAACGCGATCGGCGTTTTACGCTGCTGATGATTCCCTTCGTCTCGTGCAGCGCGAAAATGCCCGTTTTTGCGGCGCTTTCGACGCTTCTTCCCGGCGGCGCGTGGATGATTTTTGCCCTCTGCGCGCTGGGAATTTCGCTGGCGGCGCTGATTGCGCAAATCCTGCGGAAAACGGTTTTTCCGGGCGAATCCGCCGCGTTCGTGATGGAACTGCCGCCGTACCGCCTGCCCTTGATGTCAAGCGTCCTGCGCAAGGTGCTCCGCCGCACGGGCGAGTTCCTCAGCCGCGCGTGCAGCGTGATTCTGCTGTCGTCGATGGTCGTTTGGCTCATCGGGCGATTCACCTGGACGGGCGCGTGGGCGGTGAGCACGCAGGAGAGCATCCTCGGCAGCATTGCCGGGGCGATTGCGCCGATTTTCGCGCCGCTGGGCTTCGGAAGCGTGGCGGTAACGGCGGCGCTGCTGACCGGGCTGCTGGCGAAGGAGAGCATCATCAGCACACTGGCGGTCTTGGCGGGTCAGGGGAGCATCCGCGCGGCGCTGGCGGCGTCCCTGCCGACCCCGGCTGCGGCGCTGGCGCTGATGACGTTCGTGCTGCTGTATCCGCCGTGCGCCGCGGCATCCGCAAGCATCATCAAGGGGCTGAAAAGCCGGAAACTGTCAGTGCTGATGGTCACGGGGCAGTGCCTGCTGGCGTGGATATGCGCGTGGATTGCGTACCGTTTGGCAATCGTTTGACAAATTTCGCGCAGGACAGATTGACAACGCGGCAGAATGCGGCTATAATGAGGATAATGAAATACTGCGGCATCGTGAGGAGCGGCGGCGCAGGATCAGAGATAGAGGAGGTACTTTGATGGATATTCAGGAACTCCAAGAGGTCTGCCGTCAAGTGCGGCGGGACATCATCATTATGACCAACAAGGCGGGTGCGGGCCATCCCGGCGGATCGCTGTCCGCAACGGAAGCGCTCGTTGCGCTGTATTTTGACGTCATGAAGGGCATTGACCCCAAGGACGACAAGAATCCGAACCGCGACCGCTTTGTGCTGTCGAAGGGTCACGCGGCTCCCGCGCTCTATGGCACGCTGTGCGAACGCGGCTATTTCGGGCGCGAGGAGTTTGACCATTTCCGTCAACTGCACGGCATCCTGCAGGGGCATCCGGACGTGAAGAAGTGCCCCGGCGTGGATGCGTCGACGGGTTCGCTCGGTCAGGGCATCTCCATCGCGGTCGGCATGGCGCTGGGCGCGAAGAAGACGGGTAATCCCTGCCACGTCTACACCATCATTGGCGATGGCGAATCGCAGGAAGGGCTTGTGTGGGAAGCGTCGATGGCGGCGGCACACTATCACCTTGATAACCTGACGGTTATTTTCGACCACAACGGCCTGCAGATTGACGGCTCGAATGACGAGGTGATGTCGCTGGGCGATATTCAGGCGAAATTCAAGGCGTTCGGCTATGACGTGATTGACGTCGCTGATGGCAATGATATGCAGCAGGTGCTGGATGCGCTGCACGCGCCCGCCTGCCCCGGCAAGCCTCGCCTGATTCACCTGCACACCCTCAAGGGCAAGGGCGTTTCCTTCATGGAGGGGCAGGTCGGCTGGCACGGCAAGGCTCCCAATGCAGAACAGACGGCGCAGGCGCTGAGCGAACTGGAGGGCTGAACAAATGGAAAAGAAAGCAATTCGTGTGGCGTATGGCGAGGCCATCGTCAAGCTCGGTGCGGAAAATGACAAGGTGGTCGTGCTGGACGCTGACCTTGCGGCGGCGACCATGACCAATGGTTTCAAGAAGGCGTATCCTGACCGCTTCATCGACTGCGGCATTGCCGAGGCGAACATGGTGGATATGGCGGCGGGTATGTCCACGATGGGGCTGATTCCGTTCTGCTCCACGTTCGCGGTGTTTGCGGGCCGCAGCTACGACCAGATTCGCAATGGCGTGTGCTATCCGAAATTTAACGTGAAGTTTGGCTTCTCCCACGCGGGCATCACGCTGGGCGAGGACGGCGGCTCCCATCAGGCGATTGAGGATATTGCCCTGATGCGCGTGCTGCCGAACATGACGGTGTTCGTCCCCAGCGACGCGACCGAGTGCGAGCAGTGCGTCCGCGCAGCGGCGGAAATCAACGGCCCGGTGTACATCCGCACCGCTCGTCTGCCTTCCCCGGTGTACGACGCGCGCCCCTTCACGGTGGGCAAGGGCAACGTCATCAAGGACGGCAAGGACTGCGTGATTTTCACCTGCGGCATCATGCTGGAGCACTGCCTCGAAGCGGTTCAGCTGCTGGCGGAGCAAGGCATTGACGCGGCGTTGGTGTCCTTCCACACCCTGAAGCCCTTTGACGACGAACTCGCCCGCACCTACGCGGCGAAGTGCGGCAAGGTGTTCACGGTGGAAGAGCACTCCATCATCGGCGGTCTGGGCGACGCGGTGGCTTCCGCCATCTGCGGCATGGGGCTGAAGCACTTCGAGAAGATTGGCATCAACGATGTGTTCGGTCAGTCCGGCAAGCCCGCTGCGCTGCTGGAAGAATACGGCCTGACCGGCAAGCAGATTGCCGATCGGATTGCGAAGGCATAATTTTTGCAAGAGATACTGCGGACAGCACTCCGGTGTGGGCGCTGTCCGCTTTGCGTGAGTCTGAATTCAGGAGAACAACAACAATGCGTATGCTGATTGTCAATCCAATCGCTGGGTGCGGCTATGCGCTGAAAGTGATGGAACAGGTGCAGAGCGTGCTGACCGCGCGAAACCTCCCGTTTCGTGTGATGCGGACGGAATACCCCGGCTACGCGGCGAAGCTGGCGCGGGAAGCAGTCGAAATGGGCTGCGAAGCCGTCTACGTCATCGGCGGTGACGGCACGTTCAGCGAGGCGGCGCGCGGATTGGCGGGCAGCGGCATTCCGATTGGGCTGATTCCGGCAGGCACGGGCAACGACTTTGTCAAGACGCTCGGCACGCCGAAAGAGCCGATGGCGGCGCTCGATTTCATCCTCAGCCACGAGCCGCGCCCGTGCGACGCGATTGACCTGAACGGGCAGATGTTCTTGAACGTCGCCGGAGCGGGCTTTGACGTGACGGTGCTGGAAAATGTTGCGGATTTTGGCGGAAAAATTCGCGGGCTGCTGCCATACCTCATTGGGCTGATTCGCGCGATTTGGAAGCATCAGCCGCTGCAGCTGACGTATACGGTGGATGGAAAGACGCAGACGAAGGATGCGCTGCTGTGCATTGCGGCGAACGGAAAGTGGATTGGCGGCGGCATCCCGATTTGCCCCGATGCTGTGCCGAATGACGGCGAAATCGACTTCATGGTCGTCGGGCATCAGCCGCGGTGGAAAGTGCCGTACTATCTCGTGCGCATGATGATGAAACAGATTTTGAACTTTCCGTTTACGGAGCACGTTCTTTGCGACAAAGTGACGGTGTCGTCGTCCGGAATGCATGTCGAGGTGGATGGCGAGATTATCGCCTGCGAACATGCGGAATTTACCATGCATCCCGGCGCGTTGATGCTGTACTGGTGAGGTGCGTATGGCGACGATCAGCATCATCCGCGTGGAAAATCCAGAAAAAAAGGCAGAGATTTCCGCGCACATCCTCCATGCGCTGCCGGATTGGTTCGGCTTGCCGGACAGCACGCAGAAGTACATCGACGACAGCCGAAACATGCCGTTTTTCGCCGCCGTGCAGGAAAATCAGGCAGTCGGATTCGCGGCGCTGAAGGCAACCAGCCCCTGCGCGGGGGAAATCTACGTCATGGGCGTATTGCCGGAATATCACCGAAGCGGCATCGGGCGGCAGCTGTTTGCGGCGATTCGGGCGGAGGCAATCGCGCGAGGCTATCGGCTGCTGCAGGTCAAAACCGTGCAGACGGGGCATTACGCGGAGTATGACCGCACGAACGCCTTCTACCAGCGCATGGGCTTCCTGCCGCTGGAGTGCCTGCCGACGCTGTGGGATGAATGGAATCCGTGTCAGGTGTATGTGCTGCCGCTGCAAAACTCGTAACTTTTCCTGTCAAAAAGCAGGGATTTCCGCATTCTGTGGCGAATATATAGAAATATCCGCAGAAAAGGAGGCAACGTTATGGCTGATATTGGAAAGACAGTCAAAGAAATCTGGGAACAGAGCATGAAGGCAGTCAACAAGGCGGCGACGAACATCGCGACCAGCACGAAGCAGAAGGTTGATGAGATGAACATCGTCACGCGTCGGAAGGAACTGCAAAACCAGCTTGGTCTGCGGCTGTATGAACTGTGGCAGGCGGGCGAGGACGTGCCGGAGACGCTGAAAGCGACGCTGGAGGAAATGCGCGACCTGGAAGTGAAACTGCAGGAGCTGCGCGAGAGCAAGACCACCGCGCCGGAAAACGAGAAGAGCGCCGAGACGCCGGATTCTGCCGCCCACGCGCCTGACACGACGGACGTGAAAGTGCCGCTGGAGGACGACGACGTGCCGACGATTGAGATGCCGGACATCCCCGAAAAGCCGGAGCGCCCGATGGAAGCGCCGAGTATCCACACGGACGACGAAACACCCGCTGAATAATACTAATTCTCATCTAAAACATGTCATTCGCACAGCATCTTTTCCGCCCTGGCTTTGCATCGTTCCGCTCGCGCGTACCTCCAGTACGCCTCGCTTCACTCAGCTTTGCCAGAACGAAAAATCTGCTATGCTCGATGCTATGTTTTAGAATCGAATTAGTATAACATCTATTTGCACACAAAAACGCCATTCCGACGCATGTTGTTCGGAATGGCGTTTTACTTTGCGGTTAAATCAGCTGCACGTCATATCCGCCCTGCCAGCTGTGTCCGGGCTGAAGCAGCGTCACGAACGGCTTGTCCTCGAAGCGGCCGCTCTCCGTCACCTGACCGGGCATCCCGTGCCACGGCTCCAAGCAGACGTAATCCGCATTCTTCTTTGGCATCGACCAGACCGCCAGCACCTCCATCTTCGGGTAGGAGAAGCGCAGTCCTTTGCCGCTGCTGCGGTTGACCAAATCGACCGAGCGGCTCTTCAATTCGGTGAAAATCAGCGCGTCGCGGTCGTCAAAAAGGTCGTGGCTGAGCGGCAGCACGCGGCTGTTGTGGAAGCAGGGGAGATATTCGCTGCCGTCAATGAGATATCCGCCGGGGCAGAGGCTGTTGCGCCCGTCCTCGACCTGCGGGAAAACCAGCTCGTAGTCCGTGTAGCTTGCGCCCGCCTCCATCGGCACGATGAAGCCCGGATGCCCGCCGCAGCAGAACGGCATCACCTTGTCGGACTTGTTTTCGACAATGAACTGCGTGGAGAAGCCGTTTTCGCGCAGCGTGTAGACGACGTGGAACGCGAATTCAAACGGGTAGGACGGCTTGCTTTCCTCCGTGGGGGTCAGAACAAGCTCGATGAAGTCGTCGCCGATTTTCTCGACCGTAAACTCTGGGTTACGGGAGAAACCGTGCTTGGCAATCGGGTAGGACACGCCGTCGATGATGACGTGGTTATCCTTCGCCGTGCCGCAGATCGGGAAGAGCACCGGCGCATGATTTCCCCAGACAGCAGGGTCAGCCTGCCAAATAACCTCGCGGTTATCATTCCCCTTGAAGGAGGTCATCTGCGCGCCCTTCTGCCGGACGCGTGCGGTCGTATCACCGCAGTGAAGCGTAAATTCCATGAGAAACACCTCCGAAAATGTCGTTTCCGCAGGAAGTATTCGCGTCACGAAGCGAAAAATCCTGCATAAAATAGAACTGATTCAGCGAAAGGAGGAAAAAATCATGCGGGCAGCAGGATCGCCGTTTCAGGCGAAAAGCAGTCAGGAGCAGAAGGAACAGTGGATTTGGTGGCAGTGCCAGCGGGACACGGTGCCGCCGGAGGAAGAAGCGCCGCCAGTGAACGCCCTGCCCGAACGGGACGCGCCGCTGATGCCCGTACCGGTGCAGCCGACGCGCCATCAGCAGTACGACGCCATCATGCAGCGCATGAAGGTCGCTCAGGGGCGAACAGGCGCGTTTACATCCTGCGGCACCAGCACGCAAGACTCGTCCGGCAAGTGATACGCATCGAAATACGCATTTTCCAGCGGAATCCACCGCGCGTTAAAATCCTTCAGCCGCGCTGCGCCGACGCGCTGCAATAACCGTTCTTGCTGAACCTCCGGGTTAATCCGCAGGAAGAGCGTCAAATCCGCATGACGGCGGATGTCCGGCAGCAGACTGTAACTGCCTTCCAGAATCGTGATGGGCGCGTCGGGCAGGGAAATCGGCGCGGAGAATGCGTCCTCGCGGCACAGGTAGCGCCGATAGACGACGGGCTGACCCGCTGCGAAGGGGGCAATGACCTCCTGCATCAGGCGCTCCAAATCGACGTTTCCGCCCGGAATTGCCAGCCGCTGCGGCGTTTTCAGCGCGTGGGGCAGGAAGAAGTCGTCCATGCGGATGATGGGCGCGTTCAGCGCGTCGGACAGCGCATCCGCCAAGGTGGATTTGCCGCTGCCGCACGGCCCGTCGATGGTGACGAGCAGGCGCGGCTTCTTCGGCAGCTGGGCAATCCGCGTGAGAATCGAGGCGATTCGCGCGTCACGGGAAAAATCGGGCTGCATAAAACCTCCGACACAATCAGGCGCACTGCGAAAAACATGCAGTGCGCCGAAATTTGATTACGCGAGATGCTTTTTGAGAATCGCCAACCCTGCCGCCAAATCCTCGTAGGAAATGTTCAGCGGGGGCAGCAGACGCACCTTTTCGTGCGCCGTCAGCACCATCAAGCCGTCCTGCAAGCACGCCGAAGCAACATCCGCCGCCGTTTTGTGCTCCGGCAGGATGCCAATCATCAGCCCCAGCCCGGTGATGCTCTTCACGCCCGGCGCGCCCGTCAATTCCTTGCGGATGTATGCCGCGCGCTCCTTTACGCCCGCGAACACGTCCTCATTCAGCCGGGAGATGACGTTCAGCGCGGCGGCGGCGCAAATCGGGTTGCCGCCGAAGGTCGAGCCGTGGTCGCCCTTGCCCAGCACATGCTCGCAGCGCTCACCTAAGAGGCACGCGCCCATCGGCAGACCGCCCGCCAGCCCCTTCGCCGTCGTCACCACGTCGGGATGGATGCCGAACTGCTCGTAGGCGTACAGCGTGCCTGTGCGCCCGTTGCCAGTCTGCACCTCATCGACCATCAGCAGAATGTCATTCGCGCGGCAAAGCTCCTCCGCCTTCTTGACGAACGCCGGGTCAAGCGGAATCACGCCGCCTTCGCCCTGCACCATCTCCATCAGCAGCCCGCAGACCTTGCCCGTGCTGAGGATGGCTTCCAGCGCGGGAATGTCGTTTGCGGGCGTGTAACGGAATCCCGCCGGGAACGGGCCGAAGTGCTCATGGAAGCGGTCTTGCCCGGTCGCCGCCAGCGTCGCAATCGTGCGGCCGTGGAAGCTGTTCACCAGCGTCACGATAACGTCGCGGTTGTCCTTCTCGCCGTATTTCCGGGCGACTTTCAGCGCACATTCATTCGCCTCCGCGCCGGAATTGCCGAAGAAAACCTTCTTCATGCCCGTGCGCTCGCACAGCAGCTTTGCCAATTGCGTCTGCGGTTCGGTATAGTAGAGGTTCGACGTGTGACCGAGGGTGGTCAGCTGATGCGTCACGGCGGCGACCCAGTCGGGATCGCACGCGCCGAAGAGCGTCACGCCGATGCCCGTGCCGAAGTCGATGTAGCGCTTGCCGTCGGGGCCTTCGTAGTGCGCGCCCACGCCTTTCGACATCACCGCGTCAAAGCGGCCGTATGTGCCGGCGATGTAAGCACTGTCCGCCTGTTTAACTTTTTGGCACATAATTTCCCTCAATCTCCTTCTTGAACATTGTGCCGGCGCCCTCGTCGGTCAGTGTCTCAATCAGCAGTGCGTGGGGAACGCGGCCGTCGATGATGAACACCTTGCGCACACCCGCGCGGATGGCGTTGGTGCAGCACTCGACCTTGGGAATCATGCCGCCGGAGATGATGCCCTCCGCCTTCAGCTCCTCCACGCCCTTCAAATCGACGCGGCGGATGAGGCTTGTCGGGTCTTTCGGGTCGCGGAGCAGACCGACGGTGTCCGTCATGGAGATGAGCGCCTCGGCGTGCATGGCGGCGGCAATCGACGCGGCGGCGGTGTCAGCGTTGATGTTGTAGACATGCCCCGTTTCGTCGCACCCGATGGTGGAAACGACCGGGATATACCCCTTTTCCAGCAGATCGAGAATCGGCTGCGGGTTGACGCTGTTGATTTTGCCGACGTAGCCGAGCTTGGGGTCAATCATCTGCGCCTTGATGAGCCCGCCGTCCATGCCGCAGATGCCCATCGCGCGCCCGCCGAGGTTGTCCAGCTTCGCCACCAGCGATTTGTTGATTTTGCCCGCCAGCACCATTTGGACGATTTCGCTCGTTTCTTCGTCCGTCACGCGCAGACCATTGACGAACTCCGTCTCCTTGCCGACGCGCTTGAGCATACTGGAGATTTCCGGGCCGCCGCCATGCACCAGCACCATTTTGACCCCGATGAGGCTCATCAGCACCATGTCGCGCATGACATCGTGCTTGAGCTCCTCGTTGATCATGGCGTTGCCGCCGTACTTGACGACGACGATTTTGCCGTTATACTTCTGGATATAGGGCAGCGCCTCGACCAGCACCTGCGCGCGCTGGCGGTTCGTCATGCCGTTGTACATCTGCATATTGATTCGTCCTTTCAGCTCCGATAGTCGCCGTTGATTTTGACGTAATCGTACGTCAGATCGCAGCCCCAAGCGGTGGCGGAGGCGTCGCCGTCGTGCAGGGTGACGACGACATCCACCTCGTCCTCCAGCAGGATTTCCTTCGCTTTTTCCTCGCTGAAGTCGATGGATGCGCCGTTTTTGCACACGTCAATCGAGCCGACGGCGCTGCGGAAGGCGACATCCACCTTCTTCACGTCGATTTCCGCGCCGGAGTAGCCCAGCGCGCACAGCACGCGCCCCCAGTTCGCATCCGCGCCGAAAATGGCGGCCTTCAGCAGGCTGGAGCAGATGACGGATTTTGCGGCGAGCTTGGCGTCCCGCACGGTTTTGCCGCCAGTCACCACGCACGTCAGCAGCCGCGACGCGCCTTCGCCGTCCTTAGCAATCATGCGGCACAGGGCGGTCGTGACCTCGTTCAGCGCGGCGCAGAACACGGCGTAATCCGCGTTTTCACTGTCAATCAGCGCATTGCCCGCCAAGCCGTTCGCCATGATGGACACCATGTCGTTGGTGGATGTGTCGCCATCGACGCTGACCATGTTGAACGTGTCCTTCACGTTGTCCGACAGCGCCTTGCGGAGCATCGCGGGGGAAATCGCCGCGTCGCAGGTGAGGAAAACGAGCATCGTCGCCAGATTCGGGTGAATCATGCCCGAACCCTTCGCGATACCGCCGAGGTGGCAGACCTTGCCGTCCACCACGAAAGACACCGCGACTTCCTTCAGCCGCGTGTCCGTCGTCATGATGCCCTCCGCCGCTTCCTGACTGCCGTTGACCTTCACGGCGGCGTACAGCGCTCCCATGTGCTGGGCGATTGGTTCGATGGACAGCGGCTGCCCAATCACGCCCGTAGACGCGACAATGACGTGGTGCGGGTCGATGCCCGCCGCCTTGCCCGCCAGTTCGCACATTTGCCACGCGACTTCTTCGCCGTCGGCGTTGCAGGTGTTCGCGTTGCCGCTGTTGCAGACGGCCAGCTGCGCAATACCGCCCGCCAAGTTCCGCTGGGTGACGTAAATGGGCGCGCCCTTGACCAGATTGCTCGTGTACACCGCCGCCGCCGAAGCAGGAACTTCGCTGATAATCATGCTGATGTCGCGCTTGCCGCGGTTCTTGCGGATGCCGCAGTGAATGCCGCCCGCCTGAAATCCCTTCGCGGCACATACGCCGCCCGAAATATGCTCCATATGCTTTTCCTCCATATTATATGCTTACAGATTCAGTCCTGTCGTTTCAGGTGCGCCCGTCATCAGGTTCAGGCACTCAATGGCCGCGCCGGACGACCCCTTGCCGAGGTTGTCGAACAGGCTGACCAGCTCGATGCGGTCGTCATTGCCCAGCACCATCAGCTTCATGCTGTCCTTGCCCGCCAGAGCGTTCGCGGGGATGAAGCCGCCGAACGCCGCCACGTCCTGCGCGTCCAGCACGGACACGATGGGGGAGGAAGCATAGTGCGCCTTCAGGCACGCGGTCAGTTCCTCAACCGGGTGCGCGCAGTTCAGATGCTGGCGGAACAGCGGAATCGTCACCTGCATCCCGGCGTAGTAATCCGCCACAATCGGCGCGAAAATCGGCGCGTGGGTCAGACAAGAAATCTGCTGCATTTCGGGCAGATGCTTGTGCGATTGCGTCAAGCCGTAGGGGCGGGGCGCATCGAGGTCAGGCGTGCGGGTGTCCGCCTCGTACTGGGCGATCATCTTCTTGCCGCCGCCGCTGTACCCGGTCAGGGAGAAGCAGGAAAGCAGCGTATCCGCCGGAATCAGCCCCGCGGCGACCAGCGGCGCGGCGAGTGCAATGAACCCGCTGGCATGGCAGCCCGGCACGGCGACGTATTGCCCGGAGACGACGGCGTCCCGATGCTTCTTGGACAGTTCCGGGAAGCCGTACGCCCAGCCGGGAGCAACGCGGTGTGCCGTCGAGGTATCAAGAATGCGTGTATTGCTGCCTTCCGCCAGCGCGACGGATTCTCGTGCAGCAGCGTCCGGCAGGCAGAGAATGGCAATGTCGGCGGCGTGAATGGCTTCGCGTCGGGCATCGGCGTCCTTGCGCTTTTCCTCCGGGAGCGTCAGGAGCGAAAACTCCCCGCGCTCCGCCAGCCGATCGAAAATCCGAAGACCTGTTGTGCCTTCCTTGCCATCAATAAAGACCGTCCATGCCATGATATTCCTCCTCCATTTATGCGGAGTAGACGCATAAATATACAAACCTATTATACGCACATCGGCGCGCTTGTCAAGCGGAAAAGCACGAAAAAATCAGGTTCTTCACGGAATCTCGGGGGAAGAGCAGCTTGAGGGCGCGTCTGCGGACGCGCAAAGTTACTGGCAGGGACGCTTCGCTGCCTGCGCCTTTGTTGGCGACTTCCTTGGGATTGGTCGCCCGCGGAACAGTTGGGGCGTTGCCCCAAACCCCACAAGGGACGCTG
>ERZ1673730.402-NODE-402-length-56800-cov-25.142620_pt1 | contig 56800 bp, 47 predicted proteins | sample MGYA00580200_ERZ1673730 | MGnify/ENA primary metagenome ERZ1673730 (study PRJEB41218, sample SAMN15661761) | gut metagenome | host: Homo sapiens | place: Canada: London | collected 2015-08-20/2019-03-30 | study: EMG produced TPA metagenomics assembly of...
CTAACGCTTCCTACTGCCGAGCGCGTTGTGGTCTCTCACCACTTAGTTGTTGCTCATGCCGGGCGCACTAGCAAAAAGAGCGGCACGGTTTCGGCGTGTCGCTCTAAAAAAGCTGCTCAGCGTTTTTGCTGAACAGCCCCTGTGCCTTCCTTGGCACATTTATATCATACCACATCCTTTCGCCAAAATCAACACAATTTTGTCCAACTTTGTCCAAATTCGTCCACATTTGTCCAAGTTTGTCCAACCTGCGCTCGAAAGCCGGAAAAAATAAAAAAATTTTCACGGCTTGTCCAATTCCGTTTCTGCCGCGCAGTGTTAGAAGTGAAAGGAGGGTTGATAATTCACGCACCGTTCGCCAAGGCAGCATATGCCGCGAAATGCTGACTGTCATTGCGGGAAGGAGGTTTTGGGAAAATGAGTGGCACAAAGAAAGAACACGTCAAAATCATCTTGCAGACCATCGAAAACGGAACTTTGAGTGAGGCAGAAACCGAGCAGCGACTGCTTGGGATCGTCCGCCAAGAAGCAGAAAGGAAAGACCGTCCAGCTGATTTAGGACTAATTCGGGCGTGCGTGGAATTGGGTGATCAGCTGCAAGGTCGCAGTGGTGACGTGGATTCCGAGAGGATTGACAAGCTGAAGCGGCGAATTGCTATCACTTACGAAGAGAGGAGGAAAAAGAAGGAGAAGCGAAAAGCCATACTCAAATATGCTTCTTTCGGAGCTGCCGCTGTTCTACTGGTTGCATCTTTCTTTGTTCCGCAGCATTGGTCGTGGATTGAAAGCTGGTCTACGCCGGATGAACAGCAGCGTGTTTTGATTGGGCATGAAGTTACGGTGGACAGGGTGGCCAAAGCCTTAGCTGACCATGCGACGGTCGAGCAGCAAACATATTCGGTGAATAGTTCAGCGGAAATTGATGCACTGCTTGGTTTCCAAAGCGGCGTTCCTCAAACGATTGACGGCGAATGGACGCTGAGCCGAGGATATGTTGATTATATGTCAGGATACATTAAACTATCCTTGATTTATGTCAGCAGCACCGATCCTCAGAAAAGAATTTCTGCGAATATGAATTTGTTCACGAACATTGAACGCGCCGCATTTACCTTCGAGCAGACGAATGATGGTCAAATGCAGCGTGTGAACGGATTGGACATCTATGTCGCGGATAACGAAGGCCAGACGACTGCTTACTGGTATAACAAGAATATGTACATCTGCTTATCTGGCAGCGCCAGTGAAACAGAAATCATCAATGCTATATTATATATGATAGGAGAGTAATACAATGAAAGCATTGCAACGTGGAATAACAACCATTCTGGTATTAGTCCTTCTTCTCAACTGTGCATTCGCTGCGCCAATTGCAACATATGGCGATTCCGTATTTATGTCGGCTTCCTGCTTCATTTTTGCCGACAAGATTGCCAGTTTTGACTTTACAACTTACGATATAAAGGAACGCATCGTCATCGTGAATGTTTGGCTTGAACAGCAGGTCAATGGGCAATGGGTGTATCAAAAGGCGCTTCCTGTTCCTGCAAAGGTTGCAACCGATACGGTTTCATATTGCGTAGAATATAACTATTCCAGTAACATTACAGGTCGTGGAACGTTCCGGCTCGGCTTTACGGCAGATGCAGACGGTTATCGAATCACCCGCTATTCTCCCGGACGCAAATTCTAATCGCTTTCCCCACTGAGTGCTTTCCTTGCCTCAGTGGGATTTTCTTTTGCCAAAGAGTAAAGTCCGCCCATCTTTTTCGAGCCAACCGCACGTGGGGGAGTAACGATTTTCCTGCAACTGATATTAGCAAGCAGGGTCATTTTGCTAAAAATGACATCTTGCTTGTTGGGGAAATTCTCCCCAATCCCCGCTAATGCAGAGCAGGCTCTGCGGTTGTCAGGCACAGTGCGCCCGAAAAAATCAGGGAATCCGCCGCTGTTGGCGCAGAAGGGACATCGGCGCTTGCCTTAGCGTGCGTTTCGGTCGGCACGCGACGTTTCTTTTTCTTCAATCGGCTCGTCGCTGGCAATGGTATCCATGTTCGTTTTGATGTGCCATAGACTGCTGACCTCCGCTTTTGCCTCGGCAAGCGCGGTGCTGTCCGCTCGCTTCTGGCATAGCAGGCGCTCGTATTCGGCGGACAGCTCCGCAAGCGTCGGCAGCTTTCCGTCCGCTTTCGCGTACACCGCCTGCGCTGCTTTGTGGGCTTCAATCTCCTTCGCGTGTGCCTGATAAAACTGCGGCGACCAGCCGGATTCCCGGTACTGCACATAGATTGCCTGCGTTCTGCGATATGTCAAGACTGCTTTTCGCTGCTCGCTGACTGCTTTCATCCGCGTTTGGCAAGTTTTCATGCTGTCTTTAAGCTGATTTCGCCGCTTTGTCCCGCTGTCAATCCTGCTCATCAGTTCTTCATACGAATTGATTCCGCTTTCTTTCAGATAAATGATGGACTGCGAAACAGCGTCAAGGTTGTGCCGCTCTGCCCATACCTGATAGCCTCTGCCCTTGCCCTCGCGCATCTTCTTCTCAATGTCAATCAGCAGCGCAATCTGTCTGCCCGTGTACTGGCTTCTCGGAATCCGGGGAATATGCACCTGCCTGCCGTCCAGCACATTCCGCAAAGCAGCCGCTGTGTACGCCGAACCCAGAGAATCAAGGCGGATAAAGCGTTTGCCGGATGGCGGCTTCACGCTGATTTGTGCGCCGCACTTCACCCTGCATCCGGCTTCTTCCAGCAGCTGCATGAGCGCGTCAAAACCGTCAGGCTGCATCCGCAGGGCGCTGTCAATCATCATGCGAATCGTGTCTCGGCTGGTGATGCGGGCGCTGCTGCCCTGCCACTTGTCGTATGAGACGGTTTTGTCCTGCGGATTTTCGACGATGGAGAGCCGATGCTCGCGGCAGAGGCTGTCGCTCAGTTCCGCAACGACTTTGCCGGAGCGAAGCACATCCTTGAATTTGCGGGTGCAGTCCAGCGAAACGGCGCTGAACACAATGTGATTGTGGATGTGCGCATGGTCATCATGCGTCGCCACGAGGAACGCGAAATCCCCGTTCAGCAGCCGGGAAGCCAGCTCATAGCCGATTTTGTTGGCTTCTTCCGGCGTTACTTCTCCCGGCTGGAAGGACTGCCTCACCTGATACGCAATTACTTCATTGCGAATGCGCCGTCCAGTTTTCGCGATATAGGCATTTCGGTTCAGCAGGAACTCTTGGTCAGCGGTTTCGGGCGCACAGGCATAGGCGGAAATCAGTTTGCCCTGCTCAGTCTTGTCCGGGTTCTTCACATAATCCAGCCGTCCTTTCAGGCACTGGGCGATTGTCTTGCCCTTGTTGATGTGCATCGACATGATGCGGGTGGTCGCCATTGTTATCCTCCTGATTGCAGAAAAACGCGCCCCTCCGAAGAGAAGCGCGTTTCATGATTTTTGCGTTTTTCACGTCAGCAGCCGCTCGAAAAAGCCAAGCACTCGGCTGACATTCTCCAAAATCAGATGGGCGATACCGGGCAGACCGACGGGACTTACCAGCAGCATCAGCACCGCGAAGGCAATCCCGTTCTGCCAGCTGCCGGTGACAAACGCCATCAGCGACAGGATGCCAAAGAGCGATGCGCTCAGCCCGATAACGGAACCCGCCAGCGAAGTGACGAAGGCAGCGGCGCACAGGATAAGCCTTGTCAGCAGGATAACGGGGCACAGGATGATTTTCAGGATTGTCTTGCGCATAGAAGTTCCTCCTTATATAGTGTTCAGCTGGAGCGTGGAAAGCAGCTGGTTCATCATGCACAGCAGCTGATTGACTTTCTCCTGAATTTCGTCAATCTCTGATTCGTAGATGCTGCCGTGTTCGTTGCCCCTGCGGGCAATCTGGTTGACGTTGTTCGTTAGATTCCCCAGCAGGCGAATCATTTCGCGAAGCTGCGGCAAATCGAGTTTCAGGACATAGCCGTTCAGCACCATCGCACGGAGAAACGCCGACATGTTCCGAATTTCCAGCTGCTTCATCTTTTCGTCAATGATGCGTGCTTCCTCTTCCGTCACGGCGAAGTGAAGCATCTTCGTCCGCCGCGCTCTCTCCTTCTTCATTCTCTCTCCTGAAACGCCTTTGCGCAAGGCTGTCGAATCGCTTCTTCGTTTTTTGCAGCAGGCGGACGTTCACGTTTCTGCATTTCCTGCCGTGCCAGATTGATGAAGTCATTCAGAATCACCGGATGCGCGGCGACGGCATACGCACTCCAGCGGTCAGGCTCGCAGGGAATCTCCCTTTCGAGCGCCCAGCGCTTGTTTGCATTGGAGAAGCGTCCATCCCAGACTTTTTCCTGCACCGTCGCCGCCAGCACCAGCGTTACCCGCTCGCTGCCGTATTGGTCAAGCACCTCCTTGACACACGCTTCGTCCAAGTGCATCCCGTCGAAATGCTTCGCAATCGCTTCTTCGATGGCGTCTTTGCAGGCGATATTGCGCCGGCGCGCATTCCGATATTCTGCCAGTTCGCCGTGCGCGCGGGCATATGCCGCATCGTGCGGGTAGACAGTTGTCATTGCAATTGTGTCCATTTTGTCCTCCTTTTTCGGATTATCGTTCCTGTTCTGCGCTCTTTTCTCGGCTGACAGCGCGCTGATCCATGTTCAATTCTGCATCCAGTTCCGCCAGCCTTGCGCTTTTGGTTTTCAGCTCTTCCTCCTGCGGAAAGGGCTTGCCGAGCTCCGCTTTCGCCGCTGCCACCTGCTGCTTGGTCGCATCAAGGCGTGCTTGCACCTTTGCCATTCGGTCGGGAAGTGTCTGAATCAGGTTCGTTAAGCGGGTGATGTTGCCCCTTGCGTCGCTGCCGACTTCCATGATATGCGAAACCGCGCCGCGCAGGGTGAGCCTGAATTTATTGGCAAGCGAATCGAACTGGATGCTCATGGTCAGCCCGCGATAAGCGCCAAACTCCACCGGATTTCCTTGCGCGGCCTCCTTGCATGCGGCAAGTATGGCTTTGCCCGCCGCTTCCTTCTCTTCAATGAAACTTCCGCGAACGGTCAGCCCGCCGAACTCCGCTTCGGGTTCGGGATTCGCCGCCAGCGTTGCCCTATCCTGCGCAAAACCTTCCAGCAGCTGTGCATCCTGTTCCAGCTGCCGCGGAAAAACTTTCAGCAGCTGATCTTCCAGCCGATACTGCTGGCTTTGGTGATCGGCCTTCATCAACCGCAGACGTGCCACGTCCACATCCAAATCATGAGGTAAGCCAGCATTACTGACTCCCTCCAGAACCGTGCAGGCACCTCTCGGCGCACACGGCTCGCCGTTTACCATCATCTTGCGATTTATTAGACCGGTGAATCATCTCATGGCAGTTCGGACAAACAGCAAGTGTTTTGCGGTGACGTGACCGCATTACCTGTTCCCATTCAGCATTTCCTGTGAGGTCTTTCAACCGCTTAACCTGGTGAATCTCGATATCATCGCAGGTTGTTCCGCATAGTTCGCATGTTTTTGCGCGTAACTTGCAAATCAGGCTGCTGGGCTTTGCATATTTTTTGTAGGTTGCTTGCATGTCAACCTGTCCAAATAGCGGCTCTTTTCGTCTCTCGAATCCTTCGTTGTAGTACACACACTCTTTCGGCCCAGCTTTCGTCATATAAGGGACTGTGAAAATGCCCTTTTTCAGATATCGAGCTTTGATCTTCGAGGTCTTTGTACGATATTTCGCAGCAAAGGTTTTGAGCATGCTATACTTCATCAGGCTTGAGAAATGAGCCATTCTTATGGGATTGCACGCCAGCGAGTAGTAATTAGCCAAGCCTCTTACCTCGCTGTTGTACTTGCTTAGAATCTCAATGTCCGAACGGTTAATGAGTTTCTTCCTGTGGATGGCCTTCCAACGTTCTTTACCATTGGTATCCTTCTTGATACGGATTGCTCCTACTTCCAGCAGCTTCGCCATCGTTTTATCAAATGGCGTATAGAGTTTTACCACCGCTGAGTACACACGGGACTTTGTTCCGTTTTTCAGCTTTTTTGTTTCCTGAGACCGAGACACCTTGATATCATAGCCAAGAAAACGGGCACATTCTGATGTGTGGGTGATTTTCGTCTTTTCTGCTGAGAGAGTTAAACCTAATTTCTCTTTCAAAAATATGGCAAGATCGGCTTTGAGAGCTTCGGCGTCTGCTTTATTCCCAATCATTCCGATGATAAAGTCATCAGCATATCGGATGTATTGCAGACTTTTATATCCCTCATCGAATACTTCGCAATGCGGTAGTTGCCGAGCACTTGCTTTCAACGAACGGATGTGGCGGGCACATTCTCTCTGTTCCTGTTCATTGAGCGTGTCCCAAATCCTTGCATATTTACGTTTCGTTCTTTTGGCCAAACCGTTCATACGCTCATATTCGGGGTTTGCTTTTCTGTGTGAGGAACTTCCCCTGTCGAATTGCTTTTTGTACTCCTCAATATGCTTGTCCAGCTCGTTCAAATAGATATTCGCAAGGATTGGACTGATACCTGAGCCCTGCGGTGTGCCTGAATAGGTCATATGGAATTTCCACTGCTCCATATATCCAGCTTTCAGGAACTTCCACATCAGAGCGATGAAGGCTTCATCCTTGATGCGTCGGCGTAAGATATCGATCAGCACATGATGGTCAAAACAATCGAAACAGGCTTTGATGTCGCCTTCCACAAACCATTTCGTCCCAGTGAAAGTGCGCTGCAGATGCAGCAGAGCCGTATGGCAACTTCTACGAGGACGAAAGCCATGTGAGTTTTCTGAAAAGGTAGGTTCATAGATGTTTTCCAGTATCATTCGGACAACTTCCTGCACCAGTTTATCATTGGCCGATGGGATTCCCAGTGGCCGTTTTTTATCACTGTTCTTCTTCGGGATGTATTCCCGACGTGCAGGGTGCGGCTGATAGCTTTTGTCTTTCAGGGATGCAATGATCCCTTCAATCCTTCTGCTGCTCATGCCGTCAATGGTGTTGCCATCCATTCCCGGTGTCATACTTCCATCATTAGCGTATACATTCTTGTAGGCCAGAAGATAGAACTCCGGGTTATACAGATTTCGATACAATCTCTCATATCTGTACGTTGGGTCTTTTGCTTTATCGCTTAGACTATTCAATACATCAATCGGATTTCTCATAGTGCCTCACGCACCATCCTTTCTGTTTGTATTAAAAAGGTAAACTGCTCCCCTTTGCCATGTAGGCGGTTTTCCCGCTTCCGTTTTTACGGCCATCTCTGTTAATTCAGAGTCCTCGGACTACTATGGGAGCTGTGTAACCATGCCCCTTACGGGGTTTAGGTCATCCCCGGTAGCGTATATCAATATAGCGTTTTGCGTTGTCGGATGCGACTTTTGCCGTTTACTTCTGTCTTGAAGTTACTTTGCTTCGGATATCACATAGCCATCCAAAATGGAAGAACGGCTATCGAAGCACCGTAGGTTTCAGCATCTTTCCTACGGAGGGCAAGATGTCCCCAAGCTCCGGCTATCGTATCAGGCAATCCAGCTTTCATCCTCATACGCAAATTTTCATCCCCATGTCCATCGGTTCTTTGGATGCTGTATATACCGCTGCACACCCATCCTTCCGGATAACAACATGCTACACTCCCCATTGGGTTTCCCCATCCGGATAAGTTGTGGGATGATAGGTTTACTTCTTTCACCTTCCTTTCTTGATATCTTTACCTACCGCTTGCTAAAGGCGGATTTTGATATACACCCTTACGGGCGCACCATTTTCTCCTTGATGCGCGGGTCGCCAGCACACAGCGCCTTGATTTCCGCGTAGGACAGCGCCGTTTCATCCACATCGTCGCAGGAGCGGACGGGACTTTTGCTGGTCATAATCTGGCTGATGAACTTCTGCTTGTTTTCCACCGTCTGCCACAGATAAGCATCAAACGTCGCCTCTGTGACGTAGCGGTAGATGTACACGTCCTTGTTCCGGTTGCCCTGACGAACGATTCGCCCCGCGCGCTGCTCCAAATCCCCCGGCCGCCACGGGCAATCAAGGTCGTGCGACGCGGCGAGACGATCCTATAGTGATAGGTAATCCTTTGGCGAACTCACCTCCGGATTTTCCCCCACTCCAAACCGTGCATGAGCGTTTCCACTCACACGGCTTTCCATCATTTACAAATTGTTATTCTAATCAGCAGCAGGTGTCTTGCTGCTCTAACGTAATTGCCTCGATTCCAGCTAACTTTCTGAGCTTATTCAGCTTATCAAGCTGTTGTTTGTTTAGCTGCACGGTCTGCATGATTGCAGAAATAGTACCTTTTTGCGTTGCGTGAATCAGTCTGTGAATCCGTTCATGCAGAATAATCAGGTTTGCGTAATTGTCCCCACCGCCCAGCGACTTAGGCTTTTTGTGGTGGCAATGGATTTCTTCAAGGGACAGTTGCTTTTTCGTAATGGCACATTTTCCTTGCTGCGCCACATAGAGGGATATACGGTTATCGTTATACTCCACTGTGGCGCTCATAATGGGTTTTTTCATGAGACTGTGCAGGATTGACATGTCTACACACTCCAGATTCTTGTGTATTTCCGCTCGTCCAGCAGCGGTGTATTTATTCACCGACTTCTTTTTATGAATTGGCGGATGGTGCTGAATATAACCAATTGGAAGCAGGATGTTCTTGCCGATAAATCGTATTTCCCTGCTCCTTGCATACCGTTTGGCATATTCAGGAATTGTTTGATTGCTTCGTCGCCTTACTCGCTCTTGCAGCCTGTTTTTTATAGAAATCTTAATTTCAAATGCTAATCGCTGTATGTCCGGGGACGCAGCAGTTGCCATGCGGTAGTAGTTGTGGATACCCATGACAAAACTGTTGTAGTCGCTTACAGCCTTGAATTCTTCCATTTCACCGGATGAGTGCTGGATTGCCTTGACTTTCTTTTTCGCAGTCTCCTTTATCCTGTCCAATGCTTTGGGTGCAATATGTGATATGACCACATATTGATTTCTCTTGCCTTTATGAACCTTGATTCTGAATCCCAGAAAATCGGAATATGCATGTTTCAGATTCACAATCTTGGACTTTTCCGGGCTGATGTCCAGCCCCAGGCGCTCTTTCAGCCATGCTCTTGTCGCTTCAAACAGCTTCACCGCATCGCTGTGCTTTCTGCAAAAGATTTTGAAATCATCAGCATATCTAACGATATAGCACTCTTTCAGATTGGTTTTTCTGAGCTCCCTATACTTTTTCGATTGGTCTTTGGTGCCGTTTTCATGGATTTTTCCGCTGTATTCATGTCTTGTAGGCATTCCAACCCATTGACTGGTAATCCACCAGTCCAGTTCATTCAGAACAATGTTGGATAACAGCGGAGAAAGGATTCCACCCTGCGGTGTCCCTTTTTCAGGAAAACCGATACCAGCGACCTCTGCTTTCAGCATAGCGGATATGATGCTCAGCAGCTTCTTGTCATGGATTCCCATTGTCCAGATTTGGCGCAGCAGCTTTCCATGATTTACATTGTCAAAGAAGCCCTTGATATCAATGTCAATTACAATATGAAGGTTGCTTTTCTGCATATGTTTTTCCGCCTGCGCCAGCGCATTTTCAACGCCCCTGTTGGGACGGAAGCCATTGCTTGTTTCACAAAATTTTGCTTCACAAATTGGCTCCATCACTTGCAGGACACATTGCTGTATCAATCTGTCCATGATGGTGGGAATCCCAAGAGGTCTGGTTTTGCCATTTCCCTTGGGAATCTCTTTTCGTCTGACAGACCGCGGCTGATACCAGTTGAATTTTTGCTGTACAAAACCAATCAGTTCCGGCTCACTCATTTTTGCAAGGTCTGCGATGGTTTTCCCATCCGTACCGGGCGTTCTGCTTCCAGCATTCTTTTTTAGATTTCTATAAGCTAACCTGATATTTTCTTCAGCCGTGATGATGCTGATAAGATTCTTAAATTCACATTTCGCAAGACTATTTTCATACAGTTCGTCGAATACTGACTGCATATCATAATATTCGTTGTTCCTCAGCTTTTGGCGTTTGAGCAGTTTTCGTCCTGTCAAAGTCGGCTTTCGCCTTTTTTAGTCTTACTCGAACCTTTGATATATTGCTTTTTAGAATATTTGTTTTGCAAATGACTGGCGGCTATTCTTCCGCCCCTGTTACAGGGGCTTCATCAGTCTTGCCGCCGCTCTCAGTCAGGATAAAGGTTACTTGTTTCACTGCTCGATTTTTCGTAACCACCGCTTCATCGTGTGCAGACACTCAGCGTTCCGACCTTTCCTCGTTCCGATATTCCTATCTGTGCATAATCCCCTTAGGCTGTCCTATGAGCCTGTGCGCTTGGAAGTGCCTGTAACACCCCAAGGTTTTTCATAACGTACATTTTTACTCAACCTCACGCACGCCGTACATTTACGACGATGGCATTTCTGCCATATCACACTATAGACCCTAACACTCGGACTTCGTCGGTCATGGATGACATCCTCACCATAGGGATTTTATAGACCTCCGGCGTATCATCTGCATATCCCACCTCTGGGACACTTTCCACAGCACATGACTGCCTGTTGGGGCAGATTTCCGCCGACTTCAGCGGGCTTTGCACGGCTCAATTTCTACAAATCTTGCCGCACACCGCAGTATCAAGGCAGGCGTTTCAGGGCGTTGCCCCCTCATTCCACCTGTTGGAATATCAGTTCTTCAAATCAATTTTCAAGCTCCTTTCAATCTTGCAGAATTTTGACTTGAGCGTAACCTTTTCAGTTACAAACGAGTCGCACGAACGTTTGTTCCCGCGCCCATTTTCGCCGTGCTGCCCATCAGGACGCGCACCTGCCCACTGCGTACCTTCGCGAAAAGCTCCTTCTTCCGCACTTCCGTGTTCGCTTCGTGGATAAAGGCAATCTGCTCCTTCGGGATGCCCTGCGCAATCAGTTTAGCGCGAATATCGTCATACACATTGAAGTTCTCGCTGCCCGTTTCATCCGCCAGAAGCGTGTCTGCATCCGCCGCATCCTTCTCCGAAGCCGCCTTGCCGCGCGGGGTGGACAGGTCGCAGAAAACCAGCTGTGTCAGCTTTTCCGCCGCTCCTTCGCGCCAGATGCGGACAATGTTTTGGACGCAGGCGTTGACCTTGCTGCCCGGATCATCCGGAAGAAGCGGATTCATCAGCCGCTGGTCAAGCCCTAACTTCCGCCCGTCGGAGGTGATGCGCAGCATGTTGTCCACGCTCGGCTCAACCGCGCCGCTGTGAATCGCTGCCGCCCGCTCCGAAAGCGCCTGCACCATTTCCTGCTGATAGGCAGACGGCTTCACCACCACCGTTTCGTAGTGCGCGGTCGGTCGGGGCAGATTCAGCTGATCAGCCGTCTTGATGTCCGCAACTTCCTTGAAAAGGTTCATCAGCTCCGGGAGGTTGAAGAACTTTGCAAAGCGCGTCCGCGCCCGATAGCCCGTTCCTTCCGGAGCGAGTTCAATCGCGGTCGTGGTTTCCCCGAAGGTGGAAGCCCACGCATCAAAATGCGACATGCTTTTCTGCTGCAATGTGCCGTACTGCAGATAGCGCTGCATAGTGTACAGCTCCGTCATACTGTTGCTGACGGGCGTACCCGTTGCAAACACAATGCCCTTACCGCCGGTGATTTCGTCCATATATCGGCATTTCAGGAACATATCCGATGATTTCTGCGATTCTGTCTGCGAAAGCCCTGCGACGTTCCGCATTTTTGTATACAAAAATAAATTTTTGAATGAATGTGCCTCGTCCACATAGAGTCTGTCCACCCCCAGTTGCTCGAAGGTGACGACATCATCCTTCCGTTCCTCGGCTTCCAGTTTGGAGAGCCGATTTTCCAGCTGTTTGCGGGTGCGTTCCAGCTGCTTGATGGAAAACTGTTCGCCGCGCTGGTACTTGAGTTCTTCGATACCATGCGTAATGTCATCCAGCTGCTCCCGGAGAAGGCGCTGCTGCCGCTCTTGCGAGACGGGAATCCGCTCAAACTGGCTGTGTCCGATAATCACCGCGTCATAATCGCCCGTCGCAATGCGCGCGCAGAATTTCTGCCGATTGGCGCGCTCAAAGTCCTTTTTCGTAGCAACCAGAATGCTGGCAGAGGGATAGAGGCGGATGAACTCGGATGCCCACTGCTCAGTCAGATGATTTGGGACGACAAAAAGCGGCTTCTGGCAAAGCCCAAGCCGCTTGGATTCCATCGCTGCTGCCACCATTTCAAACGATAGCGATAGGTAATCCTTAGGTCAGAGTATACAAACGTAAATTGTACATCCCTTCCTCCAGATTTTCCCCCGCTCCAAACCGTGCGTGACAGTTTCCCATCACACGGCTTTCCATCGTCAGCAATTTTGTGACAATCTATACATCAAACAGATTTGCCCTTTAGAAAACGAGTTCCGGCATTTCTGCCATTACACGAAGCTTGTTGAGCTTTGCCAGCTGCTTTGGGTCAAGGTTCAGCACTTTCAGGTATTTTCGGATGGTACGCTCATTGCTGGAATGAATGAGGATATGAACTGCATCGGAAACAATAATCAAGTTTGAGTAACTGTCATCGCCACCCAGCACCAACGGCTTTTTGTGGTGACAATCCACTTGACTTGCATCCAGTTCCACTCCAGATACAGCACATCTTCCCTTCTGAGCAACATAGAGTGCAATGCGGTTATCATTATATTCCACACTCTGCTTACCGCACGGACGATTCATCAGGTGATAGAGGACTGCCATATTGATACTGGCAAGATTCTTATGAATCTCAACGCGACCCTCTGGCGTGTACTTATTTACCCGACTTTTCTTGTCCATAGGAACTCTATGCTGAACATAGGCAATCGGGACGATTGCGTGACCATTCAGGTAGCGCACTTCCCGGCTCGTGCCATATTTCTCCTTGATATACCTGTTCGTGATTTGACCGCTCTTTTGCAGCCTGTGCTTCAATCTGTTGTAAAGGCTCTTTTTGACATCGAAAGCGATTTTATGGAAGTCCATGTTCACATGGGTTGCAATGCAGTAATAGTTGTGAACGCCCATGACATAGGAGTTGTATTTCTGTATCAGACGATATTCCATCCTTTTATCATAGGTCTGCCGCAGCTGTCCTATGATTTCTTTGCTTTTCTCCCGGATTTTCAGCAATGCTTTGTCCTTGATATGCGCTTCTACCACATACCGCGGCTGTCCGTCAGGCTTCTTTCCCTTCGTTCGGACTTTCAGCTTAAAGCCCAGAAACTCGGAGCAATGGCGCTTCAAATTTACGATTTTTGATTTCTCCGGGCTGATTTCCAGCCCAAGACGCTCTCTAAGCCATTGCTTTGCAGCTGCAAACAGCTTGACCGCATCTGTACGCTTTTTACAGAAGATTTTGAAGTCATCTGCATAGCGGACAAGATAACACTCTTTCAGTCTGGTGTAATTGCGCAGGGTACGGATAGTATTGCTTTTGTCAGGCGTTCCATTCGCATAGATTCTGTGTACATAGTTCCTTCGGGTGGGCATTTCTTCCCACTGGCTGACAATCCACCAGTCCAATTCGTTCAGAACGATGTTTGACAGCAGCGGAGAAATGATGCCGCCCTGCGGCGTACCCTTCTCCGGGAAGCCGATTCCTGCCACTTCCGCCTTCATCATAGCAGAAATAATAGACAGCAGCTTTTTATCCCGGATTCCAAGTGTCCACATCTGTTTCAGCAGTTTTCCGTGGTCCACATTGTCAAAGAATGATTTAATATCTATGTCAATGACGTAATGGCAGCCTACGCCCTGTATCATTCTTTCTGCTTGGGCAATAGCATTTTCCGCACTGCGATTTGGTCTGAAACCATTGCTTCGCTTGAAGAATTTTGCTTCACAGATAGGTTCTAATACTTGCAGAATACATTGCTGAATGAGCCTGTCCATAATCGTAGGGATTCCAAGGGGGCGGCTTTTACCGTTGTCCTTTGGTATCTCAACTCTGCGGACAGCATTAGGAACATACCAGTCCAGCTTACGCTGAACATGGGCGACCAGAGCATTTTCGTTCCATTTGTTCAAATCGCTTATTGTCTTATTATCCACACCCGCCGTTCGACTGCCGCTGTTCTTTCGGATATTTCTGTAGGCCAGCTTGATGTTTTCGGGGCGTTTTATTAGTTCCACCAGATTGCAGAACCGTTGCCCCTTGACACTTGCGGCATACAATTCGTCAAGAGCGAGCTGCATATCGTAGTATTCGGAATTGCGGATTTTTTGTTTCTTCAAGGGTTTCTTCTTGTTTGCCAAAGTCAGGTACTTTCCTCCTTGTATGGGGGATTTCGCTTTTCTTAGTCATACTCGAACCTTTGTGTCTGTATAGTTTTCAATTTATTGATTGCTGACGACTAATGGCCATCCCTCCACCGTATTTCTACGGCTTCAACGGTACTGTGCCATCTCTCTCAGCTGGATAAAGGATTGTTATACGCAATGCGCTTTCCAATCCAACACCTCATAGCCTGTAACTGGCTCCGTGTTCCAGCCTTTCCACGTTCCAATATTCCTATCTGTACATATCTGCCCTTAGGTGTCCCTCTGAGCCTGTATGCTGGGCGGTGCCTGTAACACCGCAAGGACTTTCATAGTAAAAATTCTTACTCATCCTCACATACTTCCGTAATCGGAAAGGAACATTTCTGCTCCTGCGCCTTTTAGACCCGTACATTCGGGATTTCGTCAGTCATCGTGACATTCTGACCATAGGCAGTTTTTAGACCTCCGGCGTATCATGCACACATCCCACCGCTGAGATGCTTTCCACGGCATAACCTGTTTGGGTACATTTCCGCCGACTTTAGCGAGCGTTATACCGCAATCCTTGTTACAGAGGACTGCCGCATATCGCAGTTTATAAGGTAGGCGTTTCAGGGCGTTACCCCATCATTCCACCTATCGGAATATTAGTTCTCCAAGTCTTTTCAGGGACTCCTTTCTGGTTCCCAATTCTATTGACTTGTGCGCAACCTTTTCAGTTGCGAACGTGTCACACTTTTTCCTGCCCCAACTTCGTGTGCCAGCAGCGTATTGCCTTTTTGTCCTCTGAAATCATGCAAGTTACTGTCTTCAGCGAATCCACTATAAAAAAGCGCCGTATTATTACAGCGCTCTTGAGTGGTAAGCAAATTGTATTCTTGGCGTTTATTCGTCATCCCCTGAATGCAAACGCAGTCTTGTGCAAATTGCACTTCCTTTAATCCAAACAAACTGTGGCAACATTTTAATGCCATTTACGCACTCTGTCTTATGCCTAAGTGAGGAATCTGTTCCTCCGCCACGGATAAACACATCGTTTTGCGAAGATTTGATAAAATTAGGTGCTGAGCAAACCTCTCCATTTTTATTTTGGATTGCTGTTCCGTCCTTTTTTCGACTAACGACATCGGCAAGTTGATGTGTTTTAATTTTATTTCTGGTATCTTCCCATACTTTTTTCACAACATTATCTATAAATTCATCAGAGAATACCAACCGTTGAAATCCAATAAACTTATTCATCGCCAATGGATGTTTTATTTTGATGCTACTTTCAGAAGTAGTATCTGCGACATTCTCCTTGGCTGGTTCTTCATAAATAATGCACAGGAACTCATGATCTGCAAAATATCCATACATTTCGGAATCCTCGAATACGAATGGACGAGTCGAACCATCTTCTTCCGTAAATGTGTCCTGCATCATTTCTGCAAAATCAATATGATATAATTTCATATCTTCTGTTCTTCTTCCCGCAGGTGTAACAGCAATGGATTTTGCAATCAAGCCGAAGCGTTGAAACAGCTCAATATTGTTTAGTTTTTTAGCATTTCCTCCGAACATCTTTACCATTATTTGTTCCACAATGCCTTTGTTTTCTTTTTTGTCCTCATTCCTTTTGGGTACGCCTAAGATATCGGCAATTTCACCAATCGTTTTTCCGCGATATTCTTGTTGAAGCTCTTGGCATTTGCTATCGATAGCTGATATAGCAGTGTACCTGCCCGGAAGTTGCTCAAGGCTATAGCCAAAGTGTCGCGCAATAATCGTATTGACAATCGGCTTTTTTAGTCGGAATCGGGGGGGAAACTTTGGTGCAAGGTCAATATAACTCAGTAATCTGCGAAGTGAGCTATGCTTATCCAGGTATTCTTGCTTTACTGCTGCTTTCCAAGCATCATCATGAGAACCTGGGTGATTTTGCACAATGCTTGCAACCAAATCATGTACATAAGTCCAGTCATTCTTCAGTGTTTCTTCGTCTTCTTGACTGAACTCATGAAATTCATACCCCTTGATAGGAAATTCCTTATAATCGTATGGTGCAACCGGTTTGGTAGAAAGATAATAATAATACACAATCAGCATATGCTCCAGCTTGTTCCAAAAATGAGACTCGTAGAACGTCTGATTCGCTAAATCAAATACGCCTACGCCAGTAATTGATACAGGTTCTTTAGCAACGTAATGGCAATCTCCACTCGTGCTAATTCTCATGCCAGTAACTTTTAGCTCTGTATTTTTACGGTCTCCGCCATCAACTACAATAAGGTCAGCTTGCTGTTTTGAATCAGGACTATACCCCAATACGCACTGTTCAACAATGGTGCCAGCAACTCCTTTTTGAAGTTTGAACTCATTGTTGCGAATGTGCTCAAGTATCCCAACGTTATCAATTTCCCCAAAAGTTTTATTTAGAATTTCCTCGAATCTACGAATTAAATCATCCTTTTCATACACATGTTCTTCCATATAACCCACCTCGTCCATAAAGTAATTCCTTCCACATAATTACGGCTCGTTCTTGATTATTTCATCAAGGACTTTCCCCATTCGCGTAATCATTGGAACAACTAAGGCATTTCCCATGCAGAAATATCTCATTCTGTTCGGCATTCCAGAGTTCGTCCACCCATCATCAAAGCCTTGCAACCGCTCCGCCTCAACAGGAGTAATCAATCGCAATTTTCCTGTTCCCGGATCCGAGACAACATGCGTGGAACGATTTAATGTTGATTCACTTGTCAGCATTGTTCTACCCGGTTTATCCCAAGAATCCGGAAATGCAACAGGGCCTTCACTGAACACATACGCATGACCATCTTGTGATTTTCGCGGTATTTTTTTTGCACCCTTGAGGTATGTCCATTTCGGCATTTTTTCAGCAGCAATGTAGAATTTTTCATCAACGTTCTTTTGCAAAATTTGTCCGAGCGTAATTGGCGTTTCCTCTTTTTCCATTATCTTTGCTGTGTATACTTTACCTTTATGCATATACCCTGCATTTTCAAAAGCAAACTTGAAAGAATCAGATACGTTTACGATGTCACTGTTAAGCAGCGTCTGCGAAACTGTCCCCATCTCTATGATTGGAAACGCTTTCGCCATAAAGCCATCGCATAGAATAATCTCTTCTGCTTTGCTATTTTCCGTCTTAATGCCATATGCGGTGTCGTTTCGATAAGCAAAAATGAACGTTCTTCGTCTTCTTTGTGCCCCACCGTATTGTGCCGCATTAACCACACGCCATTCTGCACTATACCCCAATTCAGCAAGACATGCAAGAATAACGCCAAAGTCTCGTCCTCGTTGCTTTGCTGGTGATTTAAGCAGTCGATCCACGTTTTCCAGCAAGCAGAACGGCGGCTTTTGGGCTATCAACGTGTTCCTGATTTGCCACCATAAAACGCCTTTCTTGCCTTCAATGCCTTTGGACGATGCCAGTGTATGCGCAACAGAATAGTCCTGACATGGAAAACCGCCAACCAGCAGTGTGTGGTTTGGAATCTGTTCTTTATCCACCAGACTAATGTCTTCCCCCGTGTGGACTTCTCCGCTTAAGTCTTTGCAATCTCCAAAGTGTTGAACATAGCAATCATGTGCCCACTGGATTTTTGCTCCCGGTTCCCATTGAGAAAACCACACCGTCTTCCACGCTGTTTGTAGGCGTTCAAATCCCAAACGAAAGCCGCCAACTCCTGCAAACAGCTCACAAATTGTTTTATCCACAAAGTCCTCCTTTGACTACATATAGTCAACTCACTTATTGCCATTCGCATAAATGTTAGCCCCGACAGACATCGGTTCGATGGAATAGCATTCTTAGTATACCATACAGTTTCCTTCTTTTCAACAGTGGTTGTACTTTCCATCTGGTGGAGACTCTGCGAGGCAAGGCGCATCGACGCATCCGCAGAAAATTCTTCTGCCAGCATCTTGCGGACAGCCGGTTCTGCTGCTTCCGTCAGCTGCCACACGTCTACATTCCGCGAATCTGCCCGCGTTCCCGTGTCCGACACATCAAAGACATATCGGATGCGCATCCCGTTGGCGGTTGGGTTCAGCAGGGCAATGCCCTTTGCGCCGCGCCGGATGTAGCGGTGCATCGTGCCGTTCCAGAGCTCATACGCGGCACAGGCGCTTGCATCCGGGCGCTGCGCATAAATCATCAGCTGGTCGTGATAGGGATATTTATAGAGCCTTGATGCCGTGGTCAGGAACGACAACCAGTCAAGGTAATTGCCTGTGATTTTCAGCGCTGTTTCGTCCGCCAGCTGCACATAGGCTTGTACTTTTGTCTGCATGTTTTTCTCCTCTGCGTCAGTCTGCGCCGCTCGCATACCACAGCGCGTAGGCGGCAAGGTCGGTCAGCGTCCAGTCGGCGGGCATTACGCAGTCAGCAAAATAGGCGCAGTCGAGGCTTCCGGCTTGGAAGCTGCGTTCGTCCTGCTCTATCAGGCGGCAGCGCTCGTCCGTTTCCGTGCAGAATCCCTGCCGGCAGCGCGGGCATTCCTGCTGGGCAAGCAGTCCGATGCAGTCCACCATCTGCGCGGTCATCAGGAATCGGGCAGCAGCTGCGAGAGGGCATGAAGCAGCGCGCAGAACGCCGTCTGCTCGTCCTCCGGCACGGACTGCGCACGATGCTCCGGATAATCCGCAGGGTGTTCGCCGCCGTGCATCAGGAGTTCTTCAACGGAAACATGGAAGGCGCGCGCAAGGCGGAGAATCGTGCCCGCCTTGCAGTTCTCCAGCCGCACGCTGCCGCTGAGCAAATCGCGCAGGGTGGTGTCCGGGATGCCGCTCTTCCGGGAAAGTTCCGCCTTGGTCAGGCGCCGGGCGCGCATCAGCTGATTTAGGTATGTCATTGTTTTTTATCGCTCCATTTCGTTCTTTTTGTTTTGGTGGTATGAGTGCTTCGGCGCAGGAAAAGCGCAAGTGAGATAATCTGTAAGTGAATTTTCTGCGTCAAAGATGAAGTTTTTCAGTTATAGCTGAAAAAGTCTTTTGTTTCTGCTTGATTTTTCTTCGCAGATGTGCCATACTATGTGTATCATCGAAGGGAGGCTGTGCCGCATGATTCAGCGGGAAATGTACATGAAGCGTATCCGTCCGTTTATCGGGACAGATTTGGTGAAGGTGATGACCGGCATCCGGCGCTGCGGCAAGTCCGTCATGCTGAATCTCATCCAGGACGAGCTGAAAGCGTCGGGCGTTCAGGATGCGCAGATGTTTTCGTTTAACTTCGAGGTCATGAGCAATGCGCACCTCTGCACGGCACAGGCGCTGCACGAAGAGGTGCTGAAACGGGCCGCTGCCATCACGGGCAAAGTCTATCTGTTTTTTGATGAGATTCAGGAAGTTGCGCAGTGGGAAAAAGCCATTAACTCCTTCCGCATTGAGCTGGACTGCGACATTTACATCACCGGCTCCAACGCCAAGCTGCTGTCCGGCGAACTGGCGACCGTGCTGGGCGGGCGCTATGTGGAATTTACCATTTACCCCTTCTCTTTTGCTGAATTTCTCGAACTCTACCGAACGGTTGAACCCGGCGCATCCGACGCGGCGGCTTTTCAGCAGTACCTGACGCTGGGCGGGATGCCCTACCTTGCCAATCTCCGCTATGCGCCCGAACCGTGCCGGCAGTATCTGCATGACATCTACAATTCCGTTGTCCTGAACGATGTGGTCAGGCGCAACAAAATCCGCGATGTGGATTTGCTCGCCCGCATTGTGGCGTATGTCATCGGCAATATCGGCACAACGTTCGCATCCACATCCATTGCGAAGTTTCTGAAAAGCGAACACCGCACGGTTGCGCCCGAAACGGTGCTGAATTACATCAAGTACTGCACCGAAGCGTACCTGTTTTATCAGGTCAATCGGGAGGATTTGCAAGGCAAGCAGATTCTCGCGACGAACGAGAAATACTATATGGCAGACCACGGCTTGCGGGAAGCGGTGTTCGGCGGGAACATGAAGGACATCAACCTCATTCTTGAAAACATCGTCTACATGGAGCTGCTGCGCCGCGGCTACACCGTCACTGTCGGTAAAATCGGCAGCCGGGAGATTGATTTCGTCGGACAGAAGCAGCACGAAAAACTCTATGTGCAGGTATGCTATCTGCTGGCTTCCGACGAGACGATTCAGCGGGAATTTGGCGTTTACGCTTCCGTGCCGGACAACTTCCCCAAATATGTGGTGTCGATGGACGAGCTTGACATGAGCCGCGACGGCATCAAGCACCGAAACATCCGCGACTTTTTGACGCAGCCTGAATGGAATTGAACCCAGCCGCCCTTCCGGAAAAATCGGGAGGGCGGCTGGCGTTTGGGGAAGTACATCTCCGTTATTCCAGTACCATGCTGCTTTCCTTTGTGCCGTCGGAGAGAATCAGCGCGTACTTATATCCGCCATCCGCCGTCATCTGGCGGCAAATCCGCAGCCCATACTGTTCCGCAGCACTGCCGCGCGAAAGCGTCAGTTCAAACTCCGAATCGTTCCAGTAGCGTTCGCGGCGGGTATCGTATTCCTGAATCTCCCATGTGCCGCAGAAATCAGCGCGCGTCCCGTCTGCCAGCACAGCACAGCCCGTCATGCTGCCATCCGCAAGGAAGGTCATCTGTTCCGCATCCACGGAGCTGCCCGCATACAGTTTCCAGCTGCCGAGGATGGCGCGGTTCGCCTCGCGGGTGTCGGTAACTGTTCCCAGCAGACACTCGGTGGGGACGAACCCGCGGAAGCGGCTCTTGCCCGTACCCGCTTCGATGTACGTCCAGTCGCCCATGCTCGCAAGCGCCGTTACGCTGGTGTTTTCCGTCAGGCGGGTCAGCGGCGTCTGGCTCATCAGCGGGTCATCCGTTACGGAAACATCATAGCTGACGATGGCGGGTACGGCTTCCAGCGCCAGCGCGGGAGCAGCAGCATCTTGGGGCAGTGCGTTCCTGTCAATATACCCGATGCGGCAGTGCTCCGGGGTGATGGCATACTGCACCAGCAGCCAGTCGCCTTCCGCGCCGAACACCTGAATCCAGCCGTTGGTGCTGACCCGCGCGCGTCCCTTCGCACCGCGAATGCTTCTGCTGTCCGGCGCGGAATACACTGCATAGGTCTGCCCCGGCGTAAACGGCATCACCTCGGCATTCAGCGTTCCCTGCGGAATTTCCGGTGCACTTCCAGTATCCGCCAAGGCAGCGGCAAAACAGGTCAGCAGCGCAAGCAGGAGCGCTATGAGTTTCTTCATTTTCATCATCCTTTCATCAGTCAAAGCGCGGGCGCAGGATTGCCCTGCCATCCTTGCCGAAATCAAGATGCAGCACGGCATCATAGCGGGCGTTGGTGCGTGTTGAGTGCAAAGCGGTTTTGCGGACAGCTCCCTTTGTCAGCAGCGTCTTTGCTTCGGCGGCGGTCAGGGGCGTTTCCGCATGGGCAAGGATACCGCCCTTTTTCCAGAGTGCGAATCCGCAGATACGGTTTTCGCACAGATACCCCTGGGGATGCTCCGTGACTGCCGCACCGCATTTGGGGCAGCTGCCGATTTTCTCCCGGAGCGGCGGAAACAGCGTCTCCGCATGTCCAGCGCGCTGCGGATTCACCATCAGCTCTTTTGCGAACGCCTGAATATCCCGCATGAAATCTTCGGGCTTCTCCGCACCCTGTTCAATTTGCTGCAAGCGCTGCTCCCATGCAGATGTCAGCAGGGGTGAACGCAGACTTTCCGGCAGAACCGCGGCAAGGGCTTTCCCCTTGGTCGTCGGCACAAGCACCTTCTTCCGCTTTTCCCCGATGCGCTCAATCAGCTTCGTTTCAATCAGTTTCTCCAAAATGGCAGCACGGGTGGCGGGTGTGCCGATGCCTTTCCGCTCCGCATTTTCGGGGATGTCCGCTGCACCGGCGGTTTCCATTGCGTGCAGCAGCGTGCCTTCGGTATGATGCGGCGGCGGGGTGGTCTTGCCTTCCTCAATGGATGCGCGGAAAACCGGCAGTTTCATGCCTTCTGCAAGGTCAGCCGAGATGACGTTTTCCTGCATCTTCTCCTCCTCATTCATCCGTCCGCCAAGACTTCCGCGGAAGGTGTACCAAATGCGCTTCCAGCCCATCCGGGTAATCCGCCTGCCCTTTGCAGAGAATTCATGCGCACCGCACACCAGCGTGACGGTTGTTTCTTCATACGCGAAAGGTTCTTCCAGCGCGCACAGCAGCCGGGTGCAGACGAGGTGAAGCAAGTCGCGTTCGCCCGTCGTCAGGGCATTGATGCGCTGCGCCTGAGCGGGCATTGCGGCGGTCGGAATGATAGCGGGGTGGTCGCTGACTTTGCTGTCATCCACAACCCGTTCGGGATGCAGGTGCAGTTCCAAGGCGGATGCGAAAGGCAGCGCACGGCACACGCGGGCAGCCAGTTCCGGCAGTTTCTCCTGCATGTCCTGCGTCAGATACCGGCTGTCCGTGCGCGGGTAGGTTAGCAGCTGCTTCTCGTACAGACTCTGGGCGTAATCCAGCGTCTGCTGGGCAGTGAAGCCAAACAGCCGGTTGGCATCCTGCTGAAGCGTGGTCAAATCATACAGCAGCGGCGGATGCTCGCTGCGCTGCCTGCGTGCAATCTTCTGCACCACTGCATACGGCGCGCGATTGCAGCATTCCAGCAGGGCACGGGCTTCGGTCAGGCTATCCATGCGTTCCGACTTTGCGGCAAGCGGGTCAGTTTCCAGCTTCACGGCAAAGAACGGCGTGGGGTGAAAGTCAGCAATCGCCGCTTCCCGCTGCACCAGCATCGCCAGCGCCGGGCTCATGACGCGCCCCGTCGGAAGCGGGCGCCCGTACAGCAGCGAATACAGGCGCGTGGCGTTGATGCCAATCAGCCAATCCGCCTGTGCGCGGCACAGCGCCGCCCGATAAAGATTATCATAGTCGCGCATGGGCTTCATCCGGCAAAGGGCTTGGCGAATCGCACTTTCTTCTGTTGAGGAAATCCAGAGGCGGCACACCTCTTTTCGGCAGTCTGCCATTGCATAGACCAGCCGGAAAATCAGCTCACCTTCGCGTCCTGCATCGGTCGCGCAGACAAGGCTCGTCACGCGGCTGTCATGCATCAGGCGGCGAAGAAGCTCAAACTGCTTTTTCGTCTCCGCAACGACGGTGTACTGCCACTTTTCGGGCAGAATGGGCAAATCGCTGTAACGCCAGCGCTGATAATCGCTGCGGTACGCTTCCGGCATCGCCAGCGCCACCAGATGCCCAATGCACCAGCTGACCATCCTGCCGTTTCCCTCCCAATAGCCGTCTCTTCGCTCGTTTGCGCCGATGACGCTGGCAATGGTGCGCCCCACGCTGGGCTTTTCTGCGATATACAATTCCATGCGTCTCCTCCTTATTCGGCACTTTCGTCGTCGTCATCCAGCATAAAATCGTTGTCTGCCCGATGCCGTGCGCTGGTTTGGCGGTACTTCACCAGCACAAAAGCACCCGCGCCGCCCAGCAGCAGGATAGCGCCCAGCGCAAGCACTGCCGTCATTCGGCCGGAGCTGCCCGCCTTTTCCGGCACAGCTGGCACGGCAGTTGGCATCGGTACGGTCGTTGGAACAGGCGTTACATAGATGATTTCAGGCGACGGGGTCGGCAGTTCCTCCTTCTCTTCGTCGAACAGCAGCGCCAGCAAATCCCGTTCATCCACCAGATTGAGGAAGTATGTCTCGTACATTTCCGCCGCTTCGTCAATGGGCTTGTCGTAGTCGATAACGAGGTAGAAGGTGCTGCCATTCTTGCTTTGCAGGGTAATGAACTGCTTGTTGGTCGCGGCGCTGTACAGCACGTCCAGCGTATGGGCATTGCCGTCCGCCTTGTAGGGCATTCCCGGCCCGATAGGAACGTACTGGATGATTGGTGTCGGGGACGGCACTTGCGTCGGCGCTGCTGTCGGCGCAGTTTCTTCGTTGACGTAAATCAGCGAGCCGCCCAGCCCGTTCGGACGCTTCGTTGCCGTCGGCGGGACGGTGATTTCCGCCGTAGAATTGGGCTGCTTTGTCTCGTTAGGCTGCTTTGTCGGTTTCGGCGAATTGGTCGGTGCAGCCGTCACCCGCACGGCATCTTCGTAACAGGAATTATTGAGCAGCACAGGCTCGGAGAAGTTCCCGGCATAGTCGAAAGCGCGGATGGACAGCGTGTCATACCGCGCCAGCGCATCATCCAGCGCAATCCGGATGAGGCTCCCAGCCTGCTCGGTGAAAAGCATGCTGTTGACCTGCACACCTGCCACGCCGGACAGGTCGTCCTGCACTTCTACCTGCAGGGTTGTCCCGGTGATGCTTGCCTGCACAATCGGTGCGCTTCGGTCAATGACAGCGACGCGGGTGCTTTCTTCAAACGTATGCCCGTGTGGGTCGGTGATGCGAAAGGTAAACATGCCGTTCTCATGCACCGCGATTTCCGCCTTGCTCTTGTCAAACAGCTGCTCGCAGTCCGTCCAGTCGCCGTCGTTCATCCGATACGCCATTTGGTACCAGCCGAGATTCTGCTCATCCTTCACGTTCACCGTGATGACAGCGCTGTTGCTGCGGTTCCAGCCGCCGGGGGCTGTCAGCACAATGCGGTACGGAGCGCATTCTTCCTGCGTCAGCGCGCTTTCCGCCCGCGCAAGATGCAGGCTCGCCGCCAGCAGCATCAGCAGGCAGAGGAAGGCTGTCCATTGTTTCCATTTTCGCTTCATTCATTTTCTCCTTCGGGCAATTGGGAGGCAGCGGGGATTTCAGTGGCATTGTCCTGCGTGTCGAATTTCGTGCGGAGGAACGCCGAGAGCATTTCCGGCGTCAGCGCATACAGCTCGCAGGTGGCATTGATGGCAGTGCGGTCTGCTTCTTTCACGCGCGCACGCAGCTGATTGACCTCTTCGGTTAATCGGCGCAGCTCATTTTCCTTCTTATCCAGCAGGGCATGGAGCTTGATGCGGTCTGCGGGATAGCGTTTCTTGGGTTCACTCATTCGCCTGCGCTCCCTGCTGAACGGGCAGTCTGCCAAAGGCATAGATTTTCTTCGCCCATTTGTCGCTCTGCAAATCCGCAAAGCCAACCGGGTCGCCCGCGTGAAGCATCATGTCATTGCCGACATAAATGCCCACATGGGTGATGCCCTTCACGTCTGCGCCCATCGTTTTCGTGAAGAATACCAAGTCGCCGGGGCGCGCCTCGTCTCGACTGACATCCGTGCAGAGCGAATACAGCCCTTTTGCACCCAGACGACCGGTATCATAGACCCCCGACTGGCGGAATACCCAGCACACGAAGCCGGAGCAGTCAAACCCGGTGGACGGCTTGCTGCCGCCGTATACATACGGATAGCCGATGTACTTTTCCGCTTCCACCATCAGCGCCAGAAAGTTTTCGTCCGCCCGGAGCAGCGTTTCCGGGATGGTGTAGCGCACCAGCTTGTTTTTCGACTTGACCCCGGCGATTTTCACATTGCTTTTGCCCTCCGAGGTGATGACGGGAATATCCGCTTCCAGCGCAGGATATTCGGTGCTGTTCGCCGTCTCACTGACAATCATCGGGGATACCGCTTCTTCCGCCCGCGCCGGAATCAGCACGGACAGCAGCATCAGCATCAGCATCGCAATCAGCACCTGCTTGGCAATATCCATTGCTTCCCCTGCGGGAATCGAACGGTTCATGTTTCTCTGCATATTGTTCTCCTTTCAAATGTGGATCAAAATTGGGTAGGAAAAAGGGAGTCCATGCGCTGGACTCCCCGAAAATTACAGACCGGGCATCCGCCCAAACGAATGAAAGTGACTTTTCCAGTAGGCATCGTTCAAATTCGCGTAGCCAATGGGACTTCCGCTGTGAATCATCATGCCATTGCCGACATAAATGCCGCAGTGCGTAATGCCATCTACGCCGTCGCCCATCGTGCCTTCAAAGAACACCACGTCGCCCGGTTCTGCCTGTGCCGCCGGAACGTTCCGGCACAAGCTCCGCAGTCCCTTTGCGCCCAGCCTGCCCGTATTGTATACGCCGGAATTGGTGAATACATAGCTGACAAAACCCGAACAGTCAAAACTGGTTTCGGGCGATGCACCGCCCCAGACATACGGATAGCCGATATATTTTTCCGCCTCCGCCATGAGTGCGGCGAAAGTCGGGCTGCTTGCGAGCGTCTCGTCGGGAATGTCGTACAATGTGGGGTCTTTGAGCGGGGCAGCGTAGGGATTGCCGTGGAAAATGCCCTCCATGTTGCCGTGCGTTGCCATGTACAGCGCGTACATGCCCATCGTGTGATGGCTCATGCTGACAACGGGCAGGTGCGACAGATTTTTGTTTTCCAGCCGCACATGACAGACTGTATAAGCATACGGCACGCGAACCGTCACAATCTCCAAGCGTTCTGTTTCCGGGTTGTACCGCTGCTCGGTCTCCGTGCGGTATCGTGTTTCTCTCGTTACGGATTCTGTTACGATGTACTGGAGCTTGAAGTATTTGTCCAGCACCGGCATAGCGGTTTCCAGCGTCCAGTCCTGTCCATCGAAGCAGGCGGAGATGATGGCCATCAGCACATAGGGGTCGTGCCAAATTTCGTCTGCATCCACCTTCACTTCATCATATTCCGGATGATGGCGGGCGTAATTGCTCATTTCCTCTTTGAGCTGCCTTTCCATGTCGGCATACGCACTTTCTGCCGCTTTTACGTCCGCTTCCTCCGCCGGATAAGTGCCAATCACGATGGATTCCAGCACCGACTGCGCCAGCGGTGTACAGGATTGCAGGCTGCTCATCACCGCAAGGAGCAGCGCCGCCAGCGCAAGCACCGCCCAAGCCGTCGGATGGCGGGCGAACGTCTGTCGCAGCCGTTTCTTGATGTTTTCGGCTTTGGAAACTGCATTTGCTGCTACCTTCGGCGCGGGAGCAATGTGATTGGCTGGACTGCGGGAAGATTTTGCGGCTGCATACTCCTGCCGGATGGCGCGTTTCTGCTGCCAGCGGGCATTGTGCCGCTTGGGGGCTTTCCCCGCGTGCGCCGCCGCCCGGAACGCTTCTTCCTGCATGTCGTCTGCTGTCAGCGCGGCTTGCACAGCGCTGTTCTCATCTTCATTGGCTTCTGCCGCCTGATGATGGAGCTGGACATGGGCTGCATGAATACCTTGGTGAAGCAGCGGCGAATGGCTGCTTTCAGGCTGACCGGCGCGTACTGCCTGCATCTGTTCCTCCTTGCTGAACTGCAAGCGGGATGCGCCGCGATTGCGCCTCTTTTCCATCAGCGCCGCCCTTCCTTATGCTGCATCCGCTGATACGCTTCCTCGCTCCCGCGGTCTGCTTCCGCTGCCGCGCGCAGCAGTGCGTACACCGCCAGCGTCAGTACGGTGCAGAAAATGCAGCTGCCCAGCATCAAACCATATGTCATGGAATGCACCTCCTGTATTTAATGTTCATTCTGCACTGCCTTGTCCGACAGTTTGGTGGTCATCACCTTGTACAGCATGGTGTTCTTCGGGAAATGATCCTGAAATGGAAGAATCACATTGCCGTAAAACAGCAGCCCTTCGCCCTCGCCGCTCTGCGTGACGTAGGAAAGCTGATACGGCGAAATGCCTAACTTCTTCGCCAGAATCTCCCGGTCGCCGGATGCCTGATTCAACATGCAGATGAAGTCGGAGTTTTCCAGAATGTTCTCGACTTCCTGACTGGCCAGCAGATCCTTGACGTTCTGCGTAATGCCCGTCGGGATGCCGCCCCACTTGCGGAATCGCTTCCAGATTTCAACGGAATAAGCAGCGGTCTGCTCCTCGCGAAGCAACAGATGAAACTCATCCATGTAATACCGGGTGGACTTGCCCTCGCTGCGGTTCGCCGTCACGCGCCCCCAGACCTGATCCTGCACAATCAGCATACCGAGTTTTTTCAGCTGCTTGCCCAGTTCCTTGATGTCATAGCAGACCATGCGGCTGTTGACATCCACATTCGTGCGGTGGTTGAACACATTCAGCGAGCCCGTCACATAGATTTCAAGCGCCGTTGCCAGCGTCTGCGCTTCCTTCTCCGTCTGCTGACGAAGCGCGTTGTACAAATCTTCCAGAATCGGCACGTTTTCCGGCTGCGGGTCATTCAGGTACGGCTGATACACAATGTGGACAGCACGATCAATCACCGTTTTCTCAATGGGCTGCAAACCGTCCCGCCCGCCGACAATCAGCTCGCACAAGGACAGAATGAAATCCGATTTCAGCGACAGCGGGTTGTCATCGTCGCTGTAATTCAGGTTGATTTCCATCGGATTGATGTAATTGCTGCTGGTCGGCGAAATTTGAATGACCTGCCCGCCGAACTGCGCAACAAGCGGTGCATATTCGCCTTCGGGGTCGCAGATGATAACATCATCGTCCGTGGCTAACATGACATTGCTCATTTCGCGCTTGGCGGAGAAGGATTTGCCTGAACCGGGTGTGCCCAGAATCAGCCCGTTGGGATTTTTCAGCTGTTTCCGATCCACCATAATCAGGTTGTTTGACAGCGCATTCAAGCCGTAATACAGTGCTTCTGCGCCGTTTTGACACAATTCCTGCGTCGTAAACGGCATAAAGACCGCCGCCGCCGAAGTGGTGAGTCCGCGCTGAATCTGGATTTGGTTCTCGCCCAGCGGCAGGCAGGATACCATGCTATCCTCCTGCTGGTAGTCCAGCGGAATCAGCTGACAGTTGTGCTGCAAAGCAATGCTCTGCGCCTGCTTCACGTTCAAATCCAGCTGATGTTGGTTGTCCGCCGTGTTCATCACCAGCAGTGTCGCCAAGAAGAAGCGCTCGTTGCGGTTCTGCAATTCTTCCAGCAGCTTTTTTGCTTCGCCGCCGTAAGCAGCCAAATCAGGCGGCAGAATTTCCATGTCATATCCAGCACGGACGGCTTTTTTCTGTTCATCAATCTTCATTTGATCCAGCGCCGTGAGCTTATGCTTAATGTCCTTGATGGCTGCGGTCTGGTCAATCGCCTGCAAGTGAAAGCTCACCACAAGGGAGGAATCCATTGCGAGGAACTCCGCCAGACAGCGGTCATTGAGTTCGGACGCAAGAATGGAGAAGAAGCTGACCGCGCTCACTTTGCTGCCCATGTCGAAACGCTGCCGCTCCCCGAATTTGAAGGAAGAGGGAACGATAAAGTCCTTCGTGCGCAGTCCGGTGGGCGCAAGCCATTTCCAGTCAAACAGGAACGGTGTCTGCGCATCCAGATGGAACATATCGTACATCAGCTTCAAGCGCTCTCTGCCATCCATCGGAGCGGCTGCCGCCCCAAGGCGCTTGAAGTGATTGAGCAAATCTGTCTCAATGCGCTCCAGACGCGGCTTTGCCGTCCGGTAGTTTTCCGATTCCACGCCGAAAGTCAGGTACTTTCGTTTGCTCAGCCCGTTGCTGCCCTTGGCAAGCTGGTTTTGCAGCATTTCCGTGTATTCGCGGCGGATTGCGTCGAAGCCGTCCGCCTTGTCGGGAAGCAGAATGCGCTGCTCAACGGCATCCGCATTCGCTGTCAGGTTCAGAAACGAGAGCTGCAAATGCACGCTGCTGTCAAAGGCGTTCAGGAAGTCGCACCAGCCCTCGAAGATGGCGCTTTTATCTTCGTTCTGCGCCAGCTGATAGTTGATGTCCCAGAACTGCACAGTCTTCGTGTAGTAACTTGGGCTGACGCGGCAGATGCCATCCGGCCACATGCGTTCATACGGAATCGTCTCCTGCACGGAATGCGGCGGTTTCTTCCGCTGCTGACGGCTGCGCATGAGTGCCTGCAGCTGCCGTTTCTCAGCCCTTGTCAGCTTGATTTTTTCTTTGTTTGCCACGAAGAATCTTCTGCACCTCCTGCTGATTGCGGATACTCCGCTCAATCGTTTGATAGAAATTGTCGTTCTGCCAGACGCGGATGCGCGGACGCACGAATCGCGCCTGAATGAAATGCCGAATCAGCACTTCCAGCGGCTGCCCATGCCGTTCAAACATCGCCAGCAAAAAAAACGGCAGCATAAGCAGCATCATGAGCAGCACCGAAGGGCTGACACCCAGCGCATCCTTCGCCAGAAAGAAGGCGGGAACGCCTATCAGCGCCCCCAGCCCGAAACAGACGACCTGACGCTTCGTCAGGTTGAAAAGAAACTTGGACTTGACGCGCGACAAGTCCTTGGGAATCGAGACATATGCCATTGCCTATTGTTCCTTCCTGCAGCGCATAGGTTTTGTTTCCTGCGCCGCTGTTTTCCACAGTCTTTGCAGTGCCTGTGGATTTCTTGTGGATTGCTTGTGGATGCAGTGTGGATAAACTGTCCCAGAAACCTCTGCCACTGTTTTGGGGATGAGAGGTCAGTGCGCATTGAACACGGATTTCGCGACGCTGCTGGTTTTGAAGAGCGTGAAGCACAGCAGCACCGTGTAGCCGATGCACGTCCACAAGGCGGTGCCGATGTCGCCGCCGGCGCTGATGCCCTGCACGAGTACCGCATAAATCGCGACGCAGACCATGATGAGGAATGCCTGAAAACCCAGCGCAAAGAGCGACCGCAGATAGTTGCTGCCCATCTGCCCCCATTCCCGATTCACCATCGTCGCCATCGGAATCGGCGCAATGGATGTGACCATATAAATCTCAATCATGCGCCCGTATATGACGATGAAGATGCAGATGCTCAGCACCCACGCCAAGATGCCCATCAGCGAGGACTGAAACCACAGCCCGAACAGCGGGCCGATTTCCATTGCCATCAGCGCCTGCTCCATGTCTCCAAGCAGCGCGGCAGCATCCAGCGCGGTATCGCCGATGATGATGCCCGATGCCTGACTGACGACATTCTGCGCAACATCGAAAACCGCCATCACGATATTCCATGTGTTGGTAACAATCAGCACCGCGGCGAAGGTTTTGAAAATCCACTTGAAGAAAAGGAAGGTGTCAAAGTCATGCAGGCTGTTGCGGTCAATAAGCATCTGAATCAGTTCCAAGCACATGATGAAGGTCAGAATAATGCCTGCAATCGGCACAACGACGTTTTCCGACAGGCTGCGAATCATCTGGAAGATGCCGCCGTGCCATGCTTGCGGCGTTGTGCCGACGACCGCCGCCGCCTCGCCCACGCGGGTGTTGATGGCATCAAACAGTCCGGACAGGTTGCTGATGATGCCGCTGACCAGCAGTCCTTTCAGCCATTCCGTAATTTTATCCCAGATGAAATTCAAAGGACATCCCTCCTGCGGAACCCGCTTCCGTTATCCTCCGGAAGCGGGTGAAAGATGGTGCTTTGTTCACCCGAACAGACCGGACAGCAGCGGAACAAGGGTGGTGCCAATCAGCGCCACCCCGCCGCCTGCCATCAGCTGCTTGATGCCTTGGGACTTTGCGCCGGGATTATCGTTGCCATACCCTTCCAGCAGGTTGATGACACCCCAGATGCCCAGACCCGCGCCAAGGGCAATCACAAGCGTTTGCAGTACCGTCACTGCAGACGAGAAAAATGCCATAGAAATATACCTCCATATTCATATATTGGGATTAGAAAAGGCCGCCGGATTCGGCAGCCTGCTGTTGAACTTCCTCTGCCCATTCATCCAGAAGCGCTTCTTCTTCCTCGGACGTGCCGCTGACCTCGACTTCGATAGCGGCAAATTCTTCTTCCAACCGCAGTTTCAGCTGATGCGACAAGTATTTTTCGATATGGAAAGCGTTCTTCGGATGAAAATCGGACAGATATTTGTAGTTCGGATGCTTGGTAATGTCGTATTTTTCGGATAAAAACGGGCGCACACCGCGCAATTGGAGGATGCACTTGCCGCCATCCATAACGGCTAATTCGTCCATCGTCATCAGCGATTTTCCGAGCTTCTGGTAGTTCAGAGAGTGCGATACCTCGCGCCCGCGGCTTTCACCGGTGTTGAATGTGTCGATTGTTTCTTTCCCAAGCAGTTCCTCCATTTCTTTCAGCGTCGTCTTTTCCTTGCCGCCCAGAAAGAGCAGCGTATCGCAGTTGCCGACAATTGTATCAGCACTGTCCTTGTAAATCGCTTTGAGCTGAGACTGCGCCTGAAGCACAATGCACGCCGAAATTTCTCGGCTTCGGATGGTCGCAATCAAGCGCTCAAAGTTCGGGATTTGCCCAATGTTGGCGAACTCATCCAGCAGGCAGCGCACATGGACAGGCAGTCTGCCGCCATACACATCATCCGCTTTTTCGCAAAGCAAGTTGAACATCTGCGAATACGCCAGACTAATCAGAAAATTGAAACTGGCATCCGTGTCGGACATGATGAGGAAGAGTGCAGTCCGCTTATCTCCCAGCGTATCAAGGTGAAGTTCGTCATAAGCCGTAATTTCCCGCAGTTCCTGAATATCGAACACCGCAAGCCGTGCGCCGCAGCTCACCAGAATCGACTTGGCGGTCTTGCCAGCAGCCATCCGGTATTTGGCATATTGCCGCACTGCAAAGTGTTCCGGCTTTTCCGCTTTCAGCTTTTCAAACATCAGGTCAACAGGATTTCGGTATTCCTCGTCCTCCTCGCGAACTTCCATGCTGTTCAGCATGTCAATCAGCGTCGTAAAATTCTGCGCCGCGGGCGGAAGTTCGTAGTGAATGTAGCCAATCAGCGCCATATAGAGCAGCGTTTCCGCCTTGACCCAGAAGTCGTCGCCGCCTTTGCCCTCTCCCTTTGTGTTTGCTATGAGCGCCGTCACCAGCTTCAAAATGTCTTTTTCGCTTCGGATATACGCAAACGGGTTGTAGTGCATGGACTTTTGGAAACTGATAACATTGAAAACCCGCACGTCATATCCGGCAGCAGCAAGCATCTTTCCGCACTCCGTAATCAGCGTCCCCTTGGGGTCAGTAATCACAAGAGAGCACCCCTTCGTTTTGGTACACTGCATGATGTTCGGCTTGATGAAAAAGCGTGTTTTGCCGCTGCCGGAACCGCCGATGACCAGTACGTTCTTGTTCCGCGCGTTTTTGGGATTCGCCGGGCGGCTGCTCATGGTCAGGCGCTCCGTCTGGGTCAGGATGATGTTGTTCCACGGGTCAGCGTCCATGAACGGCGCAATGTCGCTTGGCTTTCCCCAGCGGGCAGCGCCGTATTCTTCGCCGTGCCGATACTTCTTGGCATTCCTGCGTTTTGCATGTACCAGCAGGCACAGTGCGCATCCGCACAGAAACCCAATCAGCAGGTCAAGGGGCACAAAGCCGGACAGTCCGTTTCGGAACGCCATTGCCACGCCATCCCGCAGGTGCAGGAATTTCGCGGAAAAATCCGTCCCGGCTGACAGCCGCCATGCTTCACTCAGCTTCGCCGCGGCAAGTCCAATAACCCCGTAGGGCAGATGCAGCAGCAGACGTTTTTCCCATGCGGCAGTGTTCATCTTTCCCGCCCTTTCTGCCTGCTGCGCTCCTTCTGTTTGCTGGGGGATGCCGTATCCAGCTGAGGCTGAACATTCCGCTGCGCCTTCCGCTTCGCCAGAAAATCCATTGCATACGCGCGCATTGCCTGATCAATGGCTGCACGGTCGCGAGCTTTGAAGAACACCAGATAGCGCGTTTTTCCGCTGTCGGAAGTACCCTTATGGATGGCATAATCCACCCCATATTGGCGGGCGTATCGTTCAAACGCCTTCACCTCCTGCCGGTCAGCCAGTGCAGTCTGCTCAACGCCCTGATTCTGCCCGATGAGCTGCTTCACGCTCTGCCTGCCCTGCGGTTTCGCTTGATAATGCTCCTTGGCTTTATTCCAGCCGAGTTTCAGCGCTTTCGCGAACGCCGTCGCCAATGTCCTTTCAGTGAATTTGCTGGTATTGATGATGAGGGAGAGCGTTTTGTTTTCGATTTCTTCCTGCATTGGAAGCCTCCGTCATGAAAAAGTGCAGCGCGCCGCCCAAAGCGGGACTTCCAAGCGGCGCAGAAACAGCTTTTGATGATACGCCATCCGCTTACGCCTTTCGCCGTCTGCGCATCAGCAGCATGGTGCCGCTCGCCAGCATCAGGGCAATGCCGATAAGCATCACCCCCGATGCCGCCAGCTGCACGCCGGTCTGAATCGTCGTGTAGTTGACCCACTGCGGCATTTCTTCGGAAATCTTGTAGTGCTCGTCAATGACCAGCTTCCGGACATCGCCGCTCAGGGTGTAGCCTTTCAGCGTTTCGGTTTCCTGCAAATAATAAGTGCCGTTCTGCAAGTGTTCGGCGCGGACAATGCCGTTCTCATCGGATTCCAGCGTTTGCAGGAGATTGCCGTCTGCATCCCGCAGGGCAAATTTCACGCCTTGCAGCGGTTTGCCATCGGCACCCACTTTCATGAACGCATAAGAATCAGGAATGTTTACCAGCAGCACCGGCGCTGTTCCCGACCAGCTGTCATCCACTTGGAAGCGATAATCCGCCATGCAGCTGTAACCGCTGGGTGCAGCCGCTTCATGGACAATCCACACGCCATAATCAAATGCTGTAAAGGCAAACGCACCGTTTTCGTCGCTGACAGCCATTTCTGCCACAGCGCCCGTTTCCGCGTTGATGAGCTTAAAGAGAATGCCTGCCATCGGCGTTCCGGCTGTATCCACCTTGATAAACTGGATTTTCTTCTGCTGGTTCACCACCGTCGCTATCGGTTCTTCCGCATTCGTCCAGTTCGGCGTTACTGTCACCGAAATCGCGCTGCGGTTCAGCAGATACCCATCCGGCGCGGACGTTTCGCAAATGGTGTACTGTCCCTGCGGAACAAAGCGGAAGCGCACCAGTCCGTCCGCATCCGAAACAGCCGATGCCGTTTCGCGCTCGTCCGCATCCAGCAGCACAAACTTAGCCCCTACCAGTGCCTTTCCATCCGCATCGGTCTTTTGAAGTAGAATCTCGGCAGGATGGTTGATTGAAGCAACCTCGGCGGAAACAATCGGCGTTTCCTGATCCGACGCCTGAATTTCTACGGTGTACGTCGTCAAATCCAGCACATACCCGGACGGAGCGCTGACTTCCTTGACCGTGTATTTGCCCAGCGGCAGCAGCGGACTTTTCTCCACGCCTTCGCCGCTGGTGGTCATCGTGGCGACCAGCTCGCCGCATGAATACCACTGTGTGCCGTCTTGCCCGATAATGTCCTCCGCCGCCCGAATTTCAAATACCGCGCCTTTCAAATAGCCCTGCTCACCCGTCGTCTGCATCTGCCCGGTCTTTTCCAGCAGAATCTGCCCCTTGATAGGCGTATTGCGGATGCTGACGTTCTGAATGGGTACGTCCTCCGCCAGCGATGCCATCGGCAGACAGAAGAGCAGCAATGCCGCCAGCAGCATGGGCAGGATGTTTCGTTTTGTGTTCATGGATGCCTCCCGTTTTTCTTGTCAGTCAGCATTGCCGGGAATCGAAACGGTAACGACACAGCCGCTGTCCAGATACCCGTCCGGCACGGTGGTTTCGCGGATTTCGTAGATGCCCCACGTCAGCACAGGCGTGACTGCCACCCCTTCCGCATCCGTGGTGATGACCGCCACAACCTCGCCGCACCCTTCCTTGCCATGCGAAGGCAAGCCGCTCACGCGGATGACCGTAAAGACTGCGCCTGCCAGACTTCCGCCCGTTTCCGCGTCCGTCTTAACAATGCGAACCTGCCCCTGCATGGGGATATTCGTCACGCTGCGCTCCACGGTTTCGTCCATGACGACGGTCACTTTTTCGCTCCACAGGCTGTTCACATAGCCGACGGGCGCTTCATGCTCCTTGACCATGTAGTCGCCGACCAGCAGACTTTCGGACATTGCCACGCCGTCATCGTTCGTCAGCATGGTGGACACCAAGTCGCCCGTGCAGCCGTCCTCATTCAAGGCGTAGATGTCGAAGCGAACGCCCGCAATGGGATGACCGTCCAGCGCATCCGTTTTGATGACCCGAATCCAGCCGGGCGCATCCTCATCGATCACCGTCGTCAGAATCTGAACAGGGTTCTGGTAAGTGCCATCAATCGTCACCTGCCATTCGCCGGTGGACGGATGATAGCCGTAAGGCGCTTGAATTTCCCGGATGGTATAAGTGCCGTACCCCAGTTTCGAGAAGGTCAGATGGCCGCTGGCATCGGAAGTCTGCTGCTGCACGAGCGTGTTGCTGGCATCGTAAATGCCGAACACAGCGCCGGGCAGCGGCTCGCCGTTCTCCTTGACCTTTTTCAGCTGAATCTTGTTGATTTCATCCCGGATTTCGGTTTCCCCGATGATTTTTCCTTCGCTTGTTACCGTGAAGGTTTTTACCGCCACATTCAGCGCATAGCCCTCCGGCGCATAGGTTTCCTTGAACGTATGCGATCCGGGAACAAGCGGAATGTCCGGCAGCTGACCGTTTTCATCCGTATACGCGCGGTAAATGGTGCTGCCCTGCGCATCGTACACTTCAATCAGCGCACCGGGCAGCGGTTCCTTGCCGGTAATGTCCCGCTTGGTAATCGTCACCGGCGTGTAAATCAGGCGGTTCAAGATAGGTGCATCCAGCGTGATTACGATTGCTTCTTCCGCTGCATCCATGTTTTCGGGTGTCAGCAGCACCGGGTACTGCTCGGTATTCAGCAGCCAGCCATCCGGCGCGGACAGTTCCTTGATATAATACGCACCATGCGGATACATGCCGGAGAAGGTCAAATTGCCCTTGGCATCCGTGATTCCAGTCGCCATCAGCGTATGGGCAGGCAGCTTCTGGCTGTCGCCGTAGGCAATCACCCCTGCGCTGAGCAAGCCGAACACACAGCCCTCGCCGGGAACTGTCTCGATGGACGAGCGAATCATACCGTCCGCCGTTTCATCCACCCGAATCGCTTCCTGCTGTTTGTGCAGCGTCACGCGAATCGGCAGATAGGTGTTGACAGCGGACACTTTCACTTCCACGATAGGCGTCTGCTTGCCTGCCGCCGTCAGCGTGAAGGGATACGGGGTATCATCCAGCAGATAGCCGTCCGGGGCGGAAACTTCCTGCAAGCAGTAACTGCCCAGCGGCAGCAGCTTCGAGTTCACCGCGCCGTCCGCACTGGTGGTCAGTGTTTCCACCAGTTCCCCCTGCTTGTAGAAAACCGTCCCTTCCTTGCCGGCAACATCCGCTGCGGCGCGGAGTTCAAACACAGCGCCCTTCAAATACCCCTGCTGATAGACAGGCTTCATGACGGTATTGCCCCATTCGTCCTGCTCGTCCGTAAAGCGCACCAGCTGCAAGCCGGTCTTTTCCAGCGCCACGCTGCCGCGCACGGGCGTGTTGGTCACATTCACCGTGATGGTTTCTGCCGCTGCTGCCGGAACAGACAGGCTCATCACCAGCAGCACCAGCGCAAGCACCCAGTGCATCCATTGCTTCATCCGCTTCATTTTTCTTCCTCCTGTTATTTGATTTGAACGATGGTCACAAAGTCCGTATCCACATAGCCGTCCAGCGCATTGGTTTCCTCAATCCGATATTCTCCCCACGGAAGCGCTTCGGTCTGTGCGATGCCATCCGCATTCGTCGTAATCGTTGCGACAACCTTGCCAATGTTGGAAGCATCGTCCGATGCAGGCGCGGTCAATCTCGTCACCGTGAACGTGACACCGGGCAGCGGTTTTCCCGTCATGCTGTCCGTCTTGATGACCCGGATGATACCCATCATGCGCTCGTTGATGAACATGCACGCCGTGTCTGCCCCCGCCGTCACCATGATTTCCTGCGCCGAGACAACCGACAGCCGATACCCCTGCGGTGCGGTTTTCTCGCGAACCTGATAGCGTCCCGGTGCAATCCCGGAAAAAACGGCACGCCCCTGCGCATCCGTCACTGCTTCTGCCAGCACCGCGCCGGATTCATCCAGCAGCTCAAACACTGCACCTTGCAGCAAAATGCCGTCCATGGACTGCTTGGTCACAAACACCGTGCCATACAGCAGTTCAAACGTGACAACGGCGGATTGCAGCGGGTACGGTGTACCGTCAATCGGGACAAGCACTTTCTGGATGGAGGCGCTGGGGATTCCGACCAGAAAGCCTGCTTCTTCCGCGCTGGACGCGATTGATTCCATGTAAACGGAGAAGCTGCTTTTGTCCGACAAAATCCGGATGGTATCGCCGCTCTTGACATAGTAGTACGCTTCATCCGAACCGCCGCTGTTCCCCGTGATACTGCCCACTGCCTTGGAAATCCGAATCAAATCCGCATCCGTCGTCAGCGTAACCGTACCGATATAGCCGCCGTCTGACGCTTGGATGCGCTGACCACTGACCGTGATTTTCCCGGTGATTTTCGCGTGCGCAATCGCGTTTTTCGCCAGCCAGCGGGCATAGGTCAAGTACACTTCCGGTGCGCCGCCGGAGAAGGCGTAGAAATTATCCATGTCCCAATAACTGCGGACGTACTGCGCGCCTTCCAGCTGCTTAATCACCTCGCGAATAGCAAACTGACCCGCGACACGGCTCCACACTTCGTTGTTTGCATCGTTGCGATCCAGCACCATAAACGGGTAGGTGTGCCGAAGCACCCAGCCGATGGCGTGCATGGTCTGCGCCTTGAATCGCACCCCGTTCACGCCGCCGCCTTCTGCGGTGTTTACGAACGCCTCCATATCCAGCAGCGCATACGGGCCGGTTTCTGTTTTGTTCGCGCCCGACCCTTCGCCGGGGCCGGAAAGCGTATGTTCAAGGCAGTACACGGGGAAGTTTTCCAGATAGTGCGGTGTCGCATAAATCGTGCCGTGCGATGCTGATTTCGCCAGCTGGGGATACGCCGCGTCCCTGCCGGAACTTCCTTGCAGCCCCGACTGTCCCGCCTGAAAGCTGCCGATTTTGCCATGAATATTCTTCAGGCTGAATCCATCCGTTTCTGCGGTATACGTTTGCATTTCCCGGAGCAGGCGCAGCATTTCTTTGGGATACGCGAAGTCCGTTACCGTGCAAGCATCCGCATCCGTTTCGCCGGTTTCCGCTGTCATCACCCACACCGTTTCGTCAGCCGTCCACTTCATCTTGCCGCTGGGGAAAGAATCGCCGTACAGGAAGCGCACCTGATACCACACTGCGCCCGAAGCATCTTCCGCAATGGACACCACCTGCACCGCTGCTGCTTTGACGAAATTGCCCTGATACTCGCTGGAAAAATACGCTTCAGACGCATCATCATCCACCGCAGAAAAGACGCGCGTGTCCGTACTGACGCGGACAAAATCGCCGGGATTTACAGGCGGCACCGTTTCGTCGATTTCTTCCGCGCTGCTGATTTCTGGATTTACCGAAGCATCCGGCGATTCTGCGGCATCCGGCTGCTCCGATGCGCCGCTTTCATCCGCTTCGGGCAGATTCGATTCTTGGTGCGGCGCGTCCTGCGAAGGTGCATCCGCGGGCGTTTCTTCTTCATCGGATGCTTCTTCCGGGCGGCTGCCATTGACCACGAACAATCGCTTTTGACCGAAGGCAGTCATTCCGTCGCAGGATGGCACGTCGGCGATGCCCGACACATCCGCATCCGTCAAATAGCGGGTATCCAGCGATGCTGCCGGTACAAAGCCGCGGATGATTTGCTGTTCCGCATCCAGAAACCACACCTGCACGGTTTGATGATTGCTGAAAAACGCGGTCGCCAGCAGAATGGACGCATCATCGACCGCGGCATAAACAATGCGCTCCTGCGATTCTGCGCTGGCATACACGCTGACTGCCCGCACCGTCCGGACGTAGACATACCCATGTTCTTCAATCGCCGCCTGCAAAGGATGACGGTTGTCCGACGAACTTTCCTCCTCCGAATTGGGGAGCATTTCGTCATGGGACGGCTCATCCGGCACATCGGATGCGGATTCGTCAGGCGCTTCCTCCACGGGTGGAAGCACCGGTTCTTCTGCCGGAAGCACAATGACTTCCGTTCCTGTGATGTCCGAGGGCGTGGCTGCTTCTTCTGCTGCCGCACAGAGCGGAATGCAGGTCAGCACCAGCGCCGCAGACAGCACCAATGATGCAAATCGTTTCAATTTGGATTTCAATTTCATTTGCTTCTCCTTCTTATACTATTTTCGGATGAAAATGAGCCAAGATGCGCCGCGAATTTTTCACGCTGTCTAACGCGAATGAAACGCAGCGTAGCAGCGCTACGCTAAGTGGAATAAGCGGACGACAGCGGGGAAAAGGCGCAAGCAGATGGCTCAGGTGAATCCGAAAATAGTATTATTCTTGAACCGCCAGCACAATCAGACGGCCGCTTGCACCGCCCGCACTGCGGTCGCAGGTAATCAGGGTCAGAATGTGGTCATCCGCACCGACTGCCGCGCCTGAATCGTACAGTGCCTTGGCTCGTGCGCGGTCTACATACGCTTGAAACGCCTGTCCGCTGGCAAAATCAGCCGCCGCTGCATCCCAGTCACCAACCTGCATGTTGACGACGGCGAAAATCCGATAGGTGCGTTCGCCGTAAATCGTGTCCAGCTGAATGATGCTGTGCGCGGCGCAGTAGCCCGAATCCTTGTATTGCACAAGGCTGCTGAACATCGCGTCGCTATGGCTCAGGTGATGCCCGTAGATGGCAATGTTCCTGCTCGGTGTCTGATAATCCGCCGACGGCAGCGAGAACAGGCATCCCAGCTTGCTGTTTTTGCCGCTGAACAGGTGCGTCAGGTAGTAGTCCGTCCTGTTCGACCGCACAACCGGATAATCCACCGGCGTACCCGGAATGGTGAGCCATGCGGCAAAATCCGGATTCTGCGCAACGCAGGCTTCTACATCGACACTGCGGGGATTTGCTGTCCGCTCTGCCTGTGCTGGCGGGGCAGTGTCGGAAGCAGCCGGGTGTGCGGAGGGCGGCGCGGCAGCGGGCACAGCGGTTTTCTCTGCCTGCGGCACTTCCAGCAGCAGAGGCAGCACGGTCTGCACGGCGGCTGCCGCGGGGGATGGCGCATCCTCCACCAGTCCCGAAGCCTGTTGAGGGGGCTTAACCTCTGCGGACATGCGCGTGTATACACGGTCATCTTCTTCGACCTCCTTTATCTGCCCGAAAATTGGGCAAAGAAAAATCATGCTTCCGAACAGAAACATGACCATCAGCAGAATATCCAGTTTTCGTTTCATGCGTCTTTATCGCTCCTGCGACATTTGCCGCTTCCGCATCCAGTAATCCAGCAGCTTGAAAATTACCTTTTCCATCTGCTCCGTCGTGTAGGAACGTGGAAAATACTTGGTCAGCTTTTCCTGCGGCAGCACGACAGACCCCTTGACAGGAATCGTCTGCTTGTTCTCCGTCATGATTTCCATGATGCCCTGTTCCGACAGCGTGCCCTGTTTGCTTTCGCGCTTCATGCGCTGGGCTTGCGAGAGGGACGGTGTCTGCTGCGTGTTTTCCAAGGCGGTATCCAGCCACTGCTGTTCTTCCGGCTTCAAGTACGAAAGTTCCACGGCGGGGGTAAAGGCGAGTTTGCCCGCATCCACCTTATCAATGAGCGGCGGTTCAAGGTTGTTCAAGCGCAAAATGCGATGGATTTGGCGCTCACTTTCACCTGCGTCTTTTGCTACTTTAGTGACTGACAACTTCTCGCCAACTTGGCGAGAAGTTAAATCTACTCGTTCGCCTTGACGCTTAATCGCTTCCATTTTCATTTGATACGCTTTAGCACGTTCGCTGGGCAGAATGTTCTCGCGCTGCAAATTGCTGTCCACCATGATGATGACAGCTTCGTCATCGTCCAAATCACGGACAATGGCGGGAATCTCGTTCATCCCCGCCAGCTCACAGGCGCGCTTCCGCCGATGCCCGGACACAATTTCATATCCGCCGTCCGCCATCGGTCGGGCGATAATCGGCACCAGCACTCCATATTCCTTCACGCTCTCCACCGTTTCCATCATCCGGTCATCGTCCAGTACGCGGAATGGATGATCTTTAAAGGGGTGAAGTTCGCTTAGCGCAAGGCGCTGAATCTGCTCCTGCTGGCGTGAGGCTTCCGTGGAGAAAATGTCATCGTAGGAGGTCAGACTTGGCTTTCTGCCGCTGCTTTTCAAGCTGAAGCACCTCCTTCGTGAGCGCGCGATACGCCTGCGCCACCTTGCCGCCGGGGTCGTACTCGAAAATACTTTTCCCGGTCAGGCTCGCTTCTGCCGCACGGACAGAATGCGGAATCGCCGTCTCGAACACCTTGATTTTGCCGCCGTAAGTCTCACGAATCAGCGTCGTGATTTCCTTGGCGTTGTTCGTGCGCCCATCCACCATCGTCATGAGGATGCCGTCGATTTTCAGCTTAGGATTCATTTGCCTGCGTACCTTTGCAATGGTTTGCAGCAGCTGTTCCAGCCCCTTGGCGGACAGGTAATGCGCCTGCACCGGGATGATTACACGGTCTGCCGCCGCCAGCGCATTGATGGTCAGCATTCCCAGCGACGGCATACAGTCGATGATGATGCAGTCGTAGTCCTGCCGATTGCAGGCAAGCACCTGCTTCAAGATGGTTTCGCGGCTCATTGCATTCACCAGCGACACCTCCGTTCCCGCCAGCGCGATGTTAGCAGGCAGCAGGTCAATTCCCTCCGGATGATGCAGTATGCCCTCGCCCGGCGCAATCGGGACATCGTTCATGACCTTGGTCATCAGGTCTGCGATTGTGGGCACAAGCTGATCCGGCTGCTGATTGCCGAGGCTGATGGTCATGCTGCCCTGCGGGTCAGTGTCCACCAGCAGCACCTTTTTTCCTTCCCGTGCCATCGCTGCACCTATGTTGATGCAGCTGGTCGTTTTCGCTACCCCTCCTTTCTGATTTACAGTTGCAAGCACCGTGGGGATGATTTGCCCCGCTTCCTTTCATTTGCCTTGATAAAGAAAAGCACCGACGATTTTCCGTCGATGCTTTCCTCCACCTTTGACAGCTTATATTATAGCACAACTTTTTTTCTCAAACTTTCTCAAACCTTCTCAAAGCTTCTCAAACCTTCTCATTCCTTCTCAACTTTTTGAAGCAGCATCTTATCCAGCATAAGCAAAGTTTCATTGAAAAGGCGATAGACACTGCTCAATCCCAAATGATACTGCTTTGCGACCGTCTTATACCTTTGCTTGTTAATAATAACCGCAACAGCAACGTTCCTTTTTTCTGTATCTCCTATACATTGGAGCAGCTTCATGATTTCATCAACCATCTGATTGTACGCGAGCGCACTCTGCTCATACAGCGCTTCGGCTTCCATGAGGCGAATGATGGCATCTTCATGGGCCGATACATGCCCATTGCCATTCCCGCGTTCACCACTTAAAGTTGCCGTCGTTTTCTCCGCAATGCTCTTGCTAACCGTCACTCTTGCTTGGGCTGCCTCCATACGTTCTTCTGCTTCACGCAGTTTGTTAATCAAATCAACCGCTCTCATTTTTGTGCCTCCTGATTTAACCGTGTCAAAATGTCATATCCATTCAAATCGCAGAGTGTTGAAAATAAGTCGGAAAAAAAGAAGTCAGCTGCTTCATCCTGCATATGATAATAGTACGCAAAGCGCTGCTGAAGATAATTCCGTTCTTCACCTGTAAGGCTCTTCCGCTTGGAATTCAGACGCTTGCTGATTTTCTTCATCATGCGGCTTCGGCTGCGATAGTCTTTTATCGCTTGGAGAATAATTGCGTTTGCCAATAGCTGATAAGGATTCTTTCCAGCCCTTAAAATTCTAAATTCATTCGTCCTTTTTGCCATAACGTTTAAAACCGCTTCCTTTCTATCTCAAACTGTGTTGCTGACTCCTATGCCATGCTTCATTGAAGAGGAACAAGGGTATCTAAGGAAATCTGCTCTAATTCCTCGCTCCATGCGTATTGCGGGAGAAGTCCCTTAACATCCGAAAAAGTACGGCTGGTTTTGTCAAAATACAGCATGACCATTTCGTCAACGACGCCTAAATCACGGTTTTTCATCACCTCCACAACGGTGCTGACATTGCGTGGAATTTCCAATTGAGGATAAACCGTCTTATAGCGTCCCATGAAGTCGACATTGACGCGATGAACCATGAACACATTGTCCGCGATATTTGTGATGTCTGCGGTGCCGCTGATGTCCCCTTTACGAAGGAAACTCTCTGTTTTTCGAGGATGGCAGATGAAGTGGATATGGACGTTCAGTTCCTTTGCCATTGCAGAAAAGAGCTTTACCGTTCTTGACTGCATGTCATACTTATCCGCTGCCGTCGCTATTGGGAAATCCAGCGCCATCAGATTATCAATAATCACAACTTCGGTCTGTTCTGCTTTGACCCACTCATAAATTGTTTTTAGGACTTCTTCGCAGTTCGTCCCAAAGCTATTATCGTAAATAGCCAGCTTTCCTTTCAGCAGCATGTCCAGCTTTCTTTCAATACCGGGTTTTAAGCAGTAATGATTCGCAGCAATGGGATCTGGCATGACATTATTCGGGCCTGCTGCTTGAAGCAGTACCCATTCGCGCACTCGTGATGCTGTCATTTCACCAGAAAATACAGCTGCTTTGAAGCCGCCTGTGATTGCTGCCAATCCAAGCTGGCTGACCAAAGTAGATTTCCCGGATGCATTTGCTCCGCTCCAGATGCTCAATTCACCCTTATTAAAGCCTCCGATTTTTGCATCCAGTGTGGCAAATCGAGACTGAATGACAACAATTTTACTGCGGTCGTAGCTGGGGATAGAGGCTATGTCCAGCATTCGAGGCTGTCTTTGGGCAGCTGCATCAGGTTCCGTGGCAGCCGCGTTTTCACTCTGGATATGCCGAAGTGTAAATGGGGTATTCGCGTAAGCCATCGGGTCGATTTTCTCACGAAATTCATGCCAATGATACCCTGAACAGCTATTATGAAAGCAGTGGAAGCCAAACCGCCCATTGCTATAAGCAAAAACGGCAGCGTCCCCATTGACATGAGAAGTATCAAACGGGCAATGAACAAGCTGATACTTAATACCGTTGCTGATGGCTACCTTCTTTGCGACCTGCACTGCATGATCCGAAAGAAAGCGTTCAAGATTAAAACTGCTATTGCCGCAGGCAGTCGGTATGCTGTCAACCTGCACTGCCTTATGACACGCAGAGGCAATGTTCCGCACAAGATCCATAGATGTAAGTTGAATTTGAGATGGAAAGCGCAGAATTGCACTTTTTCGGTGCGGACGTTCAGATGTATTGGCTCCTTTATGCGTCATTGTCCCGTATAGTTTGGTAATGCGAGCCGGATTAAAAACAGCCGTGTCAATTTTCACCATATCCGTGCTGAACCACTGGTCAAGCACATTTAGAAAATCCGACAGTGTTTGTTTTTCTTCTTTGCACGCATGAACCCGAAACAGCAGATGATACCCGTTTCCGCTGTCACCTACGACTGGCTCACTAAACCCCAGTGCCATCAGCTTTTTCATCGCAGTAGCTGCTACTTTGCGTGCTGCCTCCTTTTCCGGCTTTGATGCACTGACCCCGCTTGGTCGTACCGGATCGGCATCAATCAGAATCCAGCTGTATCCGGCAATATCGTTGTCAGACGTTGTTTCTTGCGGACGTTCTATCAGACGCTCGTGCTGAGCACGCGCATAGCAGGCACTTTTGACGGGGTTCAGCGACTGGTAAAACGTTCGATTCGGATATTTCGCAAGTTCTGACTGAATTGCAGGACTGCCCGCTTTGAAGTAGCCGCTGATAACCGGCTTCGGGTCAATACTTCGGATTTCGACAACATCACCGGGTTCGTGAAGCAATTGCAGCCATTTCACCATGAGGTCGTCCATTCCTCGCTGTCCTCACTTTCTTTGGGTGTTATGCAGTCTCGCCAAGTTTCTTTATGAAGCCATGTCACTAAGCTGGGAATATACCTGCCATTCTCCTTGCGCCAGTTGAAGGAACGTTTTGCTTCTTCCAGCGAATCAAGAATCGCCTGTACCGTAGCGCCCTGTACCAGAGCTGAGCGGAAAATTTCGGCAGCTTCTGCTCGGCGCGTTCGTCGCTCACTCGGGTATGCCAGCCAAAGTTTTTCAAATTCCTCCGGTTCGCTGGAATAAAGTCTGACACCAGAAGCGGCTGTCTCTCTGTCTTTGTATTCTTCTATAACGGGAGCCGCCGCAGCCCCAATTTCCGGGCTGTGGCAGCCCCATTTCGGAGCTGTATCAGCCTCCGTGCTGGAGCTATGGCAGCCCTTCATAGGAGCCAATATAGCCTCGGCATTCTCAGCATTTTGCCGCCCTTGCACGTCATGAATACGTTGCCTGCATTCTGCAAACGTATCAAACGGCATGACAGTAATAATCGTTCCTCTGCTGCTGGTTCTGATTGCAACGATACCTAACTTCTGAAGCGTCATTAAGTGGCGCTGATACTTATGAATCGACCAATGCAGCTGCTCCGAAGCAATCTGTCTTGAAATAAGAACCTCGTTGGCGTGCAGCACTATTCCTTGCCAGACTGTATCAACATGATTTAATCTATATAGCAGAAAGTGATACAGCTTAAACAGTGCATCATTCTTCCAGAGCGGTGTCTGCATCAAGTCCGGGGATGACTTTACAAATCTTGAATTGCCCTGAATCATCGTAACCCTCCAAATGCGTTAAGTCCCTCAAAAACTGCTTTTCCCTATGCAGCTTCATGTCCTGCGGCAGTTTCAGAAAAACTCTACCAGCTGCTCCCGAAGCCCATTCCGAATCTGATGCAGGCAGCGATCAATTCTTCGGCAATTGACACCCATCAGCTGTGCAATTTTCCTATTTGACAGACCGTTTTCTGATAGCTGAAACAGCAATGCACCATGATTTACAATTGAATCCGCATATTTGTATACTGCTGACCACATTTCGTGCATCAGTACCGTTTTTTCTACGTCATCAGGACTAACCAGCACATCAATCCTGCGCATCGTTTTATCAGCTTCATCATCATCCTGCGATTCGTTATTATCAAGCAGCGAATCAAGACTCACATAGATACCATTTCTGCGCCAATAGCAGGAAAGGCAGTCGCCGCAGCATTGCAAATAGTCTTTTTGCGCACAGCGCCGCTCTTTACGCATCTTCGCACGCAGGGTACTGTTCATCCGATGAAGCTCGATTTTCATTTCAGCGGTGACCGGAACACGTTTGTGATAAATTGAAATGAAAGCACTTTGCTGACCGCTTTCTGCCACGAAAAAATCCTCCCTTCAGCTTACTGCCTAATCGGAGGTTTCAATCACAATACCGCCAGCACAAAGCTAAACAGCCCACGAAGAAAGTCACTCCAATCGGCTGCATCGGCACTTCCAATGCTGACTGCATCGTATTCTGTTAAGAAACGCCTTGTGTGGAAGCGATTTTGATCAGGAATCATCACGCGGCATTCCTGCGAACGTTTTATTTCAGCTCGCACGAATATCATAGCATAGCGTCTTAAAATCAAGAAATCTGAATCAGAAAACTGAAAGGCAGCAAAATCAAGGCATTCCGTTGTGGGCGGATTTTTTCAATACTGGGATTGCCGATTTGTCAAGCAGTACTGCAAAGCAACGTTTTCTGTTTCAGAAATTATTTATTTTCTGTTACAGCTAAGTGCTCGCATTCAGCCGTTTACAAAGCAAAAAGCTGCTCATTCCGAGCAGCAATACAGGTTATTGTTCAAAGAGTTCTCGATGTGTTTCCATGACCGTTTCTAAATCATCCATAAACATGCAGTCTATGATGCATTGGTAGCGGTAGTACCGAAGCATTACCGTTTTTGTAAAACCCATCGTTTCCAGCAGCATAGCAGACAGCAGCGGTGGCAGACTTAACCCAACAACAAGTTTGGTAATCTGCTCAACATCGTAAGGAAAGCTGTTGTCTTGGCACATACGCGAAATCGTAGATTCCGATAAGCAGCAGCGCTGGGCTGCCTCACGTTTTGTCCGACAGCGGTCTTTCACCAGCTGTGACATAGCTTTTGCAGGTGTGCGTGGAAAGCTTTCAAGATATGCGACATTTTTCATCATGACTTCTTCTGGTGTCAGTCCGGCAATTTTAGCACTCTTCATAGCGTGAATCATACCATAGCGTTCATTGTACTCCTGATCCGAGTGAAGCTCACCAATCTTGTAGTTCTCATGGTTCGTTCGGTAGTGCTTCTTAAATTTCAGGCAGCACTCATCCAAATGGGATAAAGCCCACGCCGTCAGGCAAACGCCTTTGGGTGTCTTGGATACGAAACTTGGCATGTTGACACATACATGACCATCCGCATAGATAAACTGATGGGTGCTAATCAAGCTGCGAAAGTCCGCGTCTTTTTCATACAGCTCTGTAAATTGAGAACGACCGATAACAAACGTTTCACCAGCACTAAGACGCTCTGGATTAAAGGCAAACGGTTCAATGTAGCTGCCATCGACATAATTGCAAGCACCTTTTGCAGCCGTTGCGCCAAGCATAATCAAACGAGCCTTTATCAGTGACCGACGTTTTTGCTTTTCTTGAGAAATTCTATATATCACATAGGAAATCTTTTTCCCCATGTTGTCATTGCTGTTTGCAATCTCGCGCCAATATTCCTGCACCATGGGCATAAGAACAGGTCTTGGGAAAATTCCCGCATAGCTCACATAAATTGCCTGCCTTTCTACCCACCGAATGTCCTTTTCTGCCGGTTTCGATGCTTTATCTGCTTCTTGATACTCCAACAATTTCAAATCGGCAGAATGCAGCTCTTGAAGTTCAAAAAACATGCTATGCCATTCATAGTGACTGCATTCATGATAAATAGCCCGTTCTATGTCAGAAGAAGGATACACGTTGTCGTTGAGAATGATGGTCTTTGCAGGAATAATGCATTCATGCCATGCCTCATCGTCTGTTGCAGAGCCAATGTTTCCTGATTCAGTTACGCGCACACTGCCTTCCTTCATAAAGAGCATTGCAGACGTATAGTGGTTGCGATATAAAGAGACATTTGTAATATTAAGCCCCATCGCATGAGCAAGTCTTGTCGCACCATCATGCTGATACTTCTGTGTGGCATCTTTTCCAAGATACTTTCCCAGCATTTCCAGAACAAGAACTTCCATTTCTTCATAAGAAAGCACCGGCACCAGAAACTTTGATAGCTTTGGCATCCTTCTTTCAGGGAGTCCTCCCATTGTCACATCGGCAACACTGCCAATCCTCCGAATCCCGTTTTCCAGCACAAAATCAGCAGTGCAGCAGATATAGCGAATCACATAATGCGGAATTTTCCCATCAGCGCAGACAGCAACTTTGATGCGGATTTTCATATCTGCACGCAAATTAATCCTATCTTTGCGCCAGAAAGCTGAGCGGACGATTTTTCCTGCGGAGCGGTCAAAAGCAAGTTTTACGCACCGCAGCACTTCGTCATCCTGCTGCTCCAACCCCAAATTAAGATGCTGCTTGTGTTCCATGTCAATCACAGCTTCAATCTCGTCCATCATTTCATCAAGATAGTGATGCTCAACATAGTCCTGCATCGATTGCAGGACAGGGGCCATCTGGTCGCTCACTCTTGTCGCCTCCTTGCAGATTATCAGCATGACACTGTTATTATATGATACTGGATAGCACATTGCAAGGCGTGATGTGAACATTGGTTGATTTTTAAGACATTCTGATTTTGCATATTGACAAGTATTCCGTAATCTATTATCATGTATATTATTACTGACATTGGAGTGTGATGATATGAAGCTGGCGCGCGTTTCCTCTAACAAAGGCAGTCTGTCTCGTAATGCAAAAACGCAAACACAGGGAAAAAATATGGTTCGAGATAGGATTTCTTTTGCAAGCCGCTTGAAAGAGCTGCGCATGATTGCTCACATTTCTCAGATTGAGCTGGCAGAGCAGCTGCACGTTTCAAGGGCAGCTGTCGCCAATTGGGAAACTGGCAGGACTCGACCGGATATAGCGAACATTCCTGCATTATGCAGCTTGCTTGATATTTCGATTGAAGAGTTCTTCAGCGATTCATCAGACCCTGACAGCAATGCAGAACTTCGCTTATTAAGCAGCTATCGCAAACTTCCAAGCGCCCATCGTGCCATTGTTCTTAGCATGACAGAGCAGCTTCTGGCTGCTGAACGTTCCACACGCATAGACCCGCAAAATGTGCAGGAAATGCAGATTGAGCTGGTTCAGCTGCCTATGGCAGACGATGCCGTGGCAGCAGGGTTCAATCTCGATGATTTCAGTGCACACTGCAAGCAGGTTTACCTCCACTCGTCGCCAATTACGCGCAGAGCTGACCTGATTTTTCATGTGAACGGTGACAGCATGGAACCCGCGTTTCCAAATCAGAGCTATGTGCTTGTTAAGCGTGACGATGCACCTCGTTATGGTGAAGTTGGCATCTTCCAAGTAGATAATGCACTATTTATCAAGGAATACCGAAAAGACGGACTGGCTTCCTTGAACCCGAAGTGGCCGCTGATGCAAAAGGACCACTATGGAAGCATCCAATTTGTGGGGCGAGTCGTCGGCTTGCTCGATGAACATGCGTTTGCAACACGCGAGGAAATTATAACCTTTACGCAAAAAAACTGATGTGTTCAGCGAATGGCTGCTGCAAGTTAAGCAGCAGTGCTTAAAGCGATTGTGTGAGGATGAAAGCGCTATGTCTGAGAATAACTACAGAATTACAGACCGTCCATTGTTTCTTCTGCGGTATATCGTGCAGCACACCAATGATGACCACAAAGTATCGTTAGCGGATTTGATTGCATATTGCGAGCAGCATGGGCACAGCGGCTCACGGCACGCAATCAGCAATGATATTGACATTCTCAATCGCTATGGATTCGATATTATCTGCACGAAGGAAGGCAATAAGAATTTTTACAGCTACGGCAGCCGCCTGCTGGAAACAGCCGAACTGCGGATGCTAATAGATGCGGTAGCCGCTGCGCCATTCCTCACAGCCCGTCATACCGCCTGCCTCACGCAAAAGCTGGCATCAATTGCCGGACTATATGATGCTGAACAGCTCTGCGCAACGGTTTCAGCAAGCAATCAGTCGAAAAGCGTCAATGGTCGTATTTTTCTATCGATTGATATTATTCATCAGGCAATAGCAGCATCAAAGAAAATCAGCTTTCAGTATGCTGCCTATAACGGGCAGCACAATCGCGAGCCACGGTTTTCTGAAGAAATTGGTTTTTCTCCGTATTCGACCATATGGCGGACAGATTGGTATTACGTCGTAGGCTGGTCTGACAGCGAATCAGCTATACGCGCTTATCGTCTTGATAAAATGCAGATTCCCTGTTTCGTAGATGCGGAAGCTGTCAAGCAGCCGCTTGATTTTCACCCTGCTGATTATGTGGAATCTTATCTTTCTCATGCATGTGTTTATCAGAAAACAGCCGTTACGCTGGAATGCGAAAATAGCATGATGAACCATGTAATTGATCAATTTGGTGAGCATTTCCCATACAGGCAGATAGACAACACGCATTTTCAGGCGACGATTCCTGTGAAACTCACAAGATCATTTTGGGGATGGATTTTTGAACACGTGGGGAGTATACGAATCGCCGCGCCAGAATCCGTCCAAACGCAGTATCGCAATATGCTGCGGCGTGCATTAGAGTCCATCAACTGAATGGCTTCTCGCAAAGCTGCTGTTCAGCAAACAATTTTCCGAATTTTGCATGCTCCATAGTAAAATTTTTTTGCTATGGAGTCCTTTTTTATGTCGCAAACGGGACACAAATTTACAGTTCAAGAGTGAAGGGAGTAACCTTCAAATTGCTGCATGAGGTGATTTGCAATGATGAAAGTACCAGAAGTTCAGGCTGCAATGGAGCGCACCGGCGTTGAACGCAAATGTTACACGACGGATGAAGTCGCGACGATGCTTGGCATCAGCATGAAGAGTGTTTATCAGCTGCTCAAACAGAATGCTTTCCGAAGTATCCGTCTGCCCGGAGGAATCTACCGAATCCCGAAAACTACTTTTGATGCATGGCTCAACGCACAGCCTGAGCGCTAAGCAGGAAAGCAGGGTATCGACAGACTAAAAAAATGGCGGAAGATGTGCTATCGTTTTTGCTGGCAGGTGAAAAATCTGACTGCCGGAAAGGAGAACCACCATGAACAGAGTGCGGGAAGCATCAACCATGTCAGTGCCGACCATGCGTCAGATGCTGGGGCTGAAAAAAACAGCCAGCTACTGGCTGATTAAAAAGCAATGGTTCGATGTTCTCACGATTCACGGAGAAATGCGCGTAGTCATCAGCTCGTTTGAAACGTGGTATGCCAATCAAACCCATTACCGAAAGGTGAATGGGCCGCCGCCGGGAGAAGAGCTGCGAAAGAAGTCGTATTCCGTGAAGGATATTTCTAACCTGCTTGGCATCGGAATTGATACCGTCTACGACTTGATTCACCGGGAAAAAATTCCGTATTCCGTGTATCAATACGGTCAGTGGCGCGTCGATGCTGCAGTGTTTCAGTTCTGGTATAATTCGCAATGCACCTATCATCTTGTCACAGCTGAACACCCAAACGAGCTGCATAAAGCAAACCTCATGAAGCTCACGGAATTTGGGCGTTTATTGGGGCTTGAGCGTGATGAAACATACAAATTGGTTCGGCAGCTAAAATATGTGCTGGAAATTGTTAGTATCAACAGGCAGCTGTATGTTACCATGAGCAGCTATCAGCGCTGGCGTGAAACTGAGATGCGGACAGACGCGCAGATTGCTGCGTCTGTTGTAAAACGTTCGCGAAAGGAATTGCCGCAAATATTGCCGGCTGTCAGCAGCGTCGAGCAGGAGAGTACATCCATTCCAGCACAAAAATTCTTCACTGTGCCGGAAGCAGCGGCATTTCTGCATTTGTCGGAAAGAACCGTTTACCGGCTGTGTTCTGACGGGCGGATTCCGGCGAAACGGTTGGCTTCGCAGTGGCGCATTGCGCGGACTGATCTTGAAAGGCTGTCCAATCAGAACAACAGCAATCAGCAAGGAGAAGAAATGAATGGCGACAATCATCTGTAAACGCAACAAGTTCAACGTTGTCTATTCCTACTATGATGAGGCAGGAAAGCGTCATCAGAAGTGGGAAGCCTTCCCGACAATGCCGGAAGCGAAGCAGCGCAAATCGGAAATCGAATACAAACAGCAGCTCGGCTCGTTCACCATTCCGACCTGCAACACGCTCAATGAACTGCTGAAAGAGTATGTTTCGCTCTACGGCAAGACGAAGTGGGCGATTAACGGTTACAGCTCAAACACCGGGCTGATTCGGCACTACATTGCCCCCAAACTCGGCGAACTGCGGTTGAAGGAAATTACGCCGCGGGTGCTGGAAATGTTCTATCAGGGACTGCTGAAAACGCCCGCGGTGCCCTTGATGACGGACAAGAAGTATCGCCAAACTGGGAAGTTTGTGCAGCCGCCGACGATTCGCAAAATCCACAATCTTCTGCACAGCGCTTTCAGGCAAGCGCAAAAATGGGAGCTCCTCGAAAAGAACCCTGCCGAGTTTGCAACCCTCCCGAAATACGAAATGAAGGAGCGCGACATCTGGGATTCTCAGACGCTGTTCCACGCGATTGACTGCTGTGAAGATGAGCGACTGAAACTGTGCCTGAATCTGGCGTTTTCCTGCTCTTTGCGCATTGGCGAACTGCTTGGACTGACGTGGGACTGCGTGGACATTTCGGAAGAGAGCATTGCGGCGGGAAAAGCCCACATTGTCGTCAACAAGCAGCTCCAGCGCGTCAGCAAGCGCAGCATGGAAGCTACCGACAGCAAGGACGTGCTGACCGCATTCCCTGAAATCGGCTTGCAGAACAAAACCGTGCTGATTTTGAAAAAGCCGAAAACGCGCGCCAGCATCCGGAAAATTTTTCTTCCCAAGACGGTTGCTGAAAACCTGACGAAGTGGAAAATGGAGCAGGATTTGCTGATTGAGCAGCTGGGTGCAGAGTACCACGACTACAACCTCGTCATCGCGGGAAGCCGTGGTCAGCCGGTGGAATCGAACATCATCCGCAAGAGTATGCGGCAGCTGATTGAGGCAAACGAGCTTCCGCAAGTCTGCTTCCATAGTCTGCGGCACTCCAGCATCACCTACAAACTCAAGCTGAATGGCGGCGATATTAAGGCGGTGCAAGGGGATTCCGGTCATGCGCAGGCGACAATGGTAACGGATCAGTATTCGCACATTCTGGACGAGAGCCGCAGAAACAATGCGCAGCTGTTTGAGCAGGCGTTTTATGGCGGAAAGGGCGTGAAAATCGTGCCGGAAGCGCAGGATAAAGCCGTGGAAGAGCAAGCGCAGCAGGCGGGGTTTAATTCAGAAGTGCTGCTCAAAATTTTCAGCAATCCGGATATGGTCGCTATGCTGAAAATGCTCGCCAAGACACTGGGATAATCACGAACACCCCAATATACTCGAAAGCTCTGCGGAAATCTCCCGCAGAGTTTTTTGCTGCCATCAAAAGCGTCAGGCAGTTTGCATTCCAGCACACGGCTGCTTCTTTGTCTAACCGCATCCAACATAGCGAAACAGGGCATGAGAAGAGTTGATAATTCGATGCACAGGAAGTCAAGACGATTACTAAAAAATATTGTTATTTTGCCTGTTGAGAATCCATCCCATCATGCAGATAATGCCAAAAAATGTGGAGCGCAGAAAATTGCTGACACGCTGCGCACGCGAATGTTAGGCAAATCGCCCGTTTGCCAGAACAGCGGTGTTGGCAAAAAAGGCGAAATGTTGGAAAACTGCCATCAACGCCAGCAGCGGAGCAAAACATAGATTTCCAATAGAAGGCAAAAAATTCTTTCCAGCCGATGTCCTTCGCGCGTTTGCCAACACGCACGCGAGAACGTCAACCAGAAAGATTTATTTATTTGGTAATGAGCCCAGTGGGAGTCGAACCCACGACCGACTGCTTAGGAGGCAGTTACTCTATCCAACTGAGCTATGGGCTCATATGCCTGAAACCCGGTGATTTCAAGGTTTTCGCACGGTTTCAGTGCGATTCTTATGGCTTTATTTTAGTTCTGCTTTGATAAGAAAAATAATTATGAAATCATATTTGTTTTCCTTATCGTAGCGAGGCGACGATTTCCCTTCCACAGAAGGCTTGGGAAGCGGTTTGTCCGCCACTCGGTAGGTTTTGAACCCCATTCCTATCAAGTCAGCGACGCAAAGGGAAGCGTTGAGCGCTTTCTTAGGAGGACGAAAAAAGCGTTCGCCTTCGCTGCCCTCCAACGTGCCGCAAGTGCTTGATGTTACTTGGTTTCTAACAATTTCCGGACGTTCGCATTTCCTCCAAAAAGCCCCTCTTTTACCCTAGTGCGATTAGCAGGAAATTAGCAGAGCTAATTTTGGCGGTGGGACATTTTCCCGGATCATTCGCCAAAATTAGCAAGTTGACCGAAATCACGTTTTTGAAATACCATCAATTTACGGAAAAAAGTTCAGTATTATTAAACTCGATACCATGCTGTAATTCTGTCCATACTCTTGATGATTTCTTCGCCCACTGTAGGCTCTTGCGGTTGTGAAAAGTCATGAGGGTTTGCTTGTGGATTGCGTGACCGTCCGCTTTTCTTTGCATCGTCGTCCGCCAAATTTTGCAGCAATCACGGCTGCTAATCGCGCTGATGGTTAGAAATCCAATAAAACATACTATCTCCGGGGCGATGACCGGTCTCTGGCAGGCATAGTGAAACCCTTTATGTAAAGCCACTTTTCAGCGTCTTCATCATAGGGTTTTCGTTAGTAGATCGTTCGCTTAGTAAGCATCAGTCAAAGGTAAAGCCTCCGCCTTTGGTCATAATAATGGGGGTGTATTCAACACGGAGAACATTTCCCTCATTAAAAAAACGCGCCGCCCATCCCGTGTAAGCGGGGACAGGCGGCGCATCTATGCTTTCGGGAGCGCGTCAGGCGGGATTAATCGTCGTCGTCGTCATCGTCATCATCGTCGTCGTCATCGTGATCGTCATCGCGGTCATCATCGTGATTATCGTCGTGATCGTCGTCGCGATCAGGCTGGCGGTTGTCGTTTGAGGGGGCGGGCTCGCTGCGCTCCACGTCATATTCGAGGACGCTTCCGGTGGCCGCGTCGATCTCGTATTCGTACTCGGTGCTGCCCTTGATGAATTCGATTTCGTATTTGCGCAGGCCGTCGTCCTTCTCGAGCTTGGCCTTGGTGAAGGACACCTCGGCGGCGGAGAGCCCCGCGTGCTTCAGCGCGATGCTCTTGGCCTGATCCACGCCGATATAGCTGGAGGCGGCGGGCTGAGCGGTGGCGCGCGTCTCAATGCTTCTTTCGCGGATGGCGCCGGTGACCGCGTCGATTTCGTACTCATACTCGGCGGCAGCGGTGACAAATTCGATTTCGTACACCAGCATGCCGTCCTCGCGGTCGAACTTGGTCTTGGTGAACGTCACGTCGGCGGCGGAGAGAGAAGCGTCGCTCAGCGCGATGGAGCGCGCCTTTTCGCGGGAGATTCCCTGATCGCTGGCCACGGTTTCGGGGTTCGCGGGCTGCTGGCCGGGGCGCACGGTCTCGTTTTCGGCGAAGTATTCTATGCTCGTGCCGCACACAGTGCCGGAAACCGCGTCCACGTCATAGTCGTATTCGGCCGTCGCGGTGTA
>ERZ1673730.407-NODE-407-length-56630-cov-13.015077_pt1 | contig 56630 bp, 60 predicted proteins | sample MGYA00580200_ERZ1673730 | MGnify/ENA primary metagenome ERZ1673730 (study PRJEB41218, sample SAMN15661761) | gut metagenome | host: Homo sapiens | place: Canada: London | collected 2015-08-20/2019-03-30 | study: EMG produced TPA metagenomics assembly of...
AATACTTCTCGGCTCGCAAACGTGCGAGCGCAGCGAGTGCGCTGCGGCGAGCCGCGATCCCCTCGAATGGGAGAGCCCCGCAGGGCTCTCCCATTTGAATATAAAAAAGGCGCACCCGAAGGTGCGCCCCCTCCGCAATGCCGTAGGGGTCAGATTAGAACCTGCACGACTCGGCAGGTGGGTCGCCGCCCGATCGCTTCCGCGCTTCCAACGTCCGGCAAAAAGCCGGGAGGCCTGCAATTCACGGCCGGAGATAGGCGTCCCTTATATCTAATGTGGGTTTAAAATGACCCGGTGAAGTGTGGCTACGAGCACCGCAGAAAGAAAATCTTATTCCTTCTCTTCTTCCGCTTCCATGATCTGCTGGTAGTATTCGTACACACGATCCAGCTCGTCATCGTCGTCCACGGAGTCGAAAAGCTCCTCGCCGTTCTCCTCGCGGCTCTTCAGGAAGATGAGACCGTAATCGGGATCGTTCACGTCCATGTTTTCAATGTCTGCCGGGACGAACACGCAGTACGTCTGGCCTTCAAATTCAATAGTATCGAGCAGCTCGAGATCAAACTCGTTGCCGTCCTCGTCGGAGATGGTAATGATATCGCCGCCGAAATCTTCGTTCATGTCAGCACCTCTTTTGTATGGATCCCGTTCGTTTCCTTCGGGTATTTTGATTATACCATGAATGCGGTAAAAATCAAGTGTATCCGCTCGAATGGTTCACGACCCGAAATCTTCGAGCCGCGCGTACAGCTCCTCGCGGCTGTATACGGCGATGCCGCCGGAGAGCGCCGCGCGGTCGGCGCTCGGCAGCGTGTGCACCGCGATGGCCGTGATCTGCCGCGGCAGCGTCCGCTCGTCCGGCGCGAAGATCGCCACGCGCCCGTGGTATTCCCCCAGCGAACAGTATTCCGCCTTCTTTCCTCCCGAAAGCGCGAACATCGCCGCGCCCGCCGCGGCGCACAGCGCGAGCGACACCGCGCCGATATGACCTGCTTTCATGGCTCTTTTCCTCCGTTTCCCTGCTACCTTCTCCGCGCAGTATGCCCGAAAATGAACGAATTACCCGTTTTTTCCGTCCTATGGATATACCTGCTTTAAAAAATTTCCATTTCGGATACAATATTTCTCAGAAGTATGGTATAATGATTTATTATTATACGCACATGCTCGACGATTCCGGAGGCAACTATGGATCAGAAACGCCCCTACAACGATATACCGAACGGCGATACCGCGCCCATGCCGCCCGTATCCGGCGATACGGTGCCGCTTCCCGCACCGGGGGAGGGAACGCCCGCGCCGGAGACAGACAACGCCGCGCCGGAAAACGGCGCGCCGTCTCCCGAGACCGCCAAGGCTGCTCCGGAGCCGGAGAAGAAGCCGGACGCGAAAAAAGCAAAAAAGAAAGCGCCGCGCGAAAAGCGTTCCCGCGGCATGTCCCGGGGCGCGCGCACCGCGCTCGCCGTCGGCGACGCCGCCATATCCACCGTGGGAGATATGGTGCGGTTCATTGTCCGCATCGTGCTCTCGGTGCTGCTCGTGCTGCTGCTGGGCGGGCTTCTCTTCGCGTGCATTTTCGCCTACTATGTGAAGAATACCCTTACGACCGATCTGAACATCACGCTTGAGGACTACGCCATCTCGCTCTCGAGCACGGTCTGGGCCTACGATAACAACGGCCAGACCGTAGAGCTCGCGGTGCTGGCAACGGACGAGAACCGCATCTGGGTCGATTACGACGAGCTGCCGCCGTATCTCGAAAAGGCGGCGGTCGCCATCGAGGACAAGCGCTTCTATGACCACAAGGGCGTGGACTGGTACCGCACGGCGGGCGCGTTCGTCAACATGTTCCTCGGCATGAAAAACGACTTCGGCGGCTCGACGATCACGCAGCAGCTCATCAAAAACGTCACTACGGAAGACGACGTCACCGTGCAGCGAAAGCTCGTGGAGATCTTCCGCGCTCTCGATCTCGAAAAGGAATACACCAAGGAAGAGATCATGGAGTGGTATCTCAACGTCGTCTACTTCGGCGAGGGCGCGAGCGGCGTGCAGATGGCCGCGAACACCTATTTCGGCAAGGACGTGCGCGATCTCACACTTGCGCAGTGCGCGAGCATCATCGGCATCACGAACAACCCCTCGCGCTACAGCCCCTTCGCCAGCGTGGAGAACAACAAAAAGCGCACCAAGACCATTCTCTACGAGATGTATGACCAGGATTACATCTCCCATGAGGAATATACCGCCGCCGTCGCGGAGGTCGATAACGACGAGCTGCACTTCATCCGCGGCGAAAACGAGGTCTACCAGCAGGAGATCTATTCCTATTATGTGGAAATGGTCATCAAGGACGTGCTGAGCGATCTGCAGTCACGTCTCGGTCTTTCCGAGGCCGCGGCGCGCCAGCTCCTGTACCACGGCGGCTATCAGATCTACGCCTGCGTCGATCCCTTCGTGCAGCAGGTCGTGGACGATATCTATACCGACCCGGACAGCATGCCGCAGCCCTATTACTACAGCAGCCAGCCGCTGCAGTCCGCCTGCATGGTCATCGACCCGTTCACCGGCGAGATCAAGGCCATCGGCGGCGCGATCGGCGAAAAAGACCGCAACTTCGGCTTTAACTACGCCATCGACGCGCACCGGCCCTCCGGCTCCTCGGCAAAGCCGCTCGCGTCCTACGGCCCGGCGATGGATCTCGGCCTTATCACCGAGTCTACGCTCGTGGACGACAGCCCCGATATCCAGCTGCGCGGCACCTACTGGTACCCGCGCAACTCCGGAAGCTCCTACGACGGCATCATCACCATCTGGGACGCGCTGGTGCGCTCGAAGAACACCGTCGCCGCGCAGATCATCGATAAGCTCACGCCGAGCGTTTCCTTTGAATACCTCACCGAGCGCATGGGCTTCCAGCTCGTCGAGGCGGACCGGGACTATGCCCCTCTCGCTCTCGGCCAGTTCACCTACGGCGTAACGGTGCGCGAAATGGCGCAGGCATACACCTCCTTCCCAAACGACGGCGAGATGACGTACGCGAGATCGTATTCGCTCATCACCGATTCAAACGGCAACACCGTTCTCGAAAACGGCATGCGCACGAGCCATGTGTTCAGCGTGGACACCGCCCGGTGCATGACCGAAATGCTCGAGGCCGCCGCGTGGTACGGCACGGGCTACGAGGTCTATCTCGGCTACGGCAAAATGCCCGTCGCCGGTAAGACCGGTACGACCTCCGACGACTACGACCGCTGGTTCTGCGGTTTCTCGCCGTACTATGTGACCGCCGTCTGGACCGGCTACGACAGTCCCGCGCCCATGTACTATTCCGGCAACCCCGCCGCGCAGATCTGGCGGCGCGTCATGTCGCAGATCAACGAGCCGCTGCCCGTGATCCAGTTCAACGACCCGACGAACCGCGGCTACGACACCGGCATTTTCGGCGATCTTGAAACGACGCCGGAGCCGACGCCCGTGCCGACCGCGACGCCCGCGCCCACGGAGGCGCCGACCCCGGAGCCCACCGTGGAACCGACGCCTGCGCCGACAGACGAGCCGCAGCGCATCCCTCTCGCGCCGTCAGCGCCCGAGGAATGAACGGTCTCGTCCCGCACCTTCCAAAAATCTTACCGCCCCGAAGAAAAAATCTTCGGGGCGGCTTTCTTTTTCAGGAAGATTTCAGGAAATCGCCGTATAGCAGCACCATCAAAGCAAAGGGGACGCCACCATGAACGGATATACTTTTGAACGGCGGGAGCTCAAATACCGCATCACGGACGCGCAGCGCGCAGCGCTCGAAGCCGCGTTCGGTGCGCGGATGGTTCCGGATGAGCATGGCGAGAGCACCATCTGCAATATATATTACGATACGGCCGATTACCGGCTCATCCGCGCCTCGCTCGAAAAGCCGGCGTACAAGGAAAAGCTGCGGCTGCGCAGCTACGGTGTGACCGAGCCGGGCGGCGAGGTGTTTCTCGAGCTGAAAAAGAAATACAAGGGCATTGTGTATAAGCGCCGCATCACGCCGCCGGAGGACGCCGCCGGGGAATTTATCGCCGGACGCGCCCCGCTCTGTGAACACCCCCCTCAAAGCAGCCAACAGCCGCAGCGGAAAACCGCTGCGGCTGCAGTCTGTCGAAAAAGCCTCGCAGAGTTTGCGCCCGCAGGCGCAAATAAAGTTCAAAGCATTTTTGCTTCTCGGCTCGCAAACGTGCGGGCGTAAGCGAGTGCGCTGCGGCGAGCCGCAGCCCCTTCAAACGAGAGCCCAACGCAGTGGGTCTCGTTTGAGAGCGTGTCAAAAAAACTTTTTTAAGACGCTCAAGACCACCGGCGCAGCCGGTGGTCTTGACTCTGCCGCCGAAATTGCTTTGGCGGCGGGGCTTTTATCGATTTTTATTCGCCGATGCGGTAGACGCGTCCCTTTTCCTTGGCGATCTTGTGCGCGTTGAACGCCGCCGGTACCGCGCCGATGGCCGAGAAGAGATAGAGCGTGATGAGATTGCTCCGATAGGCGTCGGCGTCCACCAGCTCGTGCATCCACGCGAACGCCTGACCGAAGGAGAGATCCAGCTCCCGCGATGCCGCGATCGCAATGTCCATACGGTTGCCGAGATAGACCGCAGCGAGCATCACGACGACGCTCACGGCGATGCCGAGAGCGGAGAGCTTGCCCGCGCCGCGGCGGTAGCCGCCGATGGTGCAGTAGCCGAGCACCATGCCGGAGATCGCCGCAACATAGCCGAGCTGACCGATGAGCACGATCGCCGCCGCGCCGATCAGCCCGCCGATGAGCGCGCCGAGGATGCCGCGGCCGATGTTTTCGGGCGTTTCGGCCTGAATGCGCTCGTTCTGATCCGCCTTGCGGCTGAGCTCCGTAAAGAGCGCCGGCGCGACAAGCTGCGGCACGCCGCTCGTCATGCAGCCGACCGTTTCGCCGACGGCGTGGGAGATCTCGCAGCAGTTTTCGTAGCCGTTTTCATGCAGGAACGAGAGAAGCTCCGGCAGAAGCGTGTGGATCTTCCCGGCATAGCTTTTCGCCGCAGCGCCGGGGCGGAGAGAAAAGATGACGCGCGTCCCCGCCGTTTTGCAGCCGGAGAGCTCCGGCCGCGCCTTGACAAAGTCGCGGAAGCTCTCTTTATCCGGCTCTTCCCCGCCGCGGAGAACGGAGACGACAAGCTCGTTGCGCCCCATCAGGATCAGGAACGTATATTCCCCGCGCGTGCCGCAGTAGGTCGCGCCGTCGTGCGCCATGGAAAGGCCTTCCTGCTGAAGCAGCGTATCCGAAAGCTTCATGCTTTTTTGTCCTCCTCCGGCGCGTTGAGTGCGGCGATCTCTTCGGGGGTGAAGTTGTACACGGCGTCGCAGAACTGGCAGCGCACCTCGATATCCTTCTGCTCCTCGCGCAGCGACGCGAGATCGTCCGCGGAAAGGCTCGCGAGCGCGCCGAGCACCCGCTCGCGGCTGCAATAGCACTTGTACGCCATATCGCTCTCCGCCGTTTTGTGCCATGCAAGGCCCTTGAACACCTGCGCGATGACCGTCTCCGCGCCGTCCTCGTCGAGGATGGTCGTAAGCTGGTCCATGAGGAAGATGTTGTCCTCCAGCGCCTTGACCGTCTCCTCGGCGGCGTTCGGCATGAGCTGCATGATAAAGCCGCCCGCGGCCTTGACGCTGCCGTCCGGATTCACGAGCACGCCGAGCGCGCACGCCGAACCGAGCTGGTCGCTCTCGGTGAGGAACGCCGCAAGATCCTCGGCGATCTCGCCGCTCACGAGCGCGGCGGAGCCGGAGTACGGCTCGCGCAGGCCGATGTCGCGGCTGACCGTGAGAAGGCCCTCCTTGCCGACCGCGCCGGAGACGTCGAGCTTGCCGTCCCGCTCGCGGATGGGAAGATCGACCTCGGGGTGGGAGACGTAGCCGCGCACATTGCCGGCATTGTCCGATACCGCAAGGATCGTGCCGATCGGCCCGCCGCCCTGGATGCGCAGCGTGAGCGCGGCGTTGTCCTCCTTGAGCATTTCGCCGAGGAGCGACGCGCCGCAGAGCGTGCGGCCGAGCGCCGCCGTGCCGACGGGGTGCAGATGGTGGATGTTTCTCGCGCGCTCGACCATGTCGGGCGCGGTGATGACGGATATTTTTGCCGTGCCGTCGTTCGTGACGGCGCGAAGAATTTTGCCCATGGTTTTTTCTCCTTAGAAATTGACTTGCAAATGGCTCTGTGGGAAAGGCTCCCTTGTGTAAAGGGAGCTGTCAGCCGTAAGGCTGACTGAGGGATTGTCGTTTGACGAAGCACGCGACAGTCTGCAATCCCTCCGTCAAAACCTGCGGTTTTGCCACCTCCCTTTGCACAAGGGAGGCATTGGTTTCTTTTTACTCCTTCACGCACTCGGCGGTGAAGAAGAGCCGTCCCTGGTTGTGCTGCGGGCCGTCCGTAAAAAGGCGGATGCTGCCGAAGCCCGCATCGACGAGGTGCTTTTCCAGCGCTTCCGGCGTATAGATATACTCCGTATGCTCTTCCTGCTCACGGCGGTAGGTCTGCCCCTTGATGCGGCGGAAAATGTCCATGCCGTAGCGCAGTTCGTTTTCCACGACCTCCGAGCGCCAGAGACAGAGCGTATCGTCCTCCTCGTCCACGAAGCACTGCCCGTCGAGCGAGCGCATATGCCCCGGCGAGAGAAAGTCAAAGCAGAGCGTACCGCCCGGCGAGAGAAACAGATGCAGCCGCCGGAACACCTCCGGAAGCGTTTCGGGCCGCATGTAGTTCACGCCGTCGAGCGAGCATACCGCGGCGTCCACGGTGTCGTAAAGATCGAGTTTCTCCGCCCGCTGGCAGAGAAGCATCGGCGCAACGACGCCCTCCGGCAGCTCGCAGAGCTTCTGCTGGAACACCGAGAGCATTTCCTCCGAGGCGTCCACGCAGATCATCTCGTACCCGTGTTCGGCCAGAAGCAGCGAGAGCGTACCCGTGCCGCAGCAGAGATCCAAAACCGTATGAACGGCCCTGCCGCTGTGGGCAAAGGCCGTTTCATACCACGTCTCCAGCGCTTCGTACGGCACGTCTCCGGTCAGCGCGTCATAGCGCGCGGCGAGAGGTCCATAGCACTGGCTCATTTTTCTTCCGCTTCCTTCTCTTCTTCCGCTTGCTGTTCCTTCAGACGGCGGAAGGCTACGCTGTAGCCGTCCTCGCCGTACTGCAGTGAGCGGTTCACGCGGCTGATCGTTGCGCTCGAAGCGCCGGTCTTTTCCAGTATGTCGTTATAGATCATGCCCTCGCTGAGAAGCACCGCCACCTGATAGCGCTGCTCCATTGCCTGCAGCTCGGATACCGTGCAGAGGTCGTCAAAGAACTTCATCAGCTCTTCCACGGTATTGAGCGTAAGGATTGCCTTATACATTTCCTCGTTGCGCGGTTTTTTCAAGTGTTTGTTCATACAGCGTTTTACCTGTACCCTTTTTCATTTTAGCTTATTAGCTAATAACTGTATTGTAACGCGCGGCGGCAAAAAAGGCAAGATGGAGCTTTACACGATTTAAAGAGTGATTTTTGGTGAGAATGTTATTGCCGAGCGGCGGAAAATACGGTATGATAGATACAAATTAAAATAAGGGAGGTTTTTTCCGTGATCCCACCTTCCGGAACGATCGCATTCTGGGTCGTGGCGCTCGTCGTGTTTCTCATCGTTGAAGCCGTGACCGCGGGACTTGTATCCATCTGGTTCGTTTTCGGCTCGCTCGTGGCGCTCATCTGCGCGGCGCTCGGCGCGGCAGTGTGGCTCCAGATCTTCTGGTTCGTCATCGTCTCCGTCGCCACGCTCGTTCTCACGCGGCCGCTCGTGAAGCGGTATGTGGACAGCCGGAGCGTCGCTACCAACGCCGACCGCAGCATCGGCCGCGCCGCTGTTGTCACCGAGCGCATCGACAATCTCGCCGCCACCGGCGCCGTAAAGCTTGACGGCGTTGTGTGGACCGCGCGCAGCACCGACGATGCCGTCGCCATTGAGGCCGGCGAGCGCGTCACCGTCCGCGCCATTGAGGGCGTAAAACTCATCGTAGAGCGCACCGTGCGCTGAATCTGCATTGTATTTTAATAAGGAGGAAATCCCATGATCGTATTAGCCATCATTCTCGTGCTGGTGCTCGTACTCATCATCACGAACCTGTGCGTCGTACAGCAGGCGCAGGCCTACGTCATCGAGCGTCTCGGCGCGTACAGCACCACGTGGGGCAAGGGTCTCCATGTGAAGCTGCCGTTCATCGAGCGCGTGGCGCGCCGCGTCTCGCTCAAGGAGCAGGTCGCAGACTTCCCGCCCCAGCCCGTGATCACGAAGGACAACGTCACCATGCAGATCGACACCGTTGTCTACTTCCAGATCACTGACCCGAAGCTCTATACCTACGGCATCGAGCAGCCGATGGTCGCCATCGAAACGCTCTCCGCCACGACGCTCCGCAACATCATCGGCGATCTGGAGCTTGACCAGTGCCTCACGAGCCGCGACATCATCAACAGCAAGATGCGCGTCATTCTTGACGAGGCTACCGACCCCTGGGGCATCAAGGTCAACCGCGTGGAGCTCAAGAACATTCTCCCGCCGCGCGAGATCCAGAGCGCGATGGAAAAGCAGATGAAGGCCGAGCGCGAACGCCGCGAGGCCATTCTCCGCGCCGAGGGTGAAAAGCGCGCCGCCATTCTCGAGGCCGAGGGCGAAAAGGAATCCGCCATTCTCCGCGCCGACGCGAAGAAGCAGGAGCAGATCCTTGAGGCCGAAGGCCGCGCCGCCGCGATCCTCGCCGTGCAGAAGGCGACCGCCGACGGCATCCGTCTGCTCAACGACGCCGCCCCCACCGATCCGGTGCTGCGTCTGCGCGCGCTGGAGGCTTTCACCGCCGCCGCCGACGGCAAGGCCACCAAGATCATCATCCCCTCCGAGATCCAGGGCATCGCCGGTCTTGCAAAGGGCGTCGTCGAATCCGTAAAGGACGACTGAGCATCCCCCTTCCCCCGCGAACACCGCCGCAGCGCCGGCCATCCGGCGCTGCGGTTTTCCCCGCCAACAGCCAGTTTTTCCGGTTTTGTTACCGTTTTTCCGGCAGCGGCCAACGCAGAACGATCCCCTCTGCTCGCCGTTTTGTAACTTTTGTTGCCGGATTTTGCGCCATAACAGCTAATTTAAACGGTTTTATTCCGGTAATAACTGTGCGTGATTCACAAAAAGCTCCGTTTCTGTTGACAGGCGGGATACAATGTGTTACATTTTGGTTACAAATTCGAGGTGATTTGAATTGGCATCCGCTAAGAATGCGCTGGTGTACAAGGGACACCCGCTCCGCCGCAAGGACAACATCCTCTATTACGGCAGCATGTCCGACAAATACATCATCATGATGCAGATCATGGACACGAAACCGGTCAAGCCGGTTGCCGGTGCGGAAAGCGCCGGTGAGCTGAAGGTCGCCACCCGCGTGAGCGTCCAGCTGCAGCTCACCGACCCGACGGTCAAGAGCCGCGACCGCATCGTGAAGAAATCCGAAAAAGGCAGCCTGTACGCCGCCATGGACGTGGCGAGCGTGTGGCTCGAACGAGCGCTGACGAAGGACTAAGCTCCGAAACAGCGCACCAGCTCCAGGAAATGAGGTATGGGGATCATGAAAAACTGCAAGAAACTGCTTTCCATTATCGTTACGCTTCTTCTGGCGGCGTCTCTGCTCACGAGCAGCGCGTTTGCCATTTCGGGCGAAGCGTTCATCGCAACGCCGGGCGAGGTCAACCTGCGTGACAGCGGCAGCTTCAACAGCAATGTTATCGACGCCGCCCCGCAGGGCGCGACCGTTTACGTTCTCGGCGACGCCGGCTACGGCTGGTACAAGGTGAGCTACAACGGCAAGACCGGCTACATGGCTTCCTACTACCTGCTCTTCAACGAGGTCCCGTCCGCGGAGAACGTGGATTCCGTTCCGGAAAAGGCTCCGGCGCAGGAGACCACGCAGGAGACCGTGCAGCAGCCCGCGCAGGAGGTTCCTTCGCAGACCTACGTTGCGCCTCCCGCGACCGGCGACAGCAACGCCACCGTTCTCGGCTCCGGCATCTGCTTCCGCAGCGGCCCGAGCACCTACAGCAGCGTGATCGAAACGCTTGAGACCGGCACGCCCATCCGCGTGAACGGCGTGTGCGGCTCCTGGTATGAATGCGTATATAACGGCAGCACCGGCTACATCTACGGCGACTATGTCGTGCTCAACGGCACCTCCAAGACCTACACCATCTCCGCCGCGACCGTGTCCGGCAATGACGGCACGATCTACTCCGAGCCGCAGACCCCGGACACTACCGAAAACACCACCACCGAGGTGACGCCGATCGAGCCTCCCGCGCAGGAGCCCGAAACCCCGGCTGAGACTCCGGCCGCGCCGGAAACGCCCGCCGCGCCCAGCTTCTCGCACAACGCTACCGCCGCGCAGGCGATCGTCGATACCGCGATGCAGTATCTCGGCGTGCCTTACGTCTGGGGCGGCACCTCTCCCGATGTCGGCTTTGACTGCTCCGGTCTCGTGTACTACTCCTACGGTCAGCACGGCTACTCGCTCAACCGCGTGGCGCAGAGCATGTACTACAACGGCGTGGACGTGGATCTCAACGACCTGCAGGCCGGCGACATCCTGCTCTTCGGCAGCAGCGTGTACAACATCTGGCACGCCGCGCTCTATATCGGCGGCGGCAACTTCATCCACGCGCCTTACTCCGGCGCCGTCGTGAGCATTCAGTCTCTCAGCAGCACCGCCGGCATGCGTCTCGTCGCGGCCCGCCGCATCGTGTAACAGCTTACCCCCGCTTATCCTCGCCTTCGTCTGACGCCCCTCAAAAGTGGCGGGACGATGATCCGGATACGGCATTTTTCCCCGAAGACTTCGGTCTTCGGGGATTTTTGTTCTCTCGGAAACGGCGCAGCCCCCGAAAGTCAAGGCTTTCGGGGGCTGCACTTTCTTTTATTTTTGTGCGGCGGTCGCGCGCAGGCCCTGCACCTTGCAGGGAATGCCGTTGTCGGCGGCGAGCTTTTCGAGCGTTCCGGTCAGGCGCGGCGCGGCGGCGTTGAGGATCTCCGCGGCCATGCGGTCGCGCACGCTGTCGGAGGCGCGCAGCAGAACATTTGCCGCCATGCCGCCGGAGAGGAGCGGCGCGAGCGGGCTGCCGTTCTGCTTGAGCCGGTCGGCGACTTTGGGAAGGATCTCCTTTACCAGGACCTCGTAATCGATATCGGAAAGTTCCATTTCGAGCTTTATCATTGTTTTTCCTCCTGTGGGATATTTCCCGGCTATTATACCACATGCTTCGCCGTTCGTAAATCGCCGCGCTCTTGACATTCCGGCGCGCCGTCCGTTATACTTTCGCGGGAAAGGAAGTCGATGTTATGGCATACCGATTGATGGCCGCCGATTATGATCTCACACTCACCGGCTCCGACCGGAAGGTTTCGGCGCACACGCGCGAAACGATCCGCGCCGTATATGCCGCGGGAAAGTTCGTAACGCTCGCCTCCGGACGGCTCGGCGGCAGCGCCGAGGTCGCGCGTGAGCTCTTCCCCGGCGATGTGCCGCTCATTCTCGGAAACGGCGGGCTGGTACAGAGCTGCACGACGGGCGAAACGCTTTCCGAGACCCTGATGGACGAACCGACCGCGCTCACGATGCTCCGCTGGTGCCGCCGGAGGGCGAGCGCCGCCATCGTTTACGGCCGCAGCGGCATTTATACCGACCGCGTGAACGCCGCTTCGGAGATGTACGCGCAGCGCTCCTCGAGCACGCCGCTGCCGCTGCCCTCCCCCGAAGAGGTCGCACACGAGGGGATATACAAGATCCTGCTGCTCGGTCTGCCGCTGACGGTACGGCGCGCGGCGAAAAAGCTGCACAGCGCGCCGCCGCAGCCGGTGGACTGCTTTGCGTCCAGCCCGGAAGCGCTGGAGATCGTGCCGACGGGCGTCAACAAGGCCGCGGGGCTTGCGCGCGTGGCGGCGATCCTCGGCATACCGCGCGAGGAGACCATTGCCATCGGTGACGGGGAAAACGACATTTCCATGCTCCGCTGGGCGAGGCTCGGCATCGCCATGGCGAACGCGCCCGAGAACGTGAAAGCCGCGGCGGACGTCATCGCGCCCGCCTGTGACGAGAACGGCGCTGCCTGGGCCATGGAAAAGTATCTGCTTTAACCTGCCGCTCTCACCTGCGGGCGCAAACTCTGCGAGGCTTTTCGGCAGGCTGCGGGCGGGGCTCTGCCCCGCCCGTTCAATGTCCCCTTTCCGGGGGCATTTTATTTTTCTGTTCTTTTTCGCAGGGTGCGGCGGGTGCGGCGGATGTGGCGCTCATAGTCGCCGCTCTCCAACAGCTCGGCAAGCACGAGCTGCTCAAAGAGCGGCACGGTGCACGAATAAAACCCGATCCGTTCGGCGTACTGCGCCGCGAGCTTTTCCGAGAGCACCATATAGCCCATGCGCAGCGACGGCGCGACCGTCTGCGAGAACGTGTTCAGGTAGATCACGTTTCCGCTCTCGGCGAGCGAGAACACTGTTTCCTCCGGCTTGGACGCGACCGTAAATTCCGAAGAGAAATCGTCCTCAACGATATACCGCCCCGGCTCGGAAGCCCAGCGGATATACTCGCGCCGCTTGGCCGCGGACGCGGTGACATTGCTCGGATAGCTGCGGTAGGGCGTAATATGCAGCACGGAGGCGCGCGTGGCAGCGAGCGCGTCGCTGCGGATGCCGTCCGCGCCGAGCGGCAGAAGCTCGAGCGAAGCGCCGTGCGCGCGGTAAACGAGCGCGATCTTTTCATACGACGGATCCTCTGCCGCGTAGATGCGCGCCGCGCCGAGAAGCTGCACAATCAGTCCGTAGAGATATTCCGCGCCGGATCCGACGAAGATCTGCTCCGGCTTCACGCGGATGCCGCGGCTGCGCGCGAGATAGCGCGAGATCGCCTGCCGCAGCGCATCGCAGCCGTTGTTCGGGCTTTTTTCCAGAAGCTGCTCGCCGTACTCGCTGATGACGCGGCGCATCACCCGCGAGAGAACCGAAAACGGAAAGTCCGCCCTCTCCCCCGCCGGGACAGCCGCCGGTCTTACCGGCGCACTCGGCACAAAGCCGTCCGTATCGTGGAACTGCACATAGTGCCCGCTGCGGCGGCGCGCTTCGAGATACCCTTCGTCCGTCAGCAGCGCGTAAGCGTGCTCTACCGTGACGACGCTCAGCCCCTCCTCCTCGGCCAGCTGCCGCTTGGACGGCATCCGCGCGCCGAAGGGATAATCGCCGCGGACGATCTCGCCGCGCAGGCGCTCATACAGGCGCAGATACGCCGGGCGGTGTTCGTTGTCCTGTTTCATCTGGTATTATTATTTTCTCCTTCTCTGGATATTTTAATATATCCAGAACATTGTAAGCTATGGGTAAGAAAAAAACAAGGGGAGATATATCCATGACAACGAAAACGAAACACGGCACTCGCTGGCTCTGCACGACGGCGCTGCTGATGGCGATGAACATCATTATGAGCATGAGCGTGTTCAGCGTTCCCGTTCCGGGCGGACATCTCTATCTGAACGACGTGATCATCTGCTTTGCCGCGCTGATCCTTGACCCGCTGGGAGCGTTCTGCGTCGGCGGTGTCGGCGCGTTCCTCGGCGATTTCTTCTTTTATCCGACGCCGATGTTCGTCTCGCTCGTCACGCACGGATTGCAGGCGGTCGCCATTTCGCTCTGCGCCCACCGGATGATGAAGGAGAAGCCCGTGATCGCGTCCCTTATCGGCGTGCTGCTCGGCGCGGTCATCATGGTCGTCGGCTACTCGCTCGGCCGCGCGTTCATCTACGCGACGCCCGCCGCGGCGATCGCAAAGCTCCCCTACCAGATCCTGCAGGCGTTCGTCGGCGCGGCGCTCGGCATGGTGCTGCGCTGGAAGGTAAAGCCGCTCGCAAAGCTCGCCGGGAAGCTCGGCGAGACGGTGGGATAAAGGTTGTCTTTTCCTTAGCGATATGGTAAAATCATTGTCACTCAGCAAAGGAGTGATAGCTATGAAAAGAAAAACTTTTGCGGCGCTCGCCGCCGTTTGTCTCGTGCTCTGCCTGATCCTCGCCGGATGCGGCACCGTGAGCGAGGAGGATTATCCCCCGCTGGAGAAGGTCGATCTCTCCTCCATGACACTCGGAACGGTCAGCAACAGCACGTTTTCGACGCAGTATCCCGCCGATAAGTGGACCGGCAGCGACGGCACTTCCCCGCTCATCATCTATTATAACGATACGCAGGGAACCGGACAGGCCGTCAACATCAACGCGCAGCAGTCCGGCACCTACAGCGGCAAGTTCACGGAAAAGTACATGAACAAGCTCACGGAAAGCATTACCGAATCGTTCCCCAACATTGAGATCCTCAATGCCGAGCTCCGCTCGATCAACGGCAAGAGCGTGATCTACACCGAAACGGTCACGCGCTTCAACGACGAGATGCTCGACCGTCTTCTCGAGCAGGGCGTCATCACGCAGGCCGACGTTGACGCCGCCGGAGGCCGCGATGCGATCCTCTCCATTCCTCCCACGGATCAGATCACGCTCTACGCCGTGACCGGCGCTTACCTCTACATTTACACCGGCACGTATTACGAGGAGAGCCAGAAGGCCGATGTGCTCGAGGCGCTGACCGTCATGGCGCAGACGACCGCAGAAGTAAAATAACTCGCCGCTCTCCATAGAAAAACGGAGCAGTCAGAAAATGACTGCTCCGTTTTTTTGCTTTCATTCCTCCGTCCAGTCCCGGACCTGCTTTTTGAGCCAGTTTGTCCAGGCCTCGACGCCCTCGCCGGTCTTGGCGGAGATTGGGAAGATCTCCAGACGGGGGTTGCGCCGCAGCGCGTACTCGCGCACCTTGTCCATGTCAAAATCGAAATACGGCAGCACATCGATCTTGTTGATGATGAGCGCGTCGCACACGGTGAAGATGAGCGGGTATTTGAGCGGCTTATCGTGTCCCTCCGGCACGGAGAGGATCATTGCGTTTTTCACCGCGCCCGTATCGAACTCCGCCGGGCAGACGAGATTGCCGACGTTTTCGAGCACCGCGAGATCGACGTCCGCCGTGCCGAGCTCGGTAAGCCCCTGCTCGGTCATTCCGGCATCGAGATGGCACATGCCGCCGGTGTGGAGCTGGATGCTCTTCACGCCCGTGCGGGCGATGGTCTCGGCGTCTACGGAGGAATCGATGTCCGCTTCCATAACGCCGATGCGAAGCTCGTCCTTCAAGCGTTCGATCGTGCGCAGAAGCGTCGTCGTCTTGCCCGAGCCGGGCGAGGACATGAGATTGAGAAGGAATGTTTTTTCCTCCTTGAGCTTTGCGCGGACACGGTCGGCCTCGCGGTCGTTGTCGGCGAAAACGCTCTCCTTGATCTCTATGATGCGTACACTGTCCATTTCAGCAAGCCTCGATTTCTTTGAGATTGATCTCGTTGCCCTGCAGGAGCACGGTTTCCTCGCTGCCGCACAGCGGGCAGACGCGCCCCTGCGGGACGGTCGGATACGTATGGGTGCAGTTCTCGCAAAGCGTCACGGCGGGAATGGTCTCGATCCTAAGCTCCGCGCCCTTCAAAACCTCCGTCTGCGCAACGGCCCAGTTCCAGCAGGATGTGAGCTCATGCGGCACAACGCCGGACACCTCGCCAAGCTCGAGCGTGACGGAGGAAACGCTCGCAAGAACGTTTTCCTCCGCGATGCGCTCGACGGTTTTTATCATGTGGAATACGATCCCAAGCTCGTGCATGCTCAGCCCTTTTTGCCCTTGAGCTTGATCTTCACGGCGCGCTTGAGCATATACGGCAGGATGGCCTTCATCTTGTCCTCGCTGCGCACCATGGTGCTGCACTCGGGACGCTCGCGGTGGAGACGGATGGCGTCAAAGCCGCAGCGCGTCGTGCAGATGCCGCAGCCGATGCACTTGTTCGGATCGACGACGCTCGCGCCGCAGCCGAGACAGCGGGCGGTCTCGGTCTTGACCTGCTCCTCGGTGAAGCATGCGCGGCCGTCCTGCATCGTGCGGCGCAGCTCCTCGTTGTAGCCGGGGCGCTGGCGCGGCGTGTTGTCAAAGCTGTTGATATCGAGAAGAACGTTTTTCTTATCGAGCTCGATGAACTGCCGGCGGTTGCGGCCGATGGTAAGGCTCGTGTTCGGCTGCACGAAGCGGTGCAGGGACACGGCGCCCTCCTTGCCGGCGGCAATGGCGTCAATGGCGAACTTCTGGCCGGTGTAGGCGTCGCCGCCGACGAAGATGTCAGGCTCGGCAGTCTGGTAGGTCAGCGGGTCGGCCTTGACGGTGCCGTTGGGGTTGAATTCGACCTTCGTTCCGGCGAGCAGCTCGCCCCAGTCGGCGTGCTGGCCGATGCAGTAAAGGATCGTGTCCGCCTCGGCGGTCTCAGTCTGGGCGTCGTCGAACGTGGGAGCGAAGCGGCCCTCGGCGTTCCGGACGGACAGGCACTTGCGGAAATGGATGGCTTTGGCACGGCCGTTTTCGGTGTCGATCGCAGTCTGGCCCCAGCCGGCATGGATGGAGATGCCGTCGCGCTCGCACTCGGTGCGGTCCTCTTCGCCCATGGGCATTTCGTCGTACCCCTCCAGGCAGTAGAGCGTGACGCTCTCCGCGCCGCAGCGCACGGCGGTGCGGGCGACATCGGAGGCGATGTTGCCGCCGCCGATGACGACGACCTTGCCGGTGAGCTTCGTTTCGGGCGCAAGATTGACCTTCTTTGTAAAGTCCACGCCGGACATGACGCCCTCGGCGTCGTCGCCGGGAACGCGGAGACGTCCGCCGTCCTGCAGACCGACGGCGACATAGAAGCCCTTGTAGCCCTGCGCGCGCAGCTCGGGGATGGTGACGTCCTTTCCGACGTCCACGCCGCAGCGGAATTCCACGCCCATCTCGCGCAGAATGTCGATCTCGGCCTCTACAACATCCTTTTCGAGACGGAAGTTCGGGATGGCGTTCATCAGCATGCCGCCGGGACGGGACGCCTTGTCGAACACGGTCGGGCGGTAGCCCTTCTCGGCGAGGAAGTACGCGCAGGACATACCCGCCGGGCCCGCGCCGATGATGGCGATCTTCTCATCGAATCCGCCTTCGACCTTCGGGATGACCTTTTCGGGGATAAAGCGTGTGGCGGCTTCGAGATCCTGCTGGGCGATAAAGCGCTTGACCTCGTCGATGGCGACGGCCTGATCGACGGTGCCGCGGGTGCAGGCGTCCTCGCAGCGGCGGTTGCAGATGCGGCCGCAGACGGCGGGGAACGGGTTTTCGCGCTTGATGAGCTGGAGCGCCTCGCGGTACTTGCCCTGCGCGGCGAGCTTCAAGTAGCCCTGCACGGCGATGTGCGCCGGGCACGCCGTCTTGCACGGGGACGTGCCGGTATCGTAGCAGTTGATGCGGTTGTTGTCGCGGTAGTTAACGTCCCACTTATCCGGACCCCAGGCTGTCTCGTCCGGCAGCTCATGGCGCGGGTACTCGATGGGGCCGTCCTTCGTGCAGAGCTTCTGGCCGAGCTTTACCGCGCCCGCAGGGCACGTCTCGACGCAGCGGCCGCACGCGACGCAGTTTTCGCTCTCGACCTTCGCAACGTAGGCGCTGCGGGAAAGGTTCGGCGTGTTGAAGAGCTGGCTCGTGCGCAGCGCGTTGCAGACGTTCACGTTGCAATTGCAGATGGCGATGATCTTCTCTTCGCCGTCGATATTCGTGATCTCGTGGACAAAGCCGTTCTCCTCGGCCTTGTGCAGGATCTCGAGCACCTCGTCATAGGTGATGTACCGGCCGCGGTCGGTCTCGACGACGTAGCGCGCCATATCGCCCACAGCGATGCACCAGTCCTGCGGATCGTCGCCGCAGCCTTCGCCCAGCTTGGCGCGGGACATACGGCAGGAGCAGGGCGAGGCAGCGTATACGCCGTCGTACTTTTTCAGCCAGTGGGAAATGTGCTCGATGGAAACGGACTTGTTCTCGGTCTCGATCGCCTTTTCCACGGGGATGACATGCATGCCGATGCCGGCGCCTCCGGGAGGCACCATCGGCGTGACCTTCTCCAGCGGGAGGAACGTCATGCGCTCAAAGAACACCGCGACCTCCGGGTGCTCGTCGATCTGCGACTGACGCATGTTGACGAACTCCGCGCTGCCCGGAACGAACTGCGGCAGCGTCCAGCGCTTCTCGTGGTTCGGGTTTTTCCCGTCCAGATTTTCCCAGTTGTACTCGACAAGGCCGATGTACGCCATCTCGGTGAGCAGCTTTTCGAGCTCTTCCTCGCTTTTGCCGGTGAGCGCGGCGATCTGCGCGGTCGTTTTCGGCTTGCGCACCTTCATCTTGAGCGCGACATCCGCCATTTCGTCCGTAACAACGCCCGCGAGTCCCCAATACTCGGGATCGTTGCCCGTGACCTTGCCGATGCGGTCGGTGATCATCGCGCCGAGCTTGAGGATCTTCTCTCTCGGCTCGTCCGTGCGGGGGATCGTAAAGGAATATTTGCTTTCATCCACAGGCATTCCGGACTTGGTCTGCTTATCCATGCTGACTCCTCCACATTTTATATCTCTTTTGTTGAGTTTCCCACTATATCGATAGCAAAATTATATTACACATCGGCGTGTTCGTCAAGTATGTTTCCCGACTGGTTTCTACACAAAATGAGCCGTTTTCGGTAACGAAAACGGCTCATTTTTCTATATTTTACTGTATAAAGGCGTTCTCCACGCGGATGGCGGCAGGGTCAAGCGAAGGATCCATGACGCGGACGATCTCGTCAAAGGCGGCGCTGCGCTCCGTAACGTAGTATTCGACCGCGCCGGTGCCGCCGCTTTCGGCGAAAAGGGGCCGCAGCGCTTCGGCGAGCGCTTCGCCGACATCGATCATCCGCACGCCGGGCAGCCGCTTTTCGAGCGCCGGGCGGTACACAGGGTAATGCGTGCAGCCCATGATGAGCGCGTCGATATTCTTGCCGTCAAAGGCCTCCATATACCGCGAGCAGACCGTCTCCGCGACGATATCGTCCGGCGCAATGCCGTTTTCCACGAGCGGCACAAAAAGCGGGCAGGCGCGGGAGACGACGTGTACTCCGGGGTCTATGGCGCGGATGTGCGTTTCGTATGCCCCGCTCTTGACCGTTGCCTGCGTGCCGATGACGCCGACGGAGCGCGTTTTCGTCATGCTCGCAGCAAGCCGCGCCGCGCTTTCGATCACGCCGTAGATCGGCAGGTCAAACTTTTCGCGCAGCGCGTCGAGCGAGTTGGAGCTCACCGTGCCGCAGGCGATGACGATCGCCTGCACGTCCTTGCGGAGCAGGAAGTGCACGTCGTCCTCGGCATAGTGCGTGATCGTCTCGACCGAGCGCCCGCCGTAGGGTACGCGGGCGGTGTCGCCGAGATATACCATATCCAGCTGCGGGAATGCCCGCCGGAGCTGGCGCAGCACCGTAAGGCCGCCGATGCCGCTGTCAAAAACACCGATTCGATGCATTGTTCTCACCTCATTGAAACGATTTTACACCGAAACGGTGAAGAATACAACCGGAAATCAGCCCGCAGCATTCCCGGCCGTGATCTCCTCGCCGGTGACGATGTTGCGCACCCAGATGCCGCGGCGGAGAAGCACGATGCCGATGACCATTTTGATAAGGTCGGCGAGATTCACAAAGAGGTACGCCTCCACGAGCGGCAGGCCCGTTTTATGAATGAGCACCCACGCGATCGATACCGACACGACCCAGGTGAACACGCTGTCCGAAAGCATGGTGATGTACGTCCGGCCTCCGGCGCGGATGGTCCAGTACGCGGCGTTTACCACGGCGTGGACCGGCAGCATGAGAGCGCAGATGCGCATGAGCGACGCGGCGAGCGTCATGATCTCGTGGGAGGTGTTGTAAAGCCGCGGGGCATACGGCGCGACGAGGAACATCACAACGCCGACCGCCGCGCTGGCCGCGCAGCTGAGCGCGGCGAGCTTCGGGCAGTAATTCCGCGCGCGGTCATACTCCTCCGCGCCGAGCAGATTGCCAATGATGATGCCGACGGTGTTGCCCATCGTGAAGATAACGGTATTGAAGAGATTGAGCACCGTGGAGTTGATGTTCAGCGCGGCAATGGCGTCCAACCCGCGGTAGGAGTAGCACTGCGTGAGCATCGTCATGCCGAGCGACCAGAACATCTCGTTCACGAGCAGCGGCATGCCCTTGCGGACGATCTGCCCGGCGAGATGGCCGGGGATCGCAAAGCCGCGGTACAGCCCGCAGATAAACCGCGGCGGCGTTTTCTTCCCGTGGGTGCCGAGCAGGATCAGTCCGAACTCCACATAGCGCGAGAGCACCGTGGCAATGGCTGCGCCGCGGACGCCAAGCATCGGGAAGCCGAGCTTGCCATAGATGAGCAGATAGTTGAAAACGAGATTGACGAAGATCGCCGCGATGCTCGCCTTCATCGGCAGGCGGTTGTCGCCGGTGACGCGCAGTATGCTCACATATGCCGTCGTAAGGCAGAACGCCGGCAGACCGAAGAGCATGATGCGAAGGTAGTCCTTGCCTTCCGAGAGCGTGAGCGCGAGATCGCCGCCAGTGCCCGCCTCGTGCAGGAACGCGCCGATGAGCGTATCCGGGATGAGCGCGAGCAGCACCGTGGCGATCACTGTAAACCCGGCGCAGAGCAGGATATTGAAGCGCAGCGTATGCCGGACGCCGTTATAGTCGCCGCGGCCGAAAAACTGCGCGCCGAAAATGCCCGCGCCGCCCGTGCCGCCGAAGAGACAGAGATTATATACGAACAGAAGCTGGTTGACGATGGACACGCCCGACATCGATTCCGTGCCGATCCGCCCGACCATAAGGTTATCGAGCAGATTCACAAACGTCGATACGGCGTTCTGCAGCAGCAGCGGCAGCGCGAGCGCCGCGACCAGCTTGTAAAAGTCTTTGTTTCCGATAAATTTCTTCATAGATCCTCCGGCAAAAAGTGCGGTGTCTCTTTGCGAGACACCGCATTTTTTCATTTGTTCATCGCCCGGAGGACTCCCTCCGGCTCAGGTGGTTTTCTTGTGGTGGTACTGATAAGAGGTGTCGATGCGGTTGCAGGCAACGAACATCTCCTCGTCGAGCTCGCGCTTCATCTGGAGCGCTTCCTCGATGTCCATATCCTCGAAACGGCCGTTCCGCTCGACGATGACACGGCTCGAGGCATCCGACTTGAGCACGTCGATCGCGCGCACGCCCATCATCGCGGCGGACACACGGTCACGTCCGCTCGGCGCGCCGCCGCGCTGGATGTAGCCGAGGACCGTCACGCGGGTCTCAAGCCCGGTCTCCTCTTCGATCGTCTGCGCGTACTCGTGGACATGGCCCACGCCCTCGGCGACGACGACGATGTGGTGGCAGCGGCCGTGGATGCAGCCGCGGCGGATCACATCGATCACATCATGCTCGAGATCGACTTCCTTTTCGGGAAGCAGCACGGCGGAAGCGCCGGCAGCCAAGGCGGTGTAGAGCGCGAGATGGCCGGCGTTGCGGCCCATGACCTCTACGACCGACACGCGCTCGTGGCTCTGCCCGGTGTCGCGCAGCTTGTCGATGGCCTCGATCGCGGTGTTGCAGGCGGTATCAAAGCCGATGGTATACTCGGTGCAGCCCATGTCGTTATCGATCGTCGCGGGGATACCCACGACGCGAACACCCCGGCGGGCCAGCTCCAGCGCGCCGCGGTATGTGCCGTCGCCGCCGATGGTGATAAGGCCGTCGATGCCAAGATATTTGCAGACTTTTGCGGCTTTGTCAACACCGGCTTCCGTGCGGAATTCCTCGCTGCGGGCGGTATAGAGAATGGTACCGCCGCGGCGGGCAATGCCGTCCACGTCGTTGCCGGTCAACTCAAAAACATCGCCGTTGATGAGTCCGGCGTAACCTCGGCGGATGCCGATGCAGGTGATTCCCTCAGCGCCGGCCGTGCGGACGATGGCGCGGATCGCGGGGTTCATACCGGGGGCGTCGCCGCCGCTCGTCAGGATGCCGATTCTGTGTGCTCCTGCCATAAATAACTTCACCCTTTCCGAATGGTTTTTTCTTTGGTTGTAATATAGCCCGATTGATTCGATTTTGCAATAGATTTGACCCAAAAAATCGTTTCCAAATTGCGATTTCAGCGATTATTGCCAATGAGCGCCTTGTAGAAATCCACCGCGCCCGGCAAACACGCCGTTTCGATGTTCTCGTTGACGCCATGCATGCCGCGCATCTGCTCGGGGCCGTAGATCACCGGGGCAAAGCGGATGCAGTTATCGCAGATCGCCTGATAGTTCTTCGCGTCCGTCGCGCCGGTCATGACATACGGGCTCCAGGCAAGGCCGGGAAACACCTCGGCGATCGTATCGGTCACGCGCCGCCACGCATCGCCGTGGATATCCGCGGGGGCAGAATAATCGCTCGCGGAGAGAACGTCTGTCTCGATACCGTACTTTTCCGCGCGCTTTTTGATAAGCGCAAGGCTCTCGTCCATTCCCTGGTGCGGAATGAACCGGAGATTGGCCCACACGCTTGCCTCCTGTGGCAGCACGTTGCAGGCGTCCGAACCGGAGAGTATCGTGAAGGCCGCCGTTGTGCGCAGCATGGCGCCCGCCTGCGGCGAGAGCGCGGGCATGACGAGCTTCATAAGCGGCGCGAAAAGCCAGAGATTGCCGAAGAGAAGCCGCAGTGCGAAGGGCGCGTACGCCGCGAGCCGGGCAAACATCGCGCTCACCTCCGGCTCGAATTTTTTCCGGAAGGGCGGGTGCTTTTCCATGCTGTCCACAAACGCCGCAAGCCGCGCCACAGGCGAGTTTTTCGGCGGCGCGCTCGCATGGCCGCCGTTGGAGCGCGCCGTGAAACGCACATCCGCTTTCCCCTTTTCAAACACGCCGAGCATGGCGAAATTCCCATGAATGCCGCCGATGGGCTCGGAGATGATGCCGCCGCCCTCGTCGCAGACGAGGAACGGCTTCACGCCCCGCCGACGCAGCTCGTCCACGAGCTTGCCGCCGCCGGGCCCGGCGAACTCCTCCGTACAGGAGGACGAGAGGTACACGTCCTGCTCGGGGACGTACCCTTCCCGCAGTAGCTCCTCGCACGCCTGGAAAAAGCCCATGACGCTGCACTTTGTGTCTGAGGCGCCGCGGCCCCAGACCTTGCCGTCGGCGATGTCGCCGGAGAACGGCGCGTGCTCCCACGTTCCCTCCGCCGGGACAACGTCCTGATGCGACATGAGCACGAGCGGCCTGTCGTGGTTTTTACCCTCCCAGAAGAACAGGAGATTCCCGTCGATCTCCGTTTTTTCCAGCTTTTCGTGTACTGTCGGATACAGCTCCGCGAGCAGCTTATGAAAGCCGCGGAACTTTTCGAGCTCCGGATCGTCCGGGTGCGACACGGTCTCATACGCTACCATGCGCGAGAGCTTTTCCGCATACTCCCGCTCGCGCGCGGCGTCCAGGTGCGGCGTATAATCCGAGGTTTTTTTCTTCATGCACAGCGTGCGGATCACTGCCGCAAGCAGAAGCAGCACGAGCACGCCGAGCGCGGCGAGCAAAACATAGCCTACGACTCTCATGCCGCCGTCTCCTTCCGCGAGCGGCGGTACCGGAAGTACGCCACGCCGATGGCGATCGCGCCGGAGGGCAATATCATAAAGCTCGTTGAGCCGAGCAGCCCCGGCACGAGGATGAAGAGCACGCTCATAAGGACAAGCGGCCAGAGCGCGATCTTCATGTTTTTCCGGTAGTACTTATACGCCATCGCGCCGAAGAGCGCGGGAACGACATTGTCAAATGCCGGCTGGAGTGCCGGGCTTTGCAGCACGGGCTGCAGCGGGATGAGCAGCAGCACGCCGAGCGCAAGAATGACGATCGTCACGAGCGACGCCGTGGCGATCGAGAGCGTGGAGATGATCTCGTTTTCCGGCGTGCCGGTCTTGGCCCCTACGATATCGCGCGCGTTGACCGCGCACGGGATCTTCATGTTGATTAGGTTGCCTGTAATAAACGCGAGATACCCGCCGCCCGCGCCGAGCATCGGTGTATAGACGAGATATTCCGCCACGCAGCTCACGAGCCACACGATGCCGATGGCAAGAAATCCCCTGCCGAACGCGCGCATATCGGGCATTGCGCCGAGAATGTAGCCCATCAGAAACGGCGCGCCGAGCAGCAGCACGAGCGTCACGCCGCAGGCGATGCGGCCATAGGTGTGCGTCCGGCGGTTGTAGGCCTCAAACCGGACGGTCTTTTCCTGTTCGTTCATTGCATTTCCTCCTTACACGCCGCGCAGCAGCACTGCTGCCGCCATTCCCGCGAGCATGCTGCCCGCAATGGAAAAGTTATCGACCCACGCGGCGTTCTTCTTTTCGGCGAGCCATACAAACACCGCCATCACCGCCGCCGACACCGCAACGACCGCAAGCGGCATCCAGCTTCCCGCAAACGTGAACCGTCCCGCGCCGGAGACGAGAGCGCCGATGTAGCTGCCGATGTACGCGCTGACAAGACCGATGAACATGGCGGTCATGGCCGTGTCGCCGAAGCCGCCGCCCGCCGCGCCGTTTTTCTTCGGCGCTTTGAGACGCGAGAGGTATTTCTTATTAAAGAAGATCGAAAACACCATGCCCCACATGATGCAGACACCCATCAGAAGGGCGATCGTGGTAAAAGCCTGCGGCGTCATTGCCGAGGCCGAAAGGCCCGGCAGACCGACCGCCTCCGCCGCGGCCTCCGCGACCTGCGTTTCATAGTGCAGCGCGCCGATGACCGAAAGGCGCAGCCACGACCACGGCGTGCCGAGACTGCCCGAGAGCGCGATGACGCCGAGCAGAATGCCGACGCTCGGGAGCGCGGCAAACGTGGCGCTCGCGGTGATGGTGCGCTTCATTTTCGTTTTGTCCATACCGATGGCGACGCCGGCGCGGTAGGCGCGTACCATGAAGAACACGCACACCAGCGCAACAAAGAAAATAATGCCGCCGCAGATGAGATACATGACCGGACTGTTGAGCTGAGATAAAATATCCATATGTACTTCCCTCCTTTTCTTCCTCCGCAGTTTATCACTTTAATTCGATTTTGAAAAGGGTATGTGAAAAATCTCTCTTTTCTCTTTTCATTCCGCCGAAAATCCGGTATGCTTATGAGTGATATGGGGAGGAATAAACATGATCGTTACGGTTTTGCAGCTTATCGCGGTGTTCGGTGTGCCGGTACTTATCCTGCGGCAGCGGGAAAAGGGGCTCGTGCGCACATTCGGCACGATCGCCATGGCGTATTTCTGGGGCATTGTCGTCGCGGTGGCGGCGTTTCTCTGCCGGAAGGCCGGGCTGGACGTCCGGCTGAACGCCGATGTCGGGCAGATCGGCAGCTATGTATGCATCGGGCTCGCCATTCCGCTATTGATGTTCGGCACAAATCTCGCCGATGTGCGGCGGCTCGCAAAGCCGGTGCTCATCTCGTTTGCGCTTCTGCTGCTTGCCGTGAGCGCCGTTGTTGTGGTTTTGGGACGGACGCTCGGGGCCGGCTTCCCGTGGGGACGGCAGCTTGCCGCGATGGCCGCGGGCATGTATACCGGCGGTTCGCCGAACTTCAACGCCATCGGCGTCATTCTCGGCGTGCCGGGCGACACGATCGCCATCGGCAATCTCTCCGATATGATCGTCGGCACGGTCTTTTACATATTCATCCTTACGCTCGCGAAGCCTCTCTGCGCCAAAGTTCTCGACCGGCACGCAAAGCAGGGCGCTTACATGCGCGAGAACGGCGGCGCGGAAAATGTGGACGCGCTCGAATGGAACGGCTTCCACCGCGGCATCGTGCGAAATCTTGCCCTCTCGCTCGCATGCGTGCTCGTCGGCGCGGTCATCGGCTTTGCGATATGGAAAGTCAAGGGCGGCGCGCTCACCGATCCGCTCGTCCCGGCGGTGATGATCGCGGGAACGGCGCTCGGGCTTGCGCTCTCGTTCGTGCCGAAGGTGCGGAATGTGAAGGAAAATTCCGCCGCGGGACATTATCTCATTCTCGTTTTTTCGTTCGCGCTTGCCAGCTCGCTCGATCTCGGGACGCTCGGCGGGAATCTGCTGCACACGGTCGCGCTGCTCGCCTCCATCACCGTATGCTCCGCGCTGCTGCATCTTCTGCTCTGCCGCATTTTCCGCATCAGCGCGGACTGTGCCATCGTCACGATGACGGCAGGGCTGTACGGCCCGGCGTTTATCCCGGCGGTCACAAAGCAGCTGCGCTGCGACGCGCTCACTGCGCCGGGTCTCATCTGCGGCGCACTCGGCTACGCCGTCGGCACGTTCCTCGGCGCGGCGCTCTTCTGGATATTATAATTATAGAGACCGGCGGCTCTCCTTTTCGGAAAGCCGCCGGTCTGTTGTCTCGCAGAGTCTGCTCCCGCAGGAGCAAATAAAGTTAAAAACATTTTTGCCGGCGACATGTGGCGCCGGCAAAAATACTTATCAGATCGCAAGCGTGCGGGCGGAGCGAGTGCGCTGCGGCGAGCCGCAGCTTCTCAAACAAGCCCCTCCACGGAGTGAGGGTGTTTGACCGTTTTACGCCTTCATTTCCTCGCAGAACTCGACCTGCTCGATCTTTGCAACCTGTTCGGCCGCCTCTACATGACCCAGCTCCGGCCGCATGATCTCCAGCTCCAGAATGTATCCGTGCGTTTCCGCGCTGCGCGAGCCGATATCCTGTATGTCGTTGACTTGAATGCCCATGCTTTTGACCGCGCGCAGCAGCGCGCTGAGCGGCACGCCGCTCTTGAGTTCCACATATACGTTCATCACCCGCGACGCCTTCACATGGGTCGAATCGAGCTTGTTGAGAGAAACGAGCACAACATAGATGAGCACGCACATCATCAGCGCGCCCTCATAGAAGCCCGCGCCCGCGGCAAGACCCATGCACGCCGAGGCCCACAGGCCCGCGGCGGTCGTAAGGCCGGTGACGTGGCGCTTGCCGGTGACGAGGATGCTGCCCGCGCCGAGGAAGCCGACGCCGCTCACAACCTGCGCCGGCATACGGAACGCATCGCCCGGCACACCGAGATTCTGTGCCTGATACAAGCTCGTCATCATAACGGACGCCGCGCCGATGCACACAAGAAGATGCGTGCGCAGTCCGGCGGCGTGCTGGCGCTTGCCGCGGGACATGCCGATGATGCCGCCGCCGAGAAGTGCGATGGCAAAGCGCACCAGCATGGAGACAAGATTCACTTCGTGCAGATGCTCTATAACAGCGTTGAAAGATGCCATACCTCACACCCGTTTCGGATAAAAGTAACAAAACCGGAGACAGCATACCGGGTTTTTGTCGTGATTATAGTACAACATCGTAAAAAGTGCAAGAACATTTTTTACAAGATTTTTACACGCTTTTCCCTCGTCATAATTCTTTGTAAAATTTCGGGAAAGCAGCCCGGTCGATCCCCCGCCGCGCCCCGCGTTCTCCGCTTCTTTTTAAAAGAGATCGAGCATGCCGTCGAGATAGATTTCCTCGCGGACCGGGAGGTGGTATTTGGGTCTTGTCAGGTAGTGCAGCAGAAACTCCAGCAGCACTGCGCTGCCGAGGGTGCGCCCCTCGATCTTGAAATGGGAAAAGCCCATGGGAAGATATATATCCCGAATGTCCGCCGCGCCGATGAAGCCGGGATTTTTCATGGCTTTGGAAAACCGGTAGCCCTGCGCGCCGTCGGGCGCGGCGCAGCGGTGCTCCGGCGCATCCTCGCCGAGGTTTTGGCGGCTGACGGCTTCGTAGCATGCCCGCCGCTCGGCGCAGCCGAAATCGCAGCACTCGTTGCAGAGGAACTCCACCTTGTCCTTTTCTGCCTGCGGGAGCGTGCCGAGCCGGTCAAACCTCCGGTTCAGGCGAAAATCCGGCACGACATACGAAAACTCCTCCCGCTCGAGTTCCTTCCGAAAGTCCCGAAAATCCGTCAGCACCTTGGTCGTGGAGGACACAAAATACAACTTGGGATACCGCCGCCGGAGATAGGCGAGCAGCAGCTCCGAATGGACGATGACGCCGTTTCGCGGCGTTTCTCTCTCATTGAAAAGCGCGCAGAGACCGGTGCACTTTTTATCCGAGAGATGCTCCTCCCGCAGGAGGGAATTGCTGAACGTGAGCCGCGCCGAAATGCCGTATTCGCGCAGCAGCGAGAGCACCTCGCGCGGATCATCGTCCCCGTACCCGGTGCGTCCGCCGTCCCAGAGGCAGTCCGCCGGCGCGCCGTAGATCGAGCCGATGTCGCACCAGTCGTAAAACCATTCCCGGTGCTCATAAAACAGCGGCAGAAACACGCGGTAAAATTCGTAAAACTCAAAAAGTCCCGGCAGATGATAGTGCGCCGTAGGCTCTATCCGCTCGTCCATTTTCTTCCCTTCCCTTCTTTTTCATTTTATCACAGCCGGTCAACTTTTCCCTCCGGCCATCGAGACACGGCGGAGAGAAGTTTTTATGCACGGCATAAAAAAAGTCGCCGCGGACCGGCACGGTCCGCGGCGGCGTGGCTGGGGCGGCCGGATTTGAACCGGCGACTGGCGGAGTCAAAGTCCGCTGCCTTACCGCTTGGCTACACCCCAATACAGAATTATAAAATCAAGGCCCAGATCAAAGCCCAGCAGAGCGGGTTCGATTTGGAAAGGAGGAAGGAGTCAGCGTAGTGCAGTTTTCGCCGCGAGGCGGAAACGGAACGGTGCTTGCTCTCAGGGGGAACCAAATCGAAGCCCAGCGGAGCGGGTTCGATTTGGAAAGGAAGAAGGAGTCAGCGTAGTGCAGTTTTCGCCGCGAGGCGGAAACGGAACGGTGCTGACTTCTTCTGACGAGGTGGTGATGCCTGCGGGACTTGAACCCGGCATTACAAGCTTGAGAGGCTTGCGTCCTGTCCGATTAGACGAAGGCACCATATATGGAGATCCGCGCCGGATTTGAACCGGTCATTACAGCCGTGAAAGGGCTGCGTCCTATCCTGTTAGACGAGCGGACCATAGAAGCGGGAGTATCGGCTCCCGACCGAAAATTCAGGAACGATCTGTGATGAGGATATCATCCATCCGGACGCGCAGCAGCGCTGCGAGACAGACAAGATTATCCACAGAAGGCAGCGCCGTTCCGTTTTGCCATTTATAGATCGCCTGCGGCGAGTTAAAAGCCAAACGCCGCCTGTACATCGTGTACGGAAAGGCCTGCGGCCTTTCGGAGCTTTGTGATATTGTCGCCGGTCTTTACCGGATCGATCGCGGGAAAGTCCATTTTTCATCACCTCCTGACAAGTTCAGATATCCGCAGGCGCAAAAAGCCGCCTGCCTTTTTCTCCAGGCAGGCGGCTTATACGATCTCCGAAGGAAGTGTGGCCCGGCAGTCCCGTTACACCGGGTATACCGTATCGCCGATCCGAGGTTCCTTCTCTCGCTTCTCCTGCCATGGACGCGCTTCGCGGCAGCTGTTTTCCTGCTCGAAAACAGCCTGTTGTTCGCTCATGGAGAAGATGGCGGAAGAAATAGCCTTCATGATCGCATTTCCTTTCGTGAATTTCAATTTCTGTATGCACTATACCATACGTTTTTCCATTTGTCATTCAACTTGTGGTTAAAATTTTTTCTGCGGCAGGCGGTTTTCCGTCTGCTTTCCGGACGCCGCCGTATGCTTACACCAGAGACCCAAAAGGATGTCATTCCTTTTGAAAACAACAAGAAAAAATCTTGCGATCCTTTGCGCCGCGGCGGCAGAGAATCACGCCGTCGTGACGGTCGGATCGGGCTGCGTGTGGACGCTGACCGGTGACTTCACGGTCACAAGTCTTGTAAATAACGGCACCATCATCTTCAATGGCTACACTATCACTCTCGCCGACGGCACGGTGATGCAGTAATTATAGTAAAAAGGCAGGCGCATGGTATTATCCATGCACCTGCCTTTATTTTACCGTTCCTTGTCAGTAATAAAGCTCCACGCAAACCGTACCGCCGGGGACGGAAAGCGTGCTTTGAGCAGCAACCGGCACGCCGTTTACAAGCGCGAGACGCGGCGTGATGCCGGGGAAGGAAACCGTGCCGCCGGCGTCGGACGTGACCGTAACGGACGCGCGGTGATCATCCCGGACAAAGTGCCGGAAGCGTGCGGGAATGTTGGAGCGGAAGATCTCCGCGCCGCCGCAGAAAAGCGTCATCTCGCTGCCGTCGCAAACGGCGTCGTACCGGCGGCCGCGGTACAGCCGGTTTTTCTGGGAAAAGGCCGCGCCGTCCAGCATGCCGAAGAACAGGCCATCCCACGGCGTTACGCCGAACTGCTCGAGCGACCACATAAGCGGGAAAAGCGCCGTCCAGCTGTAGAACGGCTGCGAATCCACGGTATCCGCTCCTTCGCCGGTAAAGGGGTTATAGTTTTCAAAGCTGCGGCGCTCGGTCGTCCAATGGCGTTCAAAACCGGACACAGCACGTTCAGCCAGCCGGTGCGCTTCCGCGTCGCGGCCGCAGCGCCGCAGGCCGATGTACGTCCAGAACGGCTGCGGCGCCCACGTCCGACCACGCCAGTAACGGTTTTCATGCCCCGAGGGATGCGAAGCATTGATGGCGATGAGGGGAAACGGCGTGAAAAACTCTTCCTCATTAAAAATGTGAGAGAGGCACTTATCCACGCGATCGCTGTCCGCCACGCCGGCAGCCAGGGGGTAAAAACTCGTCGGGCTCGTTAGACCGAAGGTTCCGTCGGTATTGCGGTTGGCGTAGATGCCTTTTTCTTCGTCCCATAGCTGCTCGTTGATGGCCAAGCGCAATTCTTCGGTGGCGGATGCGAGCTTCTCCCTGTCGCTCTCCTTACCGAGCAGCGTAGCCATATAGGCAGTGCATTCGAGATCGAGCGCAAGCTGGCTGCTGACGCCGACATCATACATTTCAAGAAGACCGGAGGCTTTATCGAACGACGCTTCGTCGTACATTGGGCTGTTATCCATGGCGGTCTCGTTTTTGGCGGCGAGCTTTGTGCCGCGGTAAGAGCCGTCACCGGTCGGGGATGTGCCGAGATGGATGAGCGGGCTCGCGCCGTCCCGCCGGCGGGAAAGATACCAGCGCTGCGCACGGCGGAGCAACGGATAAGCGCGCTCCACGGCGGCGATGTCTTCGCTCATGAGATAGTGCATCCAGAGCGAGAAGCCGAGCACCGGCGGCTGCGTGCGGTCTACCCATTTCTGATACGGCGAGAGCATGCCGGTGAAATTGCCGTCCGGTGTTGCGGCGGAGAGGACGTAATCGAGATCCTGCGCAGCCATTTCCGGATCACCCGAAAGCGAGGAGAGCATGATCTGATAGCATGCGTCGGAGAAGAAGAGATACCAACCGCCGAAATTTTTATTCCAGCTTTTGGCGATGGCGTTGTAGGCGCGGCCAAGCTCCGGGGAGTGCATGGCGTTCCAGGCCATGATGTCCGAAACGGCCTCGGTCATGTGCGGGTGCTCGCCATCGGTGCTGCACGGATAATCCCGCAGCGCGTCGGCGCGCAGCTCCTCCCAGCGGGAGAACTCCGCTGCGGCGCGGTCGGCCGCGCGGCGGGCCGTATCCTCGTCGTGCGCAAGAGACACTGCCATACAGACCTGCGGCGACTGCTCGAGCACGAACCGGCAGGTCGCCCACGCGCTCTCGGCGTTCTGGACGGATACCGTGGATTTATAGCCCTTGTCCGCCATGCAGAGGCCGGCATAGTCTGCGGTGCCTGCAAGGATCACGTCATACGGCGGTTCTCCGGCATAGGATACGGCGGCAGAATAGTTATCCCGCCGGCCAAAAAGCCCATCAGCCGTCTCGTACATGGCGCCGCCGTTCTCAAAGCCGATGGAAACGAGCATGTGATACCGGATGCCCCACTCCCGCGGCGGGAGGAGGTTTGTCATTCGGAAGAGGATCGTCCACGCATCAAAGCGCAGGTATTCCAGCTCGAATTCCGCGCAGGCATGGCTGACTCGCATACGGCAGTAGCGGCCGGAGGATTCATGCTCTAAGAGCCGCGTTTCCGTATCAAACGGAAACTGCGTATACGACGATTCCGCCTCAGAGAAAGCGCCCGGGACGATCGAAAGACCGGCGGGGAGGTTTTCCAGACGGGAGCAGGAAACGGGGTGCCAGGTGTTCCAGCCGCGTTCCGGCGTTATCATAATACATATCCTCCGGCAAAGTTATTTTTTGAAGTAATGCGTTTTGGATCGGTCGGCGAGAACGTAGACCGTCTGACCAGGGCGGTAGTGCTCCGCCTGCACGTTGATGCACGCAAGAGAAAGCGTCGCCCCGCCCGCGCGGGCGGTAATGCGGCAGATTTCGCCGGTAAACACGATATCGGTGATCTCCGCCGCCGTCGCACCGTCCGCCGCGGCATCGAGAATGCGGGTCTGTTCGCCCCGGATCGCCAGGCAGACCTCCTCCCCGTCGGCAAAGCCGTTCTGTGGCTCAACGGGGAATTTCCAGCCGTCACCGAAGACCGTCCATCCGTCAGGGGCCTGATGCAGTGTGCCGATGAGCGTGTTGGCCTTGCCGAGAAAGTCAGAGGCATAGAGCGACACCGGATGGTTATAAATGTTCTCCGGCGTAGAGAGCTGTTCGATGCCGCCGTTGCGCATGAGCAGGATTTCGTCGGACATCGTCATGGCCTCTTCCTGGTCGTGGGTAACGAAAATCGTTGTAATGCCAACCTCCTGTTGGATCCGGCGGATCTCATACTGCATCTCGGCGCGGATCTTTCGATCAAGAGCAGAAAGGGGCTCATCGAGCAGCAAGATGTCCGGCTCGATGATCAGAGCTCGAGCCAGCGCTACGCGCTGCTGCTGGCCGCCGGAGAGCTGTGTCACCTTGCGGTCGGTCATACCGGTAAGTCCGACAAGACGGATGTACTGCTCCACCTTTTCCCGGATCTGCTCTTTGGGAACCTTGCGGATCTTCAAGCCGTAGGCGATGTTGTTGAAAACGGTCATATGCGGAATGAGCGCATAGTTCTGGAACACAACGCCGATGTTGCGTTTTTCTACCGGAATGGGCGTGAGATCGCGCTCGCCGACATGGATCGTACCGCTGTCGGCATACTCCAGCCCGGCAATGATGCGCAGAAGCGTTGTTTTTCCGCAGCCGGAGGGACCAAGCAGCGAAAGAAGATTGCCGTCCTTCGCGCAGAAAGAAATATCGTTCAGAACGCGGGTATCCCCAAAGGTTTTGGAAATGCCCTGAATGGTGATTTCAGACATGGTTATTTCTCCTTATGTCCCTGCCCAACAAGCTGTCCGGCATCGAAGCCCACACGGTTCATGATAAAGATCACGACCGCAATGGCGATGGTAAGCAGCGTGGCAATAGCGTTGATGTCCGGGTTGTAGCCGGCGCGGATCTTGGTATAAATGAGCATCGGGAGCGTATATGTCCCGAACGGCGCCAGGTAATACTGGATGGAAAAGCAGTTGAAACACAGCACAAACGACATGAGAAAGCCCGAGAGCACCGCCGGGAAGATCATGGGAAGCGTTACTTCCCACAGGATCCGCAGAGGGGACGCGCCGAGCGTGCGGCTGGCTTCCTCTGGATATTTATCCATCGTCATAATGCGCGAATACGTAATGAGGAACGAGTGCGGCATGACCGCGACGAGGCACCCGAAGAAGAGACTGGCAAACGATTTGCCGATACCGAGGTAGTTGAAGAGCAGCAGCAGCGCGACCGCCTGCACGAGCCAGGGAATGATGACCGGGACGTTCATCAGCGTCGGGAACGCCCTGTTCCACTTGCGTGACATCCGCCGCAGCGCAAGAGATGCCATGATTCCGAGCACCGCCGCGCAGAGACTCACAAGCAGGCTGAACCAGAGCGAGTACCACGTGGCGCTGATCAGATCCGCCGAGCGAAAAAGTTCAGCGTACCACTTGGTAGTAAAATCAAACGGAAGCGCGCCGTATTTAGATGAGTTGAACGACATGATGGCAATGCCTAGGATCGGGAAAAGAAGGAAAAAGAACGTAAGGCACAGCCAGACAATGAGAACGGTATTGAACCGCCGCGCCGAAGCGCTGCGTTTTGGATTTTGTTTCATAGCTATTTTATCCTCCGATCCGCTTGTCTGCAATGTTCATGACGAGACGGATCACGGCCAGCGTCAGCGACATGACAACAAGGAAGAGCAGCGAGAGCGCCGCGCCGTAGCCCATGTTCATGGAAGTGGTAAACTGGGAGTCGATCAGGCTTCCGATCATCATGCTGTAAGGGCCGCCGGCGATGTTCGGCTCAACGAAGCTGCCAGCCACGGGGATAAGAACAATCAAAATGCCGGTCATCAGTCCCGAGAAGCTCTGCGGCAGAACAACGCTGATAAAGGTCTGAAAGCGGTTCGCGCCGAGAGAGTGCGAGGCGGAAATAACATTGTTGTCGATCTTTTCCAGGCAGGAATACAGGGAAAGGATCATATATGGCAGATACTCATACACGAGAATGAGTATAACCGACCCGTTCGTATACATGAGCGAAGTTCCCGCCGGGAGAATGCCCAGCTTCAGCAGCGGCGTCATGACAAGACCGTTCGTCTGCATGAGCGTCATGATAGAATAGATCAGCAAAAGCTGCGAGGTGAACGCCGGAACGATGGACACCATGATAAGCGTGCTGCGGTATTTTTCGGGAACGATCTTGGCAATGGCCCATGCCGCAGGATAAGCGATTACAATGCAGATGGCCGTTACGAGAAGAGCCATCCAGAACGATTTCAGCATCAGGCCTTGCACCGTGAGAGAGGTAACGGCCTCCACGATGTTGCGCACGGTGTACCCCGCGACACCGTTGAGCGTGGATACGTTGCCGTCGGCAAAGCTGAAAAATACCAGCATGCACAGCGGGACAAAACTCATGCCGAGCAGTATGGCAGCGGACGGCCAGATCAGATGCCGGGCGGCACTACGGGGCTTGGATGGTTTCATGGCGTGATTCCTTTCCAGTTACAAAAGAGGTATACGGGTCGGCCAGGAGACCGGCCGGCCCGTACGGAAAAACTTATTTTGCGGCTTTGACTTCATCCCAGAGGGAGGTCCACGCCGTGAGCTGCTCGTCGGTCAGCGGAAGAGCCAGGTTGACATTTGCGGGCGCTTCGGGGTAGAGCCAAAGCGAAGCACGCGCTTCGTCGGAGAGGGCCTCCGTGACAACCGTGTTAACGGGAGAATAAGCCTGCGCGCCGGCCGTGGCCATGCTGTTCTGGAAGTACTCGCCCGTGCAGTAGTCAATCCATTTCATGGCGAGATCCTTGTTGGCAGAGTCGCGGACGATGCACCAGTAATCACACCAGCCCACCGTTCCTTCTTCGGGATGGATGTACTGGATGTTGAAGCCCTCGTTTTTGAGCTCGGTGGCAATAGAGCCCCAGACGTTACCGATCACAACTTCACCGGAGGTGTAGGCCTTGACGAAGTCGTCATGGCTCGTCCAGTAGGTCTTCACATTGCTCTTGAGGTCGGTCAGAGCGGTGCGCACGGTGTCGGTATCCGGATTGCGGGGATCCTCGCCGGTGTACATGGCGGCCGTACGGATCGCGGCGTCATACTCGTTTTCAAAGGCGACCTTACCGGCATACTGGGGATTCCAGAGAGCGGACCAGCTTGTGATCTCGTCGGTGATGACATCTGCGTTGTAGAAGAGAGAGGTCGTACCCCAAACCCAGGGGACGCCGATGATATTGCCGTTTTCGTCCTTGACTTCGTCGATCGTGCGGAAGTCCTCGCGAAGGTTATTGTAATTCTCGAGCGCGGAAGTGTCAATCGTGTCGAGCACACCGGCGTTCAGGTACTGCTGAAGATAAAGCGGGTTTATGCAGACCACATCGATCTGACCGACGCCACCGTTCTCCAGCACAGAGAGCAGTTCGGGGATGGAGCTGAGGAAATAGTGCTCTACCTCGCAGTCATAGAGCTCGGCGAAGTGCGCCGCCCCATAGTCGGAGTCCGTGGCGTAGGACTGCCAGTTGGCGACAACCAGCTTCCGCTTCGCGCCGGTATTGGTGTTGGTCTCATTCGTGTCCGCAGAAGCGTTTCCGCACGCGGCAAGAGCCAGCAGCATGGCGAGAGCCAGAAGCAGGGCGAAGAATTTCTTTGTTTTCATGTCTTCTCCTCCAGATAATTCATATTTATCTTTACCGATCGCTCGGCGAAGTACGAATTTCAGAAAATGCAGGATGACTGCAGGATCAGGTTGGCATAGGCGGTGTTCTCGCCGGTCCGCACGATGGCGCGGCAGGTGGCGGAGAGTTTTTTAAAATCCTCGTGCGGCATCGTTTCGCAGGGAGTAGCAGAAAAACGCTTTTGGAGCTGTTCATAGAGCGCACCGTTCATGTTCTCCGTCTCCGAAGCCAGAAATATCTTTTCCACGCCGAAGTGCTCGAGCACAACATCCAGTACTGCGAGAAACGACGGCTCGCCCATTTTAAGCGAAAGGTCGATCACTTCCACGCCATCCGGGATCGGAAGCCCACAGTCTGCGATGCAGAGCCGATCCGTGTGCCGCATGTTTCCCAGAACTCGATTCAGGTCTCCATTTAAAACAGCGTCATTATACATTTTATCACCTTTTTATCATAAACACAAAATAAAGGGTTTGTGACCTTCTGCTTATTTTTATATCATTTATTCACGAATCGGTCAATCTCAAGTCGATCATAAATTGAAAAATTGGATTATCGAACAATAAACAGCAGCAGCAACGTGTAAAAACTCCGAAAAAAATGTGATAAAAAATCAAAATTTTACCTTGATTTTTTCGCCGCTTCAGATATAATCAAAGCGAAAGGTCTATAATGGAAGGGTGGTAAAGCGGCCATATGAAGGAAAAACCGACGCTTCGCAGTATCGCAGAGGAGTTGGGCCTGTCCGTCAGCAGCGTGTCACTCGTGCTGAACCACAGGGAAAACCGCATTTCCCCGGAAAACCGCCGGCGCATCTTTGAAGCGGCAGAGCGCGTCGGCTATTTGCCGAGCGGAAAACGAAAAAGCCGGCAGAAGCCGGTCATTCTCGGGCTGATCGTTCCGGAGCTGTCCAACGCCTTTTTCGCAGACATCGTGCAGGGGATGACGGACTGCGCCTATAAGCAGGAGGCCAAGGTCCTCCTCGCAACGAACGGCGAGTCGCCGAGCCGTGACGCCGAGCAGATCCGCTCCATGGCTGCAACGGGCGTGTCTGCGCTGATCGTTGCCCTTTCCTACAATTGTTCGCCCGATGTGTTTGCCGGCATGTCCTGCCCGGTGATCCAGGTGGACCGGCAGTCACCGTCGCTGCCGTACAGCTCCATCCGGCTGAATAACCGCAAAGGCGGCTATCTCGCCGCGAGGCATCTGATTGAGCTGGGACATCGCCGCGTCGCATGCATCACCGGACCGCGCTGGCTCATGAGTTCGCAGGAGCGCGAATCCGGCTACCGTTGGGCCATGGAGGAGGCTGGGATCTCCGTGACCGGCGACATGGTCATAGAAGGCGACTATCTTTCCACCGGAGGGTATGCGCTGGCGGACAGCGTGATTGCCGGAGGGTTCACCGCCGTATTCTGTGAAAACGATATGACCGCCATCGGGCTTTACCGGCGGTTTCGCGAGCGGGGCATTACCGTTGGACAGGATATTTCCGTCGTGGGTTTTGATGACATCAGCTTTTGCGAAATGCTGGATACGCCGCTCACAACAATCCGTCAGTCTGGCTACGACATCGGGTATGAGGCATGCAGCCGTGCCATGCAGGAGATCGCCAATCCGGAGCTGCCGCATCAGTCCATATACTTTGAACCCCGGCTTATCAAAAGAGAAAGCGCACGAGCGCGCAGGAAAGGAAGCACATTATGAAAAGAGCTCTCGTTATCGGTTCGATCAACATAGATAGTGTCTATGAGCTTGAGCACATCGTCCGTCCAGGCGAAACAGTCTCCAGCCGAAAATACCGTACCGCCTGGGGCGGGAAGGGTCTCAACCAGGCGATCGCACTCAGCCGCGGCGGTGCGGAAACGGCGCTCGCCGGCTGCGTCGGCGCGGCGGAATTGGAGGCGCTCGTGGCGGTCTGTGCGGAAGCTAGGGTAGATGCCGCGCGTATCCGTGCGCGTTCCGTCACTACGGGCCACGCCATCATCCAAGTCGACGCCAATGGGCAAAACTGCATTATCGTCGAGCCGGGCGCAAACGGAACAGTGGGCACGGACGATATCGCGGCCTTTCTTGACGGCTACGGTACGGGCGATGTTCTCCTGACGCAGAATGAGATCTCCCATATGCCGGATGTGCTGCGCGCCGCGCACGAAAAAGGTCTGACCGTTGCGCTCAACCCCTCGCCGTTTTCCGCGGAGATCCTCTCGTGGCCGCTCGAGTGTGTGGATATTTTCATCGTGAATGAGATCGAGGGCGGCGCCCTCTCCGGCGAAAGCGTGCCGGAAAAGGTCCTCGACGCGCTGCGCCGCCGGTTTCCTGGCGCCGCGACCGTCCTGACGCTCGGACACGACGGGGCAATGTACGCAGACCAAACGGAGAGTTTCTCCGTCCCCGCACACCGCGTGACCGTGGTGGACACGACCGCCGCGGGCGATACGTTCACCGGGTATTTTCTCGCCATGCTGCTGCGCGGCGGCACGCCGAAGGACTCCATGGAGATCGCAGCAAAAGCTGCGGCGATTGCCGTAACACGTCCCGGCGCCGTTCCGTCGATCCCGCGACTCGAAGAGACGCTCAGACAATAAACCGGCAAAGCCGCAGACAAGATTCCCCCGGATGCAGAAAACAGAAGTACTGCATCCGGGGGATCTTCTTTTATTGTCCTCTTTTGCCGGGTCTGCTCGTCATCGGATTATTCCTTATACCGCAGCGCGCGGATGGCGTTGAGGACCGCCAGGATCATGACGCCGACGTCGGCGAAGATTGCCGCCCACATGTCCGCAATGCCGGCCGCGACGAGCGCCAGACAGCCGAACTTGACAATGAGCGAGAACACGATGTTCTGCTTGACGATGCCGATGCACTTACGGGAGATGCGGATGGCCTTGACGATCTGCTTGGGATCGTCGTCCATGAGGACGACGTCCGCGGCTTCGATGGCGGCGTCGCTGCCCATGGCGCCCATGGCGATGCCGATGTCGGCACGGGTGAGCACGGGCGCGTCGTTGATGCCGTCGCCGACGAAGGCGAGCTTCTCGTGCGGCCCTTTCGCCGCAAGGAGCTTTTCGACCTCCGTGACCTTGTCGCCGGGGAGAAGCTCGCTGCGGACCTCGTCCACGCCGAGCTCGGCAGCTACCTGCTCGGCCACGCGCTTCGTGTCACCGGTGAGCATGACGGTCTTTTTCACGCCGCATTTTTTGAGCGCGGCGATGGCTTCCTTTGCGTGCGGCTTCGGCACATCGGAGATGACGATATGGCCGGCGTACTGCCCGTCGATCGCCATATGGATGATCGTACCGACGCTGTGGCATTCAACGGCTTCGATGCCGAGCTTTTTCATCAGCTTGGCGTTGCCCGCGGCGACGGTGTGGCCGTCCACCACGGCGGTAATGCCGTGGCCGCTGATCTCTTCGATATCGGAGACGCGGCTGCGGTCGATCTCCTTGCCGTAGGCCTTCTGAAGGCTCTTGCTGATCGGGTGCGACGAGGCGCACTCGGCAAGCGCGGCATATTCGAGAAGCTCCGCTTCTTCAAGCGTGCTGTGGTGCACGCCGGTCACTTCAAACACGCCCTGCGTAAGCGTGCCGGTCTTATCGAACACGAGATACTTCGCGTCCGAGAGAGCTTCGAGATAGTTTGAGCCCTTGATGAGGATCCCCTCGTGGCTCGCGCCGCCGATGCCCGCGAAAAAGCTCAGCGGAATGCTGATGACGAGTGCGCACGGGCAGCTCACAACGAGGAACGTGAGAGCGCGGTAGATCCAGTCCGTCCAGTTCGGGGCAGCGCCAAAGGCGAGCCGGAGGAGCGGCACCGCGATGCCGAGCACGAGCGCCGCGCCGCACACCGACGGCGTATACACCTTCGCAAAGCGGGAGATGAACGCCTCGGAACGGGACTTGCGCGAGCTGGCGTTCTCCACAAGATCAAGGATCTTGGAAACGGTGGACTCGCCGAATTCCTTCGTCGTGCGGATCTTCAGCACGCCGTTCATGTTGATGCAGCCGCTGATGATCTCGTCGCCGGTCTTTACGTCGCGCGGCAGGCTCTCGCCGGTGAGCGCGCTCGTGTTGAGGCTCGCCTCGCCCTCGACGATGATGCCGTCGAGCGGCACCTTCTCGCCGGGCTGCACAACGATCACGCTGCCGACGGCGACCTCGTCGGGATCGACCTGCTCGAGCTTGCCGTCCGTTTCGATGTTCGCATAGTCCGGGCGGATATCCATGAGCGCGGAGATGTTGCGGCGGCTCTTGCCGACGGCGTAGCTCTGGAACAGCTCGCCGATCTGGTAAAACAGCATAACGGCGATACCTTCGACATAGTCACCGCTCTTCGTCCAGATGGCAAGGAAGAACGCGCCGAGCGTGGCAAGCGCCATAAGGAAGTTTTCATCGAACGGCTGGCCGTTCGCAATGCCTTTGCCGGCCTTGCGCAGGATGTCGTAGCCGATCACGGCGTAGGCAGCGAGGTATGCGATGAGCTGCGCTATGCCGGTGATGGGAAGAAAATGCAGCGCAATGAGCATCACGGCGGTAATGACGATCCGCCAGAGCATCTTTTTCTGTTTCTTTGTCATGGCCTTACGCCTCCTGTCTCAAAGCTGTGCCGCCGGATGCGGCGAGGATCAAAGCTCGATCTCGCAGTCGGGCTCGACCTTCTTGCAGGCCTTCAGCACGCTCTGCATGACGGTCTTTGGATCGCTGCCCTCGGCAAACTCAACGATCATTTTCTGCGTCATGAAATTCACAATGGCGTCCGCGACGCCCTCGGTCTTCTTGGCGGCGTCCTCCATCAGATTGGCGCAGTTGGCGCAGTCAACTTCGATCTTGTAGGTCTTTTTCATGGTGGTTTTCTCCCTTTCTGTCAATTTCGAACAATTAAATGCTTGCTTAATCGTTATAAGCGCAGTATACTGGCTTTGTTCCGAAAAAACAACCCGTTTGGACGTTCTGCTTCCAAACGGGCAAACGAAATTTCCGAAAAGGAGAACCGCCATGCCGGAGTTTTCTCTCCCCCACGACCACGGCACGCACCAGCACGAAGAGGAGGTTCGCCGCGTCCTTGCCGACGACGCGCGCTTTTCCGCCGTGGCGGAGCTGTTCCGCTCGCTCGGCGATCCGACGCGCGTGCGCATTTTCTGGCTGCTCAGCCACCGGGAGGAGTGCGTCATCAACATTGCCGCGATGCTCGACATGTCCAGCCCCGCCGTATCGCACCATCTGCGCTCGCTCGCCGAGAACGGGCTTCTTGAGAGCCGGCGTGACGGCAAGGAGGTCTATTACCGCGCGCCCGACACCGTGCAGGGGCAGCTGCTGCATGAGATCGTAGAGCAGGTGATGGAGATCGCCTGCCCGGAAAAGAGCGTAGACCGGTGCGCGTCGCAGGAGGAGATCATCCGGAACGTCCACGACTACATGGTCGAGCATCTCTCCGAGCGTCTCACGATCGAAGCGCTGTCGCGCGAGTTTCTGATGAACACAACAACGCTCAAGGCGGTTTTCAAAAAGGTGTACGGCACGTCTCTCGCCGCGCACATGAAGGCGCACCGGATGGAGCGGGCGGCCTCGCTGCTGCTCAAAACGCAGGACGACATCGGCGCGATCGCCCGCGCCGTCGGCTACGAGAGCCAGAGCCGGTTCACCTCGGCCTTCCGCGAATGCTACGGCGTATCGCCCGGCGAATACCGCCGCGCGCACACGCCGGCTTGATTTTTCCCTCACCGAAAGCGATTGACAGGCCGCGAAAAAAGATATATCATTAAATTTATATAATCTTTACATTTACGGGTGAGAGTATGCTTTCGCAGGAGATCCTTGATCTTTATAAAAAGTCACGCCTGATGACATACCGGGCGATGTTCGGGCGCATCCGGGAGAAGACCGGCTCGCTCTCCGCTACGGAGGCCTACGCCGTGGACGTGATCTATCTGCTCGGCAGCCCGACGATCACGCAGCTTGCCGAAACGCTCGGCATATCCCAGCCGAACGCCACCTATAAGGTCAACAACCTTGTGGCGAAAGGGTACGCCTGCAAAACGATCTCGGAGGACGACAAGCGCGAGTGCCGCGTCACGGTCGGCGAGCGGTTTTACAAGTACTACGGCAACTCCACGCGCTTTATCGACAATGCCGTGGATGCGCTCCGGGAGGATTATTCCGAAGACGAGCTGAAGACCTTTGAAAAGGTCCTGCACAGTCTGAACCAGCACATCGAAAAAAGGGAGGAAACCAAGCTATGACGACCGGAATGCATCTCTGGGACGCCGACGTATGGAGCTTTGTGCTGACGCTCTCGCTGCTGTTTGCGGCGATGATCGCAGCCAACATTCTCCGCCGGCTCTGTCCCTTTATCCGCAAGGCGCTGATCCCTAGCTCCGTGCTCGGCGGCTTTCTGCTGCTGCTTGCCAACGCCGTTGCCCGCTGGGGGTTCCACCACCCGCTCTTCTCCACCGGCACGCTGGAAATCCTCACGTATCACGGTCTCGGTCTCGGCTTTGCCGCGCTCGCGCTGCGCAATACCGAGAAGAAAACCGACGGCCGCTCCCGCACCGGCGCGTTTGACACCGGCGTCACGGTCGTGAACGGATATCTTCTGCAGGCGGTGCTCGGACTGATCGTGACGATCGGGCTCTATTACGCCATCCGCAGCTTCTATGCCTCCGGTCTGCTTCTCCCGATGGGCTACGGTCAGGGGCCGGGGCAGGCGTACAACTGGGGCCACAACTACGAAATGCAGTGGGGCTTTGAAAACGGCACGAGCTTTGGCCTTGCCGTGGCCGCGATGGGCTTTGTATCCGCGAGCGTCGGCGGCGTCATTTATCTGAACTGGCTGCGCCGCAAGGGGATCTTCCAGGGACGGCTCGGCGAGGACGCCAGGGACAACGTCACACTCTCGACCTTCACCGGCGACAACGAGGTGCCGATCTCGGAATCGATGGACAAGTTCACGATCCAGCTTGCGCTCGTGTTTCTCGCCTACGCGCTCGCGTTCCTCTTTATGAAGGGTATAAACTCGCTGCTCGACCCCGCCGGGACGGGCGCGAAGGGGCTTGCGGGAACGGTACAGGGCATGATCTGGGGCTTCCAGTTCCTTTTCAGCAGCGTTTTCGGCATGCTCATCAAGGCGGTGATGAAGACGCTCCGCAAAAAGGGCGTCATGCACCGCGAGTATACAAACACCTTCATGCAGAACCGCATCGCGGGCTTCATGTTCGATCTGATGGTCGTGGCGTCTATCGCGGCGATCGACCTTTCCGCCTTCCGTGACCACCGGTTCGTCCTGCCGCTGACGATCATCAGCATCGTCGGGGCGTTCGGCACGTACTTCTATCTTCGCTTTGTGTGCGCGCGTGTGTTCCCGTGGTATGAGCACGAGGCGTTCCTCTCGCTCTACGGAATGCAGACCGGCACGGCGTCCACGGGCGTTATCCTCCTGCGCGAGATCGACCCGCAGTTTGAAACGCAGGCGAGCGACAATCTTGTCTACCACATGCCGTGGGCGATCCTCTTCGGCGCGCCGATGTTCCTGCTCGTCGGCGTGGCGCCGCAGAGCGTCGGGAAGTCGTGGATGGTGCTCGGCGTATGCGCGGCGCTGTTCGTGATCTTCAATGTGATCCTCTTCCGCCGGTCGATCTTCCGCCGCAAGGCCGTTACGAAATAATACTCGTTGATACATACGATAATGGGGCAGCCATTCAACCGAATGGCTGCCCCGATGTTTTATAGCTGATACGGCCCGTGGCCCTCCTGCCAGCCGACAAAGTCGCTGACGATCTCGCGCATGGCGGTGAAGTCCGCGGCGCGCGCCGCTCTCTGCCGGAGCTTTTCGCGCTCCTGCTCGGTGAGCGCGCCGAACTTTTCCAGCGCAATGCCGTTCTCCGCGAGAGCGCGGTCAAAGTCCGTTTTTACGGATCGGTTTTCGTTCATGTGCATTCCCTCCCTGCGGAGAGTATGCCCCGGCGCAAGGCGTTTATGCGTTCTCGCCGCTCATGTAATCGTAATAATCCGATTCGCTCGCAAAGAGCATGTATTTTCCGCTCACCAGTCCGTAGTATCCGCCGTGGGTGTAATAGCCGCGCATGTCGTTGCCCTCCCTGTCCTGTTTACAAGACAAGGATAAGGCACAGAGTGTACGATAAAACGGACTTCCGCGTTTTTTTACGATCCCTCAGTCTCGCCTGCGGCGAGCCGGCTCCCTTTGCACAAGGGAGCCTTTTTCAGAAGCGAAACTCCGCGGTCTCGTCCGCCATGCGCAGAACGCGGCGGCGCGCTTCCTCCATGGTCTCCGGTTTCGGTTTCTCCATCGCTTCGATCTCGGCTTCCTCACGTTCCCGCTCGCGCCGCTTTTCGCCGCGCACCGCGGCAGTCACCGTGCCGCCGAGAATGGCCGCGCCTCCGGCGAGCTTCACAAATGCCGCGGCGGTCGAATATCCCGCCCAGACAAGCGGCAGCACCTCATCGAGCGCTGCGAGCGCCGCGGCACCGCCGAGAAGCCACCAGAGGTTTTTCTTTTTTACGATATCCCGCAGCCTTTTCTCCGGGAAGAATGCTTTGACAAAGGCGGCGAGACCGGCGGCAAGGGCAAGCACCGTAAGCCCCCAGCCGAGCACGGCGGCCGCCGCCGCGGGCAATGCCGCAGCGAGCAGGGCGCTTGCGCCCGATGCCGTGAGCCACGCCGCGCCGCCGATCCCGGCGGCGACGAGCACACGCGCGCCGAACGGGAGACGGGCAAACCACGCCGCCGCGCGCTGCGCCTTCTTCTTTTCCTCTTCGCTCCCGGCGATCGTCCCGGTCTCGGGCGCATCGCCGCCCGCGCCGCGGAGTGGCACGGTCTCGACGATGGGCGTCGGGAAATTCTCCGCGCCGTCATCGAAAACGCCGTCGTCCGGTAATATCCCGCCGACCATCACGCTCGCGCTCGCCACGGTAGCGACCGCGGCGGCGGTGGCCTGCCGCTTGAGCTTTTCTCGCTTGTTCCGATCCATTTCAGACCATCTTTTCGGGACGGTACGCGGCGTCGAACGCCTCGGCCGTCATGTACCCGAGCCGGAGGCAGCTCTCGCGCAGCGTGAGATCTTCGCGGTGGGCGAGCTTGGCGACCTCGGCGGCGCGCTCGTAGCCGATGTGCGGCGTGAGCGCCGTGACGAGCATGAGCGAGCGCTCCATATTCTCCGCCATTTTTTCCCGGTTCGCGCGGATACCGGAAACGCACCGCTCGTCAAAGGACGCGATGGACGCCGCAAGAAGGCGCGCAGACTGCAAAAAGTTATAAATGCACACCGGCAGGAACACATTCAGCTCAAAATTTCCCTGCGACGCGGCAAGGCCCACGGCGGTATCGTTGCCCAGCACCTGCACCGCCGTCATCGTGACCTGCTCGCACTGCGTGGGGTTGACCTTGCCCGGCATGATGGACGAGCCGGGCTCGTTTTCGGGGATGAAGATCTCGCCCAGCCCGCAGCGCGGCCCGGAGGCGAGCCAGCGCACGTCGTTGGCGATCTTCATCATGTCGCACGCGAGCGCCTTGAGCGCGCCGTGGGCAAACACAAGCTCGGAGCGGGACGTGAGCGCGTGGAACTTATTCTCCGCCGTCACGAATTTATGGCCGCTCAAGGCGCTGATGCGCTCGGCGGAAAGGCTGTCAAAGCCCGCCGGGGCGTTCAGCCCCGTTCCGACGGCGGTGCCGCCGAGAGCGAGCGCGCGCAGCGGCTCCACGGCGGCGCGCAGCAGCTCGATGTCCGTTTCCACGCTCGCGCGCCAGCCGGAGATCTCCTGCGAGAAGCGAAGCGGTACGGCGTCCTGCAGATGCGTCCGCCCGACCTTCAGCACGTCCTCGTTCTCCGCTTCCAGCCGCCGGAGCGTCTGCGCGAAGCTCTCGCACGCCGGGAGAAGGTTTTCCTCCAGAGCGATAACGGCGGCAATGTGCATCGCCGTCGGGAACGTGTCGTTTGAGGACTGCGACATGTTCACATCGTCGTTCGGGTGCAGCAGCTTTTTCCCCGTGATGGCGTTGCCGCGGTTCGCTACGACCTCGTTGACGTTCATGTTCGACTGTGTGCCGCTGCCGGTCTGGAACACAACGAGCGGGAAGTTCCCGTCGAGCTGCCCGGCGAGGATCTCGTCGCACGCGCGCGAAATGGCAGCGCACTTTTCTTCGGTCATGCGCTGCGGCACGAGCGCGCGGTTTGCCTCCGCCGCCGCCTTTTTCAATATGGCAAAGGCGCGGAGGATCTCCTCCGGCATCGTTTCATGGCCCGCTCCGGCGGGGAAGTTCCGGCGGCTGCGCTCGGTCTGCGCGCCCCAGTATTTATCCGCGGGAACGGCGATCTCGCCCATGGAATCGTGTTCGATACGCATTTTCTCTTCCGGCATAATGGCGGCTCCTTTTTCTTCGGTAATATACGGACGTGCGGCAACGGGGACGGATCTCTCTGACAGCTTTGTGTCAGCAAGAACCGTCCCCATGGACAACTTTTTTTACTTGGGCTGGCGGCCGTTGCAGAGGTAGAACACCGTCAGCAGGCCGGGGCCGCAGTGCGCGCCGATGACGACGCCGAGCGCCGTGATCGTGATCTCGCCGACCTGGGGATATGCCTTGCGGATCTCGTCGCGCACCCACTCGGCATCGGCGACGCAGTCCGCCTGCAGGATGTGGATCTCCGTGCCGGTCGGGTCGCACTCGCTGAAATCGTGCAGGACGCCGTCGCGAATGGCGCGCAGCGCCGCCTTGCGCCCGCGCACCTTCTGCGCCACGTCAAGCGTACCGGCGTTCGGGACATAGAGCACGGGCTTAATGTCAAGGATCGAGCCGACGAGCGCCGCGCTGTTCGAGACGCGCCCGCCCTCTTTGAGATAATTGAGATCGTCCACGGTGAAGCGGTGGGCGATGCGGAGCTTGTTCTCCTCGCCCCAGGCGACGACCTCATCGAAGCCTGCCCCGGCTTCCTTGCGGCGGACCATGTTCATCACGAGCAGACCCAGACCGCCGGAGATGCAGAGCGTGTCCATCACATAGAGCTTCCGTTCGGGGAACTCCGCGCGCAGCTTGTCCGCGGCCTTGTTCGCGTTGACGAACGACACGGACATCTTCTGCGACATATCGAGAAAGATCACGTCCTTCCCCTCGTCGAGAAACGTCTTGAGGAAGTCGTAATACACGAACTCGTTGATCATGGACGTGTGCAGCTTGTCTCCCCGGCGCATACCGGCGTAGACCGCGGCGCGGGTCTCCTCACGGCAGTCGTCCTCGCGGGGCTCGTCGTTCACGGTATAGGAATACGCGATGAACGGGATGTTGTGCTCCTCCAGCCAGGTGCGCGGCAGGTCGGAGGTGGAGGATGTGGCAATGATGTAATCAGACATAGTATATTTCCTCTCTGTAGTATAGTCGGTGTCGGTTGCGTCGATTGACAAGGGCACACGCGGTTCTGCCGGGCGGAAATGCCCTCATACCGCGTCAAAGCCCTTGAGAATACACAAAGTATTCTCTGCGGCCTTTTCCTTGTCTGCGAGCATTTCTGCTCCGGCAGAACTGCTTCGCATCGGACAGCCTTGAATTTTCGAGGGATTTTTGTTCTTTTGGACGCAGGCGGGCTGTCGCCCGCCAAGGAGAAAAGGGCAAAAAGCACCGGAAAGACTGGCCGTCCGACGTGCGTGCCCTTGTTAATCGACGCTTTATCCGCCGAAGATCGCGGAGAGTGTCTTGCCCACGCGCTGGAAAAAGCCGCGGATGCTGTCCCAGACCGTTCCGGCGGTGGACAGGGCGCTCTCGCCGCTCTCGCGGATCTTCTCCACCGTTTCGGGCAGGTCCTGCACGCGCTCGGCAAAGTTTGATCCGCCGATGCTCTGGATCTTGCGGAAGAGATCGGCAAGCTGCTGCGTCTGCGCGTCGTTGAGCGTCATGCCGTGCTCCGCGGCGATGGAGCGGATGCGCTCGCGCAGCTCATCGTCCGAGAGCGCCGCGAGCTCGTCAAAGAAATCGGTCATGGCGCCGAGAAGTTCCTCGAGCTTTGAGGTGTCGAGCTCGCCGGAGAGCGCGTCGGCCTCGCGCAGCGCCGCTGCGGCGGTCTCCTTTGCCTCCGGGTCGAGCGGCTGGCAGGTGAGCGTTTCGTACGCTTTGAATACGGCGGGCAATATGGCGAGCGCGCCGGTCTCCTCCGGCGCGGCGGCGACGATCTCCGCGTCCGTCACCCCGGCGGCGGTGAGCGCCGCCGCAATGGCGGTCTCCGCGCCGGTGATGTTGGAAAGCGAGAGCGAAAGCCCTTCTCCGCCGGAACGGATGCGGACGAACACGCCGACGGACGCCGCCTTCTCCGGCACATCGGAAAAATACGTTTCCGCGTCCGGCCGGGAAAGCGGCAGCTCCATCGCCGTGCCGCGCTCAACGCCGAGCGCGGTGAATATACCGTCGGTCTCGCCGAGCGTAAGCTCTTCGCCGAGCACGACGCAGCTGTCCCCCGGCACGGCAAACGCCGCCGTGGTGAGCAGCAGTAAAGCAAGGATACAGGAAATGAGCTTTTTCAAAAAACGGTTGACCTCCCGAAAATAAACAGCCCACGAGAGCGCAATGCGTCCGCGGGCTGTTCTATGCGTCTCAGCCAAATACCTTGACGCTCGTAATGACCGGCTGGTTCACTTCGGCGATGAAGCCGTCCGCGCCGGTGACCTGCACGCTCGCGGCGATCTGGTCCACAATGTCCATGCCGCTCACGACGTAGCCGAACACGGCGAAATCGCCGTCGAGATACGTCGCGTCGTTCTGCAGAATAAAGAACTGGCAGGTGCCGCTGTTCTTATCCGTGCCGCGCGCCATGCCGATGGCGCTGCGCGTCATGGAGAGCGGGTTGTTGAAGCCGTTGGAGGTGAACTCGCCCTCCACGGTCGTGCTCGCCTTGCCGGTGCCGTTCTTGTTCGGGCAGCCGCCGTAAATGGCGAAGCCGTCGATGACGCGGTAAATGGTCAGGTTGTTATAAAAGCCCTTTTTGGCGAGATTGAGGAACTGGGACGCCGTTTTGGGCGCGCTGTCCGCGTCCACCTCGAGCCGGATGGTGCCGTAATTGTTCACGGTAATCTCCACCTCGTGCTTGCCGGTCCAGGTCTTGTTTCCGCCGCAGCCGGCGAGAATGCTCGCCGCCATGAGCAGCGCCAACAGAAATGCGATCTTTCTTTTCATGGGTCGAACCTCCGTTTCCAAAGAAATTCGGGTCTTATTTGCTGGATTTACTTTTTCTCCGCGAGGGAGCGCGCGTAGGCGGCATAGCGATCCTTTCTCGCCTTGGCCTCTTCCGCGCTGGCGCCTCTCGCCAGAACATACATTTTGATCTTCGGCTCCGTGCCGGACGGACGGACGACGAGCGCCGAGCCGTCGCTCAGCTCAAAGAACAGCACGTTGCTGCCGACGATGGGCGTCTTTTCCACAACGCCGAGACCGGGGATCACCACGTCGCCGGTCTGGTAGTCGCGCACGCGGGTGACCGGCGTGCCGCCGACCTCCGCCGGGGGCGTCTGGCGCAGCGACGCCATGAGCGCGCGCATCTCGCCGAGGCCGTCCACGCCGTACATGAAGAGGTTCACGGTCTCTTCGCTGTAGAAGCCGTACTTTTTATACAGCTCGTCGATCGCGTCGATGAGCGTCATGCCGCGGTCGTAGTAATACGCCGCCATCTCCGCGGCCATCATGGAAGCGGTCACGGCGTCCTTGTCGCGGACGTAATCGCCCATCATGTAGCCGTAGCTTTCCTCAAAGGCCAGGATGTACTCGTAATTGCCCTTCGCCTTATATTCGGCGAGCTTTTCCGCCATAAACTTGAAGCCGGTGAACGTCGCTTCAAAGTGGACGTCGTTCATCTCGCAGATGCGCTGCACCATCGTCGTGGAAACGATCGTGCTCAGCGCCGCGGGGTGCTCCGGCATCGTGCCGGCGGCGCGGCGGGCGTTGATGATGTAATCGAGCAGCAGGCAGCCCATCTGGTTGCCGGTGATGGGGATGTACTCCCCGTTGCGCCGCGCCAGAACGCCGATGCGGTCGCTGTCCGGGTCGGTGCCGATGATGAGATCGCTGTCCACCTTCTTGGCGAGGTCGATGGCGAGATAGAACCCCTCCGGGTTTTCGGGGTTCGGGCTCTTCACGGTGGGGAAGTTGCCGTCGAGCACCATCTGCTCCTCGACGGGGTACAAATGCTTCACGCCAAGGCGGTGCAGCGCTTCCGGAACGAGCTTCCAGCCGCAGCCGTGGAACGGCGTATATACCACGCGGAAATCGTCGGCGACCTTCGCGACGACATCGCGGTTGATGGCCTGCGCCTCGACATTTTTGAGGAACGCCTCGTCGGTCTCCTCGCCCATCCACTCGATGAGGCCCTTTTCGACAGCCTCGTCAAAGTCCATGCTGTGCGGAGCGCGGAAGATATCGGAGTTTTCCATGCGGCGGGCGATCTCGGCAGCGTGCTGAGGCGGGAGCTGCGCGCCGTCCGACCAGTAGACCTTATAGCCGTTGTACTCCTTGGGGTTGTGGCTGGCCGTGACGTTGATGCCGGCCTCCGCGCCGTAATGCCGGATGGCAAAGCTCAGCTCCGGCGTGGGCCGCAGGGATTCAAAAATGCGCACATGCACGCCGTTCGCGGCCATGATCGCGGCGGCTTCGCGGGCGAACGTCACGCCGTTGTTGCGGCAGTCGTGGCAGACGCACACGCCGCGCTTCATCGCTTCCGCGCCCTCGGCCACGATCAGCTCGGCAAACGCCTGCGTCGCGTGACGGATGACGTGGATGTTCATGCGGTTCGTGCCGAGACCCATAATGCCGCGCAATCCGGCGGTGCCGAAAACGAGCGGCGCATAGAAGCGGTCCTCGATCTCCTTGGGATCGTCGCGGATGGCGTCGAGCTCTTTCCATTCCTCTTCGCTCAGCGCCGGACTGTTGAGCCATTTTTCATAAGTTTCCCGCCAGGTCATTGTTCTTCCTCCGTTTCATCGTCGCTCTCCCGGATCAGCTCGCAGGCGTCCTCCCACACCGAGGCGGGAACAAAAATATCAACGCCCGAGCCGCTGATGCCGAGGATCAGCTTGCCGAATTGTCCGTCGTTGGGGTATTGGCGCAGGCACGGGATGCCGAACGCCTCCAGACGCGTGACGAGCATCGTCTCGTCCATGTCGATGCCCTTGCAGTGGCAGAGATACACCGGCGGCTCCGGCTGGCCCGCTTCGTCCCTGGGCCAGCGCTCGTAAAGATCGCCGGGGAGCTGACGCCCCCACTCCGCCGATGCTTTTCCGGTTTCTTCCATGATGTCTCCCCGCGGGTCGCCCCGCATGTTTTTATTTATGTTTTTATTTATGTTTTTATTTATGATATTTCCCGCCCTCGTTGATGTTGAAGGCGCGGTAAATCTGCTCCAGAACCATGACCCGCGCCAGATGGTGCGGGAATGTCATGCGCGACATGGAAAGGCGGACGTCCGCGGCGCGCTTTGCCTCGTCCGACAGCCCGTCCGAGCCGCCGATGAGAAAGCACACGCGGCTTTTTCCCTGCACGGCGCACTGCGCCATGAGCGAGGCCAGCTTCTCGCTGGAACAGCTCTTTCCCTCGATGCACATGGCGACGACGAGGGCGCCAGAGCCGATGCGCGCGAGCATCGCCGCGCCGTCGCGCTTTATGTCGCCGGTCTCCGGAAGCTCGATGATCTCCGGCGAGCAGTAGCGCTGCAGGCGTTTGTTGTATTCCTCGCACGCGGCGGCATAAAAGCTCTCCTTGAGCTTGCCGGTGCAGATCAGTTGGACGCGCAGCACGGCGTTACCTCCAGCTCCAGATCGCCCTCCGCCGGGGCGACGCGCAGCGTCACCGCAGAAAAGCCCTCGCCGTCAAGCGCTTCGCGCACGGTCCGCTCCGCGAGGCCGGGGCGGTTATTCTCCCGGCTCAGATGGCCGAGCACGAGCGAGCGCACCCCGGTCTTTGCCAGATCGCAGGCGAGCTGCGCGCAAGCCTCGTTGGAGAGGTGGCCGCGGTCGGACAGAATGCGGCGCTTGAGATAGACGGGGTAGCGCCCGGCGCGGAGCATATTGACATCGTGGTTTGCCTCGATCACCGCCGCGTCGCACCCGGCGAGCGCGTCGAGCATCTCCGCCGTCACGCAGCCGGTGTCGGTGCAGACGCCGAAACGGGCGTCCTTCCCCGTCAGAACATATCCTACGCTCTCGGGCGTGTCGTGCATTGTCGGAAAAGCGGTGAGCGTGAAATTCTTCAGTGCGACGCTCTCCCCGACCGGGATCGGAACGATGCGCCCTTCCAGCCCCGCCGCGGCGCGCTCGAGCGCGTGGGCGACGGTCTGCGGCGCATAGACCTTCACATTTTTATAATACTTCAGCAGCATCGGCAGACCGGCGACATGGTCGGAGTGCTCGTGCGTGATGAGAACGGCCGAAAGATCGTCCGGCGTGAGCGCTCGCCGCGCAAGGCCGGTTTTGATGCGGCGCAGGGAAATGCCCATGTCGAGAAGCACCGCCGCGCGTCCCTCGGTGAGAAGATAGCAGTTGCCGCTCGAGCCGCTGGCAAAGGATACGAAAGTCATCCCGCGACGGCGGTGCCCCGCTCCGTGCCATCCGGCTCATCGATGATGCGGATGTCCGCGCCGAGAAGACGCAGCTTGCCGACGAAGTTTTCGTACCCGCGCTCGATAAACTGGATATCCTCCACGAGCGTGACTCCTCTGGCGCAGAGGCCCGCGATGACCATCGCCGCGCCCGCGCGCAGGTCGCATGCGTCCACGGAGGCGCCGCGCAGCGTTTCCACGCCCTCAACGACCGCCACGCGGCCGTCCACGGTCACGGCCGCGCCCATTTTGCGCAGCTCGTTGATGTATTTATACCGGTGATCCCAAACGCCCTCGGTGATGACGCTCGTCCCCTCCGCCACCGCGAGCGCCACGCCGATCTGCGGCTGCATATCGGTCGGGAAGCCGGGGTACGGCTGGGTCTTGACGTTGGCGCGGCGGAGACGCCCCGTCGAGCGGACGAGGACGGATTCGCCGTATTCCTCCACCGTGACGCCCATTTCGCGGAGCTTCGCGGTGATGCAGTCAAGGTGCTTGGGAATGACGTTTTTGATCAGGACTTCTCCCCCGACGGCGGCGGTGGCGGCCATGTAGGTGCCGGCCTCGATCTGGTCGGGGATGATGGTGTAGGTGCCGCCGTGGAGCTGCTCCACGCCGTTGACCTTGATGGTGTCCGTACCGGCGCCGCGAACGTCCGCGCCCATGGAGTTGAGGAAGTTGGCAAGATCGACGATGTGCGGCTCGCGCGCCGCGTTTTCGATGATCGTGCGTCCCTCGGCGAGCACGGCGGCGATCATAATGTTCATCGTCGCGCCGACGGAGACCTTATCGAGATATACGCTCGCGCCGCGCAGCCGTCCGCCGGGGACGTGCGCGGTGATGAAATCGGAAATATCGACCTCCGCGCCGAGGGCGTTCATGCCCTTGACGTGCTGGTCGATCGGCCGGACGCCGAAGTTGCAGCCGCCCGGCATCGTCGTGCGGGCAATGCCGAACCGGCCGAGCATCGAGCCGACAAAATAGTACGACGCGCGGATCTTGCGCATGCGGTCATAGTCCGCGCCCATCCAGGTGGCGTTCGTCGCGTCGATCTCCACGGTGGAGCGGTCGATCTGCTCGACCTTCGCGCCGAGCGATTCGAGTATGAGCAGCAGCGCCTCGGTATCGCTGATCTGGGGCAGGTTTTCAATGCGGCATTTGCCGTTTACCATGAGCGCCGCCGGAATGATGGCTACCGCCGCATTCTTCGCGCCGCTGATCTCCACTTCGCCGTGCAGACGGTTGCCGCCTCTGATTCTATATCTTTCCAAGTGTTGACTCCTCCTGACGCGCATCCGGGGTCGGGGTCACCCTTTGCCCATAGATACACGGCAATTTTATCATAGCGCGGGGAAAAACGCAAGTCTTACTCCCCGGCGAGGATGTGCTCCGCCTGCAGCGCCGCGATGGCGGTTTTGCCGTCAGAGATCTCGCCGCGCTTTACCATGGCCAGCAGCTCCGAAAACGGGAGCTTTACGAGATCAAGGAACTCGCCCTCGTCGGGATGCGCCTCGCCGCGGGAGAGGTCGAGCGCAAGATAGATGTACAGCCGCTCGCTCGAAAAGCCGGGGGACGAATGATACGCGCCGAGCGGCACGATGCGTCCGGCGGTGAAGCCGGTCTCCTCGCCAAGCTCGCGCACCGCGCACACGAGCGGGTCTTCCCCGCGCTCGAGCTTGCCGGCAGGCGCTTCGAGCAGGTGCTCGCCGATGGGATAGCGGTACTGACGCACGCAGTAGGCATTGCCCTCGCCGTCCACCGGGAGAATGCACGCCCCGCCCGGATGCTCCACGATCTCGCGGAACGCCTCCGAACCGTCCGGCAGGCTCACGCGGTCGAGACCGACGTTGATGATGATCCCCTCATAGGTATTGAGACGACGCAGCTTTTTCTCTGTATAGTCCATGGATGATCTCCCTTTTCTCTTTCGTATCAAGGTATTCTACCACGCCTCTCCCGGCTTTTCCAGCTTTTTTCACTGTTTATCGGCGGCGGAGGGGCGTATAATGGGGAAAAATCGCGATTTGGGGAGGCTGTTATGCAGAACAAAGCAGAAAACGAACGGACGCTCGCGCTGCGCGTGCCGGGGCACCCGGGCCTTTCGGACGCCAAAAAGCTCGTTTTCGCCGCGCTCGGCGGAAGAAACTGGGGCGTGCTGGAGATCGAGATCATTGCCGGGCGGGAGGAGAGCCTGCTGCTCGCGCGCCCGGCGAGCGGCGTTTACCTGTCGCGCGAGGTGCTCTCCCGGCTCGCTGCGCGCGGGCGCTGAAATTCTCTCTTTTTCGCTCTTGACAGGTATGGTATAATACTTTTACTGCCAAGGCGGAGGAGGTGGAAGGCCATGCCGAAAAAAGAAGGGATCAAGGAGATCGCTTCCAACCGCAAGGCGTTCCACGACTACTTTGTGCTGGAGCGCTTTGAAGCGGGCATCGAGCTGTTCGGAACGGAGGTAAAATCCATCCGTGCCGGGCAGGTGAATCTGAAGGACAGCTACTGCACGATCCGGGAAGGCGAGCTTTTCGTGCGCGGGATGCATGTGAGTCCTTACGAAAAGGGCAACATCTTCAACCGCGACCCGGTGCGCATCCGGCGGCTGCTGATGCACAAGCGGGAGATCCGCAAGCTCGGCGAGCGCGTGGCGCAGGACGGCGTGGCGCTCGTGCCGCTCTCGCTGTACTTCAAGGACAGCCGCGTCAAGGTGGAGCTCGGTCTCTGCAAGGGCAAAAAGCTGTACGACAAGCGCGATTCGGACGCCGAGCGCAATGCGAAGCGGGACATGGACCGCGCCATGAAAGAAAGGAATTTCAAAGAATGAATCCTGTTGTGACCATCGAAATGGAAAACGGCGGCGTTATCAAAGCCGAGCTTTACCCCGAGATCGCGCCGGAGAGCGTTCGCAACTTCATCTCCCTCATCAACAAGGGCTTTTACGACGGGCTGATCTTCCACCGCGTCATCCCCGGATTTATGATCCAGGGCGGCGACCCGGAGGGCACCGGCATGGGCGGCCCCGGCTACCACATTTACGGCGAGTTCCGCGGCAACGGCTTCCAGAACGATCTCAAGCACAAGCGCGGCGTTTTGAGCATGGCGCGTTCCATGTACCCCAACAGCGCCGGCAGCCAGTTTTTCATCATGCATGAGGACGCTCCGCATCTCGACGGACAGTACGCCGCGTTCGGCGCCGTCACCGAGGGCATCGAGGTCGTTGACCGGATCGCCGGCACGCGCACCGACCGCAACGACCGTCCCATGGAGCCGCAGGTCATGAAAAAGGTCACCGTGGAGACCTTCGGCGAGGAATATCCCGAACCGAAGAAAAGATAAAAAGATACAGGAGAAGATTTTCTGAATCTTCCTTGTCCCAAAGAATAAGGAGCAATTTATTCGAATTTATTCCTTATTCCAAAAAGAAGGGGTCCTCAAGGGGGAACATGGTTCCCCCTTGAAGTTGCCTCGCCGAAGGCGGCTCTGCCGTTTCCGCAGAAACGGCGGCAACTATGGGGGCGTACCGGTTTCGACGGGGATGCGGAGATTGGAATAGCGGGCGGATGCGCCTACCATCCTTAAAATGGGCAATTATAAATTAAAGAACAACGATAACGTTGCTCTGGCCGCGGCTTAAGCCGTGACCCGTCCCCTCCGGGAGTGCCTCGGCCCGGAAGCGGGGCGTCGATGAGAGGCGGACGTGAGCGCGCAAAGCTTTGAGCGCGCCATGCATAATGAAGCTACCCGACTTGCCGTCTTGACGTTTGGCCGGTAACGAGGGAAACAGGGATGCGGAATCCCAAAACAAGCGTCTGCGCCCGGAGAAGTTCCCTTTGAAGCGTTTTCGGACAGGAGTTCAACTCTCCTCGCCTCCACCA
>ERZ1673730.408-NODE-408-length-56588-cov-42.962977_pt1 | contig 56588 bp, 29 predicted proteins | sample MGYA00580200_ERZ1673730 | MGnify/ENA primary metagenome ERZ1673730 (study PRJEB41218, sample SAMN15661761) | gut metagenome | host: Homo sapiens | place: Canada: London | collected 2015-08-20/2019-03-30 | study: EMG produced TPA metagenomics assembly of...
TGATTGTTTGCTATGTCCGCTACGCTCGATGTCCGCAAATGCTTTGCGCTTGCGTTTCTCTTCGCTTGCGGTCACAAAAGTCTCGGTGACTTACACACACAAAAAAATGAGCACAGCCAATTCTGTGCTCATTTTTTTGTGGTGCGGTCACCGAGACTTGAACTCGGACGGTGTAACCATACGCCCCTCAAACGTACGCGTCTGCCTATTCCGCCATGACCGCTTAACATTTGCTATTATATGATTAAACCGTTTTGTTGTCAAGGAGTTTTGCAAGCAAAAATGCAAAAAGTCAACATTTTTTTCGTATGCATATATTTGAGTATGCGCAATTTTGAAAACGATGACGATTTGCATATCGATAACATGCGCCCACGCGAAGAAAACGGCTCTGCGTGCAGGCGAAATATGCTTGCCGTGTCCGTGGCAAACGTCTTGTACGATGGCAAAAGCAAGGATGAAATCAAGCAAATCACCGCCTTTTTGCACGTGCTTATTGCGCTTGCCAAAAATTATGAAACATAAATCACATTTTTTTGAAAACTTGTACGCACGCGTTTGACATTTGCGCCGCATAGGCATAGAATACTGGCGGAATAAAAGTTTTGCGCTACGCGCACAAGGATATATATGCAAAAGGATCTGACTGTCGGCAAGCCTTCTTCGGTTATCGTGAAGTTTTGTCTTCCGCTTTTCGGCAGCATTATTTTTCAACAGTTGTACAATCTCGCGGACAGTTTCGTCGCGGGAAAGTTTATCGGCGACAACGCTTTGGCGGCAGTCGGAAACAGTTATGAAATCACGCTGATATTCATAGCGTTCGCTTTCGGTTGCAACATAGGTTGCTCGGTCATCGTGTCGAGACTTTTCGGCGCAAAGAAATACACGGATTTGAAGACGGCTGTCTACACCACCTGGATTGCAAGCGCGGTGCTTTGCGCAATACTTATGGTGATAGGTCTCACGTGCTCCACTCCGCTTCTTAAACTCATCAACACTCCCGACACCATACTTGCCGACAGCAAACTTTATCTCGACATATACGTCTGGGGCTTGCCGTTTGTCTTCTTCTACAACGTTTCGACGGGTATATTTGCCGCTCTCGGAGACAGCAAAACACCGTTCATCTTCCTTGCGATTTCGTCTCTTGCAAACATCGGCGTCGATATTCTCTTCGTCGCTACGTTCAAAATGGGCGTTGCGGGCGTTGCGTGGGCAACGTTTATCTGTCAGTGCGTGAGTTGCGTATTGTCCGTCGTATTCGTGCTTCTGCAACTCAAAAAAATCAAATCCACCGAAAAGCCGAAAATCTTCTCCTGGAAAATACTCAAAGACATTTCCGTCATCGCAATCCCAAGTGTTCTCCAACAAAGTTTTATCTCTGTCGGCAACATTGTCATTCAAAGCGTGGTCAACTCGTTCGGCGAAGTGGTTATGGCAGGCTACTCTGCAAGCGTAAAACTCAACAATCTCGTCACGACGTCGTTTCTTACGTTTGCAAACGGCATTTCAAACTACACAAGTCAAAATCTCGGCGCAGGCAAAACCGAACGTATCAAACCGGGCTTCCGCGCAGGTCTCGGCTTTGTATGGATACTGTGCATTCCTATCGTTCTCGTGTATATCTTTGCGGGCAAATATCTGCTTATGCTCTTCATGAAAGACTCAGGAAGCGGCGCGCTTGACGTAGGCATGCAATTCTTGCGCATCGTCTCCCCGTTCTACTTCGTGGTTGCGGTGAAAATCGTGTGCGACGGCGTGTTGCGCGGCGGCGGAAGAATGATCAAGTTTATGATTACGACGTTCACCGACCTTATTCTGCGTGTGGTGCTTGCGCTCGTATTGAGCGTACCGCTCGGCACGCAAGGCATATGGTGGTCGTGGCCTATCGGCTGGGGCATCGGCATGATCGTATCGCTCGTGTTCTATCTCACTTTGAAATGGAAAAAGCCGCTCCCCGATGACGAATACGTAAGGTTGAAAGACGAAGAAACTCCCGTCGAAGAAATGCTCGAAGACGTCGTCGAATCCAACGAATAAATTAAAATCTACAATCGACTGTAAACACGCATATTTTCTTATCGAAATAAAACTACAAAATAAAGCGCTCGTATTGCAAACGACAATACGCGCGCTTTATTCTTTACAAACGGTGACTTAAAGTCCTGTTTTCATGTTTAGTGTCGCATTTTATCCTGCGACGGCTTATTCACAGCAAGATACAAATCACTCCGCCCTTACCTTCGTTGACTATACGTCCGAGCGTCTTTTTGAGTTTCAATTCCGCTTCTGCAGGGACGGTTTGCAACTTGTTGTTTATGCCGTCTGCGACGAGCGAACTGAGAGACCTGCCGAATATGTTCGTGTTCCAGATTGCCTGCTTGTCGTTTTCAAAATCGCTCATCATACCGTCCACAAGGTCTTTGCTTTGCTCTTCGCTTCCGACGATGGGACTGACTTCCGTCTCGACGTCCACTTTCATTATGTGAAGGGACGGAGCGTTTGCTTTAAGACGTACGCCGTATTGTCCGCCCTGTCTCAACAATTCGGGTTCTTTGAGTTCGATTTCGTCCATAGTGGGCGCGACGACGCCGTAGCCGAGTGTTTCGACCTGTTCGAGCGCAGACTGCAATCTCTCGATTTTATCCTTGCTCCTGCAAAGCGATTTCATGTTTACGAGCATGTCGTATTCGTCGCTGACATCGACTCCGCATTCCTTGCTTGCCACGTCGAAGAACACTCCGCGTTTGACGTCCATATCGACGGTGACTTTGCCCTTGCCCGCGTCGAGATTGATTGACGACGGAGTCTGCCACAGATTTGCATTTTCAAAGTACGTGTCGATTTTGTCGTAATCTTTCATTCTCTCGACGTCTCCTGCCATATCTTTGACTCCCGATATGAGTTCTTGCACCACGTCGCTGTCGATAGGCAACGCCTGCACCCATCGCGGAAGATTGAAATCTATGGTTTTCACTCCGAATTCAAGGAGCACCGTTTCGAGAATTTCGCTCACGTCGTCTTCGTTCATTTCTAGCGCGTTTTTAACCACCACGGGCGCGTCGTATTTCTTTTGGAGTTCGTCTTTGAGTCGTTGTGCGCTCTCGGAGTTTTCGTCCGCCACGTTGAGAACGATTGCAAAAGGCTTTCTGCATTCTTTGAGTTCGCTTATCACTCGCTCTTCCGCCTTGACGTAGTCCTGTCTCGGAATATTGCCGAAACTTCCGTCCGTAGTCACCGCAAGCGCAATGGTGCTATGCTCTTTTATGACCTTTTGAGTGCCTATTTCGGCTGCTTGCGAGAACGGCATATCTTCTTCTGCCCACGGCGTTGAAACCATACGTTCTTTTCCGTCTTCTTCTGCGCCGAGCGCGCCGTCGACGAGATATCCCACGCAATCGATAAGTCTCATATTCAGCGTGATGTTGTCCCCGACCGACACTTTCACCGCTTCGTTCGGAACGAAACGCGGCTGCGTCGTCATAATGGTTTTGCCGTCCGCCGATTGCGGAATTTCGTCTATCGCGCGATTACGCTCGTCCTGATTGACTATTCCGTCCACCACGAATTTCTGCATCACCTGCTTGATTAGCGTCGATTTCCCCGTGCGGACGGGTCCCACGACGCCGACGTAAACGTCACCGCCCGTGCGTGACGCTATATCTCGATAAAGGTCAAATTTGTCCATATACTCCTCCGATTTGGTTTGCTAAAATCTATGACGAGCCTTTTTGATATATTCTAAAATCCCAAAAATTCTTGCAATCGAGAAGAAAAATCGGCGAAACGAAATTGCACGCAACGCGTATATGCTCACGCTGTTTTCGTCGCTCCGTTTAACGAAGGCAACATGACGAATCCTATTTTATCGATATCCCGTTTTTAACGAACGACGAATTCCTTTATCGTAAAAACTATAAAAAATGCACCGTCTCAAAAGAAACAGTGCAAAGTCGTTTATATAATTCTTAAACGGATTTTATTTTGCGTAATACTCGCAGAGCGCGATTTTTATGCATTCGACGAGCACGTCAACCGCAAAACTCATTTCTTCTATTGACGGAACGGACGGCGCGATACGAATGTTGGAGTCGTTGTCGTCTATGCCGTACGGAAAAGTCGAGCCGGCCGCAGTAAACTTCACTCCTACGCCGCTTGCCAGTTCCACTATGCGTTTTGCACAGTGCGGCACGTCAACCGAAATGAAGTATCCGCCGAGCGGTTTCGTCCACTTCACATTTTCGACGTCGCTGAACGCTTCCGTCATTTTTTCGTCGAAGAGTTCGAACTTCGGACGAAGAATATCGGCGTGTTTCTTCATTATTTCCTTGACGTTGTTTATATCTTTCAAAAACTCGACATGAAGTGCCTGATTGACTTTGTTCGGATTGATTTTCTTGAAGAACAGACGCTTTACAAGGTCGGTTACGTTATTTTGAGAAGATGCAAACGCCGCGACGCCGCTGCCTGCAAAAGTGATTTTTGCCGTCGAGCAGAACTCGTAAATCATATCCTGATTGCCCGCTTTCTTTGCCGCATCCATGATGTTTTTGAGTTTTACGTCTTCGTCGTAGAGCGAATGCAAACAATACGCATTGTCCCAGAACACGCGAAAGTCTTTTGCCGCAGGCTTGAGATTTGCCATGCGTTCAACCACTTTGTCCGAGAACGTGATACCCGTCGGGTTGGAATATTTCGGAACGCACCAAATGCCCTTCACGCTTTCGTCGTCCTTGCAAATTCTCTCGACAAGGTCCATATCCGGTCCGTCGGCAAGCATAGGCACGGTTATCATATCTATGCCGAAGTTCTGGCATATCGCAAAATGGCGGTCGTAACCCGGCGCAGGGCAAATAAATTTGACCTTGTCGAGTTTGTTCCATGGCTTCGAACCGAGAATTCCGAATTGAAGCGCAAACTGCACCACGTTGTACATAATGTCGAGAGACGAGCCGTCGCACACAATGACTTCGTCCGCCTTTACGCCGAAAAACTGAGCAAAAAGTTCTCTCGCCTGTTTGAGACCTGCTGGTTCGCCGTAATTGCGTGCGTCTATACCGCTCATCATAAAGTTGCATTTGCCGGCATTTTCGAGCATAGGCATTGCGATTTGCAACTGCTCTTTGCAGGGACGGCCGCGCGTCATATCCACGCTCACGCCTTTTTTGACGAGTTTCTTGTACGCTTTCTGCTCTTGAGAAAGCATTTGTTCGAGTTGGCTTTTTTCAATATTCTTATAGTTCATACAAACTCCACGATACATCATATTGCGCGCGTAGACTTTTGCGTGCAATGCAACGTGATTTATCTTGCGTAATTATTTCTCGTTTTCGCCCCTGTATCGCACCGTTTCGACGTTTTGCTCTTGTCGAAAATCAGTTTTCTTCGTTGTTTGCTCTCACGAGCAATCTTATCGGCGTTCCCGTAAAGTCAAAACTCTTTCTCAATGCATTTTCGAGATACCTCTTGTAACTGAAATGCATAATCGTCGGATCGTTGACTTTGAGAACGAAAGTCGGCGGAGCAACTCCCACTTGCGTGACGTAGAAAATCTTGAGTTTCTTACCGAGATAAGACGGCGGCTCGCTTATACGAATTGCGTCTCCGACCACTTCGTTGAGAAGTCCCGTCGGGATACGTTTTCTCGAATTTGCCACGACTTCTTTGCAAAGCGGAAGCAAATTGTCAAGTCTCTTGCCACTCAATGCCGAGATATACACCGATTTGAAATAGTCCATATATTTCAAATCTTCTTTGAGTTTCTTTTCAAACTCGTAAATGGTGTGAGTGTTTTTGTCAACCAAATCCCATTTGTTCATCACCACGATTGACGGCTTGCCTTCTTCGTGAACGAAACCTGCGATTTTTACGTCTTGCTCGGTGAGTCCTTCGGATGCGTCGCACACGATGAGCACGACGTCCGCTCTGCGCACGGCAAGAAGCGAACGCATGACCGAATATCTTTCAAGGTCTTCGTTGACGACTTTTTTCTTGCGCATACCTGCGGTGTCTATGATGAGATATTTGTCGTCGCCCACGTTGAGTTCGGTGTCGATTGCGTCGCGCGTCGTGCCCGCGATGTCGCTGACTATGCAACGGTCATACCCAAGAAGTCTGTTGGTTATCGAACTCTTGCCTGCATTCGGTTTTCCGACTATTGCAATCTTTATGCGGTCGGAATCTTCTTCGACGGGATGTTCGGGAATGACATCCGTGATTGCGTCCAAAAGGTCTCCGAGTCCCTTGCCCTGCTCTGCGCTGACCGCGTGGGGTTCACCGAAACCGAGCGCGTAAAAATCGTAAACGTTGCTCATGTCGTTGTTGTCGATTTTGTTGACCGCCAGAATGACGGGAAGTCTCGATTTTCTCAAAAACGAACACACTAGATTGTCGTCCGTTGTAAGTCCCGTTTTGCCGTCCACGACATACAATATCGCGTTTGCCGTATCGACTGCGATTTCCACTTGCGTGCGGATATGATTCCACATCTGGTCGTCGCTTTTAAGTTCCAAACCGCCGGTATCTATGAGCGTGAACGCTCTTCCGCACCACTCGCAATCGGCGTAAACTCTGTCTCTCGTCACGCCGGGAGTATTTTCGACTATGGATATGCGGCTGCCCGCTATTCTGTTGAACAGCGTGCTTTTGCCGACGTTAGGTCTTCCTACTATTGCTACCAAAGGTTTCATGTTTATCACCAAATCAATGTTTTATCTTTCGATTTCGATGCTAAAAACCGCCATTTCTGTGGTTTTGCACATCTACGTTTGTTTTCAATATCCGAAATGCTCGGCGATTTTGCTCGCCATGTCGCTGCCGCTGTGAGATATTACGACGATAGGCGCGCCGAGTGTTTCTTCAACTTCTTTGACGGTCTTGTTGTCAAGGAAAGTGTCCGTAAACTCTCTGAGCATATTGTCGGGAATGACGAATGCGTCCGTCTTCGTTCCCTTAACCTGCTCTATTATGTCGCCTGCCGTGACAAGCCCTGCAACCGTTACGGACGGACCGAAAAAGTTGTTGATTATCGCATGCACTTCGCACTCGATGCCGAGTTTCTTTTCAAGCGTCTTTACGTACTCTTTAAGAAGCGGCGCAAACGATACGCCCGTGATGAAGTCCACCTTTTTGCCGATGTTCATATCTTCGAGTTCGTCAAGTCCAAACTCGAAGTTGTCCTTGAAATCGGCAAGCAATCCCACGCCGTTTTCAATCTGGTCGAACGCACCGTAATACGAACTGTCTTTGACGGGTAGATTTGCCTTGACGTAATACTCGTCGCTACACCAACAAAAACCGCCGTATTCCTTGTTTAGTCCCTCAACGAGCGCAATCGTTTCTCTTGCGTTCTGCTCGTCAACGGCTTTAAGTTGTTGCAACTTTTCTCTGTGTCCCGTCATGCCGACAGGAACGACCGCCACCGTCTCCACGCCTTCGACGCCGTGCAATCCGCGTATGCTGTCTTCAAGCACTTTGCCGTCATTGACGTCGGGCACCACGACGAGTTGAGTATGCATTTTTATGCCTGCCGCCCCGAGTCTTCTCATCTGGTCGGGCAGTTTTCTCGTGTTAGGATTTTTGAGAATGTAGGTTCTCACATCGTCGTCCCACGCATGCACCGAAATGTACAACGGGCTGAGTTTCAAGCGAATGACGCGTTCTATTTCTTCTTCGGTGACGTTGGTCATCGTCACGTACGAGCCGCACATAAAACTGTATCTGTAATCGTCGTCCTTTACGTAAAGGCTGGGACGCATGTTTTTTGGCAACTGGTCAACGAAACAGAAAATGCAGTGATTTTTGCACACCACGGGTTTCATGTCTATGTTGAATTCCAATCCGAGCGATTGTCCGTCTTTTTTGTGAACGTGAATCGTCTTCTCTTTTCCGTCGCGCAAAATATCCACCGAGAATTTCTTCTCGTTGTCGTAGAAAAGATAGTCCAACTCGTCAATCATGTCGTATCCGCCTATGCGCAACACGTCGTCTCCGAGTTTGAACCCCTGTTTTTTTGCGATTTCGTTCAGTTTTACAATCTTTGGCATATTTTTCCGGTTTTCTTTCGTACTTTTCACACCGCAATATACGCCGACAAAAACGCCGCGATATTGTCGATGCTGCTCATTTCAACCCATTTCTTACCGTTTTCGGACACGTAATCTCCGACGTCCGATTGCAAAATCCTATACAGCAATCCGACGATTTCTATATCTTCTTTCGCAGTCAGACACAAGCCGTGAGACACGAGAAAAGATATGTTCGCCTGCTCGTGTTCGTTTGTAGACAACACGATTGACGGCACTCCGAGTTTCATGCACTTGTAAATGGTTGCGACGTCGTATTCGGTGACGGCAACGTCGCATATCTGCAAATACTCGTCTATGCGGTCTCTCTCCTGAATGAAAACGACTTTCATATCGGGCACGGTGAACGCTCTTGCCGAGAGCGCGGAAAGCACTTTCTGATCTTCGCAATACACCGCAAGATTTGCGATTCCGCCCTGATCGAGAAGAAGCGAATACGCCTTTTCGAGTTCTTTCTTGTTCTGTATTCCCAGATACACCGTCTTGACTTTCGGCAAACCGAGTTCTTGCTTTTTCGACGTCTTTTCAGCGTCCGAAACGGGTGCGATTTCAAATGGCAAACCCATAACCATGACGTCTTTTGCTTTTATGCCGTTTTGCACCAAAGCGGACTTTATCTCCGAGTTTTCGACGATATAAACGTTGGTTATGTTGTCGTGAATGCGTTTCGGCAGATAAAACGACGTCATCAAATAAATGATTTGCGTGTCGAATCTCGCTCTGCGTTTTGCTTCTGTGGCGCAATGGTGAGCGTATGGCGTCACGCAAAGGATATAGTCGGGGTGAAAACGCTTGATAAGGTTGTTTATGCGGTTGACTCTCTTTGACAGAGTCTTGAAAGCGAACTTGTCTTTGAGCACACTCTTATCCTTTTTTTCAAGCAAATATTGATATTCTCCGCCTTCGTCCATAAGTTTGTCGAGTGCGGAAAGTTTCGTTGCCGAGCCGTAGCGGTCGTCGCTCATCACGACGACGTTGTGAGTGCCGATTTTGCGGATTGCTTCCGCAAGTTTTCGGGACACTCCGTCGGGTTCGTCTCTTGACGTCAGTATCAATATAATGCGTTTTCTGAACATATTCTCACCTTACTTTTGCGTTCACTACGCTTTTCGTTTACACTGTTTGCAAAACTTTCTCAATCGTTTTTAGTCTTCGACGATAATCGGAATGATTATCGGGAATTGTCTGTCTTTGTAGAATAGTTTTCTCACCGCTTTTTTGACGAGCCTTGCAACGTCGTTGACGTTGATCTTGTCAAAGTCGGCAGCGTCTATCGTCTCCTGCGTGGCATTGCGTATGCTTGCCTGCACGTCTTCGGTAAGATTGAATCCGCGCGCGATAATATCCACGTCTCCGACGATTTTGCCCGTCTCCAAATCCACCGCGCAAAGCACGAGAAGCATACCGTATTCGGCAAGCGAGCGACGGTCGTTTATCACGGATTTGCCGTCTTCGAGCACGACTCCGTCAACGTAGGTATTGCCCGCCGTGACGTTGGAGTGCTGTCTCACGCCCTTTTGATTGAAGCCGTAACTCTCTCCGATGTTCGCAATGACGATGTTCTTTGTCAGTACGCCAAGCGATTTTGCAATCTCCGCATGCTTGAACTGATGACGGTATTCGCCGTGCACGGGCATAAAGAACTGCGGCTGAACGAGAGTGAGCATAAGTTTCAACTCTTCTTCGTAAGCGTGCCCCGACACGTGAATGTCGTTCATGCTGTCGTAGATGACGTTTGCGCCCTTCCTGAACAAGTCGTTGATGACGTCGTACACCGCTTTTTCGTTGCCCGGAATGGGAGACGACGAAAGCACCACCAAATCGTCCGTGCCGAGATTTATCTTGTTGAACTCGCCTTTTGAGAGTTTGTTGAGCGCACTGAGCGGCTCGCCCTGACTGCCCGTTGCTAGCACCACGGTTTCGCTCGGGAGCAATTTTCCGACGCTGTCCACGATGACGCCTTTGGGCACTTTGAGTTCTCCGCAAGCGGAAGCGACGTCCACGATGCCTTTCATGCTTCTTCCCGCAAGCACCACTTTTCTGCGATACTTGTTTGCAAGGTTGAGCACCTGTTGCACGCGATAGTTTGACGACGCAAAGCACGCGATGACGATACGTTTGTTCGGATTGTCCGCAAATATTCTTTCAAGAGTCTGTCCCACCACTCTTTCGGACGTGGAGCTGCCCTTTCTTTCGACGTTGGTTGACTCTCCGAGCATCAAAAGCACGCCTTTTGCGCCTATTTCGGCAATCCTGCCGACGTCCGTTTTCTTGTTGTCGATGGGCGTCGGATCCATCTTGAAGTCGCCTGTGACAAACACCGTGCCGACGGGACTGGTTATAGACAAAGCGCATGCGCCTGCCATAGAGTGACACACTTTGATAAACTCCACTTTGAAACAACCAAGCGTAATCGTGTCTCCTGCCGAGACCGTATTCAGATTCGCGCTCTTGCCGTTTTTGTCGAGTTTGCGTTTCAGAAGTCCGAGAGTGAGAGACGTGCCGTAAATCGGGGTTTGTTTCAAGTCGTCGACGTAATACGGAATCGCGCCGATGTGGTCTTCGTGACCGTGAGTGAGAACTATGCCGCGAAGACGGTGTATGTTCTCCTTGACGTAAGTGATGTCAGGAATTATCGCGTCGATGCCGGGACTGTCTTCGTTTGGAAAAGACGCGCCCATATCGACGATTATCATGTCGTCGCCACATTCTATGGCGGTCATGTTTTTGCCTATTTCTCCGACGCCGCCAAGAAAAGTGACTTTGACTGTTTTTGCATTTTTTGCCATATATATTCTCCGATTCTGCGCGACTTGCGCGCACGATATTATTCAATATTTTTTCAATATACTATATTACATCAATTTTCGCTTTTAAGCAAGAGTTTCAATCAAAAGACGCAAAATAGGTGCGATTTCGACCTTGTTTTCAAAAAAAAATCTTTACAAACCGCCACTTTGCATTTACGATATTATTATCAAACGCATTCACTCCGCATATTGCGGCGTTATAAGGAGATAATTATGAGAGTTTACAATTTTTCGGCAGGTCCCGGCATGCTTCCGCTCGAAGTTTTGCAGGAAGCGGGCGCATCGATAACCGACTATCAGGGCTCGGGCATGAGCGTCATGGAAATGAGCCACCGCTCGAAATGGTACGACGCAATCAACGACGAGTGCTTGTCTCTTGTAAGAGAACTTATGCACGTCCCCGACGAGTATCGCATAATTCTCGTTCAAGGCGGCGCGTCAACGCAATTCGAAGCAGTACCGCTCAACCTTTTGAAGACCGGCAAAGCGGATTATATCGTCACGGGCAACTTTGCCAAAAAAGCGTACAAAGAAGCGCAAAAATACGGCGATATTCGCCTTGTAGCGTCAAGCGAAGATAAGAAATTCACCTATATTCCCAAAACTTGTCCGTCCGATTTCAGACCGGACGCAAGTTACGTTCACATCACCGAAAACAACACCATTTTCGGTTTGAAATACAACACTCTTCCCGACACGAACGGCGTTCCGCTCGTCTCGGATATGTCGTCGTGCATTATGAGCGAAGAAGCCGATGTAAGCAAATACTCGCTTATTTACGCAGGAGCGCAAAAAAATCTCGCTCCCGCAGGCGTCACGCTCGTCATCGTCAAAGAAGATATGCTCGGCGGCGAATTGCCGATTTGCCCCACCATGCTCAAATATCGCACGCAAATCGACGCAAACAGCCTTTACAACACTCCGCCCTGCTGGTCAATCTATATGATGATGCTCAACCTGCGCTATCTCAAAGCGCACGGCGGCGTGAGCGAGATAGAAAAAATCAATCGCGAAAAGGCAAAAATGCTTTACGACTTCATCGACGAGTCCGATTTTTACAACAACTTCGTCGAAAAAGAAAGCCGCTCGCTTATGAACGTGCCTTTCGTCTCCCCAAGCGACGAGTTGAACGCAAAATTCGTCAAAGAAGCCGAACAAAACGGCCTTGTGAGTCTGAAAGGACACAAACTCGTCGGCGGAATGCGCGCGTCAATCTACAACGCAATGCCCGTCGAAGGAGTGAAAGCTCTCATCGAATTCATGAAGAAATTCGAACTTGAAAACAAATAAAACCGATTGCGCGCCTTTTTAGGTGCGCTTTATCGTGCAGGAAAGTCCGTCAAAACGAATGCGCTAGACTTAGCTCTTCACACGGCTTTCCGCACGACGTTTGAAAAAGGAAAAACTATGGAAATACTAAAACTCAACTCAATCTCACCGCTTGCAAACGAAACGCTTGCGGACTATGACGTAACCGACAATGCAAAATCTCCCGTCGGAATTTTGGTGCGCTCCTTCAAAATGGACGAATACGCGCTTCCCGAAAGCGTCGTTGCGATTGCAAGAGCAGGCGCGGGCGTAAACAACATTCCGCATGCCGAATACGCAAAGAAAGGCGTTGCCGTCTTCAACACTCCCGGCGCAAACGCAAACGCCGTGAAAGAACTCGTTATCGCTGCGTTGATAATCGGCGAAAGAAATATCGTCGAAGCGACGAGTTGGGCTGCCACGCTCAAAGGCGACGACGTGGCAAAACAAGTAGAAAAAGGCAAAAGCGCGTTTGCGGGCAACGAAATCGAAGGCAAATCCGTTTGCATCGTAGGTCTCGGCGCAATTGGAAGAAAAGTCGCACAAAGCGCGCACGCACTCGGAATGAACGTCACGGGATACGACCCGTTCATAAGCGAACAGGCAAAGTCGGAAATTCCTTTCGTCACGATATTCAACGACTTAAAACACGCCTGGCGTTATTCCGATTTCGTGACGCTTCACGTCCCCATGACGCCCGACAACAAAGGCTTTATCGACGATGACGCGATAAACTCGATGAAAAACGACGTTATTTTGATAAACTGCGCACGCGGCGAACTGGTAAACGTCACCGACGTCAAATCGGCTCTCGAAAACGGAAAACTTCGCAAATACGTCGTTGACTTTCCAAGCGAAGAATGTCTGAACGTCAAGGGCATAATCGCAATACCGCATCTCGGAGCGTCAACGCAGGAAGCAGAAGACAATTGTGCGGTTATGGCTGCGGCCCAGCTTAAAGATTACATCGAAAACGGCAATACGAGAAACTCCGTGAATATGCCGAATCTCTCCGTTCCAAAGTCGGCAAAACATCGCTATACCGTCATATCGACGGACAACGGAGAAAACCCGTTCGGCGGAGTCAGCGCGACAAGAAACGGCATCCGCTATACGATCGTGGACACGGACGAAGTGCCCGACCTTTCGGCAATTAGCGACGAAAACGTGATTAAGGCAAGACTGATATACTGACGTCAACTTACACGACAAAAGTTATTGCGAAATTCAGTAATACAAAAAGCAAGGTTCGAGCCTTGCTTTTCTTTTGTCATCGAATTATCGCACAACACTTATCGTATTTTGTATATACATTATATAACACTATTCGTGTTTTATCGACTTTTCAAAACACGCAATTTTGCGCATTTTAGCGACTTTTGCCGAATTATCGATGATTTTGCAATACATATCGTGTTTTATGCGGTTTCCACTACTTTTGTAATTCTACTAAGAGAATCCAGCATAGGACGAGAAAAACAATTCCCGGCAACCACTATTTCTCTCGGTTTTTCTTTTATGATTGAAAAAAGCGTATCGAACTCTTCATCGTCAAACAGACTTATCGGCACAACGGTTTTATGTTCGGTCACGTTCTTCACCGTTCTCCCGTCAATCAAGATGTCGTTCCTTCCGCCGTCACTCCCTGCAATGAAGGACGCCACCTCGAACACGTCTTCATCGCACACGCTGTTTTCAAGAAGTCTTGCCGCAACCTGCGCAACTTCGTCCCACGCTTCTTTCAGACTCTTCAATCTGAAATTATATATGCCGTCAACGTTCAGGTCTAGCGTGTTTGCAAGCGACTTTTGAATTATGCCGCTTTCAAAATCGTTGTCGAAACATACGATAGACGAAAGCAGCACACATTTCGCATGATTGAAATTGCACAGCGGTATCCGCTCTCTGAAATACGCTGTTTTTAGAAAGGCGAGATACACGGTTTCGATTATCTCGTTGATTTTTTCTTCCACCTCGTCGCGACTCTCGCACGCGCACGCAAGATATATCCACTCTCTAAGGCGCGACTCTTCCTGCGCATACGACACGTCTTTTATCTTCCCAAGTTCTTTAAGAATGTATCTCAATTCTCTTTCATAGCATTTGTCCATGCTTATAACGTTCGACCACATACTCATATTGTATGCAAGGATAATATAAAAATAAGCGGAAAAATTTGTTTGACACAAAAAGAAAAAGCGCGCGTGCGCACTTTCTCGGTTTTGGCTCATTCTGTCACAATTCACAGTAGATTTGCGATTTTCAAAATCGGCCGTGGCTTAGTCAATCGTTTTTCTTCACAACCACTCTTTTCACATCTCCCGTTCTCGTGTCGACTTCTATATACACCGCCTTTTCGTCTTCGAAATACAACTTGACATAGCAGGTATAATAACTCGTCGTAATGTCGTGAAAATTGTAGTTAAATTCGGCGTCGGTATCTTTCACGACGAAATCGTCCGCGCTTTGCGCGGTGGTTGCAAGTTTTCCGTTCTGTTGGTATCTGAACGCTTCGGCTTTTGCAATCTCCGAGCAAGCGGCTCTGTCAAACATTATCTGTTTCTTTGCATAGGACGCCGCAGAGCCGAACACTCCGCCGAGAATTGCTGCAATCGCAATAAGAGTGCCGACAAAAGCACACAGCGGAACGACGACGTATTGCCACTTGAATTTCTTCTTTGCTTTCTTCACGGTCTCCGCGTCCGCTTCGACAAAATTTGCACCGCGTTTTTCGTCGCCGTCAATCAAGGCGTTTGCGAGACCGATTTGTTCTTTTACGTACGCCCTTTCTTCTTCGGTGGCAGTCCCGTTTTTATAGTTGTTGAATGCGTCTTCAAAATTCATACTTCATTCTCCAAAAGTTCTTTCAGTTTCATGCGCGCACGGTAGAGTTGGATCTTCACATTGTCAACGCCTATGCCGATGATGTCGGCGACTTCTTTAACGCTCAATCCGTCGAAATAATAGAGAGTGACCGCTTCCTTATAACTGCCTTTAAGCAAAGATATTGCTTTGTACAGTGCGCGGTATTCTTCTTGTTGTATGACGTCGTCAACCAGCGACAATTCTTGGCTTTCGACGTCCTTGTCTAGAGTTTCGACTCTTTTCTGCTTTCTAAGGTAGTCGAAATAGCAATTTCTGCACACCTTAAACAGCCAGAATTTGAAGCCGTCCTTTTCTTCGTTTATCGACCTTAACGCTCTGACGTACGCTTCTTGCACTATGTCTTCGGAAAGCGCGCGATTGTGGCAAAACGAAAACACGTACAACAACGCTTCGTTGTAATGTTTTTTGAATAGCGTCTCCCACGCGCCGTTTTTCATTTGCACCTTCCTTTATATAAACGCATTGGTTTGCGTTCGGTTACGGTTTTTTTTATATTTGCAACGTTCATATCTACTTTTTGCAAATACGGTTTTCATACAACAATGTTTTACTTCCATTTGCGCAAAACGCTATTGTTATATCGCTTTTATACAACTAAACTTACGATTTGGCAATTTTGCGCAAAATTATTTCTCTTCGTTTTCAAATCGGCATATTGCTTTTTGCATATCTTTTCGGCGTCGTTCCGAACTCTTTTTTGAAGCACTCGATATAGTGCGTTTGCGAGCAAAATCCCAGATAATAACCTATCTCTCCGTACTCGAAGCCCTTTGCAAGAAGCGTTTTGCTCTCTTCGAGTTTTTCTTTCATAACGTACCTTGACAGGCTTTCCCCGACGTTTTTTTTGAATGCGGACGAAAGATAATCCGCGCTGACTCCGCACGCCGCTGCAACGTCTTCGCATCTTATGCGTTCGTGAAGATGCGCACTTACGTACTTCATCGCCTTGCGAACGTAAGACGGATATTCGAGCCTTTTTTTGTTGGCGGAAACAAGCGACGTGATTTCGATCGCTTTCTCTACGAGATATTGCAGTATATCGGCGACATCGTTCATCTTGTCAATCGTCTGAATATACGAGTCGGAAAGATTGTACGCTTCCCCTTCCATAAGCCCGCCTTCCACGGCGTATCTTGTGGCAAGAGTTATGCAGCTCACGGCAAAATACTGAGCCTGACGAAGTGCGTCGTTGCTCATTCGTCCGACAACCAGCGCGTTTTCCATAAAACGACCTATAGCTCCGTGAACGCCTTCAACGTCACCGCTTTTTATAAGATTGTAAAACGCAATCTCGAGCCTGTACGGTGTGTGCACGATTCCGCTTTCACGCTGCTGAAACCGTGGATTTTCCACACCCTTCGGCAAAATCTCGATATTAAGCTTTTTGTCACTTTCGCCACTCATACGACGATCATATCACATTTTTTGCATTTTACAACGGAAAAATGATATTTTACAATAAATAGTGATATTAATTCTTATATTTATAATATAAAATGTATTATATAATTGAATAACCATAAATTGTCTATGCAAAGAACAAAACGCTAAACAACGAATAAGGACAGATTATGAAAAAAGAAAAACGCACCGACTGGAACAGAATGGTTGAAGGCAAACTCTACAATTCCGTAAGCAAAGACATCATGCTAAAACACGCGCTCGGAATGTGGAGATGCGAGAGATACAACAAATGTTCCATAGTTTTTCAGAAAAGAAAACAGCGCATCTTCAACAAACTCGTTCCGTCTTCAAAAGGCAAATCCGTTTGTGCGTTTTCCCCGTTCTACTGTGAATACGGCGTGAACATTAACCTTGGCAACGACGTATTCTTCAACTACGGTTGCACTCTTCTCGACATATCCCCGATTACGCTCGAAGACGGTGTTTGGCTTGGTGCAAACGTCACGATTGCAACGCCCTGCCATCCGCTCATATCCGACGAACGCATAAACCAAAACTATCCCGACGGCTATCACGACCTTGAATTTTCAAAACCCGTCACGATAAAGAAAGGCACGTGGATTGCGTCAAACGTGACGATTTGCGGCGGAGTTACCATCGGCGAAAACTGCGTGATTGCCGCAGGCAGCGTCGTGACGAGAGATATTCCGGACGGCTACGTCGCAATGGGCGTTCCGGCAAAGGCAGTGCGAAAAATCGATGAAAACGACCGTATAAACGTGTGGGAAACCTATCTCAAAGAAGATATACCGCTGTCCGTTCGAGACAAGGAAAAACTTGCCAAAATCACAAAATAACCGGTTTATAAAATAAAAATAAACATATAAACGCCGATTTACGTCGGCAATCCCCAAAAGGAGAAAATTATGAACGACAAAGATTATCAAGCCATTCTTCAAAAACTCACACTAGAAGAAAAAGTGTCTATGTGTTCGGGTTCGACAACCTGGCTCACTCAACCCGTCAAGCGCGACGACGTCGATATTCCCGCCGTGCGCATGAGCGACGGTCCTGTAGGCCTCAGAAGAGAAAAGATGTCGGGTGGCGTGAACATCATGCAAACGCCGGAGCCTGCGACCTGCTTCCCCGGCGCAGTCACCACCGCTTCGAGTTGGGACGAAAGCATTATCGAAGAAGTCGGATCGGCAATCGCGGTTGAAGCGCAAAGTCTCGGTGTATCCACCGTGCTCGGCCCCGGCGTAAATATCAAGCGCAGTCCCCTTTGCGGAAGAAACTTCGAGTATTTCTCCGAAGATCCTTTCCTTGCAGGTCGCATGGGCGCGGCATGGGTGCACGGCGTGCAGAAGATGAACGTCGGCACGTCCTTGAAGCACTATCTTGCAAACAACCAAGAATATATCAGAATGTGCATCGACTCCATAGTTGACGAGCGTACGTTGCGTGAAATCTATATGCCTGCATTCGAGCATATCGTCAAGACGGAACAACCGACGACCGTCATGTGCTCATACAATCGTCTCAACGGCAAATACCTTTCCGACCACAAGCGTTTTCTCACCGACGTACTCCGTGACGAATGGGGATTCAAGGGTATCGTCGTGAGCGACTGGGGCGCGGTTAACGACCGCGGCGAAGGCATAAAAGCAGGGCTTGATCTTGAAATGCCGGGAAGCAAAGGTCTCAACGACAAGAGCATTTACAAAGCACTCGAAAACGGCACTATATCCGAAGAAGACCTTGACAGAGTCGTGCTTCGTCTCATCAAATTCGCATACGAGAACACCGTGCGCGAAGTCAAAGGCGTAACGTACGACATAGAAGAACACAACGCAATCGCAAGACGCGCGGCAGAAGGCGGCGCAGTGCTTCTCAAAAACGACGGCGCACTTCCGCTTGACAAACAACAATCGATTGCAGTCATCGGCAAACTTGCAAAAAAACTCCGCTATCAAGGCGGTGGCTCGAGCCATATCCTTCCCCACAAAATCACGACTTTCCTTGACGCACTCGACAATGCGGGACAAAAATACGAATACGCAGACGGCTATACGCTCAAAGGCGAAGGCTACAAAAAGAGCCTTATAAACAAAGCGGTCAAGACGGCAAAAGGCAAAGACGCAGTCATTCTGTTCATCGGTCTCACGGACGCTTTCGAGTCGGAAGGTTACGACCGCTCGCACATCAAGATGCCGTCGTCTCACGTGACGCTGGTCAACGAACTTCTCAAAGTCAACAAAAACGTCATCGTCGTTCTCTCATGCGGTTCACCCGTCGAAATCGGAAACTGGGACAAAGACGTAAAAGCAATACTCAACGTTTATCTCGGCGGACAGGCAGGCGGCGAAGCGACCTACAATCTTCTTTACGGCAAAGTCAATCCGTCGGGCAAACTCGCCGAAACCTTCCCCATGCACGAAAACGATTATCTCGGCGCAAAATACTTCCGTATGGGACCGAGAACTGTTGAATACCGCGAAAGCGTTTACGTAGGCTATCGTTATTACGACAGCGCGAAAAAGCGAGTCAAATATCCGTTCGGCTACGGTTTGAGTTACACAACGTTTGAATATTCGAATCTCCGTCTCGGCGCAACCGACATAAACGAAGACCAACCTCTCACCGTCACGTTCACAGTCAAAAACACGGGCAAAGTGGCAGGCGCGGAAATCGCTCAAGTTTACGTCAAAGACACCGTAAGCACACTTTATCGTCCCGAAAAAGAACTTAAAGGTTTCAAAAAGGTATTTTTGAACCCGGGCGAAGAAAAAGACGTCACCGTCACGCTTGACTCTCGCGCATTTGCATATTACAATGTTGCAATAAACGACTGGCACGTCGAAAGCGGCGACTTCGCAATTCTCGTCGGAGCGTCTTCAAGAGATATCAAACTCGAAGGACACGTCAACGTTACGTCAAAAAATCCCGACGCACCTATCCCCGACTACACAAAGTCCGCACCTGCATATTACGATATTGCAAACGCAAAGGAAATTCCGACCGAGCAATTCGAAGCGTTGTACGGCGCAAAGATGATTGAAAACAAGCCGTTTGAAAAAGGCGAATTCACGGCAAACAACACAATCGGACAATGCAACGTAAAGGGCTTCGGCAGATTTATGTATCGCTTCGCAGTCGGTGCAGTCAATCTCGTGGCACTTTCGGCTGAAAACCCCGAAATGCTCACAAACTCCGTCAAAGATATGCCCTACCGCGCAATTGCATCCTGGTCTATGGGACTTATAAACGACCGCGCACTTGCAGGTATCGAAGATATGCTCAACGGCAAAAAAGGCGGCTTCCGCAGATTCCTTAAAGGCCTCGGCAAAGAGAAAAAAGCAAAGAAATAAACCCCCGACACACTAAAATACAACTCAAAAACGCTCGTCACTTGGCGAGCGTTTTTTTTGTATAGAGAAAGCGCCCATGAGAATGACAACCCTAGCGTACTGAACGTACGTGAGTTGGCAGGCTCGGGATGAATGGAATTTTGTGCGATTGGCATTGAACTTTTACAAGGTTCATCAAATCGATAAACGGATGAAGAACAAGAAAGAGCCACGCTGACGACAACCCTAATGTACAAAGCGTACATGAGTTGACGAAAGCGTGGCTCTGCCGCGGTTATTCGCCGTTTAGCGATCTTGATGAAGGGCGAAGTATGCCATGCGCGGATCATCCGTCATAACACAATCCGCTCCGTTCTTTTGGAGTTTGACAACGTCAGCGGGATCGTTGATTGTCCAGTACTGAACGGCTATTCCGAGATGATGCGCAAAGTCTATGAAAGCCTTGGTGGAAAGGTCGAAAAATCCGTTGAATCCCATAGGAATTTGCAAGACTTTGAAGTTGAATTTCGCGTTCGTATTTCCGTAAAGGAATGCAAAATAGAAATCGAGAACTTCACTTATACCTGCAGAGCGGACGACTTTTTGGTCGAATTTGCCGTTTGCGTTGCACTCGTCAACGTACTTTGAAATCTCGCCCTTGAAAGTGCCGAACACGGTGCGGTTTACGATGTCGTATTCTTTCATTGCGTCGTAGAGAATGTCCATTGCTCTCTTGCCGACTTCGCCACCGTCTTTGATCTCGATGACGTATTTCATGGATTTGTCCGTACGCGCGACTTTTTCCACATAGTCGAGGATTTCGGTGAGAGTTGCGATTCGGACGTTTGAAAGATCCGCGCCCTCTGCCCTATACGGATAGTTGCCGTTTTGGTCTTTGAAGTTGTAGCCGAAATTGAGTTGTTTGAGCTCTGCAAGAGTATAGTCGCAGATTTTGCCCGTGCCGTCCGAGGTGCGATCCACTTCGTGATCGTGCATAAGCACAAGTTGACCGTCCTTGGTGAGATGCAAGTCGAATTCGAGAATGTCAACGACATAGCCTTCCACTTTTGCGCTTTCCATGCATTGCTTGAACGCCGCCATAGTTTCTTCGGGTTCAAGTACGCCGCCCGCGCGGTGAGCGGAAAGGAGCAAACCGCCCTCATCGTCAAAAGTTATGTACGGATTGTCTCCGCCGTAACTGTCCACCGACGGGACTCTTGAAAGCGAACCTGTGAGCGGAAGAATAACCACGTTGAGAACAAGCACGAACAACAGCGCGCCGACAATGGACCACGTAACAGCTTTTTGCACGGTTTTACGCTTTTTCATTGCTTGTTTGACTTCGGGGGAATCGGTGAGCAAAACTTCAACGTCGTTTTGCGTTTGCTTGAAAAATTGATTACGTTTGGTTTTCATTTTTCACCTTATCATTAAATAATGTATAGATTATAGCACACAATTTTGATTCCGTAAATGCTTATTCAAATTTTCATTGACAAATGTTCGATTGAACATATTTGAATATACGAATACGAGAATTCTCAAATGCGCAATCGAAAAAACGAGAATACTTTGAAAAACTTGCGGCATATTTCACAAAACGCTTTTGCGACATTTTTCAATCTTTCGTAAAAAATACGAGAATTGCAAACAACACAAAACCATGCGGAAAACGAAAAACGGAGACCGAAGTCTCCGCTTGTTCATTTTCTTATTCACTCGCACATTATGCCGTGAACGTAATCGTTATCGTTGCACTCGTCTTTGAAACGCTGTCAATGCGAATGTCGAAGTTGACTTTTTTGTTGTCGTTTCTCGCATAGTTTGGGAACACGCTCAAAATGCTGTCGCCTGCTTGCCACAAGTCAGTGGATTCCGCATAGCCTTCCGTGCTTGCGAATTTCTTTTCGCCGTCCGCTTCAACGAGTTTGATGAGCGCGGTGTCGCTGACGGAATTGTTGTTGTCCGTGAAGGAACCGTAGTCGTCGTTGTACGGCGTTTTTATGCTTGACGAAACGTGATAAATCCTTACACCGTACTCCGCGCCCACTTTGGTTGTTGAGTCATAATACAACAGCGAGTTCTGCTGGCTTGCACCGAGTGAGTTAAGTCCCGTGTTTGCGTATAAGTCGATGAGCAAGTATTCGCTGAAATACGTGCCGTCATAGTCGAGCAACACCATAAGGAATTGACCGCTTGACTCAAACGCATTGATGGTGACGGTTTGCGTCGTCGTAATAACAGTGGGATCAACCCAGCCGAGAATGAGCTTGGAATAGGCATTGTGATCGCCAACGTTGTAGTCCATCATATCCGCACCGCCAAGACCTTCGCCCGAGCCTTTTGCATCTTCATAATCATAGTAGTCGTCAAGGCCGAGCAAGTGTCCCGTCTCGTGAATGTAGGTCTCCGCCATGATTTTGAGCCCTTTATACGGAGTGTATCCTTCTTGTCCGAGATACGTATCGTTGCTGTTGCCGGTGTGTTCGTCCATAAAGTCGAAGCCCGCAAAGAGATAATATCCCACTTCCAAGCCGTCGTATTTTTGCGTTTCGGTGGGATACGTGGTGACGTACGCCCAATAAATCGAGTCCGCATTTGCCTCGCTATCATAAGTGACGGGAGCGGAATAGATGAGATACACCGCATCGATGATGCCGTCATTGTCCGTGTCATAATTCTTCAAATCAAGAGATTGCTCATAATAGGCAAGCGCAAGTTCGAGCAAGAGAATATCGCCCGTCTTGGTGATTGTTTCGCCGTCCACGGTGATGTTTCCCGAATAGTCTTCATAATATTTGTAGTTTTTATCGGTGACAAACGGCTTTTGCACGTCAAAAGTCATGTCGAGTTTGCCATAGGACGATTTTTTGTAGTAGGAATTTACGCTTTCCCAACCAGTATCCGCGTTTGTGCCGTTGAACGCTTTGCCAAGCCTGTCCATTTGCTCATCGCTGATAGGTTTGTCCGAAAACTGCACGGGGATGACCAAAAGGTTGTATGCGCCGGTTGACGGAATGGGCAACGGATTGCCGATTCTTTCCTTCTCAAAGTATCTCTTCATTTGCTCGCGAAGAGTGCTCTTGTCAACTTTTGCGGGATCGTATTGTTGAGACGGCATAGTTTCCGTCGGTGTGGGAACAGGAGTGTCTCCGCCCGCACCGCCGCACTCGATCTCAACGGAAAGTATATACATCGATTTCTTCGCACCGGTCGGAGAAAGCGTAATTTTCAATACGCCGTCAACGCCGCTCTGCGTTCCGAAAACTACTGTTGTGAGAACGTCGTAATTCGAGCATTTGTCGACTTTGACTTTTTCTGCTCCGCCGGACGTAAATTTGGTCGAGCCGACCGCAACGGCAACGTTCATTCCGTTGTCCGCATTGGATTGAACGACGAGAGTGACTTTCGTCACGTTGGTGAGACTCGTTGACGTAGTGATTTCGACTTCACCGCCATTTTGCAAGAATTGTACGCCGCGTCCGTTCGTAAAACCGTTTGAATTTGCGTTTGCCGAGAATTCGATACCGCTTTCGTTTGTAAACTTATAATCGGTAAATTCAGCCTTGTACGTTCCCGTTTCGGTGCTTCCGCCACCGATGACAAGCTCGTCCAAATCTATGGAAACCGTGCCGAATCCATAAAAACTCAGAACGTATTTACATTGCATTGTTCCCAACGAATTAGTAATATGAGATTCAATAATCAGTCTACTAACATTGTCGTTTTCAACAATCAATGTGACATTGTCAAAAACTTCGTCTTCAGATGCAACTATGATGTCATTTGCAACGCTACTGGCATTAACTGCAGTATATTTGTTATACTTATTTTGTATTTCTTCTGGTGTCGGAGTTCCACTCGTTGCAACGACAAACTCTTTGCCAACCACTCCGCCAATACTAATAGAATTATAGTAATAGGATGCATTGTCAAAGCCATCATCGTTTTCCGAATACTTTTTATATGTACCATCACCATTGTCTTCGTAATAGTACATGTTATACTCAGAGTCATACTCGATATAATCTTGTTGTGTATCACCTGTATATTTCGAATACTTAAATATCTCGGTCAACCCATCAATCTCATATTGATATGTAGCATTTGGTGTCGTTAGATCTTCAAAATACTCATCATAATCAATCTTGAAATTCCAAGTAGTATCATTTTCGTATTTTGAAAAAAGTGTGTTCAAATCGTAATCGTAATACGAAGCAGGTTGTTCTCCGCCACCGCCTTGGTTGCCCCCGGTAGGATCCCCCGGTTTTTCACCGCATGCAACAAGTATGCACAGCGCAAGCGCAAACACAAGAACGGTCAAAATAAACTTGTTCTTTTTCATAAGTGTTACTCCATGGTAATCTATTGTAAATATTATACAATATACGCGTGCGATTTGCAAAGATTTTATAAAAAAACAAACTGTATTATATTAAGACACATGTGCAAATGTGTACACATGTGTCAATCAACATTTTTACAAATCCGCAGGCATAGACCGCCGCTTGCGCTCAATCGCCGTGCGCCTACTCTATCAAATCTATCCGCTTGAACTGCTGATGAAGACAAGCAAAGACGATGAGAGCACGAAGTATTCTCAATCGTCCTGCGATGTCGCCGGCAGCTCCGCACGGTTTTAGCAGAAACCGTGCTTTTATATTCTTGTCGCCCACGGGCAACAAGAATATAAAAAACAGTGTGCCTTCTGAACTATTTACTTGACGATACTTTGATTCGCCGCTGCTGATGAAGACAAGCAAAGACGATGAGAGCACGAAGTATTCTCAATCGTCCTGCGATGTCGCCGGCAGCTCCGCACGGTTTTTAGCAAAAACCGTGCTTTTATATTCTTGTCGCCCACGGGCAACAAGAATATAAAAAAACAGTGTTTCTTCTGAAACACTGTTTTGGAGCTGCTGACCAGACTTGAACTGGTGACCTCATCCTTACCAAGGATGTGCTCTACCACCTGAGCCACAGCAGCAATTTGGCGGAAGCGAAGGGATTCGAACCCCTGTGGGCTTGCACCCAAACGGTTTTCAAGACCGCCTCGTTATGACCACTTCGATACGCTTCCACAACGCAATCGATCTTTCGTTCGATATCAAGCCTAATCATTATAGCAAGACAAACGAGTTGTGTCAAACATTGCGTGCGATTTTGCTGAAAATTATAATTTATTTTCTTTTATTTAATCGGATCTATGCCGCAAGATACGAAAGACACGCCTTTCAGGCCGCTGATCTTACCTTCGGTCTTTTGCTCCACAACGGTGAGTTTCGGGCAATCTACAAAGGCGTATGGCTCGATTGTGCAAACGTTTGCAACGTAGAAAACGACTTTTTGGAGATTGGCAAGCCCCGAGAACGCGCCCGTCTCGATTTTTGTCACGCCGCTTGGGATATACACGTTGACAGGCAATTGTTTGAGCGTCACGTCCATAAAAATGCGGTTGGTGATGATTTTTGTCGTGTACACGTCATAGTCTACACCTGCGACCAAATCGGCAAGCTCGTCCTTTACATACAACCGTGTACCGTCTTTTTTCACCCAAAACACTTCGGGGATATACACGTCTGCAATGTTTAACCCTGCCGCTTGTGCGCCGTCGGCATAGAATGTGGTGATTGCCGCATATTTGATATTACCTTCGGTTATCGTTTCAAAATTGAAATACTTTGCCCACACATAGCCTTCGTTTGCGTTTACGGATGGCGAAACCGTTGTCGTGCCTTCACCGCTGACGCTGCCTTCGGGGGACGTCCAAACCGCATAGGAAACTCCCGTGGCGGTCATAGCCACGATGAAAAGCACGATTGACGCGATTGCAAGCGCAAGTCTGTATTTTCTGTGCATTTTCTCTCCTTATGCCGTTGCAACCGGCAAGTCCCTGACGGTTTTGTCCACGTTCATTTTCAAGACGAAATTGAAGAACACGCTCGTGTACAACAATTCCACATTCACTTCTTCGTCCACTTGATTGAAATATATCGTGGCGCGCACGTAATAGGTTTCACCGGGCATCACGAGAAGATACAAGTCATACCCCGGCTCGCCGTTTGTAAGAGACGGTTGATTGCAATAAATCTTGTCCGTGCCCGAAAGTTTTTTTGGATCTACACCCGTCATATCGATAGGCGTAATGGTGTATGCGTCGCCGTTTTTGACAACGGACACCATATCGAGCTCCACGTTGAAAGCCCCTTTGACATCCTTGTTCGTGCCGGTCACGACTTGTTTGCCGTCCTGCTCCGTCTTGATGAGATTTGCCTCGGTGGACGCAAAATTCAAGTTGACTTGCAGCGACTTTCTGCCGTCGATTTCCACACCTTCGGCATTTGAGTCTGGTGCGCCGACAAAGTTGATCGGGAAGTACACAACGGCGGTCTTTGCCTTGGTGGGCACGATTGCCGTGCTTGTTTTGAGAGCCTTGCCCGATGGCGCGGTATTGCCTTGTGCAAGGTGCCCCTTCTTCACCACCGCAGGCCAAATGCTAACGTCACTCGATCCGCCCACATTGGTGTCAATGGATATCGTTGCGGACTCTTTCAAAGTCGTCGAGCCAATGATAAAACCGTCTTGCTTGGAGCTTGAGACGTTTGAAAACCATGCGGCTGTTACGCTGACCACCGTGACGATGAAAGCCAGTGCCATAACAATCGACGATATGATGAGTGTGCGCTTTGTTTTGTTCATTTTATCCGTTTAGATCCGTTGTTTCGTTGAGTTTGATGACGTTGATGATTGCCGAGAATTCAAACGTGCAACCCGAATATCCCATGCTTGCGTAGTACATTTGATCTATGCGACCGCCGGTTGCCTTGTTGACGTTTTCGCCGTACAAGTCGGAAACCTTGGTGGTGTCGCAATCTTTTGCGAAATATTGCATCCAGAACAGTTTTTCGGGCGCAAACACCACGTAGAAGTCAAAAAGTTGCGACGTGTCGGTGCTGCCCGTGCCGAGCGATGCGCCTTGCGTTTGGAAATCCACGATATCCGTGCCGTCAACGTTTTTTATGCTGTACTTATCGATTGACACTCCGTCAACCGTTGCCGAACCGTTGACTTTTGCCACCTTGCCGTCCTTGAACTCGAGTTTGCCGTACGGAGTGTACCAAACGTCGCTGTCCTTGGGATCGAGATGTTCGACATGCACTTTTTTGTCGCCGTCAACTGTGTGATTGCCGCTTATTCTGCTGCCGCGCGGAGTGAAAAACCACGTGAATGCATACGGTATCTCGGCAATTGGGCTGTTGCCTTCCGCCTCGCCATAAGTCTTTTTGGGGATTACAACGGGGTTGCCGTCTTCACCATTCACAACGTTGCCATTCTCGTCCTTTTGCACCTGATAGATCTTTGCGCCGTCAAATGACATGCGGAAATCCACCTTTTTGCCGAGCGTGTCAAGTGACACCGCGTTGACAAAATAGTATGCCCTGTCGTTTTGCAAAAGCGTGTTTTCGCCGGCTTTTGCCTTGGACATGAGATAGCCGTCCTTGGTGAGCGCGGTCTGCCCCATGTATTCGAGATTGTTACAAAGCTCGTTTTGTCTTGCAAACGAGATTCTGTACGCTTCCGCCGTGGACATGGTGATAGATTCGATCGTCACCTTGTCCGCATCCGTGAACCACGCAAAAGACATGCCGACCATAACCATGGTGACAATCATGATGAGAATGGGGATGGCGATGCCAAACACCAGTTTCAAAATGCTTTTGCGAGAAGCGTCCATATCCTTCCTTTGTGTTGCGCGCGCCGCGCGCCGTATTCGGTTATATTATACTATAATATAAATATATACAATACAGCGAGCGGTTTTATTTGATTTTTCGCACAATTTGTTTATTTTTCTTTTTTTATTCGTTCACAATCGTTGCTTTTATCGTTGCTTTTGTGACGTCCGCAAACGACGCATTCAGCCAATCCGTTGGGTTAGAATGTCCGTTTTGATAGATTGTTCCGTAGAACGCGCCGCCAAACGATTGCGCTTCGTAACTTATCAAATCAACCATCAAAACAAACGTTGCAAAGCGAAGTTGTCTCAAAAGCGCGACGTTTTGTTTGTTTGCAATCACTATTGCGTCATCCTTGCTTGTGCCGTGTTTTTCACCCACAAGCCAGCTTGTCGTGCTTATCGTATACGTTCTTGCGCCGTTGATATCACCGCCGCTTGCCGTTGTTTCGGAGAGCGAATACATGAGCAAATACACGTCAACGATATCTCTAAGTCTCATGCTTTGGCGCGGATTTGAGTTGTTTTGCACGTCAATGCTTGTGAGCGCAACGTCGTCTATCACGTCATACACGCCCTTTTGGTTGGGTGTATCGCCTGCATAATAATACTTGTTGTCGTTGCCGTATCCGCTTATCGAGCCACCCATCAATTCCGCATAGGACTTTGCCGTGCCGTTGCCGCCTGCATAGGCTATCTTTCCGTTGCCGTCCTTGCTCCAAACCGCATTGGCAAGATATGTCGAGTCAGTCACCGTTCCGCCGTTTGCGATAGGTGCGACAGTGCCGGATGCGTCCACTTGCATGAGGGACACAACGCTTGAAAGCGTACCCGACAAACTGCCCCCAACGCCTGCTACACTGCCGCCGTTTGCGGTGATAGTTCCGAGAACGATTGCCTTTTCAACCTTTCTTGCGCTCTTGCCGAAAAGTCCGCCGACATTGCCGCTGCCACTTACGGTGATAGAGCCGTGGAAGGACACGTTGGTCACGTCGCTGCTTGCTTCGCCTGCAAGAATCTCGCCTGCGATGCCGCCCACGTTGCCGCCGTTTGCGCTGATTGTGACGTTTCTAAGATGCAAGCCGCTCACCGAGCCGTTGCCGATCTTGTCAAACATGCCGACGTTTTGCGTTGCGCCGCCAAAGCCGTAGATATTGAGATATTCGATGACGTAGCCGTTGCCGTTGTACGTGCCGCCAAATCCGTCACCCGTTGACACAAACACACTTCCGAGAGCCGTCAACACGTTGCCAACGCTCGGTTTAAGGAAGTTGGTGATATACTCGCCACCCTTGCCCCACGTGTGTTGCGTCGGGATTGCAGTGCCGTCTTCGCCAAACGTGTACGTTGTGAAGAAGTTGTTTAGAATCTCTATATCCGCCTGTTTCACGATGCCCGTGAAGTCCGCCGTTTGCCTATATGACGTGTATGCGGGCTTGGTGGTGGTTTGAGTTGTCTTGTAGTAACCCCAAGAATTGCTCTCGTATTCGTTCAAGAACACGGTCACGTTTTCTTTTTGTTCGATATACGCAAAGTATTCGTCCCAACTGTTACAATCTTTCGGAGCGTCTGCGGGTTTGTTGCTTTCGCCGAACGCGCCCGTGCCGTACACATCGTTGGTCACGATAGACACCCACTCCGAGCCTGCCGAAACGATGGGCGTAAAGTCGGGTGAATCGGCGTGCTGCGACGCATACCAATAGTACGATGCGATCATAAGGCTTGCAATCGAGCCGACTTCAAAATCGGTTTTGTCCACGAAATAGCCAATGGTGAGTATGGGCTGGTTGCTCATGTTGTAGTTGTGCTCCATGCCCTTCTCGCCCGACACTTGAGCGGACAATTGCTTGCTGCCCATGCGACCGCGAATGACCGTATACTTGTTGTAGGTCTTCATAGTGCCGCTTTCGCCGTTCTCGTACATCCAGCCATTGAGCACCGTGACCGTTGTTCCCGCAGGAGTCTTTGTGGCTTCAACCGCTTTCCAATCGGTGTTGTAGGTGTTGTCGGAGTTTGCATAGCTTTGCGACGTATTGGTGTATTCCACCTTGAAGGACTTGACGGTGATCTCGATGTTGATAGTGCCTGCATTTGCGGGACGTTTATCCTTGTTTTGCTCGTCACGAGAGTCGTACACCGTGACGGATTGATCTTTATTGCCCACAGTGTCGCTGTACGCATCGGTGCCGTTTGTCACCTTAAAGGTGTAGTTTTGCGCACAAGCGCCACTTATCGAGAACACAAGCGTCTTGAACAGTTTATTTGTGACAGTGCCTTTGTGATACACTTTGTTTTCGTCCACATAGACAAAGTTGACGTACGAGTCAAATTCGCCACGCTTTGCGTCCGCTTCCTTGTACACTGCGCTTATCGTCACAGTTCCGCTCTGTTCTGCCGACGGGAAACCGTCCACGACAAAGCCTTCGCCCGAGCGATAAACCGCGCTGCGTGCGCTCGTTCCGCTCGAATACGTTGCACCCGCTCCGCCATACGTTGTGTTGCCGTTGTACACTCTCGTCGCCTTGCCGCTACGCAACTTGTCCAGCTTGACTTCAAGCTCTTTCGGCGTAATCGAGCCGACTGCAAGTTCTCTCACAATCACATTGTCGACAAGTTCGCTTTCATTGACTATATAGTTGCCGCTTGTCGGCTTTGTAAACGTAAATTTAAGCGTTACTGTCTTGCCTTCACCAACGTGCTTGTCGTCATATTCGCCTTCAAAGGTGAAAAAACCGTTTTCACCGTTCGCGCCGTCGTTTGAAGATCCGACAACAAACGTGAGTCTGCTCGTATCTGTCACTTTCTTGTTTGCATCGTACACCTTTGTCGTACTGCCGCCGACGCTCTTGATTGTCAATATCGACGGTGTGATGTAGAACGGATCGCTCGATTGTTCGCCAAACGTATAGTTGCTTGCAACTGATTGTTCACCGAAGTTTGTTCCCGTGACCGTATGAGACTTGTACGACATCTTATAGCCGTTCGCAACCTGATTGACTTCCGTTTGTTTTCCCGTCAAAGATACGGTTATCACATCGTTGCCGCAAGCATTGATCTTCACGCTGTCAAGAGTTGCGCCGGAAACGTTGTAGTGTGTTCCTTCACTCACCGCATCCGAGACTTTGAGTCCGCTGTAATTGCCCGTGTACACAAAACTCGTTATGGTAGTATCCCACGTAAGTGTGATTTGTCTTTTATAAATCTCAAACGATATTGTGCTTGTGCTCGAACTATCCACAATATAGTTTGCCGTCGTGTCGAGCGATCCGCGTTTTGCGCTGATAGCGTTTTGAGCAACAGACACATTGTACTTGCCTGCGTTGACAAATGCTTGCGCATCGGCAGAACCGTTCTTGTAGTTGATTGAAATCGTATCGTTATGCCACGTGTACGTACCTGTTGACGAAGTGCCGATTGAAAGGCTAAACGTCGGCTTGTGCGGTTGTGCATCGTAAGTGACGTTGCTCATGCTTACGTTATTGATTTTTATCTCTTTTTGATTGATCTTCCACTGCGCCCTTGCAACTCTGCTCGTGTTGTTTGAAGTCAACTGGTAGTTGTTTGACGTTGTATCGGTTTTAAGAGTCAACGTTGCCGTGTACGTGCCTGCGTTAATCCAATCTCTGCCTGACAAATCTGCAGAACCGGAGTTTAAAAGGCTTGAATACGACTTTTCGTGGTACTGCACTTTTGCATCGTTTGACGTTACATTGAGACTGTATGTAACAGACTGATTGCTGTAAAGCCCGCTTATCGAGATCGTTTTCAGACCTTGAACATCCGTGTTGTACACGTATTCGATTGAACCGACCGTCTTTTTGCCATCATCTAAGAAGGATATCGTGATTGTCTTTCTATCAATCTTATAGGACTTTGTCGGAGTCGCATTGTTGCAACCGCAGTTGACAACGTCTTGATCCGTTCTTTCCCTAACTTTGACGTTTGCCGTATAAGTGCCTGCATTATCGCCCGTTGTAAAGGTTATCGTTGCGTTTTTGTTGTCGCTTTGTGCGCTTATAGAGATGCTTGTTCCTTTCAGCAAACTTGTCCAACTTGTCTCGAAATACTTCTCGACAAACTTATCGAAATTGTTGATAGGCTCTTTTGCCACAACTTTCGCTGTAAGCACACCCTTTTTGCCCGGCTCATACACGTGCGACGTCGATGTCGAAGCCCATGTCACCGTAAGCATATTAGTGCTTATGGTGAAACTCTTTGACTTTGGTCTGTTGGGAGTGTAGTCTTCAGTTTGCTCATACTTGATATAGTAGTTGGTTTCGTTGCTTGCATTATCCTCGCAGTTTGTGAAAGCAAGATAGTAGTTACCCGCGTCAACCGCTTTACTGAACACAATCGTGTCGGCAGAATCGCTATAACCAAACTCTATGTCGCGCTTGTTCACCGTTGCAGTGCCTTTTTGCACCAAGTCGAAACTTGCAGGCGACAAATACTCGTCTTTGTTGGGATCTTTTCTTATTCTGACGACAAATTGCGGATTGAAATACTTAAACACGGATGAGATTGTATCGTTGTATCCGGGTTTCTTAACAATTCCGTCCACCGTCCACGTTGCGCCGTGTTCATTGCCGTCATAGGTCACTTCGTCTTTTCCGTTGTCGGAAGATCCGCCGACAGGACCTTTGATTTTCAATTCTTTTCTCATGACAACAACTTCTTTCTCCGCATTGTTCAAGGTGTAGTTCTTGCCGGGTTGTTTGTCTGCCAACACAACGCTCAAAGAATAGTTCTTCGCGTTTGTAAACTTCACCGTGAATTTCAACTTGTAGGTGGTTTTGTCTATCGTGTCCACGTTGAAATTAGCGTCACTGCCGCTCAAATCCTTGCTCTTGTCCGATCCGACATAGTCTATGCTCACGCCGTTGTCAGACCAGTTGTTGACGCCCCATTTGATTGCAACGTTGCTGCAACCTGTCACGCTCAACACAAATTCGATATTGTTGATATCTTCCTTGACGATGTTGTCGATATAGACAGTCGTTGCGATATTGTCAGAGCCGTAAATCGCCGACGTCGTACCTTCGGTGGACATTGTCAACACTCGTTGTTTGATTTTCCATGCGCCTTGGGTGATGCCGCCCACTTTGTAGGCTTTGCCCGTGTCGTCATAGTAGTATACAAACACGTTGGACTTGTACGTCCCCACCGTCTTTGCCGTTTGTGCGTCGACAAGCTCGGTTGTGTAGGCGTAAGAGTTCTTCTTGGTGGGGTCAACTTTGCCGTCCGTGATACCCGGCTCGGATTTGATGTCCTTTTGCAAGCTTATGGGCGCATAACGGTTGTATCCGTTGTAGGTGAGCGCGCTGCCCATTGCAATCGAGCGATAATACACCGCAACGTTCTTTGCGAGTTTTGCGGACTCTTTTGCGTTGTCCACGTCAACGGTGTTGATTTGGATATAGAATTTGCCGCCATCGCTCTTTGCGGTCGGGCGCGATTCACCGGATGATGCGATATACAGATAGTATCCGCTCTTTGTTGCGGCGGTTGCGGTTGCGTACAAGTTGTTGACAAGCGGGGCTTTGTTGCCGTGCTCGTCCGCGTTCAACACGATGTCGGAATTGAGCTTGTAGTTCGCATTTGACGGATCGTTGAGTCCTTTTTCTTTTTCAGATGCCGTGTATGCGTTTGCGATACGTTTCCAGAAATCTCTATCAACAATCGTGTATCCACCTTGCGTCGATCTCTTGTCGGTGTGCTTTGCATTGACCGTGCCCACGTTGCCTTCGTCGCCTGCGGCATCGTTTGCATACACGAAATACCAGCCCGTATTCACCGTGCCTGTGGAATATTGCGCCCACGTGTTCTTCTCATACACCCAAGTGCCGTCCTGTGTCTTGACCACCGTTGAATCGGTGCTTACGTTCTTATAATACTCGGTGAAATACCAGTCCCAATCCTTATAGGTGGTGACTTGCGTCTCTTCATTGTATTCAAAAGTATCGGCAATCGTAAGCGATTTTCCGTTTACGGTGTGTGTTTGACCTTCTTCATAATACGCAGAGATATACTCGTACGGCGTGGGATAGACCGGCTCGGCAACGTCCGTGCCGCCGATCAACTCTTTTGTGAAGATGATTGTGGTTTGACCGATCGTTTCGGTGATAGCGGTGTATCTGCCAAGCGTATTCTTCAAGTCGTTGACGTTTGTGCCTGCAAGCTCGGCGTTCTTGTATCCCTTAACCCAATAGGAAGTGCTTGCGTCCGTATCGTCTGCCGCTTTGCCGATGATGCCGCCTGCCAAGCCTGCAACTTGTTTGCCGTCTTGTTCATACACTGCGGTGTATTTGCCCGTGCTGTCCGACGTGCTGATTGCAAAAGCGTTTGCAATGACGGTCTTTTCACCCTTGGTGAAACCGATGATACCGCCGACGTTGCTTCCGCCCGTGACGTCGATGTCATAGGCAAGCATATTGTTGATTGTGATGTTGTTTGCGCTGATAAAGCCGACTATGCCACCCACGTTGTAAACGCCGGGTGCAGTTACGCTGCCTTGAGCGTAATAGGTGTTGTTCGCCCAATTATCGCCGCCGTCAAAGCCGTTTGCAACGCCTGTAATGACGCCGATTGCGCCGCCGACACCGCCCCACTCATAGTCCTGTCTTTGTTTGCCGTCAACATATTTTGCTTCGTTCACTCTCGTGCCCGTCAATTCAAGGCTTGCACCGTTGGACTCGAAGTGCGAGTTCTTGATATGCACTCTGTTGAAAAGCGCGCCGTTGATGTCGATTGCATATTCTTCGGTGCAATTTGTATTGCCGTCCTTGACCGCCAAAAGCGGAGTCGGCGCGCCGATAAATCCCACCGAGCCGCCAACCGCCGTAATTGCGTTGATGCCTGTAAGCTCGCCGGTGCTGGTAAATTGAGCATAGTCTACCTGACCGGCGATGACGCCGATAGAGCCGCCAAGATAGCCTGCAACGTCACTTGCGTCCACTATGCCGCTTGATGTAAACACCACTTTCGCATTTGCGTTGCCGACGATCTTGCCAAGCATAATGCCGATAGAGCCGCCCACGTACGCTTTGCCCTTGACCGTGCCGACGCCTTGCGCAACGGTGTCTCCGCCTGCCGTGAGTGCGTCGCCCGAAGCGGTGTATGCGTCTTCTTTCGCGCCGTTCTTAAACTCGGTGGCCACTCCGCCTGCAACGGTGATGACCGCGTCAAACGCAACGTAACCGATAGAGCCGCCCACGAACAGTTGACCCGTGACGTCGCCGTTGTTGACAAACGTGCCCGCGATAGTACCGCGATTGAGTTTGCCGATAACGCCGCCGATATAATTGTTGCCGCTCACTGCGCCGCCGTTGACGATTGTGAGTTTCTTCACTGCATCCGAGCCGGTTCCGCCTCCGGTCACTAGACCTGCGTTGTTGTTGCCGATGATTCCGCCGACTGCGTTTGCGCCCGAAACCGTACCGTTGTTGGTTATACTGCCCTTGACGATACGGATTGCGCCGACCGTTGAGCCGCCGTTTGACGTATTGCCGCCGACGATACCGCCAACGTTGTCACCGGATGCGGAAATGGTAGCTTCTTGACTGATGACGATGGAGAGCGGTTTTTCATATCTTGTACGACGATATTCGTTTGCGCCGATATAAAGGATTGCGCCCGTAGAAGCGTCGTTGTCGCCGATAAATCCGCCAACGTCATGCGCACCGTTCAATTTTGCGCCTATGCTGATTGTCGTGTTGTCCGCAAGGATGTTGACTTCGCCGCGGTTTCTGCCGATAAATCCGCCCACGTAGTACGCATTGGGGATATTTATGGTTACGCTGACCGTGAAGTTGCCGCTGAAAGCAACGTCTCTTGTACGTCCTGCAACGCCGCCGATGTTGCGCACACCCGAATTTTCGGCATTTTGCGCGTTTGTTTTGATGCTATTTGCAACCTCGATTGCGCCTGACACGACGATGACTGCGCCCGTTGCAAACGACGCGCCCGAAGCCATATCGCCAAACACGCCGCCGACGTTGCGCACTGCGTCGTCTTGAGTTGCATAGTCTATCTTGATAGTTCCTGCAAACGAGATATTGCCGCTGAGCGTGGTGGTGACAGCGTTTTCGGATGTATTGTGATAGGTGTATCCGATGATACCGCCGATTGCCGTGCCGTGATTGCCGCTGTCGCCCGATATGGAATTGTTGACGTTTTCGACAATTCCCCACTCGTTGCCGCGCTCGATGAGCGTTGAAGCCTTGACGGAGCAGTTCTTGATCTCGTTGATTGCGTTGGGCAGTGCGCCGACAATGCCGCCGATTGAGTTTTCGCCCTTTATCGTGACGGACTTGGTTGCACTGTCCGTGCCGACCGTGCAGCCGGAGATGATGACCGAGATATATTGATCGCTATATCCCAAGATGCCGCCCACTTTCGTGCCGATGTCGCCGATACCCGTGCCGCTTGCAGGCAAAGCATACAAGTTTGCCCCGGACACAACGTTGCCCGAGAGCTCAACTTTGTTGTTCATGCCGTTTGCTTTGCTCTGTCCGTCAACGTAGCCCACGATGCCACCGATGTTGTTCTTGACGCTCTTGACCGTTGCGTTGACCACTTCGCAATTGCGAATGACGCTTGCCGTGCCTGCTTTGTAGTTATGTGTGCCGTATTGATAGAACGACGTTGTTGCAACGCCCACGATGCCGCCTGCATAGGTGTGCAAAGCGGATACGTTTGCATATTTATACTCACTTTGTTTGCCGTATGCAAACACTTTGAGTTCTCTTGCGACAGATCCTGCATTGCAGTGATCGATGATTGTGTCGCCGCTGCTGTCCGCAACGATGCCACCCACAGCCGAGTGTCCGTCGGCATTTGTCGCATACGCGCGCATGTCGCCAGAAACAGTAATATATGAGATTTCCGCACTCTCTGCCCTTGCAAACAGACCTGCAAACGCGTGATCAGTTCCTGCCGACAAAATACGCAAGTTGGCAACTTCCGTATTTGTTCCGTCCGCCTGCTTGCCGCTTATGCTGCCCTTGAATATATTGTATCCGCCATGTCTGCCAATCGGCAAGAAGTTGACCGCGGCAAACTTTGCATTGTTTGCCATGGTTTGCGAGTTTTGTTCATAATAATGGTTGCGCGACAGCCACGTTGTGTATGCCGAGTTTGCGGTCGAGTTCAGATCGTCACGGCAAATAGCACCCAAAGCAAACAGGTGATAACTCTTGCCCGATTGATTGTACGTGCTTCCGCCCGTTGAAGATTTGTATGCGTCTCCGCCGTCTGAAATCTTTGTAGAAGTACTGCTATACGTCGGCATGTTGATAACTTTTGACTCAACGAAAGACAACGACGTATCCAAAGTTATGTTGTTGTTTTTGTTTGCAAACTCGATATATTCGGTGACGAAAGTATATCCCAAATCGACGAGCGATTGCGTTCCGAGCAAATCAATACCGTCTTTTATGACGTACGGGCTGAATTGATTGCCTGCGCTTTGTTGCACGTATTCTCCGTACAAATCGACACCGTAGTTGACAGAGCGCATACTCAAACCGTTGTGTGTATCGACTGCAAATACTGCAAGTTGCGGCAAACATCCCGGCATGTAAATGTATCCGCTTGCCGTTGCGTTGTTGAATGAATCGTCATTTGTCAGCGTAGCGGTGCTTGCATTCCACAAATTCACAGGATTGTTGTTCGTGGCATAAGACACCGGTTTCACTGTTCCGTCACTGTTGATGACTGCCGTCAAGTCCGCAAGCGAACGCAACGTCGTGCCTGTACGCACGCAATTTTTATCTGGGGCGACAGCCCCATCCCAAAATCCATGGTTATTACTCCATCCAGAAAAATATTTTTGCTTTTTATCTTTCCATACAACAATGTTGTTGGCTATGCCATAGCAATTCAAGACCTTAATTTTACTGGAGTTCTCATCCTGTGCCTTTTCCATATAGCCTACTATATCGGCACCATATCGCGCGTCACTATTTGTACTCTCTTGCAACTCTACCGTGCCTATATTGTAGCAATTTTTTATTGTCACACTACAGTTTTTTCCACCTGTTTCGGTAACGACTTCGGCAACTATTCCGCCGTTTCTTGATTGCCATGAAGCACTATATCCTACACCACCATAAGCCGTTATTGCTCCGGTGTTATAGCAATAGTTGATGTCTGCTTGTACAGCGACAGCAACAATTCCACCGGCTTCGGTTCCGTTAAAGTTGTAACCACTGGTACCTACCATGGTAATACCACTCCATTGTGTATTTCCAACTGTAATGGTACCGGTGTTATAGCTATATGCTATTATAGATTTGTATTTTGCCACTGTGGAGTGCGGCTTTTCATCATCGGGTATCGTACCGAGAATACCAACTAAACCACCTGCGACATTTGATAATCCCCTTACAGAACCTGTATTGTAAGACGCAAGAATGGTAAGCTCCGTGTTTTGATCCGCTTCGCCGACAAGTCCGCCAACTCTTGACCATGCATTACCCGCTCTATTCTTTGTGCTATCCGACTGATATGGATTGAGTTCCTGCCCTTCAACATGACCGGTGTTTGCGCAATTCTTGATTGTCGCCGTCGTTTTTGACGATCCCGTTATTCTTCCAACTATACCGCCAACTTTGGTTTGACCGATGATTGTGCCCGTGTTCAAGCAACTATCTATAACGATATTTGCACTTGCATATGCAATAAGTCCACCAGTACCATAAGAATAATCGTCGGGATAGCCTATACTCTGTCCAGTTCCCCTATTCCACTTTGAACCTTCGTAAGAAGTGATATTGCCCTTGTTTACGCAACTTATCAACTCTATAGGAGCACTTGCCGTACTACAACCAGCGATGCCTGCAATTATGCGCAAGCCTTGGATGTTTGCAGCGTTTGTGCAGTTCTCAAATTTGATTGCACCAAACGGCTTGCCGACAAAACCTGCCATATCGTAACCTGCGTTCGTCGTATTCGTTCCGCCGTTGATGTTGCCGGTTATCGTAAGGTTTTTGAAGACCGTTTGGCTTGACGTTGTTGAGCCGCTTCCTGCATTCGGAAAAACTGACACTCTGTGATAGCCGCCGCTCGTATAATTGATTGTAATCCTGTGTCCGGTACCGTCAAAGTTGCCTTTGAACGACATTTTCGAGTTTGCGAGAGTATCTCCGCTGCCTTGCGAGATATTGCCTGCAAAATTGTAACCGATATTTGTCGATGCGTCCGATCCGTTTGACGGCACACTCGCAACCGCACCGAAATCAAGTTTGTTGCCGTTCGTGTCGTTGTGCGTTCCGTTTGATATAGTTATATCGGTCGTCAATCTGATATATTGATTTTTGTAGTCTTTTTGTCCCGTATAAATCGAGTACGCAAACTCGTTCCATTGCGCTTGCGTGCTGATGATTATCGGGTTTTCTTTGCTGCCGATTGAATCGTTGCTATATTCTTTGTTGTAGTCACCGATGCGATAGTTGCCCGTTTCGCCGACCTTGACAAGCGTATTTTGATATTTGAAATAGATGACGGCGGTCAACTTCTTGATTTGACCTTCGTTGTTCGCGCCATTTTGCGGATGGGGATACCACCAATACTCTGCATTGGTCACTTCTGCGACGTACAATTTGGATGCAGAAGGCTCTCTGTACGCATCTTGTGCGTTCTTCTTACCTGCGGCGGTGTTTTGGTTGTATTCCTTATCTTTGTAGTTGGGGATATTGACAAACTCGATTGCAACCGTGCATACGGAGAAACTGTTTGCGTTGTCAAACGCCCACTCTATCGTGAGAGCATTCGGGTCGGTATCGTTGAAGTTGCCGAATTTTGTGAAATTGGTTGCGGTGACGTTGCCGCTTCCGTCAACGCTCATATTGTCGGTGACGTTGTCGCTGCCGCTCACGTCATAGAACGCAAGTTGTTTGTTGCTGTTTGCAGAAGGCACGCTCACGTTGACAAGAAGTTTGCCGACCGTGTACGTGTTGCCGTTGTAGGTCATATTTGCAACGTAAAGTCCCACCATTCTTGAGAGTTGCATGATAGACGGCACGTCTTCCACTTCGCCGTCAATCAACAAGTATCTGCCCTTGGTGCTGTTGAGCGACACGTCGTTGTACAATGCGTTTTGCTTGACATAAATCGTCCAAGAGCCTTCGATTGTGGGATTGATACCATTGCCCATAATGCCGCTCTTGTTGATGCCTGTCGAATCAAATTTGAAGCCCGTTGATATGCTATTTTTGATTGTTCCGCCCACAACGTAGCCCACAAATCCGCCGATATAGTCCGTGCCGATGTACGTGTCGGTCGAAGTCGTTACGTCTTCTGGGGCGACAGCAATACTCGAAGTTATCGTGCCTGCTCTCATATAGCCGACAAGACCGCCTGCATAGGTTGTGCCGTTGATGTAGGAGCGGTTGACAACAAACGTCAAATCGTGCGCCTGATTGTCGAGCCAGCCTGTGATACCACCCACGTAGCTTGCGCCTTTTATGATGATCGCTCCATCCGCCGTTTTGCCTTTGTTGCCGTTGTAAACGTTGAGATAGCCGTACGGCGTGTCGAGCTGTTCTACATTCATAACGGTCGAAATCGGCGCGTTTTCAAGCGTCAATCTCACTCTATCTCCGACATAGCCGAAAAGTCCGCCCACGTAATTGCCGCTGCCCGTAACGCTTGCCGCATTGATGAGTTTTCCGAACGGATTTTGAGTGTAGGGATCGCTTTCAAGCGTCGAATAGCCGAGAATTGCCGCATTTGTGTTGTGAGTTGCCGACAGCAATTTTTTAAGATTGTCGTCAGAGCCGATATAACTTGCATAGTTTTCAACTATGCCGAGACCGCCGACGATACCGCCGACGTAGTTTGCACCTTCCACTTGGGCTTCATTGTAGAATTTTATCGAGTTGCCGAGAATCGTGCCCGTCGTGCCGAAATACGAGCCTGCGCTCGACGCGATATAACCTATAAGTCCGCCGACAAAATCTTTGCCCTTTATTGCAATCTTGTTGACGACGCTGTATTGTCCGCCGGATATGGTTGCCTTGCCGCCGACGACAGCAACTTCCTGTTTTACGCTTTCAATGGTCGCATTTTCGCCGAGCACACCGACAAGTCCGCCCACAAACGACGTATTTCCTTTTGCGTCCACGTACACGCCGGTTTTGGCGATTGTCGCACCACTCGTCGTGACCATGCTCTCGCTCGTCCAGTTGCAACCGATAAGGATTCCCACCTTTTCCGCATAGCCGATAAGTCCGCCCATGACGTAACCTACGCCGTCATCGTTTGCAATGACGTTTGCACGGATATCGTCAGGGCTCTTGACGAGAATGACCGATCTCACACCCGAATTGTCTGCATCGTAATGATAGCCGTTGCCGATAAACGCACCGAACAATGCGCCGACGTAACTTGTGCCGTACACGTCCATAACGTCATCAGCCCCCGCCTTGCCGTTGGTGTAGAAGCCGAGATACGTCAAATCGGTGGTACAACCGCTCGCGTCGAGTTTGCCTGCGATGCCACCCACATAACTGCCGTTGCCGACGACCGATATGAGATTTGCTGCGTATGACAAAATATAATTGTCACCGTTAATTTGGTTTGCGTTTGTGACTATCCACTCGCCCGCTATGCCGCCCACGTAGTTCATGCCGCTGACCGAAGCCTGCATAAATTCGCCGTAGGTGTTTATGTCTGTTTTTTGAACGATCGTCGTGCCGTTTGCATAGCCGACGATACCGCCGACGTAATCGTCGCCGCTGACTTTATCTTTTGAAAGCGACTCCACGCTGAACGTGCAATTTTCGATTTTTCCGCCGTTTGCGTATCCGACGATACCGCCCACGTATTTGTTGCCCTTGATCATGCCCTTGCCGACAACGTCTATGCCGACGATACGCGTGCCGTCAATATAACCAAACAAGCCGACGTATTCTCTTGCCGTGTCGCTGAACGAATACTCGATGCTGACAGTAGCAAGATTTGTATCCTTTGCAAACTGCGCCGCCTTGAACTGATACGCCGCACTGCCGATAGGCTCGAAGCCTTCAATGCCGCTCGCGCTCGATTGCAACAGCGTGACGTTTGCATTCACAACGAAATAGCACCCTTCATACGTCCTATTTGTCGCCTGCGCGTCGGTGTTTGCAACAAGTCCGTCCGTGCCGTTTATGGAGTTCCAAGCCTTGCCGCCGTTGACGATTTGGCTCAATCTCAACAATTGCGACTCATGCTCAATGACGTACGGATTGCTCTCGCTGCCCCAGTTTGCTTGATTGACGTTGCCGCCGAAGTCGCTGTCCGCAACAACGTAATATTTCACCGCATTGCCAACGAAGTTGCCCGTGCCGCTTGCCGTCACCGACACGTCATTGACATGCTTTTCGCCCGCCGTGCCGAGATTTGCAATCGTGTAGTCCGTGCCATACATGAGCTTGACAAGCCTGTGCGCTTCCACACCGTTGGTTTTTGTTGTATATTTTACGTATAATACAAATTTCTCTTTCTTATAATTATAATTCGCGTTCTCGTACACGACAATTTTGGGCGTATCGCCTGCCGCCGCCTGCAAATAGTAGTATGCAAATTCCGTGCCGTTCACGTTTTCGGTCTTGACGGTGTTTTGATTTGCCACCACCATATCCGTGCCTGCGCCAAACCACGCTTTTTTGTTCGCAAAAGCGTTGCCCACGTCAAATTGGTTGATTTTCCAACTGTATGTAATGGCGTTGGGTGTCACACTCACGCCTTTTCTGCCTATTATATTGTCCGTGCTGCCAATTGCGGGTATCGTGGCAACATAACTCTCGACCATACTATCTACTATCTCGTAGTTTGCCGTATCGAGAAGCGTAAGTGTTGCGTGATAATCGCCAACGTCAACTGCACTGTTTGCAGAATAATCAATTTTATATACGCTACCTGCCACAACGCTATGACGAGCACCTATCGTGTCGACTTGTGCAAAAACATCGAATGAAATGGTACCCTGCGCACTGCCGTTGAAGGTAAAGTTGTAAACGTCGGTTGCATTGTCAACTGCGTCACTTGTCCACGCATTTCTGATTGTAAGTTGGTTCTTTGCAATTGTCCACTTGTATTCGACAACACCGTCTGAATAATCCACAAAATAGTAATTGTTGTTATTCAATGTATATCTACGGAAATAAGTTCCTGCAGTTTTATAAACGTATCCTTCACCATTTTGATCAGGTTTTGTGTATAAAATTGAATAAATTGATTCTTTAGGAACCGAAACGGTTTTGCCATCCTTGTCAACGCCAAAGATTTTTACACCTGATATTGACAAACCTTGTAATTTTGCATTGTAAACAAAACAATTCTGACCGGTTCTATCAATAACATTCGCATACTTGCTATCGATCCATGTATTTTCAAAGCGTAAACCTAGTTTTATTATTGTGAGTGTTCCGTAATTCTTGTCCGCCATACGTCCGACAACAGTATTGCCGATAAGCACTTTCGTTTCCGTGCAATAAGGATTGTCGTCCACATCCGTTCTGCTCGTTGTTCCTTTACCGTCGGTAAAAGCGTCGGCGGTTGTAAAATACAATGTCGTGAACGTATAATCGTCGGGCAAAGTGGGAGCGGCTATCGTATGCGCTTGTTTGTCGTAGGTGACGGTTTTGCTGACAAGCACGATATCTGCAGTGTCAAGGTATATATTGCCTTGTTCCGCCGTGTATTTTGCTTCGACAACGAATGAACTCGAACCGACCGACGTAAAATTGTCGGGAGTGAGCAACGCACCGCCCACGCCTTTGAGCGACTCGTAATAATCACCTTCCGCAACGTTGGTTGTCAGGCGGAAACCGTTGATATTTTGCGTGACGATGTTTTCCCACGTCGTTTGCGTGCCGTCAACGAGCGGATAATCGAACGTTGTTGTTGCATCGTTGTACAACAAATAACTGCCGCTGTTGCCGGCTGTTATAGAAGTGCCTTTCTTGATGACGTAGGACGTTGCGCTGACTGTGGCAAGATTCGTGCCGTTGATATACGTGGTCATATCAATGCCATAGCGCAAAATCGAGTGTCCCGATGTCAAATCGACATAGCAATATTCGATTGAGACTTTTCCGTTTGTATCGGGTTTGTCTGCATTCGACTTGGCATTGCCGACTATACCGCCGACAAAGCCCTTGTTGCTGTCGTTTTGCGCAAAAGCCTGACCGCTTGTTGATTTGATGATCTTTACGTTGCCGACATTGTAGCAATATGAAATAACCGCCGTGCGAGCCGCCGCCGTTGTTGAAGTTGCGTTGAAATATCCGCAAATGCCGCCTGTCGTTCCACTATTTCCTGTCGAACCTGTCGAATAATCTTGAGTGAGAATTTCGCCGCTATTGTAGCAATGCGAGATTACCATCGAATTGACTGCGCTTGAATTGGTTGAAAGACGTCCGCCGATACCGCCGGTGTTTATGCCGCCTTCAATCAATGCGGTGTTTTTGCAATTGTTTATAGAAATGAGATTTGCGCCATGCTTGACGTATCCCAAAATGCCTGCAATGCCGTTGAATTGCAAGCCATGAATCTCGCCGTTGTTGACGCAATGCGAGATTGTGAGATTGCTGTCGCCGTCAAGATATCCCACAAAGCCTGCAACACCGCCGTCATTGTTTGCGCTTGAACTGCCTGACGGAATGGTCGAAGTCACCTTTCCGCCGTTGACAAGCGGCGCTGTTGATGTACCTTCGATGCTCAAAGCATTGCCCGATGACTTTGCATAACCCACGAAACCGCCGAGATGCTTGTATCCGTTCACTGCGCCCGAGTTGCCAGACGTGGTGATTGCCGCTCCGCCTTCGATGTTGCCGACAAGTCCGCCGACATTCTCCTTGCCACTGATAGAATATGCATTTTCACAATTTGTTATCGTAACCTTGCCTTTAAGCGAGCCTGCAACACCGCCGACAAAGTTTGCATTTTTTGCATCTATGTTGCCATTGTTTGAACAATTTTCAATCTTGAAATCTATTTGATTGTCAACGCAACCGCCAAGAATACCGCCGACATTGCTCGATGACGATGTATTGCCAATCGTGCCTGTATTTGTGGAATATGCGATAGAATTGTTGTATTCATTATGGTATTTCAGACCACCGACAATGCCGCCGACATAGTTTTTGCCGACAACTTGATTTTGGTTTTTCGCCAAAACAATGGAATATGTAGTCCACAAATACCCTACTATGCCGCCAACATAATTATTTCCTTCAACAGTTCCATTGTTTGCGATTATTGCATCATCCGTTCCGGTCAAACCGCCCCAATCTGCTTCACCGGCTATACCGCCGACATAATCGTGTCCTTTCACAGTGCCATGGTTTGTTGTTCCATTGATAACTGTTGCACCGAAATTGTATCCTACGATACCACCGACTTTATCATTGCCTGTGACAGTAGCATAATTGTAGCAATGTGAAATTGTAACATCCTGTCCGTGTGCAACCACACCACCTACATAATTTCTTCCGACAAACGAACAACTATTTCCAATTGTTATATATTCAATTGTTGGACGTGTATATTGCTCACCGTTTCGCCAAACATAGCCAAATAAACCGATGTAATCCAATGTACTATCATTTATAGCCAAATTAGTTATTGTTCGTTGAACTCTTTCACCTGTATAGCCATTTGTTCCACCATAAAATAATCCACGGAAATAATGTGAAGTATCTCTTCCTATCGGAGTAAAATCAACACCCGACATATTTATATCGGTAGTCACCACGAAATAGCAGTTTGCGTATGTATTGTCTGTTGCAACAACGTCATTGGCTGTAACTGCACCGCCGTCACTTCCGACTATTGTATTAAGTGCAATTTGAGTGCCGTTTACAATACCCGAAAGATTTTCCAAATGAATTGTCGTGCTTATTACGTATGGATTTGTCTCACTTCCCCATTTGCCCGATGTGCCTGACGGCAATTTTCCAAAATCGCCTTCTATAACCGCAAACGGCAAATCAACCGCGCCACGAGTTTGAGAGCCTTTTAAAACGGTTATAGTTGCAATATAATTTCCCACTGTGGTCGGAGCAGAGCTTAAACTCGTTCCGCTTAAAGTCTTGTATGTAATGGTTGAAGTGTAATTAGAAGAAACAGTCGAAGACAAATAATCACTATGTCCTTGCAACACTTGCAGAACTTCACCGTTGTATACCGAATACGTTTGTCTATTGAAAACAAAAGAAATGCTATTCCACTGTGCATATAGTGTTGTAGTCGTAGTTCCCGCTTGTAAATTGTCTTTTACAACCTTACCAAAACCCGAATTAGTATTCGTTCCGGTAGTTGCACCGACAGCCATGTTTACGCCGGTATTATCAGCTTTTGTGTTCCAATGGTCAAAATAATACTTGTTTCCAACATAAACATCGTTGGAAATTGTATTGTCGACAAAATATTCGAGTTTATCAGATTTTACAACTGTACCTGTTGCCGTTGTTGAGTTTTTGTCATAATCGACATAATAAGCAAGTTTTCTAGAAAGCGTAACCTTAACATTGTCAAATCGATGTTCGTTATAATCCCAACTTGGATCGTATGTAGCATAATGAATCCTTACATATCTTCCTGATACTGTATGGGTTAAGCTGATTGGAAATTCAGTTTTTTTATCATTCTTAGGCTTTAACTCATTTGTTTTGGTATACGTTGCGCCTGCTCCGAATTTGCCGTCTTTTACTAGGTTATACCATGAAGAATCCCCATCACTTGTTTTTGTTGGAAGCTCAATCAAATTGTTCCCGCTTTCAATTGCAAAGACACCGCCACCGTTCCAGTTTGTATAAGTACCGGTTAAACTTACATTCAATTCGCCATAAACGCGGCTAGCATAATCTGCACCAAGATCAAATACAAACCAAGCACAAACAAAATCATCCCCCGAGTGATGCGCATTATTTGCAAGATACCATTTTCCACCGGTACTAGCATCTCCCGTTACCCAAGTATTGTTCTCCAAATGATTCTTGTCGGTAGTATACAAACCGCCACGTTTGGCAACGTCGGGATTTATATTTATTGACGTATCCGTCGTATTCTTGAATGTGCCACTCAAATCAATTGTTTGAAATGTACGCACTCCTTCCGCACTCGCAACGTTTCCTTCGATTTTGCCGTTTTGGACAAGGTTTTCTTCCACGCCGAAAGCACCGGAGAGTGTGCCGGCAAGGACAAGGACAAACAGCATCGCAAGCAACGTTATGCTTGTGACGATTTTCATTGCTCTTTGTATGGGTGTTTGTTTTGTCCTTGTGTTTTTCATAGTTTTTCTCTCCGTATACACGCGCTTTAAACGTTAGTTTATATATTTTATAATATATATACAATCCACGCAATCATTTTATTGGACAATTTGCAAAAAAAATTTTATTTTTTGTTTGACAATCGCTTTTTGCGGGATTATACTCTTGTCGAAGATACCCACTGGGGGTATGTGGATTCATTGCAGAACTTGTGCCGGAAAACGGACAAATTATCCCTTGTCATTCAGTCAATGCAAAGCGAAGTGACAATTCTCTTCCCCTGCCATTCTGTCAATGCAAAGCGGAGCAACTTGCTTGCAAAGGTTGCGTAGCGCATGTATTCACGTAGCAACGCCTTTGAAAAAGGCAAAACCGTAGGTTCTATGCAAAAGCATAGCAGTTGCGAGTAGCGAAGCGAAGAATCTCGCGGAAGCGAAACGGCACTACATTGACAAATCGAGATTTTGAAAGGAGTTATTTATGAACGAAAACGAAAAAACTTGCTCTTGTTGCTCTGCTTGCGAGCATCACAAACACACTCCGCGCACCGACGAGCAACTCAAAGCGTTGACCGACAGGCTCAATCGCATCATCGGACAACTGAACGGAATAAAGAACATGATTGCCGACAACCGCTATTGCGGAGACGTGCTTATGCAGGTTTCGGCGGTGGAAAGCGCGTTGCAAAGTTTCGGCTACGTCGTGTTGACGGAGCATTTGAAGACTTGCGTGGTTGAAAACGTGCGGCAAGGCAACGTTGACATTCTCGACGAAGCCGTCGATCTCATCAAGAAATTGAAATGAAATTTTTACACACAATAAAGGCGTAATATGGAAAAACTCAAATTCAACGTATCGGGCATGTCGTGCGCGGCGTGCAGTGCGAGAGTGGAAAAAGTCGTGGGCGCGCTTGACGGCGTAAAGTCGGTCAGCGTGTCCCTTCTCACCAACTCTATGGTGGTGGAATTCGATTCTCCGCTCACCCCGAAAGATATTTCGCGCGCAGTGGCGGCGGCAGGATACAAAGCCTCGCCCGCGACGGACAACAAGGCGGCAAAACGCGACAAAATCAACCCCACGCTCGTGCTGCTTGCAAGACTCATTGTGTCCGTTGTGTTGCTCATCCCCTTGATGTACGTGTCAATGGGCGTGGTGATGTGGGACTGGCCCGCACCCGCCGCTCTCAAATCAAATCCTATGGCGATTGCGGGATACGAGCTTGCCTTCGCGCTTGTGATAATGGCGGTCAACGGCAGATTTTTTGTCAGCGGCACAAAGGCACTTTTTCACGGCGCGCCCAATATGGACACGTTGGTGTCGATGGGCAGTTTCATATCTTTCGTATACAGCGTTGCGCTGATGATTCAGGCAGGCGTAGAACCTATGCACCTGAACCACCTTGCACACAATCTCTACTTTGAGTCGGCGGCGATGATACTTGCGCTCATCACACTCGGCAAAACACTCGAGTCGTATAGCAAAGGCAAAACCACTTCCGCAATCAAAGGATTGATGAATCTCGCTCCGCAAACGGTGCACGTTCTCGTTGACGGCGTCGAGAAAGAAATCTCCATATCCGAACTCAAAGAAAACGACTTGTTTGTCGTGCGCCCCGGCGAAAACTTCGCGGCGGACGGCGTGGTCGTAAACGGCAGCGCAACCGTCAACGAAGCGTCCGTCACGGGCGAAAGCATGCCCGTTGAAAAGACGGTCGGAGACAAGGTCGTTTCGGGTACTTCCAACGTTGACGGTTTCGTCACGATAAGAGCGGAAAAAGTGGGCGAAGACACCACTCTCGCAGGCATAATAAAACTTGTCGAAGACGCGTCGTCTTCCAAAGCCCCGATTGCAAAAACGGCAGATAAAGTGTCGGGAGTGTTCGTACCAAGTGTCATTTGCGTCGCTTTGCTCGTTTTTGTCGTGTGGATCGCAGTCACAAAAAATTGGGATACTTCACTCAAACACGCAATCAGCGTTCTCGTCATTTCCTGTCCTTGCGCACTAGGTCTTGCAACACCTGTGGCAATCATGGTGGGCAACGGAAAAGGCGCGAAAAACGGTATGCTTTTCAAGACCGCAACCGCGCTTGAACAAGCAGGAAAAGCGGACGTTGTGGTGCTTGACAAGACAGGCACGATCACAAAAGGCGAGCCTGTCGTCACCGATGTTTTGTCCCTTGCGGACATGGCTTGCGGCGGCGAAAAAGGCAGTGACAAAGACGGTGATTTTGAGCATATTTCCCACCTATCGCAAGACGATATAATCCGCGTGTGCGCAAGCCTTGAAAGCGGTTCTTCTCACCCCATTGCTTCCGCAATCGTAAAGGAACATGAGCGTCTTTTCGGCACGTCTCCCACGCCGGCAACCGACTTTGAAAATTTGTCGGGACACGGTCTTATAGGCGTAGTGGACGGCAAAAACGCATTGCTCGGCAACGCCGCTCTTATGCAAAAAAACGACGTTGAAATCTCGCTTGCGTCAAGCAGTGCGGCTGCGCTTTCGCAAAGCGGAAAGACTCCCCTTTATCTTGCAATCGACGGCAAGTTGGCAGGCATCGTCGCCGTTGCCGACGAGCTGAAAGACGACAGCGTGCAAGCAATATCCGCCCTTCACCAACAGGGCTTGAAAGTGGTTATGCTCACGGGCGACAACGGCGCAAGCGCACGCTCGGTTGCCGCCGCTTGCAACGTGGACGCGGTCATATCCGACGTTCTGCCCAAAGACAAGGACAGCGTTGTGTCCGCGCTCAAAAAGTACGGCAAAGTGGTCATGGTGGGCGACGGAATCAACGACGCTCCCGCACTCACTCGCGCGGACGTGGGTATCGCAATCGGCGCAGGCACGGACGTGGCAATAGACAGCGCGGACGTGGTGCTTATGCACTCGTCACTAATGGACGTTGCGCGCGCAATAACGCTCTCTCGCCGTACACTGCTCAACATAAAAGAAAATTTGTTCTGGGCATTCATCTACAACCTTGTGTGCATCCCCATTGCCGCAGGCGTGTTCTCTCCGCTCGGCTTGACGCTCGACCCAATGATAGGAGCGGCAGCGATGAGCCTATCAAGCGTCAGCGTGGTGCTAAATGCGTTGCGACTCAATCTCGCAAAACTCGACAAACACTCCGCGCGCAAGAAAGCACCGATAGACCTTGACGTTGACGCAATCCGCGCCGAGATAAACAACGCAAACGACACCGATCCAATCAACACCGCTGCGGGCAATCAACCGTCCGCTTGCCAATGCACCGATAACGTTTGTGACAACGCTTGCCAATCAATACGAAACGACTGTGGCAACGCTTGCGTAATTGAAAAATCAAAAACAATAAATAATATTTCGCCAAAACTCGCAAATGCCGATTGTGACGGCAAATGCGACCTTGCGGCTGAAAAAGGAGATAAATCTATGCAAAAAACTTTGAATATCACCGGTATGATGTGCAACCATTGCGTTGCGCACGTCAAAAAAGCACTCGAAAGCGTGGACGGCGTGTCTTCGGTCAACGTATCGCTTGAAAACAACAACGCAACCGTCACTCTCGCCCACCCCGTTGATGACGCAACACTTGCAAAAGCCGTCACCGACGAAGGCTATGAAGTGACAAGCATCAACTGACACCCCGCGCCACGCAAGGCGCAAACAATTGAAAAAACGACCTGCAATCGCAAGTCGTTTTTTATTTTCGCTTTTTTAAATCAATCAATACACTTTCAACGCCTTTGCGGTGCGCGGATCGAGATCGTAGACAAAATTTTTGTCTTCGTCGCCGTGGAAGTCGCTGCCGCCAGTGGGCAAAAGTCTATGCGCTTTCATGAGCGCTTCGAACTTTTGCATATCTTGCTGATTGTGGGACGGATAATTGAGCTCTATACCGTCAAGCCCAAACTGTTTCAAGCCGCCCACAAGCAAATCCAATCTCTTGTCGAGAAGGTATTTTTTCGGATGTGCAACGGATGCGAAACCGCCGTATTTTTTGATGAGTTGAACGGCGGCAACGGGTGTGAGTCGCTTTGCCTCGCAATAAGCTTTTCCGCTTGTGCCGAGATACTTTTCAAACACCTCATTTATGTCGCGGCAATACCCCTTTTTGACAATCTCTCGCGCCATATTCATGCGCCCCAGTCCATCCGCTGAAAAGTCGATGTCAACATCTATACCGAGAAGGGCGAATTTTTTGCCTATCTCGATATTGCGCTGCCTGCGCAAATCCTTGACATAGGCGAGTTCTTGCACAAAATCAGGGTTTTTGTAGTCGATATTGTATCCTAAAACGTGGATTTCGCAAGTTGAGTAGGTTGAAAACTCAATGCCGTCCACAAATTTTATACCGACTTTTTCCGCTTCTTCTCTGCCTTCTTCAATCCCCGCAACGCTGTCGTGATCGGTGATTGCCATCACTTCGATGCCCTTGTCTTTTGCCCATTGCACCACTTGTGCGGGCGTCTTGGAGCCGTCGCTTTTTGTTGTGTGGATATGCAAATCAGCCTTCATATACATCCACTTCCTTAAACGTGATTTCGTCATCTCCGATGTCTCCGATAAGCTGATCCATATCAGGACCTTTTTCATCGGAAATGCTGTTGATTTTGTTGAGTTTTTTGCCTATAATCATCGTGCGTTTTTCGGCGTTTTCAAGCGTCTTGCGCACGCCGTCGATCTTGTCGCCCGTCTGCTGCAAAAGCTTGGTGAACATCGCAAAATCGGTCATAAATCCTTGCAAAAGTTTGCCGATTTCGGTGCTGCGTTTTTCAATTGCAACGCTCTTGAAGCCCATTTGCAAACTGTTGAGCAACGCCGCGATTGTGGTTGGTCCGCAAACCACGATACGGAACTTGTTTTGAATGTCTTCAACAAGTCCTTCCCTTCTCAACACTTCGGCGTACAGGCTCTCTGTGGGCAGATACATGATTGCAAAATCGGTGGTTTTGGGCGGCGCGATATACTTGTCGCGTATGCTCATGGCTTCCGCTTTCACGCGCTGTGCGAGTGCTTTGCTTGCGCTCTCCACTCCGTCGGGGTCTCCCTTTTCGGACGCTTCGACAAGACGCGCATAGTCTTCCACGGGGAACTTTGCGTCCACCGGCAACCACACTTCTTCGTCCGTCTTGCCCGGCATGCGAATGACAAAGTCCACCATATCTTCACTGCCGCGTTTTATACGCACTTGTTTTGCGTATTGCTCGGGCGCTAGGATTTGAGAAAGAAGACTTTCAAGCGACACTTCGCCCCACGTTCCGCGCGTTTTTACGTTCTTGAAAATGCGGTTGAGATCGTTGACTCCCGTCTGCAAATTCTGCAATTCGCCGAACGTACGATTGATTTCTTCAAGCCTGTCGTTGACGATCTTGAAAGACTGATTGAAACGTTGTTCGAGCGTTGCGCTCAGTTTTTCGTCTACGGTCTGACGCATTTTGTCAAGTTGAACGGCGTTGTCCTGCTTCATTTCCTTTATGCTTTCGGCATTTGCAAGACGCAAATCGGATATGCTTTTTGCCGTCGATTGCTTTACGTCGGCAAGTCCTTGCTGGGTGGATTGTGCCTGAGCGGCAAGAGCCTGTTGCGTGGATTGCGTGACGTTTGCAAGCCCCTGTTGAGTTGCAACCGCAAACCTATCCATACGCTCGCCGAGCGCAGAGATGCTGTTCGCTTGCGCGTTTATCGCGCCCGTAATCATAATATTGTTGACTTTTATGGAATTTTCGACGTCGTTTTTCAGTCTTTCATTCTCCGCCCGCACGTCTTCCATACGCACGCTTTGAGTGTCAGAAACACCATTTCTTTTTTTCAAATTTAGCACAAGCAGCACAATCGCAATCAATGCAAGCACCGCGCTTATTGCCCCGATAACGTACAATCCCGTCATATCGTTGCCCCCTTTATATTTATCTTTCGAATTTTTTTATTTTGACTTTTCAATTTTCCTTGCAGCGTAAGCGAGTGCCTTCTCCCTGTCGTCAAGCGATGGTTCGAGCGCGGTGTCACGCAAAAGCGATTTGAGAATTTCACCGCATTGCGCGCCCTTTGCACCGAGCGCAAGCAAATCGTTTCCGTCGATTTTCAAGTCTTTTACGCAAAGCGGAAGAACCTTTTCTTTCACTTCGAGCCACGCTTTGCGCACGCGGTTTTCTCTTGTGATTTCGCCTGCGCTTGCAATCGCGTCCGCATCCATAAGGCAAAGCAAATCGTCGATATACGGTGCGTTTTTCACGCAGAACGCACGCAACTTGCTCTCAGACGTATTGCCGTTGATGTCGACCATGTGTAGAGACACGAGTTTGCTCATTCTGTCTATTTCGGCGTTTGAAAACTTCAGTCTCTCGGCAATCGCACGCACCATTTTTTCACCGACGACGGCGTGAAAATGCATGTTGCCGTCTTCTTTCATACACGGTGCTTTTCCAACGTCGTGCAGAAGTGCCGCCCACCTGATATTCGGCGGAGCGACTTCAAAGGCTTTCACACTGTGCGTATACGCTTCGTAAAGATGATATTTCTTCGGCTGATTGAGACCTTTCAATGCGGCAAGTTCGGGCAAAATCAAATCCACAAGTCCCAAATCGTCGAGCATTTCAAGCCCTTTGACGTGCGCGCCTTTGAGATTCAGTTCGAGATGTTTCGTGTCCGCAACGAAAATTTTACAAAGTTCGTCCCTTATGCGTTCTCTTGCAAGGTCGCCCACTCTCCAAGCGTTCTTCTTTGCGACTTCGTAGGTCTCTTTTTCGACGTCGAAGCCGAGTTCGCTTGCAAATCGCACCATACGCAAAATGCGCAAACCGTCCGCTTCGAACACCGCGTTCGGTTCGTCGGCCGTGGAAATAATTTTGTTTTTTATATCTTCTTTTCCGCCGAGCAAATCGACGATTTCACCCGTGAGAATATCTTTGTAAAGCGCGTTGCACTTGAAATCTCTTCGTCTTGCGTCAAGCGACATATCCGACGTAAACGTAACGTCGTCGGGCGAGTGTTTTCCGCTTGCCTTGTCATAACTGTCCGTGCGGAAAGTGGTGTATTCGACGCAAAAATCGTCAGACGATATATGCACCGTCCCCATACGCAGATTTTTTGCCGAAACGACGAAATCTGTGTTTAACAATATCTTTTTGACAGTTTCAACATCGAGCTGTGCGCAAACGTCAACGTCATAGCACTTCACGCCGAGCAATTCGTCTCTCACGCAACCGCCCACTTCGTACAGTGGTGCGGCAGGCGAAAAATAAGTTGCCAGTCTTTTGAGTTTTTGCTCGTCAACCGCCATACACTTCGGGTGCAAGGACGCAAACGTCCTTGAAATTTCTCATCTTTTCGTTGTAGTCGAGACCGTATCCGACGACGAATTCGTTTTCGATTTCAAAGCCGATATAGTCTCCTTTGAAATCGACTTTTCTTCTTGACGGCTTGTCAAGAAGAGCGCACACTTTGAGCGACTTCGGCGCACGTGTGAGCAACAGTTTTTTGAGATAGCAAAGCGTGATGCCCGTGTCGATGATGTCTTCAACGACAATGACGTTTTTGTCTTTTATAGGCTCGGACAAGTCCTTTATCATCTTCACTTCTCCGCTCGAACTCGTGCCTGCGCCGTAACTCGAAACCGAGATAAAATCCATCTCAACGTCGCCTTCGAGTTCTCTGACGAGATCCGCAAAGAATATGCTTGCGCCGCGCAACGTGCAAACAAGCGTTATCGCTTCACCCTTGTAGTCGCGGTTGATTTGCTCGCCGAGTTCTTTTACGCGTTTTGCGATTTCGTCTCTTGTGATAAGCACTTTTTTTATCTCTTTGCCGTACATTTTTTATCTCCGTAAAATTATTATACTATGTTTTGTGGTGCGTTTTCGGGACTTAATCGGAAAGCGTGAGTTTCAACACGTTTTTGCCGTCTTCGATTTTCACGGTTGACGATATTTCTACGCCGAACACCGCAAGCACTTCGTTGCCGCTTGCAAGCACCGAAAGTTTTTCTCTCAATCGAAGCGGAATTTTTTTGTCTGTCAGAAAGTCTCCCAAACTTTTCTTTCCGCCGCCGAATTTATTTATATAGTCTCCGTTTTGTCTGCGTCTTACGACTGCGCCGCAAGGCACTTTGTCGCCGTCTATAAACAGCACTTTTCCGTCCTTTTCCCTGTTTTCGAACTCGCTCCTGTCCGACCTTTCTATCTTCACGCCGAACGTCGGAAATTCACCGATAGAAAAAGGCTCTTCTTTTTCGCAAACGACGTCTTTTGCTTTGCTCATAACGATAAAATCGCCGTCCTTGTGGCACACGATACCGTGCGCAAGCTCGATTCTCTTTCCGTTTTCGGCATCTTTGAGCGCAAAAACGAGCGGAAAATGTCTCTCTTCAACGTCTTGTCCTTCTCCTAAAAGCGTCGCGCCTTGAACGATATATTCTTTTGCAAGAACGGGCTCTTTTAAATCCGCAATCGCAATGCGTACTTCCCCTTTTTCAAGAGAAAGCGGTCGCATAAGACTTTCTATATATTCTTCCGTCTCCGAAGCGTTGCGCGTGAGTCTTGCGACGGAATCGAGAAGAGACGGAAAACGATCTTTCAGATTTTCAAGTTCGCGGCGCAGAAAATTGCGCGTATAGTCCGTGCAACAGTTCGTTTCGTCGTCAACGTATGCAAGTTGGTTTTCTTTGACGTATTCGTCTATATCCGCTCTCGAGCAGGAAAGAAGCGGACGAATATATTCTCCCGAAACTTCTTTCATGCCTTGCAATCCTTTTACGCCCGTTCCGCGAAGTATGCGCATAAAAACGGTTTCCGCCTGATCGTCAAGATGATGAGCAAGCGCAACGTAATCGCACCGACCGTCTTCGAGCAGTTTGTCGAAAATCTCATATCGCAGCATGCGCGCCCCCTGCTCCGTCGTATATCCGTTTTCCTCGCAAAAAGTCGGAACGTCCACCGAATACGCAAAAAGTTCAACTCCAAACTTCTCACAGAGTTGTTTGACGAAAAGACTGTCTTTCACGCTCTCTTCACCGCGAATTCCGTGTTCGACGTTGATTGCAACGACTTTTTTTCCGTTTTTCAAAAGTGCATGAAAAAGCGCAACGGAATCTCTTCCGCCGCTAAGCGCAACGCCTATCGTCGCGTCGCTTTTTATTTTCGTCCTTTCAAAAAACGACGAAACGCTCTTTTCAACGCTTGAAGTCATACGCTGATTATACAGCAAAACCATGAGAATTTCAAGATAATACAGTTATAAAATTTATATAATAAGTCACATGTTTTTATTATTTGCTTTTACTTTAAAATAATTGCAACTTTCCCCTTTCGTCATCTGTTTCCCCCCTTCGTCAACTGTTTCCCCCATCGCCGTTCCCCCTTAAAAGGGAACCCACGGCGACTGCGTAGCAGGGGGACACACTCGGTCGAGACATAACTTGCGTCATTTCTCTTATTGTGCCACTCGTTCGCAAGCGAAAGAAACAACACTCGCTTGCTCACTTGTACTAATCGTCAAGTCCGACGCTCGATACGGTCGCCGCCTTGCGGCTCCGATTCCGTCTTTGAAGTCACATATTCCGTTTATAAGTACGCTTCGAATAAGTTTTCGTTTCGGGCGCAACCGAAAAAAACTATGTCATTGCGTCAATCGCGTCCAAAGTCAATCGATATTTAGCGTGTTTGTGTAAAGTGCGATAAATAATGAAGAACAAGGAAACACCCATCCGAAACAAAACCCAACGTGCATGTAGTACGTGATTTTGGAGCGGATGGGCGTTGTAAGGAACGAAGTGACGGAATAGC
>ERZ1673730.415-NODE-415-length-55905-cov-6.493160_pt1 | contig 55905 bp, 57 predicted proteins | sample MGYA00580200_ERZ1673730 | MGnify/ENA primary metagenome ERZ1673730 (study PRJEB41218, sample SAMN15661761) | gut metagenome | host: Homo sapiens | place: Canada: London | collected 2015-08-20/2019-03-30 | study: EMG produced TPA metagenomics assembly of...
CGGCGATGACTTTTTCCAGTTCTGACATAAATCCTATCCTTTCTCAAGGGAAGATGATCTTCCGCTGTATTTACAAAACAAAGACGCAGGGAACAAAATGAGCTGCGTTACGGCGGGGCGATGCTCACATCGCCCCCTACGAAATTCTGTCGTTATACAGTGTGTAGGGGCCGATGCCTACATCGGCCCGGTGGCACCGACTTTCAAATCGTGCGTAGGGGTGGACGACCCTGTCCGCCCGGCGCTCCTACTCTCCCCTGCTCCGCTTCTGCAGGGTCTGGGGATTCAGCTGCGAAATATACACGATCTGCCGGTGGTACGGGTGGTCGCACACCAAAAAGGACTTGGGAATGTCCTCCGTCACCGGCACCACCACACCCTCTCTCTCCGCTTTTTCCAAAAATTCCCGGGTGCGCCTCGACTGGGAGGTAATGTCCAGGTCGAAAATGCCGATGATCCGCTTTTCCGGGATCATGGCATTCTGCCCGATATGCAGATAGCTCACAAAAGCACCTCCCCGTTTTGGATGTGAAACAGCCGCCCCGCCCGCAGGCGGTCCAGCCGGTCGTTTTCGCAGCAGGTGATGAACACCTGACCGCCGGAAATGCGATTTAATACATACTCCTGCCGCTTGGGGTCCAGCTCCGACAGCACATCATCCAGCAGCATCACCGGGTACTCCCCCACGGCGCTGCGGTGTATCTCCCGGTCAGCTAATTTCAGCGACAGCGCCGCCGTGCGTACCTGCCCCTGGGAGCAGAACTGCCTGGCGCTCCTTCCGTTTACCTCTACGATAAAGTCATCCTTATGGGGCCCCGACAGGCACAGCCCCGAGGCAAGCTCCGCATGATAATGGCTCTCCTGGTGCTCGCGTAAATTCCGGGCGATGTCCTCTGTCTTGGCAAAGGGGTCCAAAACGGTTTTCACCGTTTCATAGCCCAGGGTCAATTTTTCCCGTCCGCCGCTGCAATCCTCGTGGGCCGGGGCAGCGTAGCCCTCCAGCGCCCGGCAATACCGGGCCCGGTAATAGATAAGGATGGCTCCCACCCGGCACATGCGCTCGTTAAAGTCCGGCAGCATGGCCAGCAGCCCCGGATTATCCTCCCGGTCCCGCAGGATACGGGTCTTGTGCTCATAAAGCCGATGATACTCCGCCAAAGCCTGGGCATATCGGGGCCGCAGCTGGCACAGGGATTGATCCATGAATTTTCGCCGGGCCGCCGCCCCCTCCCGGATGAGGAACAGATCCTCCGGGCAAAAGAAAACCGTGTGCAGCACGTCGGACAGCTCTGCGGCATTTTTGGCCGCAACGCCGTTGACGGTCATTTTCCGCCGCCGGCCTGCCTGCAAGGTAATGTCTGTCACAAACTCTCTGTCCCGGGAGAAAATTTTCCCGGTAATGCGGGCCTGCTGTCCGTCAAAGGTTATAAGCTCCCGGTCACTTCTTGTCCGGGGAGACTTGCCGCAGGAGAGATAAACTATAGCCTCCAGGAGGTTCGTTTTTCCCTGGGCATTCTCCCCATGGATGACGTTGCAGGCGGGGTCAAAGGCCAGGGTCTGCTCCCGGTAGTTGCGAAAGCCCACCAGGGCCAAGCTATTGATCTGCATATTTTACGCCGTAGTCGGCCCCATCAAAGGTCACGGTGTCGCCGGGGCGGATTTTCTTGCCACGCTGGGTGCAGACATCGCCGTTTACCAGCACAGCTCCCTCCTGCACCTCTATTTTCGCCTCACCGCCGGTGGACACTGCATCCGCCAGCTTCAGCAGATCCTGCAATTTGATAAATTCCGTTGTAATAGTCACGATTTTCATATTTTCCGCTCCTTACGCCTTCAGCCGCACCGGCAGCACCATATAAAGAAAGCTGTCGCCGCCGTCCACGGGGGTCATGACGCAGGGGCTGATGCCGGTATTCAGCTCCATTACCACCTGATCCGCCGGGGCAAAGCGCAGGGCGTCCATAAGATAGCGGTTGTTGAAGCCAATTTCCAGGCCCTGGCCGTCCCCCTCCACAGGGCACACGTCCGTTGCCTCGCCGTTGCCGGTCTTGGCGGACATGGTGATGCAGCCGCTGCCCATAATGCAGCGGACAGGGCTTTTCAGCTTCTCGCTGATAACCACGCTCACCCGGTCCAGGCTGCTGAGCATGGTCTTGCTGTCCACGGTGAGGCGGATGGGATTGTTCCGGGGGATGGCGTTCTTGTAGTCCAGGAAATCCCCCTCCAGCTTCCGGCAGATGAGCTGGGTAGAGCCGGTTTCAAACAGCAGGTGACGCTTTCCAAGCATCACGGTGATAGCCTCCTCGCTGTCCTCGCAAATCTTCTCCACCTCGTTTAAGGCGCTGCCGGGGCATACAAACCGGAAGGCGCCGCCCTCCAGCTGCTCTATCTTCTCCCGGCGCAGAGCCAGGCGGAAGCCGTCCACGGACACCACCGTTACCCCATCGATGCCCACCTCAAAGAGGGAGCCGGTGTGGATGGGGCGGTTTTCGTTGGTAGAAACGGCGAAGGAGGTCTGGTTGATCATAGCCTTCAGGATCCCCTGCTGCACGGTCATGGAGTAGTCGCTCTCCACCTCGGGCATCTCCGGATAATCGTCGGCAGACAGGCCCAGAATCTCGAACCGGGCGTCCCCGCAGGTGAGGGTGACCATGAATTTTTCATCCGCAGAGAAAACGATAACGTCATCGGGCATTTTCCGGATGATGTCGCCAAACAGCCGGGAGTTGAGCACGATGCGTCCGCCCTCCCGGATATCGGCCTCCAGCCGGGTGCGGATGCCGGTCTGCATGTTGTAGCCGGACAGGGTCAGCACGTCCGTCCCCTCCAGCAGCAGCCCCTCCAGAGCGGGGATGGAGCTTTTGGTGGCCACGGTGCGGGAGGCGGTATTCACGGCGAGCTGCAGCAGCGCCTTTTCGCAGGAGAATTTCAGCATCTGGATCATCCTTTCTTTTTTTTCGAAAAATCCCGCGCATATTTTATGCGCACAGAACATAAGCTAAGTATTTTTTAGTAACAGTAGTCGTAGGGAAAACAATTGTGGAAAAAGTAAGCAAAGCCGCGAAACGGCTCGTTTTTTTCTCCACATGGGGGCGGGGAAAATATCCACAGGTTTCCACGGATAATTGGGCAAAAACGGAAGCTGCTCCCTTTTCCACAGAAAGTTCACAAGCTATGTGGAGAAATTACCCCCGGGCGCTGTTATTGATATTGGTGGTGATCTGCTTCACGGTTTCGGCAAAGGCCGGGTCGGAGCGCATCTGCTTTTCCACCTTGTCCAGGGAATGCAGCACCGTGGTGTGGTCTCTGTCGCCGAACTCCTTGCCGATGTCCACCAGGTTCATGCAGATCATCCGCCGCATGAGGTACATGGCGATCTGCCGGGCGTTGACCACCTCCCGGCCCCGGCTCTGGCCCCGGAGCACATCCTCGTCAATGTGATAGGTGGAGCAGATGAAGTCCACCACTGCCTGGGCTGTGGGAATGTACTCGTTGTTTTTCTTGATCATATCCCGGATGGCCTTGAGGATGTCCTCCTGGCTCATGGTGCTGCCCATGAGGTCGTAATAGGCTAAGATTTTATTCAGGGTGCCCTCAATCTGCCGGACGTTGGCGGTGACGTTCTCTGCGATGAGGTCGGACACCGGATCTGACAGCTTCACCCCCAGCATGGCGGACTTGTTTTTTACGATGGCGAGGCGCGTCTCGTAGTCGGGGGGCGTCACGTCCACCATCAGGCCCCACTCAAAGCGGGTGCGCAGCCGGTCCTCCAGCTTGGTCATCTCCCGGGGCGGCCGGTCGGAGGTAAGAACGATCTGCTTGCCGGCCTCGTACAGGGAGTTGAAGGTGTGGAAGAACTCCTCCTGGGTCTGCTCCTTACCGGCGATGAACTGCACGTCGTCCACCAGCAGCAGTGTCGCCTGGCGGTATTTCTCCCGGAACTCGGCGTTTTTTCCCTCCCGGATGGAGGCCACCAGCTCGTTGGTAAAGTCGTCTCCCTTGATGTATACCACCTTGGCGTCCGGATAGTTCTGCTTTAGTCCGTGGGCGATGGCGTAGAGCAGATGGGTCTTGCCCAGGCCGGAGTCCCCGTAGATGAACAGGGGGTTATAGTTTACGCCCGGCCTGTCGGACACGGCGTGGGCGGCAGCGTAGGCCAGCTTGTTGCTGGGGCCCACTACATAGGTCTCAAAGGTGAACGTCCCGGAGTCCTCCAGGTCCCCCGGATAGTCGGGTTTGATGCCGTGATAGGCGGACAGCTGATCGTCGTTGAGGATCTTGATCTCAAAATCCGCGGAGAACAGATCCCGCAGGGCGTCCCGGATATAGGACAGAAACCGGGTCTCAATGGTTTTCTTCTTGAATTCGTTGCCGCAGTGCAGCACGAAAGCAGAATCCTCCATAGTGACCACGTCCACCTCGTCAAACCAGGTGTTGATGGTGGTGGGGGCCAGCTGCTGTGACATCTGCTGCAGCACGCTGCCCCATACATCGGTCAGTGAATTCAAAGTGATAGCTCCCCTTTCCCAAAAGCAAATTCTATCTATAGGGTAAATCCGGCCCGGTGTTGCCCATCCTGGGACAACGCTGCGGGAAATATTTCTGTGTCAGCCACTGCTCACCGCCCCACTGGGAAGGGGCGGCACATAGGCACCGTAAGTATATCATAAAGACATAAAAAAGTCCACACTTATATATTAGATAATGTATAAATCTTTTTTTTCTTTTTCCGGGAAAACACGCCGCCTGCGGAGAAATATTTCTGTTGACAGGCCCTTTTACATTATGTATAATGAACAGAGTGCCGCATTTTTGGCACCTGACTTTTTCAACTGCGGGGCGGAGGAAGCTTCGCCCGCCGTCGAGTAAGTGTGGCGGCCCGGTTGCCGCCGCCGGATTTTCTATGTAATGGAGGTGTCCTGCAATGTTCCGTACCTATCAGCCCAAGAAGCGCCAGCGCTCCAAGGTGCACGGCTTCCGCAAGAGAATGGCTACTGCCAACGGCCGCAAGGTTTTGGCTCGTCGCCGTGCCAAGGGTCGCGCTCGTCTGACCCTCTGAGGTCACGGAAGGTGCATCCGGCATAGCTCGTGAAAAACAGGGACGGTGGAAGGGAAAACTGCCGTCCCTATTCGTCTATGCAAATGTCACTTGGCAGTGTAACTTTAAGCCGGGAGAAAACCATGAAAGCAGCCGTAACCGTCAAGGAAAATTACGAATTTCGCCGCATCTACCGCAAGGGCCGCTCCGTTGTGAGCCCCTATTTTGTGGTGTACTGCCTGAAGAATCGGGCCGGGGCCAGCCGCCTGGGTGTCACGGTGAGTAAGAAGCTGGGTCATGCGGTGGTGCGCAACCGGGTGCGCCGCCGGATCCGGGAGCTTTACCGCCTGAACCGGGATAAAATGCGCCCCGGGTGGGACGTGATTGTGGTGGGCCGTGGCCGCAGCGCTGCAGGCCCGTATCGGAAGATGAACGAGGCGTATTTGGATTGCCTGCGCCGGCTCTCCCTGCTGCAGGAGGAGGGCGAGGCATGAAAAAAGCATGTATGGCCGCCATCCGGTTTTACCAGCGGGAGGTTTCCCCTCTATTTCCGCCCCGGTGCCGCTATATTCCCACCTGCTCGGAGTACGCTCTGGAGGCGGTGGAAAAATACGGCGCCGTAAAGGGCAGCTTTCTTGCCGCCAAGCGTATATTGCGATGCAATCCCTTCCACAAGGGCGGGTATGATCCCGTTCCGTAACCATCGGCTTTTCCCAAGAACTAAACGGAGGAAAAAAATATGTTCGCACAACTCGGATATTATATCTGTGTGCCTTTTGCCTGGCTGACCCGCCTGTTCTATTCCCTCACCGGGTCCTACGGCCTGGCGCTGATCCTGTTCACCCTGGTGGTGAAGCTGGTGATCCTGCCCTTCCAGCTGAAGGGTAAGAAGAGCATGCTGCGTATGAACCGTATGCAGGGCAAGATGAAGGACATCCAGACCCGCTACGCCAATAATAAGCAGCGCCAGCAGGAGGAGATGGCCAACCTCTACGCCCAGGAGGGCGTGAACCCCATGTCCGGCTGTCTGTGGTCCTTCCTGCCCTTCCCCATTCTCATCGCCCTGTACGCCATCATCCGCCAGCCCCTGCGTTACCTCATGGGCCTCAGCGTGGACACCATCAGCGCCATTACCGACGCGGCCACCAAGCTGGGCTACACTGTGGCAGAGGGGAGCCAGGCTGCGGCCTATGAGCAGATCTACCTGGCCAAGTTCGTCCATCAGAACTGGGACAGCTTCCAGGGCAAGTTTGACGGGCTCATCAACCTGGACTATAACTTCCTGGGCATGGACCTGGCCAGCCAGGGCTCCCAGCTCTTTAAGCAGATCACCACCGGCGGCTGGCCGGTCATCGGTGTGCTGCTGCTGCCGGTCATTGCCACAGCCCTGCAGTTCCTCATGACCCTTATCAGCATGAAGGCCACCGGCAATGCCGCCGGCTCCCAGGGCAAGATGATGATGTACCTCATGCCCCTGATGACCCTGTGGATGGGCTATATCCTGCCTGCCGCCCTGTGCGTGTACTGGATTGCCAACACCGCCTTTGCCACCATTCAGGAGCAGGTGCTCAATAAGTACTTCAACAAGATCCTGGACCGGGAGGAAACGGACAAGGAGCGCGCCAAGCGCGAGGCCCGGGCCGCCAAGATGATGGCCTCCCGGGAGCGGATGCTGCAGCAGCAACAGCAGTATGAGAAGTCCAAGTCCGGCAATAACAATAATAAGAAAAAAAATCAAGCTGCCAAAAAGCCGGAGAAAAAAGCCGGCACCAATGAAAACGGCCGGGTGGGCCAGCGTCCCTATGCCCGCGGCCGCGCTTATAGCGAGCATCACTACGACGAATAAGGAGTTTTGTCATGCGTTATATTGATGTAACAGGCAAGACCGAGGAGGAGGCCGTCCGCAAGGCGCTGGAGCAGCTCCATCTGGAGCGGGATGACGTGTCCCTGGAGATATTGGAGCGTTCCAAGAGCGGATTTTTAGGCATCGGCAGCAGCCCGGCCAAGGTGCGGGTGCGCTACGAGCTGGACGTTGTGGAGGAGCCGGAGGTCAAGACCCCGGCCCCCCAGGCAAAGCCCGCCGAAAAGAAGGCCGCCGAGAGCAAGCCTGTAGAAAAGAAGCCCGCCGAGAAGAGACCGGCGGAGAAGAAGCCTATCGAGAAAAAGCCCGAGGCCAAGCCCGTGGAAAAGCCGGCCGAGCCGGCTGCCCCCTCTGCCGCCGCCTGTGATAATGACGATGCCCGCCGCATCACGCAGTTCCTGGCGGGCCTGCTGGAGCACATGGAGTGCAAGGCGGAGATCAAGGTGTACGAGGAAGAGAAGAACCGCTACAAGGTCATTCTGGAGGGCCAGCGCCTGGGTGCGCTCATTGGCCGCCGGGGCGAGACCCTGGACGCTATCCAGCAGCTGACCAACTATGCTGTGAACAGCGGCCGGGACAAGCGCCTTCGGATCCATGTGGACGCGGAGAATTACCGTGCCAAGCGGGAGCAGAGCCTGGAGAGCCTGGCCCATAAGGTGGCCGGCAAGGTACTCAAGTATCGCCGCAGCGTGACTCTGGAGCCCATGAACGCCTATGAGCGCCATGTGATCCACGCCGCCCTGCAGGATAAGGCGGGCGTCACCACCTATTCTGTGGGCACGGAGCCCAACCGCCGCGTGGTCGTAGCCTACGACCGGGGCAACCGGTAAAGTAAAGTTAAAAGCAGAAAAACAGACCGGGTGTTCCCGGTCTGTTTTTTTGGCTGATCCCCCTGTAAAAAAGCATGTCATTGCGAGGCCGCAATACGCCCGCGGCAATCCGCACCTCCGTCCCCACTAAATACCAGGCGGACCGATTTTCTCAATCGGCCCGCCTTTCTTATTCCCGATTCAGCGCCAAGAGCTCTCCGATCACCCCATCAAGCAGGGGCAAATACCTACTGTCGATGCGCCCTATGCGCTGGGCGCGCTGCTCGTCACCGCAGCGCTTTTCTCCAAAGAGCACATAGTCGGCACTGAGCCCCAACACATCGCAGATTTTAATGAGCATCTTCACTGAGATCCCCGTGCGCCCCCGCTCCACCTCGGCCATATAGGACACGCTGACATCCAGCAGCTCCGCAAATTTCTCCCGCGTATACCCGGCATCCTCCCGAGCCTTGCGGATTCGCATATACATATACTATCACCTCTGCATACAGTATCAGTGATAGTTTGCACAAAAAACATCAACTAATCTTGTATATTAAACATCTTGTATTAGTTTATGTTTTATCCTATAATGAGAACAAACCCAAAAATGACCGAATAGAGAGGAGAAAATCATGAAAACAAAACGGGTGGGGGCCATGGCCCTGCTTCTGGTGTTGGTTCTGTCGCTGGCGGGCTGCGGCAAGAGCCTGGAAAAACAACTGCCGGGGTCGTGGTATCAGAAGGGAGAAAACGAGCCAATTTTTACCCTGTATGATGACGGGACCATGAATGCTTTTAACGAAACCGAATACGGCACCTGGGCGGTTGTGAATGACGATCAACTGAAAATAGCCGGACCTTATGGCGCTGTGACTTGGACCATAGAAAGCCTAAAAAACGGCTGCATGAAAGTCAGTGACAGCTACGGCAATTCGGAAACCATTTGGAACACGCCCCAAGGAAAGTGAGGGAAACCCAAGAAGGGATTCCCCCACTATTTAATTCAATCATTTTTAGAGCTTTGAAAGAGTTCTAAAAATTTAGCCAGCGTGTCGAAAAAGCTTTTTCAACACGCTGGCTGTGCGAATTACACTACATATCGGGCCCTATACGGTCACGATCATCGTAAAACGCAGAAACCGCCACCCCGGCAGGTGACGGTTTCCTTCGAGAAATTTAGTTAACTACTTGGGCTAACCGCTTGTCGCAGCGCCTTTCTACATTCATTATAGCAAAAATATCCCCCATGTCAAGAGGCTGGCGTGCCCTCACCCCGCCCTACGGAAGCGCATCAAGTCGCGTGATAAGCGGGCCGTCGGAGACGCCGGCCCCTACGGAGCTATATCAAAGACCTGTGCGTAGGGGGCGATGACCCTGTTGCGGTGCCCAAAATTTCTGCGCTGCCTAACGACGGACGCTTGAAATTTTGACCGCGGCCACTCGCTCGCCTCGCTTCATCTGCCACTGGCAGCGCTCAGCTCGCTCCCCACATCGCCCCGCCTGCACTGCACTTACCTGCCGTGCGTAGGGGCGTCCGCCCCTGTCCGCCCACCTAATAGTGAGGGAACCCTTGCAAAACTGTCATCGCCGCGGTCGGTTTACAAACCGGCCACGGCGATCTGTTTTCCCATTCGGCGCACGAAAGTCTTCGTCACACGCCGAAAAACCGCCGTCCGTTTTCCCAGGTGGCCTTTTCCACCTCCTCCGGGGTCAGGCCCTTGATCTGGGCGATCTTCTCCGCCACAAAGTGCACATAGGACGAGTCGTTCCGCTCCCCCCGGTGGGGCACCGGGGTCAGATACGGCGCATCCGTCTCAATCATCAGCATAGAAAGGGGCGCCGCGGCGATGACCTCCGGGGCCTTTTTTGCGTTTTTGAAGGTGGCCGCCCCGTTAAATGACAGCATCCAACCCATTTGGATCAGCTCCCGTGCCATTTCCGCAGATCCGGCGAAGCAGTGGAATACCCCCTTGACCCGGGGAAATTCCCGCACGATGGCCATAGTGTCCCCGTGGGCGTCCCGGTCGTGGATGATAACGGGCAGCTGCAGCTCCTCCGCCAGCCCCAGCTGCCGGCGCAGCACCTCCTGCTGCAGCGCCCTGGGAGGGTTTTCCGCCCAGTAATAGTCCAGGCCGATCTCCCCGATGGCCACCACTCTGGGATTTTTTGCCAAATTCCGCAGGGCGTCTATCTGCTCCGGCACAAAGTCGCCGCAGTTTTCCGGGTGGATGCCCACAGCGGCGTATACAAAGTCAAATTTTTCCGCCAGCGCCACCGCCATCCGGGAGGTGGGCAAATTGCAGCCGGGGTTCACGATAAGGCCCACATTTTTCTCCGGCATACTCGCCAGCAAGGCGTCCCGGTCGGCGTCAAAGCGCTCATCGTCATAGTGGGCATGGGTGTCAAACAGCATAGTCTTAGTCCTTGTGCAGCTGCGTGTCGGCAATGCAGTCGTCCTTGATGATCCGGAGACGCTTCATATGCTCCTGCTCCATGTGTATGCGCTGGTGCTCGGCGGTGTCCCACTCCTCCAGCAGGAGAATTTCGTCCTCATTCTGGCAGGAGAGATAGTAGTCATACCGCAGGCAGCCCTCCTCCGCTCGGATGGCCGCAAGGATGCCGCCCTCCACGATGCGCCGCAGGAACTCCTCCCGGCGGCCGGGCTTGGCAAAGTAATTCACAGATAGCTTCAGCATTTTTTAAACCTCCAATTCCAAATACACCGGGCAGTGGTCGCTGCCGAATATGTCGCTGCGGATGTCCGCCGCCTTTACCTTTCCAATAAACCGCGCCGACACAAGGAAGTAGTCGATCCTCCACCCCACGTTCTTGTCCCGGGCGTGGAAGCGATAGCTCCACCAGGAGTAGCGGTCCGTCACATCGCCGTGTATGTAGCGGAAGGTGTCCACGAAGCCCGCGTCCAGAAGCTGCGACATTTTCTCCCGCTCCTGGTCGGTAAAGCCGGGGTTCTGGCGGTTGGTCTTGGGGTTTTTCAGGTCGATCTCCCGGTGGGCCACGTTCAGGTCGCCGCAGTACACCACGGGCTTTTTCCCATCCAGCTCCCGGAGGTACTCCCGCAGATCGTCCTCCCACTGCATCCGGTAGGAAAGGCGTCTGAGCCCATCCTGGCTGTTGGGAGTGTAGCAGCACACCAGGTAAAAGGCCGGGTACTCCGCCGTGATGATCCGCCCCTCGTGGCGGTGTTCGTCGGGGCCGAAGTCATAGGTCACGGACAGGGGCTCGGTTTTCGTCAGTATGGCCGTGCCGGAGTAGCCCTTTTTGTCAGCGGAGTTAAAATACCGGTGATAGCCCGGCAGGTCAAACACCGCCTGCTCCGGCTGCAGCTTCGTCTCCTGCAGGCAGATGACGTCCGGATCCTCCGCCGCCACATAGTCCAAAAATCCCTTGCCCAGGGCGGCCCGCAGGCCGTTCACATTCCAGCTTATCAGTTTCATGGGTCGCTCCTTCGCGGTTGGTTTTTCCCCATTATACCATGCCGCAAAGCGGAATGGTATAATGCTGCCATATTTTTCGGTTCCCGGTGGAGCCGGGGAGAAAAATGGCAAAAAATAAAAGTATAATGGCTGCATTGCTGCCATTATAGCACACCAAAGCTCAAAACCCAACAAAAACATTGACAAAGCCGCCCCGGGAGAATAATATAATAGCTAACGGAGAAGGCTAAAAAAGCCTCGCAGAGTTTCCGCCCGCAGGCGGAAAAATCAAACCCGTTTGTCGGAAAATCTCAAAGAAATTTTCCGATAGGATTTTAAAGTGGCAGTGAAGGAAAGAGTACCCCATTTTAGACCGCCAAAGAGAGCCCGGCCAGGTGAAAGCGGGCGCGGGACGGATGGGGGAACATGGCTCCGGAGCCGCCGGGTCGAGGGCACCTGTGCCTTAGGCTCGGACGGGGGCGCCCGTAACAGCGCAGAGGTGTAACGGCACTTCATGAGGCCGACCTGCGTGAGCAGGCGGCGAAGCAAGGTGGTATCACGGTGTTTCGGCATCGTCCTTGGCAAAACGCCGGGGACGATTTTGTTTATGCTTCCACAGGCGGAAGCCGTCCCTTGCACCCATTCCTGGGAACCAACGACCGCCGTCCTCCTCCCTCTGTCATTGCGCACCAGTGCGCGCACTGGTGCGGCGATCCGTTTTCCCTTTTGCCGTGGTACTTTCTTTCCCCGGCGAAAGAAAGTACCCAAAGAACGCCGCCAAAACCAAGGTTTTGGAATCCTTCCGCATACCGGCATGCCATAAATGAAAATCTGTACCTTGCGCAATCGGTTTGCGCAAATTTATCCTTGCTTTCGCATGCCCCCTGCGTCTATCACCGCTGTCCGCTGCTGCAGTGGAACAGGAATGCCCGCAGCGACAACCGCGGCTCTCATTGTTACGCATCCGTAGGGGAGGAAAACTCTGTCCGTCCGACAGTCACAAAATATTTTTTAAGCCGCTCTTCCATTCGGAGCGGCGGAAAAGGAGATAAAACCCATGGAAAAGAAAACGTTTTATATCACCACTCCCATCTACTACCCCTCCGACAAGCTCCATATCGGCCATAGCTACTGCACCGTGGCCACGGACGCCATCGCCCGCTATAAGCGCCTCCAGGGCTACGACGTCATGTTCCTCACCGGCACCGACGAGCACGGCCAGAAGATCGAGACCAAGGCCGAAGAAGCCGGCATGACCCCCCAGGCCTTTGTGGATAAGATCGTGAACGGCGAAAAGGGCGTGCGGGACCTGTGGAAGCTGATGAATATTTCCAACGACCGCTTCATCCGCACCACCGATGACTACCACTGCCGGGCCGTGCAGAAGATCTTCAAAAAGATGTACGAAAAGGGCGACATCTACAAGGGCGCCTACAAGGGCAAGTACTGCACCCCCTGCGAGAGCTTTTGGACCGAGAGCCAGCTGGTGGACGGCAAGTGCCCCGACTGCGGCCGGGAGGTCCACGACGCCCAGGAGGAGGCATACTTCTTCCGCCTGAGCAAATACGCAGACCGGGTGCAGCACCTGCTGGAGGATACGGACTTCCTCCAGCCCCGCAGCCGCGTGAACGAGATGGTAAATAACTTCATTAAGCCCGGTCTTGAGGATCTGTGCGTCAGCCGCACCAGCTTCACCTGGGGCATTCCCGTGGACTTTGACCCGGGCCATGTGGTCTATGTGTGGGTGGACGCCCTGTTCAACTACTGCACCGCCCTGGGCTTCTGCAACGATCAATACCACGATTACGACAAGTACTGGCCCGCGGACTATCATATCGTGGGCAAGGAGATCGTCCGCTTCCACTCCATCATCTGGCCCGCCATGCTTATGAGCATGGAGATGCCCCTTCCCAAGCATGTGTATGGCCACGGCTGGCTGGTCATCGACGGCGGCAAGATGTCAAAGTCCAAGGGCAACGTGGTGGACCCCTACGTCCTGGCGGAGATGTTCGGCGTAGACGCCCTGCGCTTCTTCCTGCTGCGCACCTTCCCCTTCGGCACCGACGGCAACTTCTCCAATGAGCTGCTGATAAGCACCATCAATGTGGACCTGGCCAACGACCTGGGGAACCTGATCAGCCGCACCTGCGCTATGGTGGAGAAGTATTTCGGCGGCACCCTGCCCGCAGACCGGGAGGACAGCCCCGCCGACTGCGAGCTGAAGAAGCTGGCCAGCACCCTTCGTGACCGCTACGAGGCTGAGATGGATAAGCTCCAGCTGCAAAACGGGCTGGAGGAAATTTTCAAGGTCATCGACCGGGCCAATAAGTATATCGATGAAAACGCCCCCTGGAAGCTGGCCAAGGAGGAGGGTAAGGAGGCCCGCCTTGCCACCGTCCTCTATAACCTGCTGGAGACCGTGCGCATCTGCACCGTCCTGCTGACCCCCTTCATCCCCGCCAGCTGCGACAAGATCTTTGACCAGATCGGCGCCTGTGAGGGCTGCCGCACCTGGGACAGCGCCGCCCGGTGGGGCAAGCTGAAAAATACCGTCACTGTCCATAAGGGGGAGGCCCTGTTCCCCCGTCTGGACGCCGAGAAGGCCCTGGCGGAGCTGGACGCTATGCAGAAGGCCCAGCGCAAGGCCGCTCTGCCCGACCTGGAGCTGGAGCCCTTTACCCAGGAGGATGTGGATTTTGACACCTTCTGCCGCTCCGATTTCCGGGCCGTGAAGATCAAGGCCTGTGAGGTGGTGAAAAAGAGCGACAAGCTCCTGAAGTTCACCCTGGACGACGGCTCCGGTACTGACCGCACCATCGTCTCCGGCATCCACCATTACTATGAGCCGGAGGAACTGGTGGGCAAGACCGCCGTGGCCATTTTGAATCTGCCCACCCGGAAGATGATGGGCATCCCCTCCTGCGGCATGCTCATTTCCGCCGTGCATAAGGAAAAGGGCGAGGAGAAGCTGCACCTGCTGCTGCTGGATGACTCCATCCCCGCCGGCGCCAAGCTCTGCTGACCCGGTGAAAATAAGAGAGAAAAAAGAGAACGCCCCCGGCGTTCTCTTTTTTTACATCTGTCGTCCAGTGTTGCGAGGGCGTTCCTGCGCACGGGCCCCCAGGCGGGGCGATGTGGGCATCGCCCCCTACGGAGGTCTATCGGGAAACAGTGCGTAGGGGCGGAGCCCTGTCCGCCTCACTGGCAAAGCATCCGTAGGGGCCGATGCCTACATCGGCCCGCCCCGCCGTATTTCTTGCAACCTGTCATTGCAAGGCCGGTGCGCACACTGGCAGTGGCGATCCGTTCTTGTTCCCGTACTGCATTCCGATGGCGGTATTTCGGCGATTTTTGACGAAAAGGCTTGTAAAGGGGCGTGCACTGTGCTATACTTTGCTTGAAAAACAAAAATGCGGCAGCTCCCGAGTGCGCCAACACCCGAGAGCCTGCGCAGGTGACCTCGACACCTACACAACGGCCAAATGGCCGCACCGCATGGAATATTATACGCCATACCGGCCTTTCTTGTAAAGGGTGGTTTTGTGTGCATACATATTTTGTGTTTGTGTTGCATAAGGACATTTGTTTCTTGCGCTGTGTGGGATACGCTCCTGCACGGCGTTTTTGTTTTTCGCCTGGCTGCCCGGGGGCCCCGGCCCCCGGCGCGGCTGCGGTGAAAACAATATAAAGGAGAAAGAAGAATGAAAAAGAGACTTGGCGCGCTGCTGCTGGCGGTAATGATGGTAATGGGAATTGCCCTGCTGACGGGATGCAGCCCAAAAAATCCACTGGTCGGAACCTGGGAAGCCCTCGATGGCGAAGACTTTGATTTCGGGGGCTGTACCCTGTATATGAAGTTTAACAAGGACGGCCAGTGGGTACTATGGCTGGAGGATGCAAACGGCGAAAAAATTTCGGGAGTGCAGGATACGGGCACATATTCTGTCGATGGGAATACCTTAATTATTATCAAAGATTCAGATTCCTACTATGATGACCCAAATGAATACACCTATAAGATTTCGGGAAATAATCTTTCTCTAACAGGCATCAACATTGATGACTGGTCCAAGTTCAAACGCGTGCGGTAAAAATTATCCGTAGGGGCGGGGTTCTACCCCGCCCTTCGGCAAATACCGCACTTTCGGCAGAGCACGGGGCGTCGAGGACGCCTTCCCTACGAAATTCTATCGGTAAACGGTGCGTAGGGGCCGGCCTCCCGGACGACCCGAAACCGGGCTTGCACCGCATCCCTTGCCGCTTCGTAGGGGCGACCCTCGCGGTCGCCCGCCCATTGCACCTCTTGTAACGCTTCCGTAGGGGCCGATGCCTACATCGGCCCGCCCGCCGCATTTCTTGTAACCTGTCATTGCAAGGCCGGTGCGCACACTGGCTGCGGCAATCCGTCTCTTTTTAATTTCTCCCCCTTATCCGCCCCGCAACCGTCGCCGCCAAAAACGCCGCCAGGGAGGTCACCACCACCGACGCGCCCACAGGCAGGCTCAGCAGGTACGAGCCTATCAGCCCCACGCAAAAGCACACCACGGAGAGGCACCCCGCCAGGATTACCACGCCGAAGAAGCTCTTTTTCAGCCGCATGGCCGTCAGGGCCGGGAAGATCACCAGGCTGGAGATGAGCATGGCGCCCATGAGCCGCATACCCAGCACGATGGTCAGGGCCGTCAGCACCGCCAGCAGGGTGTTGTACACCCCTACCTTCATGCCTGTGGCCCGGGAGAAACTCTCGTCAAAGGTGATGGCGAAAAGCTGGTGGTAAAACAGCCCGAACAGCACCAAAACCGCCGCGGACACGCCGATGCTCAAGGCCACATCCGCCCGGCTCAGGGCCAGGATGGAGCCGAACATATAGCTGTCCACGTCCGTGGTCATGCCGGTGGTAAGGCTGGTAACGATGATGCCGATGGCCAGGGCCGAGGCGGACACCACCGCGATGGCGGCGTCGGCCCCCAGGCGGCTCCGCTCGGTCATCCGCAGCAGCCCCAGGGCCGCGATGACCACCACCGGGATGGACACCGGCAGCGGTGCCCATCCGCAGGCCACCGCCACCGACAGCGCCCCGAAGGACACATGGCTCAGGCCGTCGCCGATCATGGAGTACCGCTTCAGCACCAGGGGAACCCCCAAAAGCGCCGCGCACACAGACACCAAAATCCCCACCACGAAGGCCCGGACGATAAACGGATAGGTAAACATTTCCAGCAGGATCATGCGCTCTCACCTCCGAATCGCCGGCCCATGGGCGAAGATAGATACTCCTGCACCGTGCCGAAGAAATGCTGCCCCTGGCCGGCGTGGAGGATAAAGTCTGCATAGCGCAGGGCGTTTTCCATGTCGTGGGTCACCATGACGATGGCGATGCCCTCGGACTTGTTGAGGTAGGCCAGGGTGCGGTAGAGATCCTGGGCGGCGGCGGGATCCAGGCCCGTCACCGGCTCATCCAGGATCAGCAGCTCTCCGGCTGCGCACAGGGCCCGGGCCAGGAGCACCCGCTGCTGCTGGCCGCCGGATAGCTCCCGGTAGCAGTGGTCCTTCAGCTCCAGGATACCCAGCTTTCCCATGTTCATCAGGGCCCGGGCCTTTTGCTCCGGCGTGTAGAGCAGCCGGTGGCCGCCTGCACCGAGAAAGCCCGAGCGCACCACCTCCGTCACCGTGGCGGGAAAGTCCTTTTGGGCCCGGGTCTGCTGTGGCAGATAGCCGATGGCTCCGCTCCGGAGCGCCCCGCCCCGCTCAATGCGGCCTGACAGGGGGGGCAGCAGGCCCAGCAGGCTTTTGAGCAGCGTGGACTTGCCGGAGCCGTTTTCACCCACGATGCAGATGTAGTCCCCCTGGCGCACCTGAAGATCCAAATGCTCCCAAATGGCCTTGCCCTCATAGCCCAGGCCGGCATCCCGGCAGGCCAGTAAAATTTCCTTATCCATTCAGCATATCCCCTCTCGCAGCGCCGCCACATTTCGGCGCATCAGGCTCAAATATCCCTCTCCTGCGGCCCAATCCGCCGCAGAGACGGTCTGACAGGAGTAAAAGGTCACCACCCTTGCCCCGGTGGTCTCGGCAATGGCCTCGGCCACTCTTTGGCTGCTCAGCTCCAGGGCGTAGACTACGGGAATCTGCTCCTCCCTCACCTTGTCAATGAGAAATTTCAGCGTGTAGAGGGACGGCTCCGTGTCTGACGAGCAGCCGTGAAAGGCCGCCCGGTAACGGAGGCCGTATTCCCGGCAGAAATACAGCAGCGGAAAGCGGTCGCCGAATACCAGCAGATCCCGTTTTTTCTCCCGGCACACTTGGCGAAAATCCGCATCCAATTCGGAAAGCTCCGTCAGATACTCCGCCAAATTGGCCCGAAAATCCGCCGCGTGGGCCGGGTCGGCGGCGCACAGGGCGTCACAAATGGCCCGGCAGAGTTTCTTCGCCTCCACCGGGGAGGTCCAGATATGCTCGTCATACTCTATCTCGTCGCTGTCGTGGTCATGGCCGTCGTGGTCATCGTGGTCATCGTGGCTGTCACCGTCCACCGGCTCCTCCTCCAGAGTCTGGGCGTAGTCCATCATCCGCAGCACCGTGGGGATGTTTTCTCCGGCGGAGCTTAGGATCTCGTCCACCCATTGCTCCCCCTCGCCGCCGTTGTAGACGAACACATCCGCCCGGCTCACCCGGATCACATCTGCCGGGGTGGGCTCAAAGCTGTGGGCCTCCCGTCCGGCGGCCACCAGCAGCCGGGGCTCCACCCACTCCCCGCCGATCACCCGCACGAAGTCGTAGTAGGGAAACAGCGAGCAGACCACCGAGAGCTTGCCGCTGTCAGTTCTGTCTCCTTCCGGGGCGCAGGCGCACAGGCCCAGGGCCGTGGCCGCCGCCAGCAGCAGGGCCAAAATGCGTTTTCTCATTTCTCCGCCTCCCGGCATTTTTCGCACAGGCCATAAAACATGGTCCGCCTGGGGTTGATGGCGAAGCCGTGGCCCTGCAGCAGATGCTCGTACAGCTCCCCCAGGTGGGAGCAGTCCATGTGAAAAATGGCGCCGCAGCCCTCGCACTGGAGCAGGAAGCAATCTGTGTGCCGGGCCTTGTCGCAGTATTGATAGCAGGCGCCTTCCTCTGTGAGCAGCTTGTGGACCTTACCCTGGGCCACCAGCTTTTCCAGCTGCCGGTACACGGTGCTCAGCCCCACCGGCTGACCGTCCTGCCGCAGCCTTTGCGCCAGCTCTATAGCCGTAGCCCGGCCGCCGGGGCAGGAGGCGATGCACTGCAGCACCGCCGTCTGCTGCTTGGTCATATAGGACATGGGAACACCCCCTAAATTTGAAAATGATTATCGTTTTCAAATTATAGCAATTTTTTCGCCGTTGTCAAGAGAATGTGGAAAACTCGGCGGGAATTATTAGCCTGTATTTCCCGAAGCCCGTCATTGCGAACCGATGACCGGCGGCACCGGTGCGGCAATCCGCATCCCCTGCGCTGTGCCTCCGGCGTCCCCCTTTCTTTCTTCGGCGAAAGAAAGGGGGGAAAGAACGCCTTCAAAACCAAGGTTTTGAAATCCTTTCCGCGGCTGAGGTGCCGTCTGCATCGGTCCTCCCTACCCCGCGTGTCGGAATGTGCAAATTTTGCGCCTTGCTTTCGCATCGTCTCTGCGTCCCCATCCGCGACGCGCTCTGCGCTTGTGCTGCCCTGGCGGGACGGGGGAAAGACCTCTGCGTCTACCGTGCGGCGCGATGTGGGCATCGCGCCGCACGGATATTTTGAGGGCTGGTGCCGCCGGGCCGGTGTGGGCATCGCGCCCTACGGAGCATTTAACGGTAGATGCGCGTAAGGGTCGGCCTCCGGGACGACCCGAACCGGGCCTGCACCGCTGCTCTTGCAAGCCCGTCATTGCGAGCCGGTGGGCAAGCTGGTCGCAGTAGTCCGTATCCCCGCCTGCGTTGACGCTCCCCAATAAATATGATATACTGACAAAAAAGCGAAAAGGGGGATCCATCATGCAGCACGAGATCACCGCCGCCCAGCCCCTGCTGGACGAAAAGGGCAATCTGCGCGAGGCCGGTTACTGCAAAAAGCTCCTGCCTATCTATCGCCGCCGGGATATCAAGGCCGGGGCGCTGCGCATCAAGGAGTGGGACTATTACCTTGTTAATAACGGCCATTTCGCCGTGGCCCTGACCATTGCCGACAACGGCTACATGGGCCTGGACTCCATCTCCCTGCTGAACCTTGACGAGGGCTGGGAGAAGACCAAGAGCCCCATGCGCGCCTTTCCCCTGGGCAAGACCGGCCTGCCGGAGTCGTCCGAAACCGGGGATGTGTCCATCTCCGGCAAGGGCTATCACCTGTCCTTCCGCCACGATGGCCCGGACCGGGTGCTGGACTTCCATATGGAGGATTTTCTGGACGGCGCGGCCATTGACGGCCGCCTCCGCCTCACGGACGAGCCGGAGGAGAGCATGGTCATCTGCACGCCCTTCTCCAAGGCCGGCCATTTCTATTATAACCAAAAAATCAACTGTCTCCGGGCCAGGGGTACCGTCACCGCCGCCGGACGTACCTACACCTTTGACCCGGCGGATTCCTTTGCGGTGCTGGATTGGGGCCGGGGCGTGTGGACCTATCACAACACCTGGTATTGGGGCAGCGCCAGCGGCCAGGTGGACGGGGTGCCCTTTGGCTGGAACATCGGCTGCGGCTTCGGCGATACCTCCGCTGCCAGTGAAAATATGCTCTTTTACGGAGGCAAGGCCCACAAGCTGAGCCAGGTGACCTTCCACATCCCCCAAAGGGACGGCCGGGACGATTTTCTCGCCCCCTGGACCTTCACCTCCGACGATGGCCGCTTTGAGATGGCCTTCACCCCGGTGCTGGACCGGGCGGCCTGCACGGACTTCAAGCTGCTGAAAAGCGACCAGCACCAGGTCTTTGGCCGCTTTACCGGCACCGCCACCCTGGATGACGGAACGGTGCTCCGGGTGGAGGATTTCCCGGGCTTTGCGGAAAAGGTGGAAAATAAGTGGTAACGCCCCGGTGGGGCTGCGCCTGCTGATGCACAAGAGATGAAAGAGAACGGACGGCTGGTCCGTTCTCTTTTTCTGCCCGGGAGGAAGCGCATATTGCCCCGCCATATTACAGCGCCGCCGGCGGGGCAAAGTTGGGCATCGCCGCCCCACGCAATGGCCTCATCCTTTTCGTAGGGGCCGATGCCCACATCGGCCCGTCCGCACCAACTCCATAAAACCGTGGGACGGGGTGGCCCCCTCACCCCGCCGACCGTCAACTACCGCACCCTCCCGGCTCCTCGGCGGCATCGTGATTTGACATAAATGTTTTCCTATAAAGAAACATTTCCTCCAAAACACGGGGGCAAGACCTGCTTGCCCGTTCATTGTTAAGAAACTGACAGGATTGTTTGTTTCTTAACAGGAACATTATGTTACTGTTAACAGAATGTTAAAAAAGCCGAATCGGGTGACAAAATTTTATTAAAAATGTCAATTGTAGACAAGAAAGGAATCCTGTATACTTTGAACATAAGCCTGTGGCGGTTTTTTCGGCTTACACAGGTAAATTTTTGCCCCTTTTTCGGGCGCGTTTCTTGAGAGTAAAAAATTTCGGAAACAAAACTTATGTTTAAGGAGAGAAAACATGGAAGAAAGAAAAGGCTTTGGATCCACATTTGGATTCCTCATGGCAGCCGTTGGCTCGGCGGTGGGCCTTGGCAACATCTGGGGCTTCCCCAATAAGATGGGCGCCAACGGCGGATTCACATTCCTCATCATTTACCTGATCCTGGCGGCTCTGTGCGGCTTCGTGGTCATGGTGGGCGAGCTGGCTTTGGGCCGCAAGACTGGCCGCGGCGTGGTCAGCGCGTACCAGGTCCTGAGCAAGAGATTCAAGTGGCTGGGCTGGCTGGGCATCATCGCTCCGTTCCTGATCCTGAGCTTCTACTGCGCCCTGGGCGGCTACTGCGTGAAGTACGTGGTTCTGAACGTGGGCAACATCTTCGGCGCCGGCTTCGGCAACAACGGCCTGGCCAGCGGCGAGGTGTTCGGCAACATGCTGACCAATCAGCTGGAGTCCGTGATCTACGGCCTCATCTTCGTGCTGCTGACCCTCATCATCGTTATGGGCGGCGTGTCCAGCGGTATCGAGAAGTTCTGCTCCATCGGTATGCCCTGCCTGTTCTTCATGCTGGTCATCGTCATCATCCGCGCCTGCACCCTGCCCGGCGCTGTGGATGGCCTGAAGTACATGTTCGTTCCCGGCTGGGCTGTGGAGCACGGCGTTATCGAAAAGGCACCCAGTATCATCACGGTCCTGTCCAACGCAGGCGGTCAGATGTTCTTCTCCCTGTCCCTGGGCATGGGCATCATGATCACCTACGGCTCCTACCTGGATAAGAAGCAGAACATTGAAAAGAACGCTTTGGTCATCGTCATCTGCGATACCCTTATCGCCCTGATGGCCGGCCTGGCTGTCATGCCCGCCCGTTTCGCCCTGGATCCCGAGGGCCCCATCGGCGGCCCCAAGCTGCTGTTCATCACCATGCAGAACGTGTTTAACTCCATGGGTACCGTGGGTTACGTCTTCGGCATTATCTTCTACCTGCTGGTCATCCTGGCCGCAGTTTCCTCCTCCATCTCCCTGCTGGAGGTCATCGTGGCCCACTTTGTGGACAAGGCCCGCGACAAGGGCAAGGGCGACAAGCGCAAGGCTTACTCCGTCATCGCCGCCATCGCCACCGGCGTTCTGTGCGTCCTGGTGTGCCTGGACGGCCTGGGCTCCAACGGCATTGCTCCGTGGAACCTGTTCGGTGTGGAGTCCTCCGCCTGGAGTGATTGCTGGCTGGACTTCTTTGATATGATCTCCGAGGGCATCCTGATGCCTTTGGGCGCCCTGCTCATGTGCATCTGCATCGGCTATGAGCTGAAGCCTCAGTTCGTGGACGATGAGTGCTGCCTGGAGGGCAATGCCTTCAAGTCCAAGATCTTCTTCAACATCTGCGTCAAGACCATCACCCCCATCCTGATGGTGTTCATCCTGCTGGGCCAGATCGACCAGTTCTTCAGCCTGGGCTGGTTCTCCTAATAGAACACAGCGAAGCTACAGCTAAAAAACCGGAGCGAAAGCTCCGGTTTTTTTCGTTGTGCGTTTTACAGGCGCCTGATCCCTGTAGGGCGGGGTGCCGCCACCCCGCCCCGTCAACCGCTGCACCTTCCCGGCAGGGCCCGCGCGGCCCTGGCGCAGCAGAGATGCCCTCTGTGTCTGCCGTGCGGGGCGATGTGGGCATCGCCCCCTACGAAGGTCTGTCGGCAAACCGGGCCTGCACCGCAGCTCGTGCGAAGCTGTCACTGCGAGACAAGCGCACGCACTGGTCGTGGCAATCTGTACCCCCGTCCCCATGGTGGGGCGGATGCCCCTGTCCGCCTGTCCTAAACCTGCCGCGCACCTTTTCCGGCGTAAAAATCAGGCCGCCCGGTATGCCGGATCGGCCTGATTAGCTTTCCCTTATCTTATTCGGTTCCTTCCGTCTTCTTTACCAGGAGCCGGACGGCTCCATGACAATTCTCGATGTTCACCACCGGGCTGCTGGGAGCATACTCCCCATCCAGGGACCAAGGGATATCGTCTGCCGTCTCCACGGTGACCCGGGAGGCATGGCGAAAGAAGATGCCCGGGTCATCGTACTGCATTTGGTTCAGCGCCACCAGCAGGTTTGTCAGGTCCAGCAGGGTCCGGGGCATCCGCAGCAGCACCAGCTCAAACACACCGTCATCCATCCGCACCCGGTTAGGATCCAACTTCACCAGGCCGGCCAGGGAGGTGGAGTTACAGACGCTGCCGAAGATGAAATCCCCCTCGATGGTCTCCTCGTCCGCAGTGATGCGGCAGTGGTAAGGGCGCAGGGAGTCCAGGCTCTTGATTCCCTCCAGAATATAGGCGAAATGGCCCAGGGCGTTTTTGACCTCCTGGGGAGCGGAATAGCTGGCCTTGGTAAAGGCACCGAAGGACGCGACATAGGAAAAATACCGGTTGTTGTGCCGGCCCACGTCCAGGGCCATGGGCGTGCCCTGGGTGATGATTTCTGCGGCCATATAGGGCACGGCGGGGATGCGCAGCGTGGCAGCAAAATCATTGGTGCTGCCGGCGGGCAGATAGCCCAGCAGAGGCTTGTGCGCCAGCTGCATCAGCCCCGAGATGGTCTCGTTCAGCGTGCCGTCGCCGCCGTAGCAGGCCACGGTGTCAAACAGCGGCCCAATATCCCGGGCAAACCGGGTTGCGTCGCCGGGGGCCGCAGTCTCCCGCACGTGCACCAGGTATCCTCCTGCGGACAGGCGGGCGATAGCTTCATACAGCGGAGCCAAGGATTTGTTCTTCCCTGCTCGGGGATTCACGATCAAAAGAAGCTTTTTCACAGCTAATCTCCTCCAACAGAAAACAAAAAAGGATACAAATCTGATTCTATCATACACGCCTTTGAGACAAAACGCAAGAGCGACCCGCGCCATTGGGGAAATTTGCAAAGATACGCCGCAAGCCTTGCAATGGCCGCGAAAATTGGGTATGATAGAAACCATCAGAAAGGAGGCGGTGCCGTGAAAAGGGAAAAGAAAAAATATTTGGCCTGGGGGCTGACCGCGTTTCTCACGGGGTGCGCCCTGCTGATCTTCTACGATGTGTTTTACCGGGACAATTCCGGCACGGTCCAGGCGATTTTTGCCAAGCTGTTTTCGGTGCTGACGCCGGTGCTCTACGGCCTGGGCATGGCCTACCTTCTGGCGCCCATTGTGAATTTTCTGGAGCGGGCCATTCTCCGCCTGCGGGATAAGCTGGAGCGGAAGCGGGGCAAGGCCATCCGGATCCACAAGGGGTGGCTGCGGGCGGCAAGCATTTTCCTCACCTGGGCTGTGGTATTAGTGCTGGTGTACCTGCTGCTGAGCATGCTGGTGCCCCAGCTGGTGGACAGCATCACCACCCTGGTGAACAATCTGGAGAGCTACTATACCACCATTTATAACTGGGTTACTGGCTTGCTCAGCGACAATCCGGAGCTGACGGACCTGTTCAACCGCTATTACAACGAGACCATCCAGTGGCTCACCACCAAGCTGCTGCCGGGGCTGCAGACCGCCGTTACCAATTTTACCGGCAGCCTGGTCACCGGTGTGTGGAGCGTTGTCATCTTTACCAAAAATTTCCTCATCGGTATCATCGTGTCGGTGTATCTGCTGGCAGCCAAGGAGAAGAGCACCGCTCGCTGCTGCAAGCTGCTCTATGGTGTGCTGCCGGAGGAGCAGGCCAAGTTTGCCATGCGGGGCTTCCGGCGGATGGACCATATTTTCAGCGGCTTCGTCCGCGGCAAGCTGCTGGATTCCCTCATCATCGGCATTCTCTGCTTCATCGGCTGCTCCATTTTGAAGCTGCCCTATACCCCGCTGGTCAGCGTGGTGGTAGGTGTGACCAATGTGATTCCCTTCTTCGGCCCGTTTTTGGGGGCTATCCCCTGCGCATTGCTGATTTTGCTGGTCAGCCCGCTGAAGTGCCTGTATTTCGTCATTTTCATCTTCCTGCTCCAGCAGCTGGACGGCAACGTCATCGGCCCGAAGATCCTGGGCGATTCCACGGGTATTTCCAGCCTGTGGGTCATTGTGGCCATCCTGGTGGGCGGCGGCTTTGGCGGTGTGCTGGGTATGTTTTTGGGCGTGCCCATCTTCGCCTGTCTGCAGGTACTGGTGCGCTGGCTGCTAAACACCCGGCTGGAAAAGCGCCATATGCCCCTGCAGGCCTGGGAATATGTCCGCCGTGACCGGCAGGACGACCCGCCCCCTACCGATAAAAATAAAAACAAGTAGTAATATATAATCGCAATACTACAGATTGTAATTAAGGAGACCCTATGACCCCGGAATTAAAAGCCAAGCTGCTGCGGTATGCCAACGAGTGCGAGCCATTCACCGCACACAATCATATTGAGATCACCGATATTGGGGAGGGCAGCTCCCGGGTGGAGCTGCATCTGACGTGCGAGAGCATGAACCGCTGGGGTCAGCCCCACGGCGGCATCCTGTTCACCCTGGCGGATGATGCCTGCGGCATTGCCATGTCCGGCCTGCGGCAGGAGACCTGCGTCACCGTCAGCTCCACGGTGGATTTCATGGCCCCTGCCGGGGACGCCCGGCATCTTATTGTCCGGGGAGAGGTGACCCGGGCCGGCCGGCGAACCTGCTTCTGCCGGGCGGAGATCACCACGGCGGAGGGAAAGCTTATCGCCGCCTGCCACAGCGTGTGGGCCTACACAGGCAAGCCCCTGCCCCTGGATTAGCGGACGCCCCTGTCCGCCCGTCCCGGCACCTTTGCTTGTCAAGCTGCCGGGAAAGCATACAAAAAACAGACCGGCCTGACCGGTCTGTTTTTGTTTTCGCCGTTCTCCTTGCCTCTGCATTTTTGCTCCGGGATTATCAGCCGCCCGGATTCTCCCCGTCGGAGAGAATGCCGTCCGTGTCCCGGACGCGCCCGTTTTCCACCATCTCGTCATAAGGAGTCGCGGGAATGTCATGCTTCTCGCTGCCCCGCAGCTGCTCCGAAGGGATAGGGGCTTCCCCGGCGGAATTGTTATCCGGGGCCGGGGAGACGCCCGCGATATCGTCGTATACCGTGGGCGGGAATTGCTCCGCCTGGTCATCGGGCCGGTCGCCGCAGGCGGACACGCTGAGCAGGACAGTCGCCAGCATCAGCAGCGCCAAAAGCTTCTGCATGGACTTCCTCCCTTTCGTTTTTCAGATAATTGTGATACCCAGGATAGTATCTGCATTTTCCCCGCCGTTAACGGCAGCAAGATCTGCCAGGGTAAGGAGCGGTTGCATTTTCCGGCAAAAGAAGGTATACTATAAAAAAACTCACAAAAGGAGGCCGCTTTTTATGCAAAAATTGGAAAAGCAGTTTCATATTCACTGCCAGGCCGGCGATGTGGGCCGTTACTGCATCCTTCCCGGTGATCCGGGCCGATGCAAGGCCATAGCCGCCTTGTTTGACGATGCACACTTTGTCTCCAGCAACCGGGAGTTCACCATCTACACCGGCACCCTCTTGGGGGAGAAGGTCTCTGTCTGCTCCACGGGCATTGGCGGCCCCTCTGCCTCTATCGCCATGGAGGAGTTGCATAATATCGGCGCGGATACCTTCCTCCGGGTGGGCACCTGCGGCGGCATTGATCTGAACGTGCAATCCGGGGATGTGGTCATCGCAACCGGCGCCATCCGGTTTGAGCATACCAGCCGGGAATACGCCCCCATCGAGTATCCTGCCGTGGCGAATTTTGAGGTGGCTACCGCCCTGGTGGAGGCCGCTAAGGCCGGCGGCTATCGCTTCCACACCGGCGTGGTCCAGTGCAAGGATTCCTTCTATGGCCAGCACAGCCCGGCGAGAATGCCTGTTTCCTACGAGCTGCTGAACAAGTGGGAGGCGTGGAAGCGCCTGGGAGTGAAGGCCAGTGAGATGGAGTCGGCGGCGCTGTTCGTGGTGGCGGATGCCTTGGGCTGCCGCTGTGGCTCCTGCTTCCATGTGATTTGGAACCAGGAGCGGGAGGCTGCGGGCCTGGATCAAAAGATGACCGAGGATACCAGCTCTGCCGTCCGCCTGGGCGTGGAGGCGCTGAAAAAGCTCATCCAGGCCGACCGGGCCAGGTAAAACCGGCTATATTTATATAGTGTAAGCGAGGATGTCGATAAAGTGGCAAAATTTGCGATAACGGTAAGGATGGATGTGTGAGGGAAACCCAAGAAGGGTGTCCCTCACCATTGAAATCAGTAGTTTTTGAAGCTTTTTCAAAGTTTCAAAAACTTAGGCAGCGGGGCGAAAAGACCTTTTCGACACGCTGAGCAGAAAGCAGCCGCCCAAAGGCGGCTGCTTTAGCTTATCGGGAAAAAACGAAGTTTTTCCCGATAAAAGGATCGCAGTCTGCTGCGCGCATAATTTGTGCGCCACTGGCGCACAAATTCCACTACTTCTCGCCTGAGCGGTATTTTTCCCCACGCACATGTCGCGGTGAAAAATAATTTAATTTTTTTGCCGCCTGCGGGCGGCAAACTCTGCGAGGCACACTTAGAGAAGCAAGAAGCAGCCGCCCAAAGGCGGCTGCTTCTTGCATTATTATTTTTCCGATTCTCCCCGCTCTCGCAGCTGCTTTTCCAAAGCGGCTTGCTTGGCCAGGATGGCGTTGACCTTGTCGTACAGGTCCTCAATCATGATTTCGGTTTTCAGGTTGACCTTGTAGTCGTTTTCGGCCCGGCGGCGGTCCTTTTCCTCCTGCCGATTCTGGCTCATCATAATCAGCGGCGCCTGGATGGCCGCCACGCAGGAGAGCACCAGGTTCAGCAGGATAAATGGGTACGGGTCAAAGGCCCGGGCTGCCAGCAGGGAGTTTACCACCATCCACAGGATCAGAACTCCCGTGAAAGAGAAGATGAACGCCCAGCTCCCTGCGAATTTTGCAATGGCGTCGGCGGCGCGCTGACCCAGGGTGTACTTGCTTTTTTCGGTGTCCGGCCCTACGGAGATTTTGCTGTCTGCCAGCAGGTTCAGCACCTCCTCGTCGGTCATGTCGCGGCGGATGTCCTGCAGCACCTCTCGCAGCAGCTTCCGGTTTTCCTTCATGATATGCGCTCCTTTCCCGCCCAGGTCACTGTCACTCGGCGTATTCCTCCGCCTCCCGGCAGTAGAAGGCGGCAGCAGCCCGGTTGGATTCGATCTCCTCCGCTGTCAGCGCCCGGCGGACCTTAGCCGGGGAGCCAAAGGCCAGGCTGCCGTCGGGAATCTCCATTCCCTGGGGCACCAGGGCCCCGGCGCCGACAATGCAATCCCGGCCGACCCTCGCGCCGTTGAGGAGGATGGCCCCCATACCGATGAGGGTATTATCGCCGATGGTGCAGCCGTGGAGAATGGCGGCGTGGCCGATAGTGCAGCCGCGGCCGATAGTGATGGGAAAGCCCTTATCCGTGTGCAGGACACAGTTGTCCTGGATATTGGTGTCCTCGCCGATGGCGGTGGTATCCGATTCTGAGCGGATCACCGCGCCGAAATAGATGCTGCTTCCCTTTCCGGCTGTGACGTGGCCCCGGACGGTGGCGTTGTCCGCCACAAAAGCGGCCAGGGGCAGCTTGGTTTTTTCGATCATGGCTGTGCCTCCTTAAAAAAGCAGCGCTTTTGCGCCGCACAGTGAGAATCCGTCTGTGTTCTTGCGGTCTATAATGCGTCCATATTTTTCGGTTTCTGGCGAAGCCGGGGAAAAATGGCATAAAGTCAAAGGTATAATAGCCGCTTTGCGGTGATTATACCATTCCGCGGAGCGGAATGGTATAATGCGTCCATATTTTTCGGTTTCCGGCGAAGCCGGAGAGAAAAATGGTATAAAATCCAATGTATAATAGCCGCTTTGCAGCTATTATACTACGCCTGCGCCCACCGGGTCAACTGTCATCTGCCCCGGCAAAGACTATGCCCCGTGGCCGCTGCGGTGCTGCGGCCTTTGGCGGCTATGGCCGGTATAGGGTGCGAGGGCACGAGCCCATACAGGTCACCGCTGCCGCCGGCAATGACCGGGGCTGACTTCTTCTTCTCACCGCTGGCGGAAATATAAGCTGCATAATTCTGCCTGTATGGATTATATCTGAGTATTACACTTTTCTGCCCATTTCATAGGCCTGGGCCATGGCCGGGGTGTTGCGGATCGTGCCCGCCTCGCAGACCCCGCTGCCGATGATGACGCCCTTTTCCACTGCGCCCTCCACGCACTCGGCATAACCCCGGAAGCAGGCCAGGGTGGTGTCAGCGGAGGAAATGCACTCGTCCGCCATGGTGACGATATAGTAAAGCTCCTTGTTTTTCACCTCCAGCCACCGGGCCACGGTGCGGTCGATGACCGCCTTGAGCTGGGCGTTGATGGAATAGAAGTACACAGGGCTTGCCAGCACAATAACGTCCGCGTCGATCATCTGCTGCAGAAGATCGGCCATGTCGTCCCGGCGGACGCACTCGCCGCCGTGGCTGGCGCAGTAGTAGCAGCCCAAGCAGGGGGCGATCTTTTTCTCGGTCGGGCGGACCTTTTCCACCTGGTGACCTGCCTCCCGGGCGCCCCGGAGGAATTCATCGCACAGAATATCGGAGTTACCGCCCTTGCGGGGGCTGCCGGACAGAATCAAAACCTTCTTGCTCATAGTATTTATCCTCCTGCTGTAATAGCTTTTGTGGGCGGTGTTTCACCGCTTCAGACTACTCTATATCATACAACCTGAAGCATGCTTTTCGTCAAGCATTTTTTTGCATTGGCAGGGAAAACCGGCTGCCGCAGGCAAAAGCGTGAGACCCCCGGCGGGCCTTTAGGGCCGCCGGGGGTCGTGGTGCGGGCATGGGGACTCGAACCCCAACGCATCGCTGCACGAGAACCTAAATCTCGCATGTCTACCAATTCCATCATGCCCGCATATTATTACAAAGTATAGCACAGATTGCCCGGCAAAACAAGGAGAAATTTTCATCTGGTATCATCTGACGCAATGAAACTGGTACTATTATTATATCCAGACCTGTGCTATGCTGACAAGGAATGCAGAAAGGATGTGAAGGCCTGACCATGAAGCGAGTGGCAAGCATACAGGACATCTCCTGCCTGGGGCGTTGCTCTTTAACGGTGGCTCTGCCGGTGCTGTCAGTAATGGGTGTGGAGTGCGCGGTGATCCCCACGGCAGTTTTGAGTACCCACACCATTTTCCCGGATTTCACCTGCCGGGACCTGACGGATGAGCTGCTGCCCATTGCCCGCCATTGGAAGAGCCAGCAGGTGCATCTGGATGCTATTGCCAGCGGCTACTTGGCTTCTCCCCGGCAGACAGAGGCCGTGTGCCGGGTGTTTGACATGCTCCGCGGGGCGGATACTCTCATCGTGGTGGACCCGGCCATGGCCGACCACGGCCGGCTCTACAAGCCCTTTGCCCCGGATTTTCCCCGGTATATGAAGAAGGTCTGTACCCGGGCGGACGTGCTGCTGCCCAACCTTACCGAGGCGTGCCTTCTGACGGATACCCCCTACCGGGAAGACCCGGACGAGGCCTTTGTGCAGGTGCTGCTGCAAAAGCTGTCCCATCTTGCTCCCCGGGTGGTGCTCACCGGGGTGAGCTTTGATGATGATCGCCTGGGCGCCATGTCCTACGACCGGACCACCGGGCGATATTTTGCCTATTATAATGAAAAGGTCCACGCAGGCTTTCACGGCACAGGGGATATTTTCACCGCCACAGTGCTGGGGGCTATGATGCAGGGCCGCACTCTGGAGCAGGCGGTGACTCTGGCGGTGGATTTCACGCTGGAGTGTATCCGATGCACCTGCGCCGACCCGGCCGCCAGCTGGTACGGCGTGGAATTTGAGAAGGCCCTGCCCTGGCTGGCACGGCAAAATAATGCAGGCGCAGAGTGACATATGTCCCTGCACCGGTAAAATGAAAGCAGACACTCACAAGGTGTGAAGTGCCCCCAATTCTCGGTGCAGGTTTTTTCAAACCTGTCTAATAAATGGGGTACAGCACGCCGTGGGTGTCTGCTTTTTCATTTGTAAGGCAGCGGCTCGGCCGTTTCCCTGCCCGTTGCCGGCGCTTGCTCGGCCTGCTATCCTAAACTGAATTATTACAGGAGAAGAATCGGAGCAAGGGCCGCCTTGGCTCCGACTTTTTATGATAGCATGACCCTCTTAGCCACACGGATAAACCGATCCTTGTCGAAGATCACCGGCACCGGGTACACGGGGTTGGCCTCCGCCTCGGCCCAGGCCGCCATTTGGGGCAGGTCCTCCGTCCGGATGCAGTCAAAGCCTGTGGGGATGCCCACAGCCCGGTTCATGTCATAGATGGCCGCGATGAACGCCCGGGCCTTCTCCGCTTGACTCCCCGCCGGGCACAGGCCCACCACATCTGCCAGCTCCGCCAGGCGCCTGTAAACCGCCGGGCCGTACGCCTCCAGCATCACCGGCAGCAGCACCGCGTTGGCCCGGCCGTGGGGCACGTCATACAACCCGCCCAGGGTGTGGGCCAGGGCGTGAACGTTGCCCACGCCGGCCCGGGTGAAGGCGAAGCCCGCCCGGTAAGACGCTGTCAGCAGCTCCTGCCGGGCATGGAGATCGCTCCCGTCGGCGCAGGCCTTGGGTAAATACATAAAAATGGCCTTCACCGCTTGCCTCGCCAGGTCTCTTGTCTCCCGTGTGTTGTAAAACCGGCCAATGTATGCCTCCACGGCGTGGGTCAGGGCGTCCAGCCCCGTTTCCGCCGTTACCCGAGCCGGCAGGGACACCGTCAGTGCCGGGTCCAAAATGGCCCACCGGGGGATGAGGCACAGATCATTCACCGCGTACTTATGGTGATTTTCGTCTGTCACCACAGCGGCGATGGTGGTTTCCGATCCGGTCCCGGCGGTGGTGGGCACCGCCGCAAAGGGGACGATCTTTTTGTGGACCCTCAGCAGGCCCTTCAGCTGGGCCACAGATCGGCTTGGCCGGGCAAGCCTTGCTGCCGCCGCCTTAGCTGCATCCATAGGGCTGCCGCCGCCGATGGCCACCATACTGTCGCACCCCTCCGCCCGGAACTGGGTCACGATCTGCTCCACCGTGTCAATTTTCGGATTGGCCGTTACCTGGTGGAACCCGCTCCAGGCCGGCAGCCTTTCCGCCATAGCAATGAACTCCGGCGCGGCGCATTGGCGCCGGCTGGCCACGATCATGGGCTTTTTACACCCGGCGCTTTGCAGCAGCCCCGGCAGCCTCTCCAGGCTTCCGGCCCCGGTGATACACTCCGGCCTCCGCCAGGGCAGCACCCTGGCTCCCAGGCCAAAGCATGCCTGGAAAACTCGGCAATATATCCTTTTAAGCAGCATAGCGCTCACATCCCTTCCGGGCTCTATTATGCCGCATTTAGGATGGGATTGCAAGATGAAATGGGGAGGGACAATTTGAGCTAATAGTGAAAAGTGAAAAGCCTTTTTGGGGGCAGGGGATGCGGATTGCGAACCGGTGACATCGGCCACCGGTTCGCAATGACACATTGTAGAAAATGCGGTGCGTTTTTGGGCGCAAAAGACCGGGGCAGATGCCCCGGTCTTGGAATATTTTGATTGTCACTCCGTCTCGATGAGACCATAGCCGCCGTTGTTGCGGCGATACACCACACTGATGGCCTCCGTCTCCACGTTGCGGAACACATAGAAGCTGTGATCCAGCAGATTCATCTGCAAGATAGCTTCCTCGGTGCTCATGGGCTTCACGGTGAAGTGCTTGGTGCGCACCAGATCGTAGGCCGCCTCCTCAGCTACATCAAACTCCGCCGGCACTTCCGGCACCAGAGCCTCGGCCCGCAGGTTCTTGGCCAGGCGGGTCTTGTTCTTGCGGATGCGCCGGTCGATGAAATTCACGGCCTCATCAATGGCACTGCGCATATCGCCGTCCCGATCCTCCTCCTGGGCGCGGAACAGGGTCCCGTTCTGGCTGCGAATGGTCAGCTCCACCACACAGCGGTTCTTCTTCTCCACAGCGAAGGTCACAAATGCCTCGGCTTCCTCCGGGAAGTACCGATCCAGCTTGCTGATCTTCTTCTCGGCGTAGTCTTTCACGGAATCATTCAGGGGCACTTTCTTGCAGGTAAATGTGAACTTCATAGTTTTTGGCTCCTTTCGCTTGTGTCTGTACCGTCGATTAACAGGGGCAAACGCATCTGCCTTTGCCGCTCAGCGGTACCCAAAAGGGTCAGGGAGGTCGTTCCCCTCATCCTTGTGGGCATTATAGCACATTGCCGTGAATTTGAAAAGCCATAAGTTTGTTTTTGTGAAAAGTTCACAAACTTGTAATCTTCTTCTCTCTTTCGACAAAGGTTCTCCTTCTTCGGCAAAACCTCCTATTTACAAAGGCTGCGGCCCGGACTATTATAATAGACGGAAGCTTTCCAAATATCCCACCCGCTTGGGCCGCCTCTTATACGGAGGCGGCTCCTTTTTTTCTTGCTATTTTGGCCCCGGATTGCTATACTGGGGGCAAGCAATCGAGAGGAGGTTTTCTATGAGCCATTTGTCGCTTCGTGAAAACAGCTATCGCCGCAAGCATTTGGCCCACGTGCGTCATATTACCCTGGACCCCACGGGCCCCGGCGTGGTGCGCATCCACATGATCCCGCCCCACTCCCAATCCCCGGAGGATCCGTATCTGCTGCTGCTCAACGGTGCGCAGCTGGTGCCGCTGAATTTTTCCTGGGCGGTGCTCCTGTCGGAGTTCATGTACTGCATGGAGCCCTATGCCGGCGTGGAGATCAGTGCCGATGATTGGGAATCCATGCTGGAGCAGGCCGTTCGGGCGGTGAAGAAGAAGGTTTATCCCTTTGTGAAGGCCCAGATCCTGCGGGAGGATATGGGCACGCTCCTGCGCTCCCTGGTGGCCATTGCCCGGGGCCAGGAGCCGGAGGTGGAGGTAGCCCCCCTGTCTCTGGGCGAGTACGCGGACAAGATGTCCGCCCCCCACCGCATGGATCTGATGGTCAGTGCCATGACCCGGGACGGCCTGTGGCACTGCAATCAGAAGTGCCTGCACTGCTACGCCGCCGGCCAGCCTATGGGCGAGGTGAAGGAGCTGGATACCGCCCAGTGGAAGGAGCTCCTGCAGCGCCTTCAGGCGGCCAACATCCCCCAGGTGACCTTCACCGGCGGCGAGCCCACTCTGCGCAGCGATCTGGTGGAGCTGGTGAATGCTGCCCAGTGGTTCGTCACCCGGCTCAATACCAATGGCCGCCGATTGACGGCGGACCTGTGCAAGGCCCTGTATGAAGCTAGCCTGGACAGCGTCCAGGTGACCCTTTATAGTGACAAGGCCGCCGTCCATAACGCCCTGGTGGGGGTGGACGGCTTCGGTGACACCGTTGCCGGCATCAAAAATGCCGTGGAGTCGGGGCTCATCGTGTCCATCAACACGCCGCTGTGCAGCGTGAACCGGGACTATGCCGATACCCTCCGCTTTGCCGCCTCTTTGGGTGTGCGCTATGCCACCTGCTCGGGCCTCATTCCCTCCGGCGGCGCCACCACGGAGGGCAGCGTTGCCACCCGCCTTTCCCAGGCGGAGCTGACGGATATTCTCCGCACCGCCGTGGAGACCGCCCACAGCCTGGATATGGAGCTGGACTTCACCAGCCCCGGCTGGCTGCCGGAGGAGACGCTTCGCTCCCTGGGTCTGCAGCTGATCCCCTCCTGTGGAGCCTGCCTGAGCAACATGGCTGTCACGCCGGACGGCACCGTAGTGCCCTGCCAGAGCTGGCTGGGCGGCGTGACCCTGGGCAATGTCCTCACCGATCCCTGGGAAAAGATTTGGACGAATCCCCAGTGCGCCGCCATCCGCGCGGAAAGTGCCAAGATGGAGCACCTCTGCCAGCTGCAAGCCGGCAATCGAAAGGAGGCGGAGGCATGAAAAAGAAGCTGCTCTCCCTGTGCGTAACGGTCCTGCTTCTGGCGGCCCTGCTGCCGCTGACCGTGCAGACGGCCTTCGCCCAGGACTATGACCGCATCCTCAGCTACCAAGTGGATGTCACCCCGAATGTAAATGACGGCAGCCTGGCTATCCGCCTATCCTTCCGCTGGAAGGCGCTGGAGGATCTCCCTGCCACCAACAGCCAGCAGGGCGGCGTAAAGATAGGCATCCCCAACGGCTCCATCCGGGATATGAAGGCCCTGTCCGACAATATTGCCGACATCCAGAACGACAACAGCTACGCCTATGTGGATTTCACCCAGGGCTATAAGGCCGGGCAGGAGTTTGATTTCTCCTTCTCCTGGGTGCAGGAGTACATGTACACCCTCAATAACGGCGAGGTGGCCTATGACTACACCCCCGGCTGGTTTGACGGCATTCTCATCGACGAGATGACCCTCACCTGGCACGACCCCGCCGGCGTCACCGGCGTCGCCAGCGAGGGTGACACCCAGAACGGCGACCATATCCTCACCGCCAGCAGCATGGGCTATGGAGATAAGCTCCCGCTGACCGTGACCTATGCCGATTGGCCTACCGCCCTGGACAGCCAGTACAGCAGAGAAAACATCCCCGAGGACTATAATAACGGCAGCTATTATGAAGGTGACAGATCTCTCGGCGATACCTTCGCCACCGTCATCGGCTTCATTATTATGATTGCCATTATTTGCTTTGTTGTGTCTGTGCTTACCTCCATAGGCCGTTATGTAGGGGGCTTCGGTACCCGCTATGTGTTTGTCAATGGTCTGTGGTACCCCCGGGGCCCCGGGGGCCGTCCCCGGCCCGGCAGTGTGGGCACCAAGACCCGGCCCCGCCCGCCCCGGAGCGGTAGGAAGGGCGGCTTCGGCGGCGGTAGCCGGGGTGGCGGCTTTGGCGGCGGTGGCTTCGGCGGCGGCAGCCACTGTGCCTGTGCCAGCAGCTGCGCCTGCGCCTGTGCCTGTGCCTGCGCCGGCGGCGGCCGGGCCGGCTGCAGTGCCAAGAATCTCTACGGCGCCATCCATTTGGATAAGGATTCCACCAAAAAACTGAGCTGATCCTATAAAAAAAGCACCCCAAGGGAGACACTTCGCAAGGAAGTTGTCTCCCTTCGGCTTTTGTAGTCAGCCAGAATGATTGAATTGTAAGGATAATTCAATTCATAACGGAGGATTACACAATGGCAAATTTTATTGAAGAATTTTTCTACGGAAATCTTGATCCACAGGCACGCAGTACGAAACAAAACAAGGCTGTTCAGAAGCAGATGGAAATTCTGATGAACAACGAGGAAAAGCTGACGGCGGCATGCTTACACCGGAAGAAGCGGTACGCCAGTTGTATATTTACAAGCTGATTCACGAATATGGTTATCCGACAGACCGCATTCAACTTGAAACCCCTATTCATTTTGGCCGTGAAGTTAAGCGAGCCGATATAACAATTATGGATAAGGATCGCCCGACTGTTCCCTATATCATTGTCGAATTGAAAAAGCCTAAGCTCACTGAAGGAAAAGAACAATTAAAATCTTATTGCAATGCCACAGGTGCGCCTATAGGCGTATGGACAAATGGTGAGCAGGTTTCTTGCTATAATCGAAAAGATCCTAATTTCTTTGAAATGATTAGTGATATTCCGAAAGCTGCGCAAAAACTCTCGGATATTTTAAGCGAAAGATATACCTATGATGATCTGAGATCTCGTGATAAGATTAGCAAAGAAAAACGTTCTCTCAGAAACCTCATAAAGGAAATGGAAGATGAAGTACTTGCAAGTGCAGGTGTAGATTCATTCGAAGAAATTTTCAAACTCATCTTTGCAAAACTTTACGATGAGCTAATCTGCGCTAACGATAAGACAGCATATTTGCAGTTCCGCAATAGTGGAGATACTGACTTTGAATTGAAAGAAAAAATTCAAGGTCTGTTTGACGATGCTAAAAAAAAGTGGGAAGGTGTTTTCCCCGAAGAAAGCAAGATTTTGCTATCCCCCTCTCACCTTGCTGTTTGTGTTTCAACATTGCAGGATATTAAGCTCTTTAACAATAACCTTGATGTTGTTGACGATGCTTTTGAGTATTTGATGAGCAAGGCACAAAAGGGTGAAAAAGGTCAATACTTTACCCCTCGTTACGTAATTGATATGTGCGTAAAAATGATGAATCCAACAGTCAATGATAACCCAATCGGAATTTGTACGGCAGCTTTGCAAAGGTAAAACACCGAAGCCGCAACCGTCAAAGGAGTTTTGGAAACTGCTTGAAGCACTCTACGATGTTCACAGAGGCTTTAAGGAGTGTGCAAAGTATGAGCCTTCCGCATTGAATGTCTGTAAGGAAATTGAATGCCTTATCCTCGATTTACAGGAGATGGGATAAATGGCAACTACAAGTTTATGGCATATTGAAGGTCGGTTAAAAGACCTTATTGCCTATGTAGAAAATCCCGAAAAGACGGTAGCGAATAATCCGAGCTTACAACCGCTATGGGAAGTAATGTCTTACGTCAGCCGCCCCGAAGCTACCGAGCAAGGCGAATATGTTTCCACTATAAACTGCTTGAAGGAGATCGCCTTGCAGCAGATGATCCTAACGAAAAAACAGTACGGCAAAGAAAATGGATATATCGCTTGGCACGGTTATCAGAGCTTTAAGCCGGATGAGGTTACGGCAAAAGAAGCACACGAAATCGGTATGCAGACCGCAAGAGAAATGTGGGGTGATCGGTATCAAATCATTGTTACCACCCACCTTGACAAAGACCATCTGCACAATCATTTCTGCTTTAATTCCGTGTCCTTTATTGACGGTAAAAAGTATGACTATTCCAAGACAGAGCAACGAAAACTCCGTAGCGTATCTGACCGTATTTGTGCCGAGCACGGCTTATCGTTAATAAAGAATCCGCATAAAGCACCATCACGGCAAGTATGGCTCGACGAGAAAAGCGGTAAGCCTACCCGATACAATGTGTACCGTGAGGATGTTAGAGAAGCCATTGATTACAGCCGAACGCCCTACTATATGGAGGACTATCTACGGCGAAAAGGATATATTACCGACTTTACGGGAAAGCATTGGAAAATCAAATTGCCGCAGTATAGAAACTTTACCCGCCTTGATACCCTTAATGAAAAATGGACACCCGAAAATATCCGTTACTCTATGGGCAGATACGCTTCTTTTGGTAATCGCAGAGCGTATATCTCATATCCCCCACAAATGCCGCAGGACTTAAAAGATTGGTTTCAGCCGTTCCGCAGGACAAGCCATATTTACCGCTTGTATCTGCACTACTGCTATCTGCTTGGCTACTTGCCGAAAAATACAGACTACAAGCCGACAAGCCCGTATCTCAAAGAGGACTTAAAGAAGCTTGATGAGATTTCCGAACAAGTGCGGTATATGGGCAAATACGGCATTGAAACCTTTGATGATCTGTACGCAGACCGAGCAAAGATTGAAAGCGATATGAGTAGACTTATCGAAGCCCGTACCAAACTGCAAAACAAAATCCGCAGAGCAACACCCGCAGAAAAAGAACGCCTACGGAAAGAAAAGACAGGCGTTACGGCTCGGATTTGCGAACTGCGGAAGCAACTGAAAATGAACAAAGGCATTGAGGAACGTTCTGTTAAAATTCAAGAAAAGACGGATATGTTCTTCGCCAATGAAATTGCGGCTAAACAAGCCGAACAACAAAGAATCAGAGAAAGACAGAGAGGAGGTTGGGAACGATGACAAATACCGATAGAAACGATGATATTTACAAGGTCATAGATGAAATTGCAGACTACCTTGCAACGCTGACCAAAGAGGAGCGAATCGCTTGGTTTAAGAGAAATATGTACCTTGAACCGCTGAACTTTGTAAAAGAGATTGACGGTACGCTCTATGCAGTCAGAACTTTTTTCAAGGAAGATGCCAAAGAGAATATCACCGAAAAGGTCGAACGCATAATTTTGAAAAAACAATGAAAAACTTTCGGTTTACCACATTAAAGTGTTGAAGTATAGCGGAAGATATGATATAATATATATGTCCTACAATTCGTATCATATCTGGCTGTGGAAAGGAGAACTATGAACAAACAGTCAGAAAAGATTACTGCTCTGTACTGCCGCTTGTCCCGTGATGATGAGCAGGAAGGCACTTCGGGCAGTATTAAAAATCAGCAATCTATACTTGAGAAGTATGCTAAGGACAATGGCTTTAAGAACACCCGTGTATTCGTAGATGACGGTTGGTCAGGAACGACTTTCGCAAGACCTGCTTTCACCGAGATCATGGAACTTGCCGAAAAAGGAATGATTGGTACACTAATCGTAAAAGATCATTCCCGTCTTGGTCGTAACCGCTTGGTTGTCGGTCAGTTGTTGGAAGAAGGTTTTGACAGTTTAGGTGTTCGGTATATCGCTATTATGGATAATATCGACACCGAAAAAGGTATCAGCGACCTCGTTCCGATGCAAGACCTATTCAACGAATGGCACGCTAAAAACACAAGCCAAAAAGTCCGCAACGTTTTCAAGAACAAGGGTATGTCGGGTGTACCGCTTACAACAAATCCGCCTTTTGGGTATATGAAAAATCCCGACAACACAAAGGAATGGATTATTGATGAAGAAGCGGCAAAGACCGTCAGACAAATCTTCGCTCTATGTGTTGAGGGACTTGGACCGACACAGATCGCAAAGCGGCTCAAAGCTGCAAAAGTGATGACACCTACGGAATATTGGATTAGTATCGGCAGGAATTGCAGTAAGCCGCCCGCCATTCCGTATAATTGGTGTTCGGCAACAGTAGCAGAAATTCTTGCCAAACAAGAATACTGCGGAGATACGGTCAATTTCCGAAGCACAACAAAGTCATTTAAGAACAAAACCAAAATTGAAAGACCGCAAGAAGAATGGAAAATCTTCCACAACACCCATCCGGCAATCATCGACCGAGAGGTGTTTGAGTTGGTACAGGAACTACGGCAACACCGCCGCAGACCTACCAAAAGCGGAATTGTCAGTTGGTTTTCGGGACTTCTCTACTGTGCAGATTGCGGAGAAAAATTGTATTACAGCGTAACAAACAACTACAAACGGGAGCAAGCGTATTTTTTCTGTTCCTCGTTCCGCAAAAACTCCGACGAATGTTCCGCCCACTATATTCGTGAAAAGGTGGTAATGGAAAATGTGTTGGAAAGTATGCGGCGTATCTTACTAAATGTGCAAGCCTTTGAAAAGGAATTTGCCCGTAAACAGATGGAGTGTTACAGCGAGGATAAGAAAAGAGAACTTGCGGAGAAACGCAGAGAGCTTAGCAAGGCAAAGAAGCGTATCGCAGAGATTGACGGTCTTATACAGAAACTCTACGAAGATAACGCTATCGGTAAAATATCCGATCAACGATATGCCAGCTTGTCAATGTCCTATGAGGAAGAACAGAGGTATCTAAAGACTGCACTTCCCGATATGGAAAACTATCTTGAAACCGAAACGGACAAGACTGAGAGTTTGCAGAGGTTTATTGATAAGGTCAAGCGGATAACCGAAATCAAGGAACTAACGGCTGAGTTGGTACACGAGTTTATTGATAAAATCGTAGTACACGCTCCGAGGTACCTTGATGGCAAGAGAGTTCAGCTCATAGATATTTACTACAACGGCGTTGGCATACTCCGAGAACTCACTCCCGAAGAAATGGAAGAAGCGTTCCAAAATCATATGGCGGAACGCAAAGCAAAAACGGCATAGCCAATGGCTACACCGTATAACGAAATCAATTATTCAGTTTAGATACAAGAGCCACCTTGGGGCACCTTCCTTACGGAGGGTGCCCCAAGGGGGTGCTTTTTTACGTCACGCTCCTGCATATTGCCGCTTCAGGAACGACAGGAAATATCTTGCTGCTGTGTTGGCAGCCGGAGGGGCCTTCACCGCCACGCCCAGCCGCCGGGACACCGGCTGCGTCAGCGGGATCACCCGCACCTGGCCCTCGTAACCCGCCAGAGAAAAGGCGGACAGCACTGATACACCCAGGCCGCCGGCCACCATGGAGAGGATGGCCCCATCGTCTGAGGCGGTCACCTCCACCCGGGTGGCGTCCTGTGGCAGCAGCCGCTCCACATACTGCTCCGGAGAGGAGAGAAACGGCTCCTGCAGCAGCCGCTCCAGAGAGATGGTCTCCTCCTCCCAGGCAAAATCCGGCGGCACCACCGCCACCAGGGGTGCATCTGTCAGCGGTGTCCAGTAAAAGCCCTTGCCGCAGGCCTCGTCCACCAGGGCCAGCTGGATATTTTCCTCCTCCAGCTCCGATGCCAGCTCGTAACCCCGCACCAGCACATCCACCTGGATCTCCGGGTGGATCTTGCGGAACTTGCGCAGCAGCTTCGGCAGCCGGGCCCGGGCGATGCTGGCAAAGCAGCCGATCCGCAGGGTATTCTCGTGCAGCCTGCCCTGGGCCGCCGCCTCCCGGCGCAGTGCGTCTCCCGCGTCGATCACTGCCTGCATGTAGGGCAGCAGCTTCTCCCCCTCCTCTGACAGCCGCACGCCGTGGCTGCCGCGCACCAACAGGGTGCAGCCCAGCTCGGCCTCCAGCCGGTTCACCATGTGCGTCATGGCCGATTGGGTGTAGCCCAGTTGTGCCGTGGCCTTGCCAAAGCTGCCGCACTGCACTGCCGTCAGCAGCGCCCGCAGCTTCTTGTCGTTCATAATTGCCTCTCCTTCGCATCTGTAGGCACAGAATCACTGTGTATATTTTTCACAAAAATCACCGAATTATTTCTCAATATATCACAACCTCATGACCTTTTCAATCCTGCGTTTGTTAACAATCTGCCAACTTTTCCGGCTGATGTGCATAGCGTTTTTTACGTATTAAATATTTTTCATGTCTCAATAGAAAACATTCATTTCCGTTGCCATGAAAAAAATGATACCCTTTATTTAAGCCTTGCATGACTTGGCAGGGCAAACAGATCGAAATGTTGAGGATTTGAGGAGTTCTGTAATGAGTAAACAAAAGAAAGGCAGCTTTTTCCGCGATGTGATCGTGGTAGGCTTCGCGCTGTTTTCCATGTTTTTCGGCGCGGGCAATGTGATTTTCCCACCCTATTTGGGCATGGAGTCCGGCCAGCAGTGGCTGGCGGGCTTTTCCGCTTACTACATCGCTGACATCGGCCTGGCCCTGCTGGGTATGTTTGCTCTGCTGCGGGTGGGCAGCAGCGAGGCGGTGCTGCATCGCGCAGGTCGGGTGCCTGCCGAAATTCTGATGTGTGCCATTATTCTGTGCATTGGGCCCATGGTGGCCATCCCCCGCACCTCCGCCAGCACCTATGAAATGGCCATCGCCCCTAACCTGCCCGGCGTGTCGCCAATTCTGTTCTCTATTTTGTTTTTTGCTGTAATCCTGGCTCTGTGCATCAGGGAATCCGCCGTGGTGGACATTGTGGGCAAGATTCTCACGCCACTGCTGCTGGTGGGCCTGTTTGCCATCATTCTCAAGGGCATCTTCAGCCCCCTGGGCGATATTACCTCTGCCCCGCAGATTGCCAACGTCACCGTTACCGGCATCAAGTCCGGCTACCAGACTATGGACGCCCTGGCCGCCCTGCCCTTTGGCATTATCGTGCTGCAGAGCGTCACCGATAAGGGCTACACCGGGGGCAAGTCCAAGCTCCGTATTGTTGGCGGCGGCGCCGTGCTGGCAGGCGCGCTGCTGCTGGCCGTTTATATGGGCCTGGCCTATTTGGGCGCCACCGTTTCCAGCCAGTATACCGGCGCCGTGGGCCGTGCCGAGCTCATCATGGCCATCGTGAAGGCCCTCCTGGGCAAGGGCGGCATGATCATCTTTGGCACAGTCGTGGGCCTGGCCTGCGTTACCACCGCCATCGCCCTCACCAGCTCCGCCGCCGCCTATTTCTCTGAGCTGTGCCGGGGCAAGGTAAATTATAAGGTGTTCGTGGTCGTCATCTGTGTCTTCAGCGCCGTGGTGTCCAACCTGGGGCTGGATCGCATCGTGGCTATCACCGCCCCGGTGCTGGATGTGGTGTATCCCCCCGCCCTGGTGCTCATTCTCATTTCCCTGCTGATGCCCAAGGTCTCCGACTTTGTCAGCCGGGCCGCCACACTGGGCGCCCTGCTCACCAGCGTCCTGTGTACGATTCACCTCTATGTGGATAAGTTCACCTTCCTGGAGGCCCTGCCCCTATACGATCTGGGCCTGAGCTGGATCCTTCCCGCTGTTATCTTCGCAGCCGCCGCCGCGCTGCTGGCCCCTCTCTTCCGGTCCCGTGAGTCCGGCGCCCCGGTACCTCAGAAGGAACACTGACGGCATAGACCGTTTTCTCTCCAACGGCAAAGCCGCCCCTCTTTGGGGTGGCTTTTGTATTTTTGACGCCCTGCGCCGGCTGCTGCAATATACCTGTAAAAGGAAGGCAGACACTCACAAATATGTGAGTGTCTGCCTTTACCTGGCAGGCGCTCGGCCCGACGCGGATTTTCCTGTTTACTTTTCCTCTGGGTGCTCCGCCGGGTGGGGGGGATCCGGCTCTCCGACCTGGTCCTGGCTCGCCTCTGCCGACCGGGAGCGAATGAAATCCTGCACCAGGGCATACACCACCGAGCACACCGGCACACCCAAAAGCATGCCTACAACGCCGAAGGCGCCGCCGCCGATGGTCACCGCCGCCAGGACCCACAGGCCCGGCAAGCCAACGGACTTGCCCACCACCCTGGGATAAATGAGGTTGCCCTCCACCTGCTGCAAAATCAGCAGGAAGATGAGGAAGGTCAGCGCCTTGATGGGGCTGACGAATACGATGAGAAATGCCCCCGTAGCCGCGCCGATCCACGCGCCGAAAATGGGGATCAGCGAGGTAAAGCTGATAATCACCGACACCGGCAGGGCATAGGGCAGCCGCAATATCAGCATGCCAAGGCAGCAGAGGGTGCCCAAAATGAACGCCTCCGTCACCTGGCCGGTGACAAAGCTGGAGAAGGCATTGTTGGTCAGGCTCAGGATGTGCATGGTGCGCCCGGCGGACTTTTTAGGGATGGCTGCCAGCAGCAGCCGCTTGGCCTGGGCCATGAGCGTCTCCTTCTGGGCCAGCAGATACACGGAGAACACCAGCGCCAGCAGAAAATTCACCAGCGCGCCCAGGATAGATGTGGTGATGTCAATGGTAGTATTCACCACATTGTCGCCGTTGTTGGTGAGGAAATCCGTAATGACCTTGGTGGCGTTATCCACATTCATGGAAAGCTCCGGCAGGGTGATGCCATGCCCTGCAGCAAAGGCAATGACCCCGCCCCACCATTTCTCGATCTGCGTTACATAAACGGGCACGTTGGCCACCAGTGTGCGGCCGGCCTCCTCCAGCCGGGGGATGAGGATAAAGATGATGGAGAAGATAATGCCCAAAAACAGCAGCATGGTCAGCACAAGGCAGATGGGCCGCTTCAGCTTTATCCGCCACAGCTCCGGTGCCTTTTTAAGGGCCTTGTCCCACAGGCGCTCAACGACCTTGAGCAGCAGGTTCACAACATAGGCAATGCAGATGCCCAACAGCAGGGGGGAGAGCAGAGAAAGGAAGCTGTCCAGCACCCTGCCCAGAGTGGACAGATTGTTCAGCCCCCAGTACAGTATGACACAGCTGGCAACCAGCAGCAAAATGCGCTGGCCGTTTTTTTTGTTCAGCTCCAAGGAGATCCCGCCTTTCCTGATTGATGCCGCGCCAGGGCGGCGTATTCTGCGTCAACGTATTTTACTTCCCGGCAGAGCCGGGGAGAAGAATGGCATAAAATGAGGATAAAATGGCCGCCTTGCGGATATTGCGCCATCTGCGAAGCAGAATGGAGCAATGTGGCCATATTTTTCGGTTCCCGGCAGAGCCGGGGAGAAAAATGGCATAAAATAAAAATATAATGGCCGCCTTGCGGCCATTATATCATGATACTCCGGAAAATGCCACGCAAATCTATGTTTTTTACGGCATTTTCACCCGTCAATGCCCAAGGCTGCAAACACATCGTCTGCAACGGCCTTTCCGGTGCGCTCCAGGACCTCGTGGGTACTTCCTGCCACGTGCATCCCGGCCAGAAAATTGTCCAGGCGCAGCAGGGGGTTATCAACAGATGGCGGCTGCTGCTCAAAAATATCCAGCCCGGCGGCTGCAAGCCTGCCGGATGTCAGCGTTTCATAGAGCGCCGCTTCATCCACCAACCTGCCCCGAGTTGTGTTCAGCAGAGGCATCGCCGGTCAAGACGGCCAATTCTTCCGGCAGCGAATTTTTGCGGGCGGTCGGGAATGTGGCGCAGGATAGGGCGTGGGAAGCCATGGAGAAGCTTATGGACACCCTAAAAATCGTCAATGAGAAAGCTTATAACAGCGTCCTAAAATAACTGACCTAATGCGCTACTACTAACACGTTACTAACAAAGTCATTTTTGGCACCAATAAAAAAGCCCCGGAACCCATGAGATTCCGGAGCTTTTGACGATGGTGCGCGGTACAGAGCTTGAATTGACCCGGCACGCGCTTTATCTTCATATAGGGACTTGCTGAACTGAATTCAGAAATCGCTTACATAACTAACATGAACGCACAGAAGCCAGCACCATGAGGGGCGTTTAGACGGAATCAGACCCTGTGGCTGCACAACCGCGGCCAGTAAGGAGCTTTTGAAGATATGCGGGAGATTTTGCCGCGGGAGAATAGCTTGCCATATCAGGGGACACGCCGCCCCATGCAGCCAAGATAAAATCAACACCCGCACGCTCTGCACATTGACAGTCAAAAGCGGTATCCCCAATATACACAGTTTCCTTCGGTGCCGCATCCTGCTGGGCCATATAGTATAAAATTGGATCCGGATAGGGCTTACCGCGCGGCGTGTCGTCAGAACAGACGGACAGCGAGAAATACGGCGCAAGGCCAAATGGGATAAAGCTGCTTTGAAATTCCTGGCGGCTCTTTGAGGTAACCAGCCCCAGTGTAAGCCCTGTAGCGTGCAGCGTGGGGATCAGCTCACCGATGCCGGGGAATAGCCTGGCCAGGTGCAGCGAACGGCGAATCCCCTGCTGAATTTCATCCATAACAGATTGCTGGGGCTCTAAGCCGATTGCGCGCAGCGCGACATCACAGGGAAGACCAAACGTGCTGCGGAACATGTCAATCGTCAGCTCGCACCGGTAGCGGCGCCGCAGTACGTCAGAAAACACAGTAATGAGCATCTGCTCTGTGTCGATCAGCGTTCCGTCGATATCAAACAATATGTGCCGGTATGTCACGGCTTATCCCTTCTTTGCTTTGGCAGTGTCGGACACCACAGCCACCAGAATGATGGCGCCCAGAACCACCTTCTGCCAGTGGGCATTTACGCCCAGTAGATTCAGGGAGTTGTTGATAATGCCGATAATCAGGATGCCGAACACGGTCTGCAGCATGCCACCCTTGCCGCCGGACATAGAGTTACCGCCCATGGCGACGGCCGCGATGGCGTTGAGCTCATACCCATCGCAGGCGCTGGGCTGGCCGGCCTGCAGCTTAGAGGCGTACACACAGCCGGCCAGGCAGGCCAGCACGGAACACACAATGTAGCAGATGTACTTTACCTTCTTTACGTTGACGCCGCAGAGCTTAGAGACCTCCTCGCTGCTGCCCACTGAGAATACATACCGTCCCCCACAGGTTCTGGTCAGATAGAAATAAGCGAGGATAATCACGGAAATCAGAACCAACACGCAGACCGGCAGAACGCCGCCGATCTTGGTCATGCCCAACACCTTGAAGCTGGAGTCCATGCCGTGGATGGGTTGGGCATTGGTGTACAGATAGGCCGCACCGCGGCAGATGTTGTTGGTGGCAAGCGAGGCGATAAACGGCGGAACGCGAAGCTCATTGACGAAAACGCCGGTAAACAGACCGCACACCGTGCCCATCACCAGCGACACCAGGAGAAAGGTCAGAATGCAGCTGAAAACCGTTGGATTGGGCATTTTTAACACAATGTCCGCCGCAGCAATGGAGGACACCGCCGCCACAGAGCCAACAGACAGGTCAATGCCGCCGGTTAGGATGACAAAGGTCATGCCTGTGGCAATCAGACCGTTTATGGAAATCTGTGTGGAGATATTCACCAGATTCTTGGCAGAGGAAAAATTCGGCACAAAAATCATGCAGAATACGAACAGCAGAATGGTAAAAAGTCCCACCGCATATTCCTGCATATAGTTTCCCAAACGCTTTTTCATTGCTTACACCTCGCTTATTGTTCTGGTTGCATATTTCATCACGGTTTCTTCGGTCATGTCATCGCCCTCCACCACGCCGGTGATGTAGCCGTTGTGCATGACCACGATTCGCTGGCTCACGCCAATGACCTCCGGAAGCTCAGAGGAGATCAGAATGACGCTGCCGCCATTGGAGACGTAATCGCAGATCAGGCGATAGATTTCCCCCTTTGCATTCACGTCAATGCCGCGGGTCGGCTCGTCCAAAATCAGTATCTCCACCTGGGCGGCCAGCCACTTGGCAAGCACGGTTTTCTGCTGGTTGCCACCGGACAGATTCCGAATGTGCGCCTTGTCGTGGGGCGTTTTGATCAGCAGCTTTTCGATATAGGCCGTGGCCGTATCCCGTTCCCAGCCAAAATCAATCTGTCCGCGTTTGGCATAGTCTCGCAGGCTGACAATGGAAATGTTGTGCCGCACGGAATCATCCAGGATCACGCCCTGGCGGCGGCGATCCTCCGGCACAAGGCCGATACCGGCGGCAATGGCCTGCTGGGGGTGCTTGAAGCGCACCGCTTTTCCGTTTAGAAGGATCTCGCCGGAGGTAAATCTGTCTGCACCGAAAATGGCCCGCATCACCTCTGTGCGGCCGGCACCGATCAGGCCGGAAAAGCCAAGCACTTCCCCCTTGTGCAGCGTAAAGGAGATGTTGGAAAAGCCGTCGCCGCACAGGCCCTTAACCTCCAGCAGCGGGACCATAGCTTTAGGCTTTGGCGCCCGAATATGGTATTCACCGATGTCGCGCCCCACCATCAGCTTGACCATCTGCGCTTCTGTCAGATTGGCCACAAGGTCAGTGCATACCAACTCGCCATCCTTAAAGATCGAGATATCGTCACCAATCTCTATGATCTCGTTGAGCTTATGGGAAATATAGATAACCGCGACATCCTGCTTTTTTAGGCGCTCCACGACGGAGAACAGTGCCTCAATCTCTCTCTCGGACAAGGACGATGTGGGCTCGTCCATAATGACTACCTTTGCCTTGCGGGACACGGCCCGCATAATCTCCACCATCTGGCGGTCTGCGGCGCTGAGATTGCGCACGATATCCCGCGGATGGATATTGGTAATTTTCAGGCCATCCATCAACCTCGCTGTTTCCTGATATAGCGTCTTATAGTCAATCAATACGCCGCCGGTCTTAGGCAGATCATCCAGAAAGATGTTTTCCGCCACAGATAGGTCAGCTACAACGCTCAGCTCCTGGTGGATTACGGAGATGCCCTTGTCGATGCCGTCGCGGGGGTTATGCAAATTCAATTCTTCGCCGGCAAGATATATCTGGCCTTCATCTTTTTGATACACGCCGGACATGATTTTGATAAGTGTTGATTTGCCGGCACCGTTCTCGCCCAGCAGCACGTGGACCCGTCCGGGGTAAAAGTCAATGCTGATGTTGCGCAGCGCGGGAATGCCGGAAAAAGATTTGCTGATATTTTTCGCTTGAATCAGGGCTTCCAATGGATTTTCCCCCTTCACATTTTCATGAAGGAGGGCGGGAAAACCGCCCTCCTTTTTCGCCATGAGCTGTCAGAATTTACGCATTGGGATCGGCATTCTCGGGAGTGATCATCTTGGGGGCGACAAGGATGTCCGCGTCGACGGATTGGCCGTTCAGATGGGACATGATCGTCTCAATGGTGATGGTACCGATGTCATGGGCGGCCTGGGCAACGTCAGCCTTGAACATGCCGCCGGCGGCGACATTGCGCTCAGCCTCGGGGTTGCCGTCCAGACCGATCATGGGGATCTCTACGTTGGCTTCTTCGCAGGCGGTGATGGCACCCAGAACAGCGTCGTCACCCACGCCAAATACGAAGTCGATGTTCTCTGCGCCGCGAGCGGTCAGGGCATCCTGGAAGGCGTTGTAGGCGATTTCACGGTTGCCGGAGAAGGAGGCGATCTGATCCACCTTCATCTCGGGAGCATTCTTGGCCATATAGTCGATAAAGCCCTGAGCGCGGTTGCGGCAGGATTCTACCTCCTCATAGGGGATGATGATGCAGTTGCCGGTGCCATCGGTGAGAATGTTCTTCAGGCAGTACTCGGCTGCCATGCGGCCGCCCTCGTAGTTGTCGGTGTGGATGGTGGAAACGACCTCGCCGCCATCGGCGGATACGTCAAAGCAGAAGAACGGGATATTCGCATGATTGGCCAGCTCAACGATGGAGCCGGAGCCATCGGTGTTGCACCATGCCACGGCGATGGCGTCAACGCCGGCGGCGATGAAGTCCTGCACGGCGGCCATTTGTACGGCAGAGTCGCCGGCGCCGTCAATGAGCTTCAGGGTCACGCCCAGCTCAGCGGCCTTCTCCTCCATACCGGCCTTGATGCGGTTGAAGAAAACATGCTCCAGGTTGTTGACAACAACACCGATAACGATGTCGCTGTTGTCATCGTTCGGCTTGTCCGGCTGGCTCTTGTTGCAGCCTGTCAGTAGGCCGAAGGTCATTACCATGGCCAGAATAATCGCAAGTATCTTTTTCATAATTTTCTCCGTTTTTGTCTTTTATTTTAACCGCAGCCGCGGTTAATTACAAGGCAGGGCTTACTCCAAATTCGCGTGATACTGCCACAGGGACATCAGATCCAGCGCTTTGCGCTCCACAATCACCCGGGCAACGGCGTCGCCGTACAGCAGCAAGGTCTGCTCAAACAGACTGGTCATCGGTTGCTGAGACCGCAGCTCATCGGGGCAGGCCAGCTTGCTCTGCACCGGAATTCGCACCTGGTAATCCGCCAGCTCTGCAATGGTGCTGTGGGCGTTGGAGCCGATCCAGGCTACCTTTGTACCTAACGCCTTGGCTTTTTTTGCGATGGCCACAGGAAACAGGCTCTCTCCGCTGCCGGAGCCAACGATCAGCAGGTCCTTGTCGGTAATGGCCGGTTCTGTGATCTCGCCCACATAGTGGGCCCCGATTCCCAGGTGTGCGAACCGCTTGCAGATGGCCTGCAGGGATAGCAACACTCTGCCGACGCCCACAAAGAACACCTTGTCCGCTGCGAGGATCGCCTCGATAAACGCCTCACTCTGGGCATCGCTGATTTTATCCAGTGCTGCGGTACACTCCTGCGCCACAATGGCTTTTGCTTCACATATATTGATGCTCATGTCACTTTCGCTCACTTTCCCAAAGCTTTGTTCACGACCTGCTCCAGCGCCTGATAATTCTCCTTCAAGCTCAAGCCGTTTTTTCGAAACAGGCTTGAGGTGCCTGCCACGAACGTGCTGGCGCCGGCGGCGGCGTAACCGGGGATCGCATCCAAATAGGTGCGTCCGTCTATGGTGATGGTTGTGGGCAGACCTCTTTCTGCAATCATCGCATGAAGATCGCCCACCTTTTTCTTCAGACTATCCCGCACCGATTCCTTAGCGCTGGAGGCGTAGCCGGGGTTGATCATCATCAGCAGCACAAAGTCGCACTGCTCCAATACATATTCCAGTACACTTACCGGCGTGGCTGGCGCCAGGGCGACGCCTGCCTTGATCCCCTTTTCACGGAGCCATGTGAGCTTATGGCTAATGTGCCGCTCGGTCTCCACCTGAAAGCACATGCGGTGTACGCCGATGTCCGCCAGCTCCTCCATAAAAAAGGTGTTGTCCACCGCCATCACATGGGCATCAAAGGCCAACGATGTTTTCTTGCGAAGCTGCCGGACCGTATCAAGGCCCAGCGGCATGCTAGGGCTGAAATAGCCATCCAAAATGTCCACGTGCAGCATCTGGCAGCCGGTTTCCTCAAGGGCCTTGACCGACGCCTCCAGGTTGCACAGGTCCGAACATATCAAAGAGGGCGTGATAGATTCGTTCATACTCGTTTACTCCAGGTTTGCGTGTCGCGCAAACATTTCCTCTCCGGTAATCTGCCTTTTCTCCATTAGGATCAGAATAACGTAATCCAGGCAGATTAGCAGCGATTGCTCAAAGAGACTGCCCATGGGCTGAACCGACTGCACACCGGTATCGATAGCGGATTTCGACGTAGGCGCATGAATCGCTACTACAGCGTCCGACAGCGTTCCGATAGTGGCCTGGGGGTAGATGGTGACCGTGGCCACCGATGCTCCGAGGCTCTTCGCTTTTTTTGCCATACTAACCAGAGAGGCTGTTTCGCCGGAACCGCTGGCGATTACCAGCAGGTCACCTGCTGCGATGCTGGGGGTGACTACCTCGCCAACCATATAGGCTGTTATGCCCATGTGCATAAGCCGCATGGCAAAGCACCGTGCCATCATGCCGCTTCGTCCGGCTCCTGCGACAAAAACGCGGTTGGCCTTCTGTATCTCAGCTGCCAGCTGCTCCTGCTGCTCATAAGAAACGGCGGTCAGCGTGCGGCGCAATTCTTCGATCACGGATGTAATAGGAACCGGCATCAGCGCTCACCCCTTTCCACTGCGTCCATAGCTGCTTTGAAAAATGCAGCCGCTTCCCCATAATCTTCTGCCCCGGTGATTCCCTCGCCAACGATGATCACATCCGGGCAAATGGCGGCAAATTTTTCAATCGTAGTCCGGTTGATCCCTCCGGCGATGGCAAGCTTAGCGTTTTTCACATAGCTGCGCAGCACCTCAAAGGACTTGGACATGTCCTGATCCAATCGCTGCAGATCCTTGCTGGTATGCAGACAAATGTAGTCAACACCCAGGGCGTCTACCTGCATGAGCCGTGTCGGTAGATCCGGCACTGCCAGCATATCCACCATGATGCTGCGGCCATACTCTTTGGCTGCCGTCATGGCGTTGCGGATCGTCGCATCGTCTGTTACCGCCAGCACCGTGGCAATATCTGCCCCGCTTTTGAAGGCGGCTGCGGCCTCATAATACCCTGCGTCTGCGATTTTCAGATCGGCCAGGATCAGCTTCTCCGGAAATGCCTGCTTCAGTTTTCTTACCGGCGCTAAGCCATATTCCATGACAAAGGGCGTGCCCACCTCGATGATATCAAGGCTCTCTCGGGCCTCCTCCGCCAGCGCCTGGGCCAGCTCTGTCCAAAAAATAGATAGCTCCTCTGCCTGACCCCGATTTGTGCTTCGGTAATCAAAATCCAATGCTGCTTGTAATTTCATTTTGCTATGCCCGCCTTATGTATGCAAGTCTGACACGATGTTGTGTTTTTACGTTTTGCTTACGATTTACTTGTGTTTTCAGACTATCAGCGTTTCTGCCTGTTGTCAATCCCCAACGTAATTTTTGTGAAAAAGTGCCAGGATAGACGAATACTACTGGGGATTATTCACAAAGTTAGTTCCAATAAAGTCCTGGCATTGCTTGTGCAACTCCTCCAAAAATATTGAATTTTGGTTTTTTTGTTGCATTTCCAATTTTAATGTGCTATGTTGTATGCATGAATGACAAAAACGCAAGCTTTCTTCTTGGAAAGCTGACCGTGACATGTGGCGCAAAATAATATTCTTTTCCATTTCCCGTTTTTGTGATATGGTATATAATGACACATAAATACATGCGAAGAACCAATAATGCTTTCCGGAGAAATGTATTTTGTGTAGCCTTTTGCGAAGCTTTTGTGAAAAACCGGACAGCAAAAAGGAGAGGTCAAATATGACAGCAACAGAACGAAGACAGGAAATACTCAACACCATCAGCACAGAGGGCAGCGTCCGGGCCAGTGACCTGGCGGAACGGCTGAATGTTACCACTGAAACGATCCGCAAGGATCTGATTTTCCTGAACAATAAGCATCTTTTGAAAAAAGGCCACGGCGGCGCCCAGGCGATCAATGAGTTTACCGAGCGTTCCTTGGATGTCCGGGCACAGGAAAACGCCCTGGCCAAGCGTGCCATTGCCAACTGTGCCATCAAGCAGATTGATGACGGCTCGGTGGTCTTTGTGGATGCCGGCTCCACCATGGTGGAGCTGGCCAGGCAGTTGCGGCAGCGCAGTGGACTGGCCATTATCACCAACAACCTCTCGGTGATCCCTGCGCTGCTGGAGAGCGGGAACGCCATCTATTTTCTTGGGGGCGAGGTCAGCAGCGTGACCCAGGCGACTGGCGGCATCTGGGCGGCCAATGCGCTGAAATCCATTAAGATCGATGTGGCTTTTCTGGGCAGCAGCGGCTTCCAATCCCACAGCGGCCCCTGTACAAAGATGTTTTCGGATGCCCAGCTGAAGCGGGACGTCATTACCAGCGCCAACAAATCTGTCGTGTTGGCCGACCACACAAAGTTTTCCACAAACGCGATTATGCAGTACGCCGATTGGAGCGATGTTGATGTGTTTATCACCGATGCAGGCGCCAGCAGCGACGAAATAGCAACGCTTGAACGCTGCGTTGAGGTACTGGTTGCCGGAAACGAGTAACCGGCTGCCCGATCGAAAGAACATACATCAAAGGTAAAGGAGTGGGAGCCATGAAAAGCATCTGGACTGTGGGAGAAGCCCTATGCGAGATTATGCGCATTGACACAGACGCCGGCCTTGATACACCGGAGCTGTTTAAGGGGCCTTATCCCTCCGGCGCGCCAGCCATTTTTATCGACACCGCAGCAAAGCTGGGAACTCCCAGCGGCCTGATCGGCACCGTTGGCAATGATGCTTTTGGCGCCTGTATCCGCCGGCGTCTTCTGGCGGATGGAGCGGATTGCTCGCTTTTGGCCACCAACGCGATGCTTTCTACTGCTGTGGCCTTTGTTGCTTACACGAGCGATGGCGACCGCACCTTTATTTTTCATATTGGCAACGCTGCTGCAGGCGATATCCATTACCCGGAGCATATGCCGGAAAACGTTGGCATCTTTCATGTAATGGGCTGCGCCATGATGCCCTCGCCCGCTATGGCTGATTGCGTAATGCGGGCAGCGGAGCATTACTATGAGCAGGGCGCTTTAATCTCTTTTGATCCCAATATTCGAATTGAGTCGCTGCATGATCAGGATCTGCAGGAGCTGGTTCGCCCTATTATGGAGCGCTGCTCTATCCTGCTTCCGGGCGTAGAGGAGCTGATGGCAATCACCGGGGCAGACTCAGTGGATGCTGCACTGGAAAAGGCTTTTGCCAATCCGGTCCTGAAGGTCGTCGTTCTCAAGGACGGCGGACGGGGCTGCCGCGTCATTACACGCGAAGAAAGCTTTGCTCTTCCGGTGTGCAAGGTCGAGGTGCTGGACTCCACCGGAGCCGGTGACTCGTTTGACGCCGGTTTTCTGACCTCCTATCTGTCCGGCCTTTCATTGCGGCAGTGCGCAGAGAACGCCTCAGCCACCGGCGCACTGAACTGTGCGGCATTTGGCCCCATGGAAGGTGAGATTACGCAGCAAACAGTTGCAGAACTGGTGAAAAAAAATTACCACCGGTAAACTTTTAATAATCAAAGGAGATGTCGTATGATGCAAAATCCACTCAAGACAATCGTAAAGGAAGCCTGCTTCTCCGTTACGGGATCTGATCCCTTTGTGCTGCGGTCCACAATGAAGTACGCAAAAGACCATGATGCATACTTCATCTGCGAGGCAACGGTCAATCAGGTCAATCAATTCGGCGGCTATACCGGCATGCGCCCCAAGGATTACGCCGAGCTGGTCAGCGGCATTGCAGCGGATATTGGGTTTCCCATTGAAAAGGTCATCCTCAGCGGCGACCACCTGGGCCCCTTCGTGTGGCAGCATTTGGATGCCGCCACTGCCATGGAATACTCCAAGGAGCTTGTCAGGGAATATGTTGCCGCCGGCTTCCGGAAAATCCATCTAGATCCCACTATGCCTTTGGCAGATGACGATCTGTCCGCCTTCGGAAATGATATCATCGCGGAGAGAGCCGCCCAACTGGCCATCGTTTCCGAGGAAACCTATGAAAAGACGAAAAGCGATACCCCCTGGACTTACCGTCCGGCCTATGTAATCGGCAGTGAGGTCCCTGTGCCCGGTGGCACACAGGAGGAGGAAGGGATCCACGTCACAACGCCGGCGGATCTGGATGCTTCTATCGCCTGCTTCAGAAAGGCCTTTGAAATGGTTGGCCTGCCGCAGGTGTATGAGGACACAGTGGCAGTGGTCGCGCAGATCGGCATTGAATTCTCCGATGAAGCGGTGCACGAGTATAACCATGAAGCAGCACGGAAGCTTTCGGAGCGGCTGAAGGCATATCCTCAGCTGCGGTTTGAGAGCCACTCCTCCGACTACCAGCCCTCCGAGTGTCTGTATAACATGGTCCGCGACGGTGTCGGAATTCTGAAGGTGGGACCTGAGCTGACCTTCAAGTATCGCGAGGGGATCTTCGCCTTGGCTAAGATCGAAGATGAGCTGGCGGAGTGTTACGGCTTTGCACCCTCTCGCTTTATCGATGTGCTTGAGCAGACCATGTTGACCGCCGAGCCCAATTACTGGGTAAAGTACTATCACGGCACCGATGCGCAGCTCCACCTGAAGCGGAAATATAGCTTTTCTGATCGTTCCCGCTACTATTTCGCCCAGCCGGCTGTCGTCGCCGCCGAAAAAAAGCTGCTGGAAAATCTCTCCTCTATCTCCATTCCCCTCACCGTTCTCAGCCAATACCTTCCCGTGGAGTATGAACTGATCCGCGAGGGCAAGCTGGAGAACGACCCCGTTGCAATGCTGGAGTATAAGTGCCAGCGGGTGCAGGATCGTTATTTCAGCAGTATGCTGAAGGCCAAAGGCTCTGTGCGCTAAAATACGCTCCCAAAAGTTGGCATACAAGGGCGTGAGCATGGATTATCTCACATGCAGAACGGAAGAATAATCCCGGGTAAAGTAACAGGCGGCCGCCCCAAACAATTAGGGGCGACCGCCTTTTTTGCCGGGACACAAACCCGGGGAAAATACTATTTTTGCAACTTTTTCGGATGATTTCCAGGAAATCCCAGGCACATCATTCGGCAAAATGACGAAAAGCCCCGGAACCCATGAGATTCCGGGGCTTTTGACGATGGTGCGAGTGGTGATACAGCATTTTTCAAAAAACACAGTAATATCAATGGTTTT